>Ga0209483_1000093_pt1 | contig 87292 bp, 84 predicted proteins | sample NGEPerA_FD_184508 | JGI IMG/M metagenome (GOLD analysis project Ga0209483, IMG submission 184508) | Arctic peat soil microbial communities from the Barrow Environmental Observatory site, Barrow, Alaska, USA - NGEE PermafrostL2-A... | ecosystem: Environmental > Terrestrial > Soil > Wetlands >... | reverse complement strand
GGTACGCGGGTCTCCAGATCGACATAGGAGAACAGAGATCCTGAACGTTCGTCCGTGCCGCGCATGACCTATCCCTCAATGCAATTACGCATCGAGAGAATCATCAAATGCCTAAATCTGCTAGGGGCTTTTCAACAGCCTGCTAGAACAGTCCGGGCTACGGATCAGGCTTGGGCTTCTTCGGTTTCGCCGGCGGCCTATCCTTCTTCGGTCCGTCTTGCCCGGCTTTGGAGCCGCAGCACTCGCAAGGCTTCTTTGTCATCTCTTTCAGCTGGAGCGACCAAGCATCACGCCCAACAATATGCCGTCGCCATTGGCAACGGTGACCCCGGTTGGCCCGTTTTGCCGCGGCGTAACACCGCTTCATTCGCTCCGCACGGGTCGTTCGCACGAGATAGTCGGCCCACGAGGCGTAAATCGGGGCGCACGTCGTTTGCTTATACGATGTTTCGTCCGTATGCATCGCAGAGGATCGGAACAGGTAGTGGTCCAGTTTGGAAATCAAGGGCAGCTATAAGGCGCACAGGCAATCAAGAACAGCATCCAGAATGACACAAACGGTGCCTCGAATATGAGCCAGAGGCCACGCCACCTGTAGACGGCCAGCCCTGTGATGAAGATGAGCAGCCATAAGGCAGGCGCAAGCTCGTACATGGCGACCCCCCAGAATGCTCCCCGCAGGGGAAATGCGCGCATCAAGGGATCGGTGGAATGGACGAAAAGCCTAACGATAGGCGTTGCCACAAAAGAAAATAATAATGGTGCGCTAAGGCCATATGCCGTAACGACCAAGGACAAAATGACAAATCTAGAAAATTTCCAACGGACCATTTTTCAACTAATTCTTTGCTTCCCAAGCCTCTAACACTTTCACCATATCAGACATTTCCCAGAGTTTGGAGGTTACGCCCGCAGCCATCGCGGGAGTGACTTTGAGGGTCTGGTGAAGCCGCACGAAAATGTAGTGCATGAAGTAGATCGCCATCATGTGCGCGTGGTTCTCAGCCTTCTTCGAAAATGCGTTGGTGAGCCGCGTCATGCGACGGTTGGCTGTCATGTTCGAATGATGCCACGCCGAGCGGCGATGTTCAAAGACGGTCTAGCGGGGCGGATTTTCAAACTGTACCACTACCTCGGAACAGGTAGTGTCTCAGTTTGAAATCTAGCCCGGTTGCCGGGTTTTAGGCCGGGGGGTAGGGTCTGGAAATGGGCATGATCCTGAAAAACTGGCTTTGGCTTCCCCTATGGGCAGTTAGCATGGTGCTTATCCTGACCGTGCCTACGGACTCTCCATGGTTGCGGGCACTGATGTTCGCGCCCGCAATGGCGAGCATGGTGCTGCTGCTCCTCGCGCAGAGAAACGCCCGTTGATGTGATTATGATCGACGTCGCGAACCCGCCTGAGAAACGCGGGCCGTATCAGAAGGCGACTACCGAACAATGATCCTGCTATTCCAATGGGGATACCGGATAACGTGGCTCGCGCTTGGCTTTGCAGTCGCGATCTCATCACACTATTGGATCGCGATGCCACGTTGGGCGTTTTGGACTCTTCTGATCGCTGCGGCCCCCGTGACCTATTTGATTTCCATATTTCTGTGGCGCGGCATTGCTAGTGTTCTCGGCGTGCAAATTCCCCAAGATGCCGAATAAATTTCAAACTGAGACACTACCCCATTATTGGTTCTCAAAATCGTTTGGGTCCAACTTGGGTCCAGTTCGGTCTATGTTCTATCGGAGACGTCAGCTAAGCCATTGTAAAAATTGGAATGGATGGGTGGCCGAGTGGTTTAAGGCACCGGTCTTGAAAACCGGCAGGCCCGCAAGGGTCTCGTGGGTTCGAATCCCACCCCATCCGCCATGTTCCGAAAATGCTGGCGGATTACTTGAGTTTTCCTGCAAGAATACTTCTCAACCCACAAACTAGGCCACAATGGAATCCCGGTTGGCGGCAACCGGCGCCTGCCCGTCCGGTGGCAATTCCGGTGGCAAGTGGCAGCATGCCGTCCGAACCGAACCGTTTGAAATTGACCCAGAAGTGCTAGGGTCACCATCAGCCCAAAGTTAGGGAGCGCGACCATGAGAGCTGACGACCTACGAGCAATCCAGGCACCGTTGAAGGAACGATATAGGGAAGGGCCCAAGTTGGCCATGATCACGTTGCGCGCGAAGGGACGCATTGGTGAAGGCGTCACCTGCAACGTCGAAACCGGAAAATCACTTGTTGCCGCGGGACTTCATCCGGCGACAGGCGGCAACGGAATGAGCGTCTGCTCCGGCGACATGCTGCTGGAGGCGCTGGTCGCTTGCGCGGGCGTCACGCTCAACGCCGTGGCGACGGCCCTCGGTATCGAGCTGCACGATGCATTTCTTGAGGCGGAGGGCGATCTTGATTTTCGCGGCACGCTTGGCGTGGTCAAAGATGCACCCGTGGGTCTGCAAGATATTCGCTTGCGGATCACCTTGGATACCGACGCAACCGATGAACAGCTGAACACGTTGTTGCGCCTCACCGAACGCTATTGCGTGGTTTACCAGACGCTGGTGCATTCACCGAAGCTCGCGATCAGCCGACACAAGGTGACAAAAGCGGACAGGATGAACGCCGCGCACGTTTGAAGTGGTGAGATTTTTTTGTTGGAAAGAAGTTCCGCATGCCAACGTACATGGACATTCACGACCTGCCTGGAGCAACCGCCGATGACGTCGCGAAGGCGCATGTGCTGGATCAGCATGTACAGGCTCACCATGGCGTAGAATATATCAAATACTGGGTGAATGAGAGGCAGGGAAAAGTATTCTGCATGTGCACTGCGCCGAGTGCCGAAGCGGCTGACGCCGTGCATCGTGAAGCCCACGGTCTATCTGCTGCGCGAATCATGGAAGTGACCCCCGAACTTGCTGAAGTCTTCATGGGCGCGGCGGAGACCGATGAAGCGGGTGCGGTCCTTCTTCCGGGAAACACGGAGCACGACCCCGGAACTCGCACGATATTGTTCACGGACATCGTGGGCTCGACGGACATGACTCAACATCTCGGAGACGAGATGGCGCTTATAACGCTCGAATCGCATGATCGCATTGTGCGTGCTGCGCTGATCGCGACGAGCGGACGTGAGATTAAGCACACTGGCGACGGCATCATGGCGGTTTTTCATTCCGCAACTTCTGCAGTTCGTTGTGGAATTAGAGTGCAGCAGGATATTTCGCGATATCGCGGCGAGCATCCCGATCACCCGCTTCAGGTGCGCATCGGCATGGCAGCGGGAGAACCGATCGAGCACAACAACGACCTTTTCGGTTCAACGGTACAACTGGCTGCGCGGCTATGCGCCCATGCCGCTCCAGAACAGATCCTGATGTCGAACGCAGTCGCGGAATTATGCATTGGTAAAGCGCTGCCATTGAAGGCTCTGGGCCAAGTTACTCTCAGAGGATTTGACGAGCCAGTCCATGTTCATTGCGTCGGAAGTACCGGCGCCGCAGCCTGACACTCGAAGCAACGCACGATTGGTTCAGGGCTCTACGGGCAAATCTAGGCCCAAAAATAGAGTGGCAGATTCTGCTACTCCATGAGGGCCGGAAAAACCTCGAATGCCGATCTATTGGGAAGTGCCGTCGCCCCAGTTTATGGTTGCGGTTAAGGTGCTGCCCGTGGCGAGAACGCCGGTGTTTGTGACCGTGAATCCGAAGCGCATGCCCTGACCCGCAACGTCGCCGTGCCAAGCCAATTGTTCGAGGAGATTCTGCGGCTGATCGACAGGCTGCGACCAAGACCGGGCTCCGCTCAGCGCAATCGCCATCGCTGCCGGATCGGCGCCCGGGCCACCCGCCGCCGCGCCCATGTCCCGCTCCTTAGTTTCCTCCGCCACACCGCCCTCTCGGTTCGCCAGACCCCACTATAGCGAAGGCTTACCGCGGTTGAAGCCGAAACTGGTCCGATGCCAACAGATGATGCATCGAGTCGGAAGGTGTTCAGTTAGCCGATCGATGCCTCTGCGAGAGAGATAGATTTTTCCAACCTTGGCGCACCAAGACTTGCTGGGAAGGGCCGATTCAATCGATGATTCTGTGTCAGCCAGAGTAGCGGCCAACAGCGGACAAGGAGCGTCAATCCCGCGATGAGTGAAGAACGCATGCTCCCCACAAGCTGCGTGCATTCGCGCATCCGCCATGTTCCGCTACAGCGAATTATAAATCGCGCCGATGAGCGCGCGGTTGCGCGGATTCTGCCAGCGTGGCCCCATGTCGTTGGTCACATAGGCGAATGCGACGCCTGTATCGGGATCGCAGAAACCCAGCGATCCGCCCGCTCCGAAATGACCGAAGGCTCGTGGATTGGGACCGATGGGCCGCTCGGGTTGCGTCAATTGAAATCCGAGTCCGAAACGGCTTGGTCTCTGATTGATCAGATCGAAGCCATTCGATTGTTCGGTGGTCGCGGTATCGATCATCGCGCGCGAAACGACGCGTACGCCGTCGATCTCGCCGCCATTGGCGAGCGCTGCATAAACACGCGCCACGCCGCGCGCCGTGCCATGTCCATTGGTCGAGGGGATTTCCGCCATGCGCCACTCCGGCGTATTCACATATCCGCCGCCCGATATCCCGGGCGGATTCCAATAGGCGTTCCAGCGCATCACGTCATTGCCTTCGGGCATGCCCTGCTGCGATGTCGTGATCGGCCACAAATATTCCGCGACGCGATAATGTTCATTTGCCGGCAAACCGATGTGGACGTCGGCGCCAAGCGGCAGGGCAATATCTTCGCGCAACATCGTCCCGATAGTTCGGCCGGAAACGCGGCGCACCACTTCGCCAAGCAGAAAACCGAACGTATTGACGTGATAGCCATGCGCAGTACCCGGCTTCCACCAAGGCTCGGCGCGCGCCAGAGCGTCGATCATCACATTCCAGTCGAGCATGGCGCCCGCCGGCAATGGTTCATGCAACGACGGCAAGCCGGCCTGATGGGTCAGCACATGGCGCAGGGTCAGATTTTCTTTTCTGGCGGCGGCAAATTCGGGCCATACCGTCGCGACCGGTTCGTCGAGCGCGAGCTTTCCCTGTTCGACCTGCCGCAACACACAGATCGTGCAAAGCGCTTTGCTGACGGAGAAGAAGTTGACGAGCGTATTGTCCTGCCATATCCGGCTGCGCGCGGCATCGCTCCAGCCGCCCCACAGATCGACAACCGGTTTGCCATGAACGGAGAGCGCAATGGCGGCGCCAGGTTCGCCGCGATGTGTGAAATTCTCGCGAAATGCTTCGCGCACGGACGCAAAGCGCGAATCGCAGTCGCCATCGATCGGAATATCGTTCAACGCCAGCCGCCGCCGTGAAATACGGCGCGCAGACTAACCTCAGCGCGCGGCGACGCCTACACCGCCATTGCCGCTATTGGAGGCAATAGCAGTCGCCGGCGTGATCGGCGTCTTGTACTGATTGTATTCCGGCACCTGATCGAGGCGGACGAATTTGTAGCCTTCCTCAACCAAGGTCGGAACAATATCGGCCACAAGCTCGGGCGACTGGTGGTGGATGCAATGCATCAGCACGACGCCGCCATTCTTGCGCCGGATCTCTCGCATGTATCCCTTCGCGCAGGTGTCGGCGTCCCAATGGCGATGCCAGCAATCCCAATCGGCCGCGCTCAGCACATAGCCGTCGGAACTCATCGTGATGTCGCCGCCTATGTCCCAATAGATCGGGCCAACATAGGTTCGCAGGACAGGATCGGCATTCAGCACCGCGGCATGCGGCGTCCGCCAAGAGCCATAGGGCGCGCGGAAGAAGAACGTCGTGTTCGCCGGCATCAGCGGGCGAATGTAATTGTCAACATTGCGAATTTGCTCGATCAGCATTTCGGGATGACGGATGAATTTCTTGCCGAGCAGCGGATGGGTCGCGCTGTGGTTCGCGAGCAAATGTCCTTCGGCGGCGATGCGCGCCAGCACATCGGGATAGGCTTTCGCCATGCGCCCGACGATGAAGAATGTTGCTTTGACACCATTTGCCTTCAGCGCGTCCAGCACGGCGGGCGTATTCTGGTTGGGACCGTCGTCAAATGTCAGCGCAATTGTGTGCGTGTCGCGCAGCCCCGAATGGAAAATGTTCTTCGTCTGGAAATAGGCAAGCTGATCGGCGCTGGCCTGCTGCGCTCCGGCGGCAAAAGCCACGCACGGCGCCGTCACGGCAAATGCCAATACAGCCGCCCAGATGTGTTTGCGCATGCCCGCCCCCGAATGCTCAGCCAATTAAAGTGTATGTCGCGCGCCTCCACCCCGCAAGCAGCGGCGCCCGGTGCAACAAAATATGGCTAACGCGCAACGCCACGGAATCAGCCACTTTTCACTGCTGTTCGCGTCGTTCGGGCTAGAGACTCGCCGCCTGCTTTGCCCGTCCGGCAAGCGCGGTATTTCGCACCGGCAATTCGCGGATGCGAATTCCCGTAGCGGCGAAGATCGCGTTTGTCACGGCCGGGGCCAGAGGCGGAACGCCCGGTTCTCCCGCGCCGCCGAGCGGGCCATCGCTTTCAACGATGTGTATCTCGATCTCAGGACATTGCGCCATCCGGATCATTTCGTAGTCCGGGAAATTCGCTTGAACGACAGCGCCCTTGTCGATAGTGATCTCGCCGTTAAGCGCAGCGGTGAGGCCGTAAATGATTCCGCCCTCCATCTGCGCCTTGAGACCGTCCGGATTGACCGCGCTGCCGCAATCGACCGCGGTGACAACACGATCCACTTTCACAGCGCCATCCGGTGTCACCGTGATCTCGACCACATGGGCGACGATGGTTTGAAACGCCTCAAACATTGCGATGCCCCGCGCCTTGCCCGGCGCCATCGGCGATCCCCAACCCGCTTTGTCGGCCACAGTCTTCACGACCGCATAGTGGCGCGGCGAGTCTTTCAGCAACGCCAAACGATAGGCGACCGGATCGATATTCGCGGCATGCGCCAGTTCATCGACAAATGACTCGACGAAGAAGCCGTGCCAAGACGCTTCGACGCTGCGCCACGGACCAGTCGGCACGTGGGTCTTGACCTGGACAAAGCGTATTTCCTGATTGGGGACGCCATAGACGGGATGCGCTTCAGGATTGGCGCCCTCGTCCCCCGCATAGTCGTTGGTCCACGCGACCGGCATTCCCTTCGCGTCCAGCGCGGCGCGGAAATGACTCATCACATTGGGACGATAGAAATCGTGCTGCATATCCTGTTCGCGCGTGAAGATGAGCTTCACGGGCACACCCGGAACCGCCATCGCCGTGCGAACGGAATAATCGAGGAAATTCCAGAGGCCCGGCAGCCGGCGTCCGAAACCACCACCCATCGGCAGAAGATGGAATGTCACCTTCTCCATCGGAAGATTGGCGGTCTTCGCGCAGAACGCCCGCGCGCCCAAACCGTCCTGCGAGCCGGACCACACTTCGAGAGCACCGTCTTTGTAGCGCGCCGTCGCATTCATGGGCTCCATCGTCGCGTGCGCAAGGTACGGCACCTGATAAGTCGCCTCGATCAGCCTTCCGCCGGACAGCGCTGCAGCACCCGATCCGGTTTTGAGATCGGATTTGAGATTGCCGCCATTCAACGCGGCCGCCCGGCCTGTCTTGATGGTTTGCGAGGTCACGCCACCATTCGCGGCATTGTCGAAAACAGGATTGAGAGCTGCTGCCGCATCGCGTGCGCGCCAGAAACGATCGGCGATGACCACAACGGCGGCGTCCAGCTGCACGATCTTCCGCACGCCGCGCATCTTCATCACGTCGGCGATGGATACCGCCTTCAGCTTCGCGCCGAAAACTGGAGAGATCCGGATCGCGGCATACATCATGCCGGGCTGCTTCACATCCAATCCGTAATTGGTTGTCCCGTTGACCTTTTTAGGGATGTCTATGCGAGGCACGGATTTTCCGACCAGCGTATATTGCGATTTCGGCTTCAGCGCCGGATTGGCGGATGGCGGATAAGACGCAGCATCGCTTGCCAGTTCGCCGTAGCCGAAACTTTTGCCGCTCGCCGGATGAATCACGCGATGGTTTTTGGTTGAACATTCGGCGGTTGGCACGTCCCAGCGAGCCGCCGCGGCCTTCACCAGCATTTCGCGCGCGGCAGCACCGGCAACGCGCATACCGAATGCGCCCGTGAACCGGACAGCGCCCGAGCCGCCCGTGATCTGCGGCACATAACCGGCTCCAGGAACCGACAGATTCGCTGCCATGAAGCGGAACGTGTTCGCGGCCATGCCTTTCAGAAAGGTCGGAACCTGCGCGCCGTTGAGCGCGAAGCCTTCGATCATTGCGCCGTTGGCGAAATCCACATCGGCCGGCGCCGCTTCGACATGCACCTTGCTCCAATCGGCATCCAGTTCTTCGGCCGCCATCTGTGGCAGCGATGTGTAAATGCCGGTGCCCATATCGCAGTGCGGAACGACGATCGTGACAGAGTCGTCCTGCCCGATCTTGATCCAGTTGTTGACGAAGCGCTCGCCCGGTTTTGCATCGAGCTTGTCGATGCGGCCGATGCGACCGTTGGGCCAGACTGCGTAACCGACGACCAATGCGCCGGCGGTGCCGAGGCCGCCCAGAATTACCATCCTGCGTGTTGAAGCCATCGGTTTACGCCTTCGCCAGATCGCGCACGGCGGCGCGGATGCGCGGATAGGTCCCGCAACGGCAGATATTCGTGATGGCATTTGCGAGATCGTCATCCGTGGGATGCGGGTTCGTCGCGAGCAGCGCGCTCACCGCCATGATCATGCCGGACTGACAGTAACCGCATTGCGGAACCTGATGATCGATCCATGCCTGCTGAACGGGCGTTAACCCTTGTGCACCCAGTCCCTCAATCGTCGTGATCTCCGCGCCGGCGACAGATGACACCGGTGTAATGCAGCTGCGTTGGGCTTGGCCGTTCACATGGACTGTGCAGGCGCCGCATTGAGCGATGCCGCAACCAAACTTTGTGCCGGTAAGCCCGATCTCGTCGCGAATGACCCAGAGCAACGGTGCGTCCGGCTCCACATCGACATCGTGGTCGATGCCATTGATCTTCAGTTGAACGCCCATAAACCAACCCCATGTACGGCCCGGACCGAGTCTTAACACAGCGCCGGTCGTCGTACATGCCGCGCCGCAGCACTAGTATGAGCCCCTTCAACGATCGCCGGTCCGTTGCCGCAAAAGTGCATGGCTAATCTTGTTGCCTCACGCCGTTGTGACGCCACATTTCCTTGGAAATACAGGCACCTTGCCCGCGTGGTGATTTGGTGTTGAGGGAGCAATGCGCCTACTGACCGCCAGCAGTATCAAGAACCCAGCGGCGGTTGCCGTCGGGGTTGCGGTGACAATCCTGTTCGGCGTGTTCGCGTTGAACGCGTTGCCGATTCAACTTTTTCCAGACATCGACCGGCCGCAGATCGGTATCGAAACCGATTGGCGCGCGGAAACGCCCCGCGAAGTTGAATCGCAGATTGTCCAGCCCGAAGAGGACGTTCTGCAGGGCATACCGGGCGTGCAGGAGATGGACGGCTACGCCAACAATGGCGGCGGCTACATCGCGCTCACCTTCGCGCTCGGCACCGACATGCAAAGCACGCTGGTCGATGTCGTGGGACGTCTCAATCGCCTGCCGCCGCTTCCCGCCGATGCGCAAAAGCCGTTCATCCAGCTTGCCAGCACGCAAGATGCGAACGCCACATTGCTCTACGTCTTCATGCAGAAGCTTCCCGGCAACAGTCGGGATGTGAACAGTTACGATCATTTTCTCAAGGACGTGGTGGTGCCAAGGCTCGAGGCCGTGCCCGGTGTTGGCAGCGCGCAGATCAATGCCAATGGCGGCACGGAAGAACTCGACATTGTCTTCGATCCGATGCGCGCGGCGCAACTCGGCATTCAAATTCCCAAGATGGCGCAGCAGATCAGCGGCGCCGACGATGTCTCCGGGGGGAACATCGATGTCGGGCGTCGGCAATACAATCTCGAATTTCGCGGCCGCTACTCGGTCGCGGATCTGAAGAAACTTGTGCTCGAATGGCGAAACGGCAAGCCTGTCTATCTCGGCGACATCGCGGATGTTCACGTCGGCCGCAGCAAGGCACAGGGCTTTGCCTATCAGGATGGCAATCCAGCGCTCGGCATCTCCGTGTTTCGTGCCGCCGGCGCGAATGTTCTTTCGACCGTCAATGCGGTGAAGGCCGAACTGCAGAAAATTAACGGCGGCCCGGCGAAGGAACAGGGCGTAACACTCGCCTACTCCTTCGATCCGTCGCACTTTATCAATCAAGCCGTCGGCATGGTCACCTCGGACCTCATTGTCGGCATCCTGCTCGCGGTCGGCGTGCTCTGGTTCTTCATGCGCGAATGGCGCGGCACGCTGATCATTTCGTGCGCCATACCTATCTGCCTGTTCGCGGTCGTCGTTTTGTTGAATCTCGCGGGACGCTCGCTGAATGTGATTTCGCTGGCGGGTCTGGCCTTCGCGACCGGAATGGTGCTCGACGCAGCAATTGTGGCCTTTGAGAATATCCTGCGCTTGCGCGAGCGCGGAATGCCCGCGGCCGAAGCCTCTCAGACGGGCACACAACAGGTTTGGGGTGCGTTGCTCGCGTCCACGGCCACGAATGTCGCAATTTTCTTGCCAGTTATCTTTCTCAAGGATGTCGAAGGGCAGCTTTTCGCCGATCTGTCGCTCACCATTGCCTTTGCCGTTCTGATCTCGCTCGTCGTCGCCGTCACGGTCATTCCCGTCGCGGCCGCTCTGTTCCTCAAGACCCGGCCCAAGATCGCCGAACTTACCAATGTCTGGCGGCGCATCAGCGACTTCGTGATGAATCTGACGGATACGCCACGCAAACGGCAGGCTTGGATCGGTGGTCTGATCGCCGGATCTGTGCTTGGCACGTGGTTGCTGGTGCCACCCCTTCATTATCTGCCGCAGGTGAACCGCGCGGCCATTGACGGTTTCATCGGCTTTTCGTCCGGCACCACAGTGGATTTTGCTGACAAAAACCTCGCGCAACCCATCATCAAGCGGTTGCAGCCTTATATGACCGGCGCAAAGCAGCCGAAGCTGTTGAACTATTACGTCAAGATGAACGGCTCTGGAAACATGGACATGGCCGTTCGCGTGCCAAACGATTCCGATTTTCCGGAGCTTGAGCAGATCGTTCGCAGAGACGTCATCAAGGATCTTCCCGACGCGCAAGCTTTCGCACAGATGGGGTCTTTGTTCGGCGGTTTTGACGAAGGCGGCGGTGTTTCCATCAACATTCAGTCGAACGATGAGAACGCCATGCGTGCGGCCGCCAAAAAAGGCCACGACCTGCTCACCAAGCGTTTTCCCGAGGGCGTGGTTAACACCAACCCGTCACTGGACTACGACCAGCCGCAATTGAAGATGGCGCCCGACGATCGCTCCATAGCGGAAGTCGGCTGGACTCGGCCGGACGTCGGAAACATCGTGCAGGCGCTGGGTGAAGGCCTGTATGTCGGCCAGCGTTACGACGGCGAGCAGCAGCTCTATCTGATTTTGAAGTCGCAAACGCTGACCTCGCCGTCCGAAGTGAATGACACGCCGGTCGCCACTCCTACCGGCAGCATCGTGCCGTTCGGCCATCTCGTCAGCACGCAGCGCACACTGGCATCCAGCGGCACTTACCGGCTCAACCGCCGCCGCACCTTTGCGATCAACTTTCAGCCACCGCGCGGCATGGCGTTGCAGGACGTCATGGCGACCGTTCGTCACGATATCGAGCCGCAAATTCGCAAAATGCTGCCGGCCGATGGCACCGTGACGTATGGTGCGGCGGCCGATCACCTCGACAACGCACTCTGGAACATGGGCAAGAATTTCGGGCTCGCGGTGTTGCTGCTGTTCCTGATCATGGCGGCGCTATTCAAATCCGTGTGGGATTCGGCGATTGCCACCATCGCGCTTCCGCTAGGAACCGTCGGCGGTATGGCTGCGCTGCGCATCCTGGGCCTGTTCGTCTTCCAGCCCCTCGATCTCATTACCATGATCGGGTTCATCATCGTGTTGGGGCTTGTGGTGAACAACACCATCTTGTTGGTCGCGCGCACGCGCCAGGCCGAAGCCGAAGGCATGAGCCGGGTCGATGCCGTGCGTTCCAGCCTGGAAACACGTCTGCGTCCGATTTTCTCGAGCACACTGACGGCCGTGTTTGGAATGCTGCCGCTCGTGCTCATTCCGGGTCCCGGCTCAGAGATTTATCGAGGCCTCGGCGCAGTGATCGTCGGGGGCTTGCTTGTTAGCCACGTTTTCACGCTGGTATTGATACCCGCGATGCTACGGTTAGGTGAGACGCAAGTGGCCGTCCGTCGTTCGCCGATTACGCCCGCAAACCCGCATCTAGAAGCAGCCTGAGGATTGGACGATATGAAGTGGAGCGCATATTTCGGGGCGGCGATTCTGGTCGCGATGCTGGAGCCGGCATCCGCACAGCAGGCGCCACCAGCGCCGCCGTCGGTTACGGTAATATCTGCGAAGATCGTGCGTATGGCGCCCAAGATGGCGCTTCCGGGCACGGTCGTCGCACGCAATGATTCGCATCTGGCGTCGGAGGTCGAAGGCCGTGTGTCATGGGTCGCCGAAGTCGGCGCCGCCGTGAAGCAAGGCGATGTCGTCGCCAAGATCGACAGCGATGTGATTGGGCTGCAGCTGGCTTCAGATCGGGCAAATGTCGCCCGTCTGGCAGCACAACTCAGTTACGACCGCGGTCAGGCCAGCCGCATGCAGAATCTTTTCGCGCAGCAGGCCATCGCGCGGAGCACGCGCGATCAGGCAACCTCAACCCGCGATATGGACGTTGCGGCGCTGGCGCAGGCGAATGCCACGCTCAAACATTCGCAATATCAATTCGATCACAGTCAGATCCGCGCGCCGTTTCCGGGCCGCGTGGTCGCGCGCCTGATCAACGCCGGCGAATATGCGACCGCCGGTAAGGACATCGTGCGGCTGGTCGAGATCGACGCCATGGAGATCAGCACACAGGCGCCGATCGACGCCTCGCACTTCCTGCACGAAGGCATGCAGCTGACCGCGATGATCCAGAACAAGCCGGTCACATCGACGGTTCGAGCCATCGTGCCTGTCGGCGACATTGCTAGCCGCACCGTTGAAGTGCGCCTGACCATCCCTGCTGGCTCGGCCTATGTCGGCGACGCCGCCAAAGTGCTGGTGCCATCGGCGCAGGCGCATGACGTTTTGGCGGTGCCGCGCGACGCGCTCGTTCTGCGCGAGGACAACACCTACATCTTCAAGGTGGACAAAAAGGGTGTCGCGGCGCGCGTTGCGGTCGAGACCGGCTCCGAAGACGGCACGCTCGTCGAGGTAAAGGGCATGATTGGCCCCGGCGAACAGGTCATCGTGCGCGGCGCCGAAAGGCTTGAGGCCGGCCAGAAGGTCCGCGCGATCATGGCGTCCTGAAACTTCAAGCAAAACCGGAGAAAACCCGGTTAAACCATTGGTGAATTGCGGCAATTGGTGGAGGATAGGTCATGATCAAATTGACCTTCTGCCTTCACCGGCTGTCAAACCTGACCCGCGAGGCGTTCCAGAAATACTGGCTCGAGAGCCATGCGCCGCTGGTGGCGAAACATCGGTCGGTGCTTCGTATCCAGCGCTACGTCCAGATGCATTCGGCAACCACGGAACTGAACGATGTCATCCGCGCAGGCCGTAATGCGCCGCAAATGTATGACGGCGTGGCCGAGTTGTGGTGGAACAGCTTCGACGATCTGACTGCGGCGACCGCTTCGCCCGAAGGTCAGACCGCCGGACTCGCGCTGCTTGAAGACGAACGCAAATTCATCGACCTCGCCCGCTCGCCGCTGTTCTTCGGCGAAGAGAAGACGATCTTCGCCTAAATATCCGCGTAGCAGCGCACCTCATCGGCCGCGCCGGGCGTGGTGATCGCGCCGTCGCGCGCAGGACCAACATTCTTCGCATAGCGTGCCAGCGCGCCCGTCTTGAATGAGGGGGCCTTTGGTTTCCACGCTTTGCGGCGCTCGGCCAACTGGGCGTCCGACAATTCGACATCCATCGTGCCGCCATCGGCGTCGATAGCGATGATGTCGCCATCCTTCAGCAGGCCGATCGGGCCGCCATCCATCGCTTCCGGCCCGACATGCCCCACGCACAATCCGCGTGTCGCGCCGGAGAAGCGGCCATCCGTGATGAGCGCGATGTTCTCGACGCCCTGCCCGTACAGTGCCGCGGTTGTCGAAAGCATTTCGCGCATGCCGGGACCGCCCTTCGGGCCTTCGTATCGGATCACGAGCACATCGCCCTCTTTGTAGTCGCGACGCTGTACCGCCGCGAACGCATCTTCTTCGCAATCGAATACCCGCGCCGGGCCGCGATGATGCGTGTGCTTGAGCCCTGCCACCTTCACGATGGCGCCTTCGGGCGCAAGATTGCCGCGCAGGCCGACCACGCCCCCGGTGGGCGCCAATGGGTTCTTCGTATCGCGCATGACTTTCTGATCGGGATTGAATTTCACATCGCGCAAATTCTCCGCGACAGTCTTGCCAGTCACCGTCATGCAGTCGCCATGCAGATAGCCGCCATCGAGAAGCGCGCGCATCAGCATGGGCACGCCGCCGGCTTCCCACATATCTTTCGCAACGAACTGTCCGCCCGGTTTGAGTGAAGCGAGATAGGGCGTCTTTTTGAAAATCTCCGCCACGTCGAACAGATCGAATTTGATTCCAGCTTCGTTGGCCATCGCGGGCAAATGCAGCGCCGCATTTGTCGATCCGCCGGTCGCGGCAACGACCATGGCCGCGTTCTCGAACGCTTCGCGCGTGCAAATCATGCGCGGTCGCAAATTCCTTTCGAGCAGGCTCATCACCGTCTCGCCGGCCTTCAGCGCGAAATCGTCGCGCTCCAGAATAATGGCCGGCGGACCCGACGAATAAGGCAGCGCCAGACCAATCGCTTCGGCGACACAAGCCATCGTGTTTGCCGTGAATTGCCCGCCACAGGCGCCGGCGCCCGGGCAAGCATGGCGTTCCAGTTCATCGAGATCGCAGGCCGGCATCTTTCCCGCCGCGAACTGGCCGACGCCTTCGAAGATGTCCACCACCGTCACATCCTTGCCCTTGAACTTGCCGGGCATGATCGAGCCGCCATAGAGGAACACGCTGGGCACGTTGAGCCGCAGCATTGCCATCATCATGCCGGGCAAGGATTTGTCGCAGCCCGCAATGCCGACCAGCGCGTCATAGCAATGGCCGCGCATGGTGAGCTCGACCGAATCCGCGATCACTTCACGCGAGACAAGAGATGACTTCATGCCCTCATGCCCCATCGCGATGCCGTCGGTGACGGTGATGGTGCAGAATTCGCGCGGACTTCCGCCCGCCGATTTCACGCCGGCCTTGGCGGATTGCGCCTGGCGCATCAGCGCGATGTTGCACGGTGCCGCCTCGTTCCAGCACGACGCCACACCGACGAAGGGGCGGTGGATCTCCTCCTCGGTCAGGCCCATCGCATAATAGTAAGAGCGATGCGGCGCGCGCTCGGGCCCTTCTGTGACATGGCGGGAAGGAAGCTTGGATTTGTCGAATTTGGGCATGATTGGACTCGAAATTGGCTTATGAAACTTTCATTGCCTGATGGCTGCGTTCGCGCAATGGAATTGTTCGTCGATTTTTCACACGTTGCGCGCTCACCCTATATCCGGTATGCCCTGCAAATCTCCCTACCTCTATTTGAACCGTCGAAACCGAGAAGGGGACACCCTCCTCATCCTCGCCTATTCCACACCACCTATTCGTTTTTTGGGTTTGCAACACTCCCTCCCCCCTCACCCTCTTCGAATGAGCGCCGGACAAAGGGGAGAATGGAAATGGGATGGGCCGAGCCGGATTCAAGACCGCGCGATCCATGATTTACACAAAAACAAACGCGCCGGATTTCTCCGGCGCGTTGTGTTGCTTGAGCCTGCTATCTGCGTTCAGCGGCTGGCGTAACGATGGTAGCGATGATAGCGGTCGTAATAACCATGCCGATAATGATGACCGGTGCATCCGTCGCCCGCGATGTGATTTCCGGCAAGACCGCCGACCACCGCGCCGCCAATCACGCCGACAACGCTGCCATGCGTGATTACGCTGCCGAGCACGCCGCCGGTGCCTGCGCCGACAAGGGTTCCCGTCGTTCTGCGGCCTTCACATCCGGCGTTCGCGGCCGTCATCGCGGTGCCAATCGTCAGCGCGGACACCGCCAGAATTTTTCCAATTCGATTCGTCATCGTTCATCCTCTCGTCGTTAAGCGACTAGTTTCGGGTTGCCGGGCTTCATTGCCACTCCGAGAATAAAACGCGCGCGCACGACTGGGGTTCCGGAATCGACGGAGCCGCTCACCCTTCGACAAGCTCAGGGTGAGGGAACTCATTATATTTTTGTGCTCACATCCCCTCATACTGAGCTTCCGCATCCCGAGCGTGTCTAAGGATGAAGCATGGGGACGCTCAAGCGCATCTACGCCAATCGCGCCACGGCCTCTTTCAATCGTGCCGCCAGCGCCTGCGCTTCCGCACGTTTCTCGCGCTGTTCGGTGAGGATTTCTTCGGGCGCGCGGGACACGAATTGTTCGTTGGAGAGCTTGGCGTCGAAGCGCGCGATTTCGTCCTGCGCTTTCTTCAGTTCCTTTTCGAGGCGCACGCGCTCCTTGGCGAAATCGATCACGTCGCCCAGAGGGAGTGCCACGGTCGCCTCTTCAAGAATGAACTGCGCAGAACCTCTCGGTAGTGAATCGGCCACATCTGCCGATGATAGGCGCGCCAAGGTCAAGATTGCGTCGCGATTGCGTTCTAGGCGACGTCTGCTTTCGGCGCTCGCGCCTTTCAGGACCAGAGTGATCTTCGCAGCAGGCGGCACGTGCATCTCGGCGCGGATGGAGCGGACACCAGATATCAATTCCATGACCCAGCGCATCTCGGAGTCTGCTGCGTCGTCGGCGATCCGACCGACTGTTGGCCATTGGGTCACAATCAACAAATCCGAACGATTGCCCGTGCGCGCCCAAAGTTCTTCCGTGACGAAGGGCATGAATGGATGAAGAACCTTTATGATCTGGTCTCGCACCCAAGCGGCGGTGGCTCGCGTTTCGGCCTTCGCGGCCTCGTCAGTGCTTGCAAACAGAGGCTTCGCAAATTCCAGATACCAATCGCAGAAATAGTCCCAAACGAAATGATAAATCGTGTGAGCCGCATCGTTGAATCGTAACTCTTCTAGCAGGGTCGTGGCCATATTTTTGGTCCATGCCATCTCTCCAACAATCCATTTGTTGACGGTCAGCGTGACCTTGGCGGGATCGAAATCGGCGCACGTTTCGCAGCCATTCATCTCGCAGAAGCGCGCAGCGTTCCACAGCTTGGTCGCGAAATTGCGGTTCACTTCGACGCGCGACGGCCCGATGCGCATGTCGCGCCCCTGCCCCGCCGCCAGCGCGAGCGTGAATCGCAGCGCGTCGGCACCATATTCGTCGATGAGCGTGAGCGGATCGACGACATTGCCCTTCGTCTTCGACATCTTCACGCCGGTCTCGTCGAGAACACGGGTGTGGATGAAGACCCTGTGGAACGGGATTTCGTCCATGAACCACAGGCCCATCATCATCATCCGGGCGACCCAGAAGAAGATGATGTCGAAACTCGTGACCAGAACATTGGTCGGATAGAAGCGCGCCAGCTCCGGCGTCTTGTCGGGCCAGCCCAAAGTTGAGAACGGCCACAGCGCAGAGGAGAACCAGGTGTCGAGCACGTCTGGATCGCGCGTCAGTGTTTTACCGCCGGCCTGTGCCATAGCTTCTTCTTCGGTTTCGGCAACGTAGATTTTGCCATCAGCGTCATACCACGCCGGAATCTGATGGCCCCACCAAAGCTGGCGCGAGATGCACCAGGGATGGATGTTGCGCATCCAGTTGAAATAAGTGTTAGCCCAATTCTCCGGCACGAATTTCGTGCGCCCATCCTCGACGGCCTTGATCGCCTTCTCCGCCAGTGGCTGCACGTTCAAATACCACTGCTCCGTCATCAGCGGCTCGAGCACGACGGTCTTGGTTTTCTCGTCATGCGGAACGGCATGTGTAATCGGTTCGATCCGGTCGATCAGTTCCAGCGCTTCGAGATCGCCAACGATCTGCCTGCGCGCCACATCGCGGTCCAGCCCGCGATAGGCCTGCGGCACTTCATCGTTCAGCGTGCCGTCCTTGTTGAGGATGTTGATCAGCGGAAGATTGTGCCGCTTGCCGACCTCAAAATCGTTGAAATCGTGGCCGGGCGTGATTTTCACTGCGCCCGTTCCCTTCTCGGGATCGGAATGTTCGTCGGCGATGATCGGGATCAACCGGTTGGCGAACGGCAGAACCGCGTGTTTGCCGACCAGATCCTTGTAGCGCTCGTCATCGGGATGCACCGCGACGGCGGTGTCGCCCAGCATCGTCTCCGGACGTGTCGTGGCGACCGTGATGAAGCGCCCCATCTGCCCTTCGATGGGGTATTTGATGTACCAGAGGTGCCCCTTCATCTCGATGTTCTCGACTTCGAGATCAGAGACGGCGGTTTGCAACTTCGGGTCCCAATTCACCAGCCGCTTGTCTTTGTAGATCAAGCCCTGCTTGTGAAGCTCGACAAAGGTTTTCAGAACCGCGCGGCTCAAGCCTTCGTCCATCGTGAAGCGTTCGCGCGACCAGTCCGCGCTGGCGCCGAGGCGGCGCTGCTGCTGCACAATGGCGCCGCCGGATTCGTCTTTCCACTTCCACACCGCTTCGAGGAATTTCTCACGGCCCAGCTTCACGCGGCTTTGCTGGCGCTCGGCCAATTGCCGCTCGACGATCATCTGCGTCGCGATGCCGGCGTGATCGGTGCCCGGCTGCCAGAGCACATCCTTGCCGCGCATGCGCTCGAAGCGCGCCAGAATATCCTGCAGCGTGTTGTTGAGCGCGTGGCCGATATGCAGCCGCCCGGTCACGTTGGGCGGCGGGATCACGATGCAATAAGGCTCGGCATTGGGCCTGAGTCCGGGCTTGAGCGCGCCCGAGCTTTCCCATTGGGCGTAAATGCGCCCTTCGACGTCCTGCGGATTGAATGTCTTGTCGAGCATGAATTCCTCTTGTCCCGGTTCTGGGCAAACCACCCGGAAGCGTCAAGAGGAAGCCAACCGGGGTTTGCCAACTCCGGTGCGCTTTGGTGTCTAAGCGTGGGTCAGCGTTTTCCGCGAGCCTTCAATACCCGCGTGACTTCTTCCCGTACGGCACCTTCCAGCAAGGCTGGGAAGTGCTCGTCCATCCAGTCGCGGATCAAGGGCTTCATGGAGGCGATCAGCTCGTCCTTCTGGCCGCCCATCCAGGCATCGATATTCGGGCCGACGGCATCGCGCACGGCACGTTCGAAAACTGCTTCCACGGAATTGCCGCCGATCGACCGCGATGACGGCGTGAACTTCGGCGCAGGCCGCGTGGCGGGTTCTTCCACTTCGTCCAGCTTGGCAAAAGTGTCGTCTATCGCCTTGCGCGTCTTGTCGGAAAAGATTTCGGAAGGTTGCGGCGCTGCGGCGGCCGGCGCCGGAGCGGGCGTCTCTTCGATCGACTGGAACACGATCTCGTCATCCTCTTTGGGCGCGGCCTGAACGGCCGCGACGGGAGCCGGTGCGGGCTCCGGATGCATCTCCTGCGTCAGATCAAGGATGTCGTCCTCCTCGACCGCCTTCATCACGGGCGCGGGCGCCGGTGGCGCAGCCGCTTCCGACGCTGGCGCCGGTGCATCCGTGGAATCCTCCGAAATGATCTTTCGGATTGACGCCAGAATCTCTTCCATCGTCGGTTCGTGCTGGGGGCTGCTTGCCATGTTTTGCTCCGGCCGCGATTGCACGCGGATGACCTTAAGACCCTAGGACAGTTGACCAAAGAAGGAAAGACGAAGTTAACACCCGCCCGCCGGCGCCGCTTAAAATCGCGTGTTCAGTCGCCGAAGCCGATCCAGCGGTTCGCATCGTCGTTATAATGTTCCTTCGGGTTGTACAGATCGACCTTGAGCGCCAGATAGCGCGCGGTGAGCTGACCCGCAGCCTGCAAAAGCTGATAGGCAGCAACAAAAGCGTCGCGCTGCGCCGATACGACGGCGACCTGCGCGTTTAGCAATTCCTGCTGCGCGTTGAGGACGTCCAGGATCGTGCGCGCACCGACTTCCTGTTCCCGGCGCACGCCTTCCAGCGCCGTCTCGTCGGCGGAAACCTGAACCTTGTCGGACTCGATGGAGGCCTGCGCGGATGCGTAGGTGTCCCACGCGGATTGAACGTCCGAGCGTACCTGGCGGTCCGCATTCGCGATCAGCAATTGTGTCTGGCTGTGAAGCTCCTTGGCCTGACGAACAGACGCTTCTTCCGCGCCTCCCTGATAGATCGGAACCGTCACCTGTCCGAAAACCGTCGTGACGTGGGCATTGCCGGGCTGGCCGAACGCCGCGCCGTTGGGACTCTTCTGATATTGATATTGTCCCTGAATATCGATTTGCGGCGCCAGACTGCCGATGGCGTCGTCCACCGCATAATCGGCGGCCTTTTCGCTTTCGCGCGCGGAAACAATCACCGGACTGAATTTGGTGCCGATATCGACGGCTTCGTCCACCGTTGTGGGAAGCTTCGGATAGGTCGGATTGTCGTCCAGCGATGCTGCTGGTGCTCCTACGACCTTTTGAAACACGGCACGGCTAGCGGCGAGGCGTCCGCGCGCGATGGTGAGTTGGGATTGCGCGCCGGACAGACGCGCCTGCGACTGCGCCACATCGGTCTTCGTCAATTCGCCGACCTTGAATTGCTCCTGGGTCGCATCAAGCTGCTTCTGCAGGACGGCGACGTTGTTCTGGTCCAGCTTCACCGTCGATTCGTCGCGCACAACATTCATGTACGCCGTGACGCCTGCCAGCAGCACCTGTTGTTCGCTGTCGAGAAGCTGCGCGCGGCCCTGACGCACCAGCGCTTTCGCACGGCCGATTTCCGCATAAGTCTTGCCGCCGCGAAAAATCGGCTCCGTGACCGTGAGTTGCCCTTGAAGCGGTCTGTTATTGATGGCGCCTCCCGGTTCGCCGAAGGTTGGGATCGCGCTGAATTGCTCGCGCTCGAAACCATATTGGCCCTGCGCATTGATTGTCGGCCGCCATCCGGCGTTCGCCTGTGCCACGCCCTCATCGGTGGCGCGCAGCTGCGCGCGCGCCGCGGCCAGCTGCGGATTGCTCTCATAGGCCGTGCTCAACGCCGTATTGAGGGTCATCACTTCTGCTTGGGCGCCGCCGGCCGCGAGCGACGCGGCAAGCGCGCCCGCAAGCGCCCCAAGGCGATAATTCTTCATAATCTCGCAAAACCCCGCGTTTGCCGGCCCAGTCCGGCCACAGCCCTATGTGGGTATTCTAAAATACAAATCCAGCCTCTTGCCGGAAGCCCGCCAGAACATGTGCCGCCGCGTCGAAATCCGGTCTACTGCCCACACGTCCATGCTCGCGCACAAAGACATGCGCGCGCTGGTGGTGGTTCGTGCGCAGGATCGCGACGAGGCGGCCGCCTTCCGACAATTGGGCCAGGAGCGCCTCGGGCCGGGTCTCGATCGCTCCATTGACGAAGATCACGTCATAGGGCGCCTTAGCTTTGTGGCCGTCGGCAAGGCTGCCCTGTACCACGCTCATATTCCCGGCACCCACGGTGCCCAACATGTCCGATGCGATCCGCACCAGGTCCGCGTCCTGTTCCAGGCCGGTCACGTTCGCAGCCATTCGCGCCAGGATCGCCGTCGAATAGCCCGTGGCACAGGCGACATCGAGAACCTTGTCGGTCGGTCGAACCTCGGCGAGTTGCAGCAGCTTGGCGAAGGTTCGCGGATCGAGCAGATATCGGCCCGGCACAAGTTCGACCGCGGCGTCGGCATATGACATCGCCCTGCGGGCGGTCGGCACGAAACGCTCCCGCGGCACGGCGCGCATTGCTTCCTGCACGCGCACGTCCGTCACATCGTTCGCGCGGACCTGCGATTCGACCATATTCGCACGCTGAGCGGCATAATCGGACATCGTAGCGACTCGATGAAAAAGGGTGGCTGGCGGCGCGGCTTATACGGTGCCGCTGGCAGGCTGACAACGCGGTCCGATGACAGCGAGAATCCGGTCGCCATCGGGGCCGTTTCGCGAGAAACCTAGCCTGGCTCGGTTGTTATTGGCGCGAAGCTTCTGGTATAGGCCGGTCCCCCTGGGGCCACGTGGCGGAGTGGTGACGCAGCGGACTGCAAATCCGCGAACCCCGGTTCAATTCCGGGCGTGGCCTCCAGTATTAAAATCAATAGCTTAACGTCATTCCAGAGCGCGAAAATTTGGTGGCGAAAAATGCTATGGGGACTCGCTGGGGACTCAAGCGATACCGCCGGCATCTTTGGTGAAGCGGTCGGCTGGCGGCGGTCCCAATAGAGTGGCAGAATCTGCCACTCTATTCTTGGGCCTAGATTTGCCCGTCTTCTTGGCGGCATCCTTGGTGAAACGGTCGGCCGCATTAGCTTGGCCAACTTGGCCAACCTAATGCGGAACCCGCGCCACGGTTCGACGCCGCTGCTGCACGGGCCACCGGTCAATCGGAGCGCAGTGGGGTGGCCGCGCGGCTCGCCACGATGCGCCAGGGTGAGCGCACGGACCTCGAACCTTTAGCAAATTTGCAGAAGGTGACGCCAATAGAGTGGCGGCGTGGCATCCGAAATTGGTCAAATTTGTCCATTTTCCACCTTCGACGCTGCGGCCATGCTGACACTTTGGGAAGGCGGCCAAATCTAACCGCCCGACGATCTGTGGGCGCCGGGCCAGTTAGGCCGTGCGCGGAGGATGGTGGCCTTACCGCGACGTCGAAGCAACGCGTGCGCAGCTGAAAGGTTCCCATAGCAAAACCCCTGTCTTTCGACCGGGGCACGCGCGCCGCACTAGACTTGAAGTGGCAGATTCTGCCACTTCAAAACAGCGCCCGATCGGTGTTGCAAAAGAACAACCTATCAAGAGGGAGTTGTTGCGCAGGGGCGGTCCGTAACGGCATCCACAACGGCGTTCTTGACGAATGCACGGTTAAATTCCGCGCTTTTTTGCATTCATCCATGCATGGCGCTCACTCTGGTAAGCGCTGCCTTGTCGGCCGCAGACAGATCGAGATGCGTGGCGATAGCTAATTGCTTGCGCGCGCCGTCCTTGTCGCCGCTCCACAGCAGTGCTTCGCCCCATTTCAGATGCAGGTGGCCCCAATGGGGCGCGTACTTGTTCGCTTCTTCGAATTTCGCGAGCGCCAGGTCTGAGCGGTTCTTGGCGATCAGCGCTTCGCCCCACATTTCCAGCGGATCGGCGAAGTGCGGGCCTTTCTGGTTGGCGAGAGTGAACTTGGCGATGGCGGCGTCGTAGTCGCCATGACGCAGTAGCATCGCGCCCCAGTCCGTATCGGCGAAGGGCAATGACGGAGCTTGCCGCGCGGCATCGGCGAACCAATAAGCCGCGCCACTCCAGTTTCCACGCTCGGTGTCGACGCGCCCGCGCAGGCGCGTGCAGATGTAACAATCCCGCGCGAGCGTCCTGAGAACGGCATCGGCTCTTGCGCGTTCACCTGTCATTGCGAAGGCGTATGCAAGCCATGGCCCGTCATATATTTCGGGGAACAGCCGGTCGCTGTATGAGCCTTTCGAGGCGAGAGCAATCTCGCGGGCCATGGTTTCGCTCTGTTCAAGCCATTGGATCGCTCTTTGCCAGTCTTGCGCCGCAATCGCCGCCATACCCCGAGCATACACAACCAAGGCGGCGAGCCCCCGCGCATCCCCAATCGGCGCGGGGTCGATCGGTCCGATCATCGCAAGGTGTGCTCGCGCGGCGGCAGCATCGTGCAGCATCGCCGCATCGATGGCTTCTCCCTCCGAATTCAAGGTCGGACCGACAAGGCCGGGAACCGGAGTGAGGGAGTTACGCTGGCTTATGGCCAGCCGAAAGTCGCCCGCGAGCTCCGCCACCTTGATTTCAAAGAAGGAGAGACTTGGCTTGACCGTTGCCGGATCGAGTTCGCCGGCACCCGGCCCGCGATAAAGCTCTTCGGTGCGAAGATCGGCCGCCAAGGATTCTTCGTCGTGTCCGCGGCGCAACTCGATACCGGAAATCACACTCATCGGATTGGGCAGCGTCGGATTCTCCGCGAGCGCGCGCCGTGCATAGGCCTCAGCCTGGTCATATTGGCCCGCCAACTGCGCGTGTATCGCCATGCCGTTGTAACCCCAGGCGCGCTCGTTTGGCGGACCGGTGCGGACCAGCATCTCGCGGACGTCATCGCCTTCCTGGTTTCGGCCGCGGCCCATCAGAAAAACGGAATAGCGATAAGGCTGCGCGTTGCGAAAGATTGCCTCCGCACCCTGCTCCACGATGCTGTTCAGATCGCCGAGCTTGCCTTCGAAGGTCTGTCCCGGTTGGTCGTCCAGCCTGAGCGTAAGCGCGATGCCGTTCGCGGTGTCGTACGCTTCTCCGGAAAGATGCACTTCATGGCCGAGCGCATTGTGCAGATAGCGCATCGCCTCACCGAGCGAGACGCCGGTATCGGGAATCTCTACCTTGATGTCGTTCGTCCAGTCGTTTGCAAAGCTCGACGCCGCCCGCGAGGAACGCGTTGCATTCTGCATGACGGTCAATCGGTCGAGCAACTTGTTCGCCACGACCTGCCCCGTGAGGCCATGCGCTGCCAACGCCGCAGGCACCTCGATGGATTCTATGACAAGTCCATCGGCCCGACTTGCCGACCAGATCGCTGCTCCCAGCCCCACAGCCAGCGCTAACACGATGAAAGCGACCGCAACTTCAAACGCGAGCTTCATCACATCGCTGACATGGCGGACGCGGAGTGACCAGCGGCGCAGATTCAACTCATGCGCAAGCTCTTTGGCTTGCAGGCGGACGAGCACCTCCTGCTCGACGGCAACCCTCTTCTGCTGCTCAAGAAACGCTTCGGCCTTGGCCGCTACATGTTGATTCTGTGCTGCGGCACCGAGCGCGAGCGACATGGCGACGGGATCGACGCCCGGGCCACCCATCGCCGCTGCGCTCGCTGCCTGCCCTTCAGTTTCCTCCGCCACACCGCCCCTCGATTCAAGTGGCTTCACTATAGCGCATGCTTACCACGGTTGAAGCCGAAACCGGCCAGCCACTGGCAGATGAAGCAGCCAATTGGAAGACCTGCACTTGAGATCACAGATCTGCAACGCCTTCTGATTAGTTCGTGTGCAATTTCTTGGGCCTGATAGCGCCGCTCAATGCGCTGCGTAGCCATCTTGGATTGCCGATCTATGTAACGGGAATGCGATTGAGGGCCGCCCTCCGTTTCGAGGCCCATTTTTCTCAGAGCGTTATTCGTCTCCGCCAGCACAAATCGATCACGCTTAATATCGTCGTTGATCGCGGGATACGCTAACAAAGCCAATAATCTGATCGCGCCGGCAATCGCATCGTCGCCCTCAGTAGGTATCGCGACGGGCGTTCGTCCAACTCGTCGCCCTTCCATCGCTGTCATCGGTCTCGCTGCTTTCGACGCCGCAGTTTCACCACCGTCGCGCTGGGCGCCGTTCCCTTCTCCATCGCCGCCGACATTGCATCGCCGATTTCATCGTTCACGGCTGCGGCGGCGTCGCGCGCAAGATGCGCATAGCGGGCAGTCGTGGCCGGCACCTTGTGCCCAAGTAACTTGCCGATCATCTGTAGGGATACGCCGCGCGCGGCCGCCAAGCTCGCGAATGAATGTCGAAGGTCATGCAAGCGAACGTCAGCAAGGCCGGCTTTTCCCCGGCACTCGATCCACGCCCGCGTCAAGCTGCGATAGGCTTCGCCGGCCTTCGCGCCTGCAATGATGTATAGCCCGACGCGGGGCACCGCTTTCAAAACTTCTATCGCTGCATCGCTGAGGTGGATTGTGCGCGGCTCGTTGTTCTTACTGTCGGGCAGCCGGATGATCCTGCGTCCCCAATCCACATGCGGCCATTGCGCCGCGAGAATTTCACCGGACCTGGCACCGGTGAACATGGCGAGACGTAAGCCGGCCGCAGCGTGTGGACCGATCTTCCCAGCTCGTTCGGTCGCGGTGATCGCTTCTGCCGCCTTACCGATCTCGGCCTCGCTCAAAAACCGTTCTCGCGGTCGCTCACGGTAGAGCTTGATTCGACGGGCCGGATTCGTCGCCGGTGGCCGAAGTCCAACGTCCTCAGCGTAGGTCATGAGCGAACGGAATACGGCAACTGAGTAATTCGCGCGCCTCGGTATAGAGCGCATGTCCGCGTGGAACTTGAGCACATCCTCTTTCGTGACGCGGCCGACGATCAGGTGCCCGAGGGCGGGTTTGATCTTCTGGTCGAGCAGGCGCCGATAGTCGGTCACCGTTCGCGGCTTGAGCTTGGCTTGCGCATATTCCGTGAACCAGCGCTCGGCGAAGGCGGATACGGTCGTCTGACCGGCCTCTAGCGCCTTCGTGCGCGCTACCTTCTCCAGCTTTGGGTCTCGGCCTGCGCGGAGATCGGCAAGCACGCCACGCGCCTCCTGACGGGCGTCAGCGACGGTCTTCTCCGGAAAGGTCCCGATCGAGACGCGCCGGGGCCTGCCGCCAACACGCGCTTGGGCAATGAATATCCGAGCCCCTGCTGGGGTGATTCGGACACCGAACCCTGGCTGGAGCGAATCGAACACGATACGGTCGCGGCCGTCGACCCGAAGGGCTTCGATTGATGTCTCTGTTAACCTTGGAGACTGCGGCGGAGGCGCGTTGGAACGTGTGGAGCGTTTCCGTTTTTGAATCATCCGCATACATGGCCCGCAAGTCCCTGGGGACTCGTTTTCCATATATTTTCAACCATGTCCACTGATGGAGAATGATTTTACTGTAGACAATTCAACGGGTGTCGAGTCCCCAGCACTGGGGTAAATGCCACCCGACGAGCCTGCAAATCCGCGAACCCCGGTTCAATTCCGGGCGTGGCCTCCAGATTTTCTCATCCACAACCTATTTGCCCCCACCCCTTGGAGTTCCCGTTAAGGTTTCATTAACCTTAGCGTGTGAGTCTGCGTACGTCTTCCCTTGAAGACACCCCACCATTACCCAACGCCTTGGGGCCGGGCTAACACCCGGCCTCTTTTTTTGACCCGCAAATGTGTTGAATTGCGCCGGCGATAAATTTTGCCTGTCCCATGCAACAGTCCGGTGATAGAGCATCCGAAGCACGCGCCACCCACACCAAAAGAGCGCACGATCCAGCCTTGAGCGCGGCAAAATTTGATGTAGCCATGCCGCAATAGCTGCGCTAGACAGCGCGACCCTGATCCGCGGTAGCTCAGCGGTAGAGCATTCGACTGTTAATCGAATGGTCGTTGGTTCGATCCCAACCCGCGGAGCCAGTTTTCCCCGATCTCGAGCCCAGCTTGATGCCGTGTATCCCGGCCATTAGGTTTGATCCGAACGCCATTTCGCCGGTCCATGGACATCAAACAGGATACGCTTGCCGCGATCGGCAACACGCCGCTCATCCGGCTGAAGCGCGCGTCGGAACTCACCGGCTGCGAAATTCTCGGCAAGGCCGAGTTCATGAATCCCGGCCAGTCGGTGAAAGACCGCGCGGCGCTTTTCATCATCAAGGACGCGATGATGAAAGGCACCCTGCATCCCGGCGGAACGATCGTGGAAGGCACGGCCGGCAACACCGGTATTGGTCTGGCGGTCGTCGGAAACGCGCTCGGCCTCAAAACCGTGATCGTCATTCCCGAAACACAGAGCAAAGAGAAAAAAGACGCGCTGCGGCTGCTGGGCGTGCGATTGGTCGAGTGCCCGGCTGTGCCTTACAAAAATCCCAACAATTACGTGAAGCTGTCGGGGCGCCTCGCCGAACAGCTCGCCAGGACCGAAACAAACGGCGCGATCTGGGCCAACCAGTTCGACAACACCGCCAATCGCGACGCGCATGTCCAAACAACGGCGCGCGAAATCTGGGAACAAACCAATGGCCGCGTCGATGGCTTTGTCTGCGCGGTGGGCAGCGGCGGCACGCTCGGCGGCGTCGCCATCGGTCTGAAGACCTACAATCCCAAAATCCAGATCGCGGCCGCCGACCCCATGGGCGCGGCGATCTATTCCTGGATCAAGACGGGCGGGTTGCACGCGGAAGGCTCATCCATCACCGAGGGCATCGGCCAGAACCGCGTGACGGCGAATCTGGAAGGCGCGCCCATCGACGATGCGTTCCAGATTTCCGACGCGGAAGCTTTGCCGATCATCTTCGACCTGCTCGAACATGAGGGCCTGTGCATGGGCGGATCGACGGGCATCAATATCGCCGGCGCCATTCACATGGCGAAGCAGATGGGACCGGGCCACACCGTCGTCACCATCCTCGCCGATTATGGAACCCGCTATCAGAGCAAGCTGTTCAATCCGGAATTTCTGCGGTCCAAGGGCTTGCCCGTTCCACGTTGGCTTGCGGAACCACGCAAACCTCTCGACATTCCCTATCAGGCATGACCCCGAACTCTCCGCTCGTTTCCACGCAATGGCTCGCCGGACACCTGAGCGCGCCGGATGTGCGCGTGGCAGATGCTTCGTGGTATCTGCCGCAGGCGGGACGCGATGCGAAGGCGGAGTACGAAGCCGCGCATATTCCTCGCGCCGTGTTCTTCGACATCGACGACCTGTCGGACGAGAAATCGCCCTATCCGCACATGCTGGCGCTTGCGCAAAAATTCGCCAGCCGGATGCGCAGGCTGGGACTCGGCGACGGCAATCTGATCGTGGTCTATGACGGCGCGGGCATCTATTCGGCGGCGCGCGCCTGGTGGATGCTGCGCGCCATGGGCCATGAGGAAGTGGCCGTGCTCGACGGCGGCTTGCCGAAATGGCGGACCGAAGGAAATCCTGTCGAAGACATGATCGCAGCGCCCTACCCGCGCCATTTCACGCCGCGCCCGAACAATGCTTTGCTCCGCACCTTCGACCAGATGAAAGCCAATCTGGATTCGCATGCTGAGCAGGTGATCGATGCGCGCGGCGCGGCGCGGTTTCTCGCCAAGGAGCCGGAGCCAAGACCCGGCGTACGCGGCGGCCACATTCCCGCCAGCCGCAATATTCCGTACACGGAGTTTACGAATGAGGACGGCACGCTGAAAGCGCCGGACGCGCTCAAGCGCCTTTTCGCGGAGCGCGGCATCGATACGAGCAAGCCTACGGTCACGACCTGCGGCTCCGGCATCACGGCGGCGATCGCATCTCTCGCCCTCGCCGTTCTGGGCGCGCGCAAGACGAGCCTGTATGATGGCTCCTGGGCAGAATGGGGAGCGCGCAAAGACGCGCCGGTGGAAACATGAGCGTGGTGCTGAAGCCCGGACAGAAGCGCATCCCGACGGTCGTGACGTTTCTCGACATGGACTCCAAACCTTCGGCGCTGCCGCCGCCCATGCCGAAGGGCAAAGTCGCGATTTTGAAAGCCGAACATCCGCCGGTTCATTTCTATCGCTATCTCTACGACGCGGTGGGGCGTGACTATTATTGGGTCGATCGCAAGAAGCTGAGCGATGGGACGCTGGGCGAGATCATGCAGCATCCGCAAGTTGAACTCTTCGTTCTCTATGCCGAAGGTAATCCAGCGGGTATGGCGGAACTGGACTTTCGCGAATCCGACGCGGGGCAACTCGCCTATTTCGGCTTGGTTCCGGAATATGTCGGCCGTCACTTCGGCTATTATTTTCTATACCATGCCGTGATGAATGCGTGGATGCATTCGATTCCGAAGCTGAAAGTGAACACCTGCACGCTCGATCATCCGCGCGCGCTGCCGCTCTATCAGCGGCTCGGCTTCGCGCCCTACTCCCGCGAAGACCGTTACATCGAACTGCCCTAGCGCAAGCTGCGCGATCATTGTTGCGCTGCTTCCATGCTTCGAGAGGCTCAGCATGCCCCTCACCCTAAGCTTGTCGAATGGTGCCACGAAATTTTCGCCATGCCCGCGCCATCATTCGCGATAGTTTACGCGATCCAGTCCATCACGACGCCGCAGCCCCATTTGCTTCCGCAGACGGAATAGGCAAACTTCCTTCCGTCACAACGGCTTGGGGGCATCTGAGGATGGCAATGGCGGACACGGGCGCAGAGAAAAGGACGCCCCAGCTTTTCGGTCACCCGCGCGGTCTAACCTTCTTGTTCACGACCGAAATGTGGGAGCGCTTCTCCTATTACGGGATGCGCGCCATCCTGGTTTTGTACCTCACAAACTTTTTGCTGCTGCATCCAACCATTGATGGCGTATTCGGCTACGGCCCGATCAAGCATCTGCTCGAACTCATCTTTAATGGCGGCGGCACGATGGGGGTGCAGCCTCTCTCTTCCGCGATCTACGGCGCTTACACCGCGCTGGTGTATCTGACGCCGTTCTTCGGCGGAATCATTGCCGACCGCTGGGTCGGCCAACGCTACAGCGTTATCATCGGCGGCGTGATCATGGCGCTCGGCGAATTCACGCTGATGCTGCCGCAATTCATGTTCCTCGGTTTGCTGATGCTGATTGTCGGCAACGGGTTCTTCAAACCGAACATTTCCACGCAAGTCGGCAATCTCTACAAACCCGGCGACAGCCGCATCGACCGCGCCTACTCGATTTTCTATGTCGGCATCAATGTCGGCGCATTCTTTTCGCCGCTGGTTTGCGGAAGCCTCGGCGAAGATCCGGCCTTTGGCTATCATTGGGGCTTCTTCGCCGCCGGCGTCGGCATGGTGATAGGCCAGTTGATCTACATGTTCGCGCTGCGCACGCTGCCATCCGACCGGGTTGGGCGCGTCAAGGCGGCAACCGAAGTGAAGAAGCCGCTCACGGCGCAGGACTGGAAGGGTGTCATCGCGATCATCCTGCTCTGCATCCCGGTCACATTCTTCTGGGCGACCTACGAGCAGCAAGGAAACACAATCAATCTCTGGGCACAGGATTTCACCAACCGTCACCTGATTCCAGGAGTCATAAATTGGGAAATCCCGGTGACGTGGTTCCAGGCGTTCAATCCGTTCATGATCTTCGCCTTCACACCGCTCGTGGTTGGGCTTTGGGGACGGCAATCGAAACGCGGCAAGGAGCCGTCCACCGTTACCAAGATGGCGCTCGGACTGTTCCTGGTTGCGCTGTCTTACGCGATCATGGCCTTCGCCGCGCACATCACCGGCGCGCATGAACAGACGAGCTGGTTGTGGCTGCTCATCTTCTTCGCCGTCATCACCATGGGCGAGCTTTACCTCTCGCCGATCGGGCTCGCGCTGGTGGCGCGCGTGGCGCCGCCGCAAATTCTCTCCATGATGATGGGGCTCTGGTTCATCACCAGCTTCACCGGAAACATGCTGCAGGGTTATATCGGCACGTTCTTCAGCGTGATGACCAAGGAGCACTTCTTCCTGCTCTGCGCGGGGATCGCTTTGATAGCCGGCGTGGTGACGTGGCTGTTCAATTTTCCGCTGAAGCCGATTTTGGATGCGAAGCCGCCGGTCAAGACCCCCGAACTTGCCGAGCCGCAGGCAGATCCGCATCTGGAACAACCGCCGCAGGCCTGAAACAGTTGTCATGCCCCGCGTGGCGGCGCTAAATCTGGCGCTGCTGCACAGGAACGGCTTCGGTGAGTGACGAATTAAAAAAAGAAACCATCGCGACCCATGCCGGGCGCATGAGCAAGGCGCATTTCGGCGCGGTCAACACGCCGGTCTATCGCGCCTCGACGATCCTTTATCGCGATCTGGCCTCGCTCGAATCCGGCGACGCGCCCTATATCTACGGGCGGCGCGGCACGCCCAGTTCGCAAAGCTTCGAGGACGCTGTCACGGCGTTGGAGGGCGGCGTGCGCAGCTTCGTCTGCCCGTCCGGCCTCGGCGCCATCGCATTTGCGATCCTTTCGGTCTGCAACGCCGGCGATCATCTTCTGATGGTGGACAGCTGTTACGGGCCCACGCGCACCCTTTGCGACAAAACCCTGAAACACTGCGGCATTGAGACAAGCTATTACGATCCGCTGATCGGCGCGGCGATCGCGGCACTGATAAAGCCCAATACGCGCGCTGTCTTTTGCGAAAGTCCCGGCTCGCTCACTTTCGAAACTCAGGACATTCCCGCCATAGCGGCGGTGGCGCATGCGCACGGCGCATCGGTGCTGCTCGACAACACCTGGGCGACGCCACTGTTCTTCGATGCCTTCGCGCATGGCGTGGACGTTTCGATTCAGGCTGCCACGAAATATGTTGGCGGCCATGCCGATGTGATGATCGGTTACGCGACGGCGAACGCATCGCATGAAGCGCGGCTCAAGCAGACCCACGCCGATCTTGGCCTCTATGCCAGCGGTGACGATTGCTTCCTCGCCTTGCGTGGGCTGCGAACCATGGCGGTGCGGCTGGCGCGTCATCAGGAAACAGCGCTGTGTCTCTGCCGCTGGCTCGCGCAACGGCCGGAAGTTTCGCGCGTGCTGTATCCCGCGCTGGAAACCGATCCCGGATATGCCATCTGGAAACGCGATTTCTCCGGCGCCAGCGGTTTGTTTGGAGTCGTCTTGAAAGACGTTCCGCATGCCGCCTTCGCAACCTTCATGAACAGCCTCAAACTGTTCGGCATGGGCTTTTCCTGGGGTGGCTATGAAAGTCTGATCGTGCCGGCCAAACTCCATCGCACCGCCGCGCGGTTCAATGCGGAAGGACAACTCGCCCGCATTCACGCGGGTCTTGAAGATGCAGGCGATCTGATCGCCGATCTGGATCAAGGTTTTGCAAAGATGAAAGCCGCGCTATGAGCGAAACCATCTCGCACAGCGAATTCCTCAAGAACGTCGCCTTCGACGCCGATGGTTTGGTGCCGGCCATCGCGCAGAATCACAAAACCGGCGCAGTGCTGATGTTCGCTTGGATGAATCGCGAGGCACTGGAGAAAACACTTATAACGGGCGCTGTCACCTATTGGTCGCGTTCGCGCAAATCGCTATGGACCAAGGGCGAAACCTCCGGCCACACGCAAAAACTTGTCGAAGCCTATATCGATTGCGACGGCGACGCACTGGTGTTCAAGGTCGATCAGACAGGTCCTGCCTGTCATACAGGCGCACCAACCTGCTTCTTCCGAAAACTTGAACGTTAGTTCGAATTCATCCGCGCGCGGCGGCGCTGCGTGTTTTCGTGGCGGCGATCGGCGGGCGGCGCGATGTCATGCGGATAGGCGTGCACGAAAATCCACAGCGTGACGACAAGAAGCGCGCCGATGATCGCCGCGAGCAGCCAGTTCGATTCGACAAAAACAACTGCGAACACGGCGCCGAGCAGAACGGTAATGCCAAAAACTTTCAGCTTTCGCATCGACGTCTCCTTCGACGCTAATCAAATAGTGTGTGGAGATGCGAATTCAAGAATTTGCCCCCCGAATCGAGCCGCTTGCGTAACGCCTGAAAGCGCTCGAATTCCGGGTAAAGTGCGGCCAATTCATGGCTGGCGCGCGTGTGACGCTTGCCCCAATGCGGCCGGCCCTCGTACTGGCGGAAAATCGACTCGCAGGTCGAGAACAGCCGTGTGGTATCGACCGAATGATATTGGTGTACCGCAATCGTCGCGCTTTCGCGCTGATAGAATGGGCTGATCCAGACATCGTCTGCCGCTGTGCTACGATATTCGATGGGAAAGCCGGTGTTGATGCGCTGTTTGCGAATCGTCTCGACCACTTCGCGGATCGCGTCCGGCCCTTTGGCATACGGCACCGCGTATTCCATTTCGTTAAAACGGATCGTGCGCGGACTGGGTAGAATTTCATGACTCCAGCGCACGCGTCCCGGTCCCGGCATCAATTGCGAAAACAGGCGATGCGCCTGCTTCAACAGGAACGGCGCATAAGGCAGCACGCTGTTGATCGCCGCGAAGGCGCGCGAATCCGCGCCGCCCTCCTCGCCGCGCGCGCGCATGATTTCCGCCGAACGCGGTTCCGGCGCGGGCTCATCGCTTTCGTCCAGCGATTTGCAGATGCAGACATTGGCATAGGGAAACCAGAAGAATTCGAAATGGCGATGTTCGGCGACAAGCCGGTCCAAATTGGCGAACAGTTCCGCCGGGGGCATCAGAAAATTCTTTTCTCTCAGTTTATAGATCGGCCGCAGATGCATCGTGATCTCGGCAATCACGCCCAGCGCGCCGATGGAGCAACGCCCGGCCGCGAACACATCCGCGTTTTCCTCCGCCGTGCAGTTCAGCATTTCGCCGTTCGCGGTAACGAGTTTGAACCCAGCGACCGCCGACGAAAAACTGCCGAGCGTGCGCCCCGTTCCGTGCGTGCCGGTGCCAACGACGCCGCCCAAAGTTTGCCGGTCGATATCACCCATGTTTTTGAGCGCCAGGCTGTGTGGAAAGAGCGCCGGCCCGATCGCCCAGAGCGGCGTCGCGGCGGCGAATGTCGCGGTCTGCTTGTTCTGATCGACGGATTTCAGCCCCGTGAAAGCGGCCAGATCGATCAACGTGCCATCGCTCGCACAGATCGGCGTGAAGGAATGGCCGGTGCCCGGAACGCGCACGGTGTCGGTCGCACCGCGCACTGCCGCGGCAAGCGCCACATCATCCTTGGGCGCGATCACATGCCTGGGCTTGCAGGTCACCCCGCCGGACCAGTTGGACCATTTCCCGTCAACCGTTTTCATGCCTGCTGTTCACGCGCAATGACGGGCGCGGTTTTAGCGTGTCGCGGGGCCACGTCAATCTTGCATTCCCGGCGCTTCAGATATCCGCGAATTTCGCCGGTCGCTTCTCCAGGAAATGCGCAACACCTTCCTTGAACTCGGGATGGGTCAGGCTCGCTTTCATTTCTCCATCCGCCACCGCGAGCGCTTCGTTGAAATCCTGGAAATTGGCTTTCCACACCTGCGCCTTCATCACTGCCATGGAGCGCGGCGAGACCGTGTCCGCCATCATGCGCGAATAGGCCATCACGTTTTCCATAAAGCCTTCCTGCGCAAACACCTTGTTGACGAGACCAAGCCGCAACGCCTCTTCTGCGCCGATCTTGCGCGCGGAAAGTAGAAGATCGAGCGCGTGCGCCTGGCCCACCAGCCGTGGCAGCAGCCATGAAATTCCGTGTTCCGCGATCAGCCCGCGCTGCGCGAATGACGTGGTGAACACCGCCTTGTCGGCGGCGAAACGCAAATCCGCGTACAGAGTCATAACGAGACCGATGCCGGCGACCGGTCCGTTGATCGCGGCGATGATCGGTTTCTTCGTGCGCGCGAAATAGCCGAAGCGCTCCGCATCGGCGAAATGGCTTTCGAGTTTCGGACCCAGCGATGATGCGAATTTGTTGTCGGTCGCGCCGGGCGCCGTTTTGGTGCTCGCATTGTTGCCGCGGGCCACATGTCCCGACAGAACATCCATATCGGCGCCGGCACAAAATCCGCGCCCTGCTCCCGTCAGCACGATCACGCGCACATTGGAATCGTTCGCCGCATCGGAGATCGCGTGTTTGATGCTGTCCGCCATTTGGCCGGTATAGGCATTGAGCCGGTCCGGGCGGTTGAGCGTCACGATAGCGACGCGATCCTTCACCTCGTACAGAACGTCCGGATATTGGCTCATTGTTTCCTCCCGCCGCCGCGCGGCCGTTGCATGGCTCTTCGGCGCATGTTCCCATATTCGCGGGCCCCATCAAGCGCCGGAGCAGCCATGAAAGCCGAATATCGCGATATTCTTTTCGACGTTCCGGAGCCGATGATCGGCCGCGTCACGCTCAACCGGCCCGACAAGATGAACGCTTACACCGGGCGCATGTGCGATGACATTGTGGCCGCGCTGGTGGATTACATCGAACGCGACGATCTGCGCTGTCTCGTCATCACCGGCGCGGGGCGAGGGTTCTGCTCGGGCGGCGATGTGAGTGGCGAAGACCCCGACCGGCCCGATTACAAAACCAAGCAGATGGGTTACGGCCATGAGATGCGCGTGGGCATGCACGAAGTCGTCGCGAAACTGCATCGCTGCGACAAGCCCGTAATCGCAATGATCAACGGCGCTGCGGTCGCGGGCGGATTGACGCTCGCGATGGTCTGCGATTTTCGAATTGCATCGGACACCGCAAAGCTCGGTGACACGTCCGGCCGTTTCGGCCTTCTACCCGATGAAGGCGGCGCCTGGTTCTTCCCGCGCGCGATGGGGTTGGATCGCGCGCTGAAGATGACGCTGCTCGCGGAAGTTTATTCGGCGCAGGAGGCGCTAAAGCTTGGTCTTGTAACGGAAGTTGTGCCCGCGGCGGATTTGGAAAAACACACCATGACCTTTGCACGCGCCATTGCCGAGAAAGCGCCGCTCGCCGTGCGGCTCGCCAAATCCATGATGCGGCACGGCATGAGTTCGTCGTTGGAGCATTCGCTGAACGATGCGGCGCTGGCCGTGATGATCGCCAATCCCAGCGAGGACGTGCGTGAGGGCGTCTCGGCATTCTTCTCGAAGCGTCCGCCACAGTTCAAAGGCCGTTGACCCAAAGCTCCATACCGGAAATACTAAAAACCAAGAAAGCGGAAATTTCGTCCAAGACGGCCTGTTTCAAGGTCGCGAAAATCGGACGATCCGCCAAGGGAGGATTTCATGGCCGCACCACACAATCTGACACGCCGCTCCGCGTTGGCACTGGGCGCGAGTGTTGCCGCGCTCGCAACCGTCCCGTCTCTCGCTGTTCCGCCTCCTCCTCCGCCGCCATTGGTCAATACCACGAACGGTCCAACCGACGGCTACTGGGCCAACGGGGTAATCGCGTACAAAGGCATTCGCTACGGCGCGCCGCCGACAGGCCCACTTCGCTTCATGCCGCCTCGGAAACCCGCGCCATGGGCCAAACCCGCGGACGGCATGAACTTCGGTCCGCCTGCGATTCAGATGGCGATAGGCACGGCGGGAGAAGAACCCAAGACCGATCTCGCGAAATCTTTGCAGACTGTCTATCCCACGCTCGCGGAAGTGAAGATCGGCAGCGAGGACTGCCTGTTCCTGAATGTGTGGACACCGTTCGGTAAAGATGGGCACGGGGATAACGGCAAACGTCCCGTCATGGTGTGGTTGCATGGCGGCGGCTTCGCTTACGGCTCCGGCGCGTGGCCATCCTACGACGGCGGCAATCTCGCGAAGAAAGGCGATGTAGTCGTCGTCACGCTGAACCATCGTCTCAACGCCTTCGGCTATCTTGAACTGGGCGACATCGGCGGCGCGGATTTCGCGAAATCCGGCAATGTCGGCATGCTCGACATCGTGCTAGCGCTCGAATGGGTGCGCGACAACGCGGCTGCGTTTGGCGGCGATCCCAACAACGTCACGATCTTTGGCGAATCCGGCGGTGGCGCCAAAGTCTCAACCCTGATGGCGATGCCATCCGCGCATGGCCTGTTTCACAAAGCCATCGTCGAAAGCGGTCCGGGGCTGAAAGGCGTGCAGAAAGCGGCGGCCACGCAGGATGCCAAAGACATCACGGCCGAATTGAAGGTCAGCGATGTGAAGGCGCTTCAGGCTATGCCGGCCGATCAGATCGTGGCAGCCGCAAAAGCGGTTTCGGCGCGGCGTGGGCCGGGTTCGGAAATCCGCTTCCTTGCGCCCGTCGTCGATGGCGATGTCCTGCCATCCGATCCGTTCGATCCCGCGGCGCCCGCAATGTCGGCGAACGTACCGCTCATCATCGGCACCAACAAAGACGAGATGACGCTGTTCATGGCGGGCATGCCATGGTTCGGCAAGCTCACCGACGATCAGCTCAATGCGCAGGCCCCGATGATGGCAGGCCCGAAGGCGCCTGCCCTGCTGGCAGCGTTGCGCGCGGCGCATCCGGATTATTCACCGACCTATCTGATGACCGAACTCGTCACCACGACATTCATGTGGGATGGCTCGATCAAGCTTGCCGAACGCAAGGCCGCGCAGAAAGCAGCGCCGGTCTATATGTATAATCTACGCTGGGAGACGCCCATCGGCGGCGGCATTTTCAAATCGCCGCACACGCTCGAGATTCCGCTGGTGTTCGACAATGAGGAAAATTCACGCGCATTGCTCGGCCCCGGACCGGATCCGCAGGCGGTCGCCGATCAGATGAGTTCGGCCTGGATCGCGTTCGCGAAAACCGGCAATCCGAACAACGCTGCAATACCGCAGTGGCCGGCTTACAATTCAGCAAAACGCGCGACGATGCTGTTCAATGTGAAGAGCCGCGTCGAAAACGATCCGTATGCGGATGTTCGTAAGGCGCTCGCCTGAGTTCAGTGTGTTTTAGACGGCCGCGCGACGTGAACGGAATTTGCACTGTCCCAGGCGGCTTTATCGTTTCCGGCCAGGATGCTTAACCGCGTGGGCGCGTGGGTTGCGCGTTGCGGCTGATCCGTTATCCGGTCGGATCCGCCCGCTGCCATATCTGGAGCATAGGCCGGCGTTCCCGGCATAGCCGAATCCGAATCGCTGGCGGAGACCATGACCGTCGCGGCCATCACGCCGGCGGCGAGCGCCGGTGTAGCCACGGCGACAAAGGCCGATATTCCAATTTGAATGAGAAACTTTTTGCCGATTCTAAGCATCGCAGTCTGTCCCCGGTCGTCCCAGACACTTCCCTGTGTGGTTAGAACGAACCCCGACCGGATTGTTTCCGCTGGCGTAATGTTTCTTTTGGGCAAGCCGGACGTCAGGGCGCGCGGAACGGGCGTTCATCCACGGTTCAGGTCAAACCCGGCAAACAGGCCGCCATGATTGCGCCTTGCGCGTTGTGTAGTGGCTTGATGCTCAACGAGAGAGTGACCCTATGCGTAAACTATCCGCTTCCCTTTTTGCCGGTTCCGCGTTGCTGCTGCTGAGCGGCTGCGTGACCGCGCCTCAAGGCCCGTCTTTTGAAGCCATGCCGCCTTCCGGAAAATCGCTGGAGGCATTTCAGGCAGACGAAGATGCCTGCGAGCAATATGCGGGCGACCGCGTGGCCGGCCGCGTGAAGCAGGCCAATGACGAACAGACAACCAACACGATCATCGGAACTGCGATCGGTGTCGGTGTGGGCGCTGCCGTCGGCAATACGAAAGGCGCCATCGTCGGCGGCACGGCTGGCGGCCTCATCGGCGGCGGCGCGAACGGTCCGGGCTGGAAGGAAGCCAGCATCCAGCACCAATACGACATGGCATATGCGCAGTGCATGACATCAAAAGGCAATACGGTTCCGGCGATGGGTGGGCATCACGGCTATCACCGCTATCCGCCTCCGGGTTACGGCCCGCCGCCACCTCCAGGCTACGGCCCGCCGCCCCCGCCTCCGGGTTATGGGCCGCCACCGCCGCCGCCCGGCTACTGATCCAAAACTCGCTAACAAGCCCGCCTTCAGAAATGGAGGCGGGCTTTTCGTTGACAGCAGCACAGGCTGGCGGCCCCGGCAGGAATCGAACCTGCATATCGCAGCTTAGAAGGCTGGTGCTCTATCCATTGAGCTACGGGGCCATACCGGCGCGGCACACTATGCGTCGTGCGGCTGATTCCCGATACGACGCTTCAATGCGACCAAGGAATCTTGCGGTCAAATCTGAAATTGTCGGCGTAGGATTTCGGGCGCGGCTTGCGCGCGTGCGGCTCGAACACCTGATAGGGAATGGCATTCTTCTCCGCATACGCAACGGCCTCGTCCTTGGTCTCGAACTCGAGTTCGACCTGCTGGCGCATGTCGGATGTGCTGGTCCAGCCCATCAGCGGATCGGGCGTGCGGGCGCTTTCCTGCTCGAACTCCAGCAGCCACGCTTTCGTCCGGGCGCGGCCGGACTGCATGGCATTCTTGGCGGGCCGATAGATGCGCGCGCGCATGACAAACTCCTTCAAACCGGACGGCTGGTCGGGGCGGTGTGATTCGAACACACGACCCTCTGCTCCCAAAGCAGATGCGCTACCAGGCTGCGCCACGCCCCGGGTCCAATGCCGGCATTGATGGTCCCTTACACGGTCGAATGCGCTGCTTCAACGGCCTCAATGAGCCGGCCGCGCGCCTTCCAGCGTGGGACTGTGGACCTTTTCGCCGGGATAGATGCCGAGCGCAGCGGCGCGGCCGCCCGCTATCTCCAGCACCGCCCGCACCGGCTCGGCGGAGGGAATCGAGGTCAGCGACATGGGCGCGGCATCCGGCGCGACTGAAGACACGATCCCGTCCTGGCGAATAAAGATCATGTCGAGCGGGATCAGCGTGTCCTTCATCCAGAAGGCCGTCATCTCCGGTGTGTGAAAATCGAACAGCATGCCGGCGTTGGGCGCGAGCGATTTGCGGTTCATCAATCCATATTCCTGCGCGCGCCAATCGGATGCCACTTCGACCTTGAATGTGGCCGGTCCATTGCCGGTGTCGATCGTCAGCGTCGAAACAGGAAGCGGCTTGGGTGGGGGTTGCGGATCGCCAGCACAGGCCGCACCGGCACAACACAACAGCAAAACGGGAAAAAGAAATACCGAACGCATGGCGCCTCTCGCGTTTCCTGAGGCCGCTATCTTACATCAGGTTTCGAGAAGCGCGATCAGTGCTCGAGAATGGTGATTTCGGCGGCCAACTCGCCCTTCGGACCGTCACCGACGCGCACCCGGACCCGCTGGCCCTGCTGAAGCTCGAGCACGCCATTGCGGCGCAGGGTTTCCATATGGACGAAGATGTCGGGCGTGTCCGGTCCACGCGAAACGAAGCCGTAGCCTTTGCCCCGATTAAACCACTTCACAGTCGCCTCGAAGGCCGGACCATGCGGCTCCGCCGTGAGGCGCGCGGAACGCGAGCCGTTGAGCGCCTCCGGCGCAGCAGCAGTCGAGTTGTCGAGAGCGATCACCCGCTTCGCCTGCAGGCCTTTTGGGCCATGCACGGCTTCGCAGACGACCATCGCGCCTTCATAAGCGGCCTTGAAGCCCGATTGGCGAATGCAGGTCTGGTGCAGGAGAATATCTCCTTGCGGACCATGCGACGGTTTAATGAACCCGTACCCTTTGGCGAGATCGAACCACTTGATCAAACCGGTCACTTCAAACGCAGTTTCACCCAAACCCGGTGAAGCCAGAAGACTCGTTTCCATTCCCGATGCCCCGATTTCGGAACTTATGATAGTAAATTTAAGGTTAACACAACTGTCGCATGTGGGAAAGCAAAACCGAATCAATTCGGGCCGGCGATTTGAGCGTTCGAAAGTCTTAGTTTAAGCCTTTGAAACTGTTTTATTATCGCAATAGTGCCAAGGGGCCGTCCGTCAGATGGAATTCACAGGCAGATATGTCATCCCGGCGCGGCCGGAGGATGTTTGGACGGCGCTTAACGACCCGGACATTCTCAAATCCTGTATCGCCGGTTGCGAACGCATGGCGAAGACGAACGACACGCATTTCGAAGCGGCGGTCACGCTGAAAATCGGTCCGATGAAGGCCACCTTCAAAGGCAACGTCACGCTCACTGATCTGGAGCCACCCCATCGGGCCACTCTGAAGGGTGAAGGCCAGGGCGGTGTCGCGGGCTTTGCGAAAGGCGAAGCCGAAATCGTGCTGACGCCGGAAGACGGCGGCACTGTCCTCACCTATGCGGCCAAGGCCAGCATCGGCGGAAAGCTGGCGCAGATCGGCCAAAGGCTGATTGATGGAGCGGCAAAACAGATCGCGGACGATTTCTTCTCGCGCTTTGCCGCGTCTGTCGGATCGCCCACGATTTCGCCCGAGGCCGCCATCCTGGCAGGCACGGCTCCCGAACTTGCGAAGGAGGTGTTGCCGCCTAACGTCGCGGAAAGTTCGTCACCCCGGCAAGGACTCGCGCCGGAGATCTGGGTCGTGGGCCTGATCGGCGTCATCGTCATTCTGCTGGTGCTGTTCGGCGTGACGTTGTGAGAGCGCTTGACGCGTCGCCGCTCAAACCCGAAACTTTGATTTCTTCTGGCACGGAGTAGTCGCATGACCGCCGTTTCGCTGACGGTGAACGGAAAGCCTGTTTCCGCTGAGATCGAGGACCGCACGCTCCTTGTCTATTTCCTGCGCGAGAATTTGCGCCTGACCGGCACCCATATCGGTTGCGATACGAGCCAGTGCGGCGCCTGCGTCGTGCATGTGGATGGTCAGCCCGTGAAATCCTGCACCATGTTCGCGGTGCAGGCTGAAGGCGCGAAGATCACAACCATCGAAGGCCTTGCCAAAGACGGCAAGCTGCACCCGGTGCAGGAAGCCTTTCGCGAGAACCACGGTTTGCAATGCGGTTTCTGCACGCCGGGAATGATCATGACGGCGGTCGATATGATCCGCCGCAAGCCCAATCTCGACCGCGCGACCATTCGCGAAGAGCTTGAGGGCAATATCTGCCGCTGTACGGGCTATCATAATATCGTCAGCTCCATTGAAGACGCAGCCAGGAAGATGAGCGCGGCATGATCCCCTATGCGTTCACCTATCATCGCGCGAAATCGTTGAGCGACGCGCAGGCGCTTCTCGCCACCTCGCCCGACGCCAAACTTCTGGCCGGCGGACAAACGCTGATCCCGACCATGAAACAGCGCCTCGCCAATCCGCAGGCGCTGATCGACATTTCCGGTTTGAAGGAGTTGTCGTTCATTCGTGTGGCGGGAGATGCCGTGGTTATCGGTGCCGGTACGAAGCACGCCGCGATAGCGACATCGGCGGATGTAAAACGCGCGATCCCCGCCCTCGCCTATATGGCCGCACATATCGGCGATCCGGCGGTGCGTTCGATGGGCACGCTGGGCGGCGCGCTGGCGAACAACGATCCAGCGGCAGATTATCCGGCCGCCGCGCTGGCGCTCTCCGCCACGATCAAGACGACGAAGCGCAGCATCGCGGCCGACGATTTCTTCACCGGCATGTTCTCGACCGTGCTGGAAGACGGCGAGATCATCACCGAAGTGTCTTTCCCAATTCCCGAACGCGCGGGCTACGAGAAATTCCGCAACCCTGCCTCACGTTATGCGATGGCAGGCGTGTTTGTGGCGAAAGAAAAAAGCGGCGTGCGTGTTGCTGTGACCGGCGCAGCACCCGCCGTGTTCCGTGTTCCGGAAATGGAAGCGGCGCTGGCGAAAAATTTCACGGCCGATGCTGTCGCGAAGATCACCGTTCCTGCCGTCGGCATGAATTCGGACATTCACGGGTCGGCGGAATATCGCGCGCATCTCGTGACGGTGATGGCCAAGCGCGCGGTGGAATTGGCCCTGAAATGACGGCGCCCGAACAGAATGTGCTGGAAACGGCCGCGGCCTGGATCGGCCAGGGCCGCAAAGTCGCGCTTGGCACTGTCGTGAAGACTTGGGGCTCTTCGCCGCGTCCCACCGGCAGCCAGATCGCGATCCGCGACGACGGCGCGTTTGTCGGCTCCGTATCCGGCGGCTGCGTCGAAGGCGCGGTGATCGAAGATGCCCAGCGCGCGATGCAGGACGGAAAAATCCGCACGCTCGAATTCGGCGTCAGCGACCAGCAGGCCTGGTCCGTCGGTCTGGCTTGCGGCGGGCGCATCGAAATCTTCGTCGAACCGCTGACCTAAGCCGATGAAACGCGAGACCCTGCTCGCCCTCAATGAAGCGCGGCGTGCGAACCGCGCCATCGTGCGCGCCACCGATCTCGAAACCGGCGAAGAACGGCTCGTCGATCCGCATACGGATAAATCGCCGCTCGGTGTCGCGGCCGCCAGCGCCGCCCGAGCCGACCAGAGCGGCAGCGCGGAAATCGAAGGCCGCACCTGGTTTCTTTCCGTGTTCAATCCGCCGCTCGATCTGGCGATCATCGGCGCGGTACATATCGCGCAGCCGCTGGCCCAGATGGCTTCCGCGACAGGCTATGGCGTGCGCGTCATCGATCCTCGCACATCGTTCGCAACACCCGAACGCTTTCCCAGCATTCGACTGTCGCATGAATGGGCGGATGAGGCTTTGGCGAAAGAGCCGCTTGGTCCGCGCAGCGCCATCGTGGCGCTGACGCACGATCCAAAGCTCGACGACCCGGCATTGATCGTCGCACTCAATTCAAACTGTTTTTACATCGGCGCACTGGGTTCGAAGAAGACGCAGGCGGCCCGTCAGGCGCGCATGAGATCGCAGGGGTTTGGTGATGAAGCTCTCGCGCGCATTCGCGGCCCTGTCGGCCTCAATATCGGCGCGCGGTCGCCGGCCGAAATCGCCATCTCGATTCTGGCGGAGATGACACAGACGTTGCGCGTCCCAGCGAAGTAGAAAATCTGCTGCGCGGATGGCGAGTGGGAGCTGACACCACCCGCGCGGCAGTGCGAGCCGGGCTAACTACGCCCCGGTTTGCCGTTTCCGGTGGCGCCGGTGCGCCGCTGGCTATAGGTTTCATCGCGCGTGACGACGCCGTCATTGTTGCGATCGAGCCGTGCGAAATAGCGAAGCTCGGACGCAAAACATTCATCCCGATTGCTCCTTCAAATAGGCTCCCCTAATTGGCTAAACTGGCGCCGACCCGTCCCGAATCTTTGTCGCGGCCGGAAAATCTGGTCGCCAAACTGTGCGCGGTTCGTTCCCGCGAAACTTTGACACAATCAGGATTTGCGGTTGGCCGCATCTCCGCTCATCTTGGATGCATGCTGATGGCCAGAGACGAAACCAAACCGCATGTGCTGATCGTCGAGGACACGCGCGACATTCGCGAGCCGCTCGGGCGCTATCTGCGCGAGCATGGCTATCGCGCGACCACGGCGCAGGATTCGCTGGCAGCCCGCAAAGTGATGAAGGGTGCCGCCATTGATCTCATCGTGCTCGACATCATGATGCCCGGCGAAGACGGCCTCAGCCTGTGCCGCTCCATCCGCGAGACCTCGCAGATTCCGGTGATCCTCCTCACAGCGCGCGGCGAGGAAGTGGACCGCATCATCGGGCTGGAGATGGGCGCAGACGATTACATCTCGAAACCCTTTTCGCCCCGCGAACTGATCGCCCGCATCAGCGCCGTGCTGCGGCGGACGCAGGCCTTGCCTCCGCGCCAGAAGCCGCCGGAAGCCGCCCGCATAAAATTCGGCGACTGGCTGCTGGATACCGGCCAGCGTGAACTGGTCGGCAGCGACGGCATGGCCATCGCGCTTTCCAGCGGCGAGTTCAGCCTGCTTCAGGCGCTGCTGGAACGCCCCAAGATCGCTCTCAGCCGAAACCAGCTGCTCGACCTTACCAAAGGAAGGGATGCCGAGCTTTTCGACCGCTCCATCGACAACCATGTTAGCCGGTTGCGCAAGAAGATAGAGCCAGACCCTAAGAATCCGCGCTATATCAAGACCGTCTGGGGCGGCGGTTATATGATGGCGGTGGAACCCGAACACGAATGAGGCTTTGGCCTGGCAATTGGTGGCCGCGCACGCTTGGCGCGCAGCTTGTCGCCGTGACCGCGGCGGCGGTGTTGCTGTCCAACATCGCGGTGGCGGCCTATTTCCAACTTGGCCAGGTGCAGCAAAATCAAACTTCGCTGATTGAGCGGCTGGTGGACCGCGCGGTCTCAGCGTCCACGTTGCTGGCCGCAATTCCCGCAAAGCAGCGCGATGCAGCCGCTCATGCGCTCAGTTCCAACATCTGGCGCTTTCAGATTTATCGCGGCAAACCGCTGAGCGAAGCGATGAGCGACGACGAGCAGGCCCTGGCCGCGCGCGTACGCGCGATCCTGCCCAAGACAAAAACGGCCGACAATGTGCTTGTGAAATATCGCGATCCGCGGCGGGTTGCGCCGTTGCAGAATGGCAATCAGCCCGCCAGCGTCATCGACGTGACGGTTCCCGTGGTGCGCGACACGGAATTGACGACGACACTTTATCAGCCGCCGCCGCCGCCCTGGCCTGTGCAGATCATCATTGCGGCTATTGTGGCTGTCGTTGCGACTTCTCTAGCGGCGGCCTTCATCGCGCGGCGTGTGGCGCGGCCTTTGTCGGAGCTTGCGGCGTCCGCATCCGAAGCGGCGCGCGGCGGGCAAGCGGCGCGCGTTCCCGAGGAAGGCCCGGACGATGTGCGGCTCGCGGCGCATGCCTTCAATGTGATGACCGACCGCGTGATGCGCACCCTGGAGCGCCAGCGGCAACTTCTGTCCGCCGTGGGCCATGATCTGCGCACGCCCATCACAGCCATGCGCATCAGCACCGAATTCATCAGCGACGACGATGTGCGCGAGCGGCTGCAGAAAAATCTCGAAGAATTGCAGGACCTGACGGAAGCCGTGCTTTCGGCCGCGCGCGGCACCGGCTGGGAGGTCATGCGCAAGGCCGATCTCGCAGCCATTGTCGAAAGCCTGTGCGCGGATCTGGAAGAAATGGAGCAGTCCGTGACTTGGAACGTGCAGGGTCCAGCACCCTATCTGTGCCGACCAAGCGAAATCCGTCGCGCGGTGCGCAATCTGGTCGAAAATGCCACCGCCTATGGCCAAGCGGCACGCGTGACGCTGGCCAAGACACCGGACAATTATGATATCACCGTCGACGACGATGGCCCCGGCATCGCGGAAGCGGATCGCGCGCGCGTTTTCGAACCATTTGTGCGGCTGGAATCGTCGCGCAGTTCCGAAACTGGCGGTTCGGGCCTGGGCCTCACGTTGGTCAAGGCGATCGCGGAAGGCCATGGCGGATCGATCGAATTGGAGAACCGCGCCGAGGGTGGGCTGCGCGCGCGGCTGTGTTTGCCGCGCGACGCCATGAAAGTTTAGTCTCGGCCCGATGCAATTCGAGACCGTTCCAACTCGCGCCACCTTGGGCGCCATTCTGGCGCATGGCGTCCGCGCCGGCGGCAAGCTCTATCGCAAGGGTCGCATTCTCACCGACGACGATCTGAAAAACATTGCGGATTCCGGCACTGCAGCGCTGACGATTGCCCGACTCGAAGCAACCGACATGCCGGAAGACGAAGCCGCTGCGCGCATTGCCGCAAGATTGGCGGGCGATGGCATTCGAACTGGCGCCGCCTTCACCGGACGCGCCAATCTTTACGCGACTACCGCTGGATTGCTGACCGTCGATGCGGATCGCATCAATGCTGTAAACACGATCCACGAATCCATCACGCTGGCGACACTTGCGCCGTTTACATCCGTCAAGCCCGGACAGATGCTGGCAACGGTCAAGATCATTCCCTTCGCAGCACCTGCCTCCGCCGTCACGGAGGCCGAGCGTATGCTGGGCAGCGGCGCACTGCGTGTGCATGCTTTCCTGCCGCGCAAAGCGGCGCTGATCTCGACTTCGCTGTCGGGCATGAAAGCGGCATTGCTGGACAAGAACCGCACAGCCATCGAAGCGCGATTAAAAGATGTTAGCTCCTCTCTCGCCTTTGAGCGGCGTGTCGCGCATGAGCCAGAGCCGTTGGCTGCCGCGATCTCAGAAGCACAAAAAGCGGGATACGATCCGATCCTTGTGTTTGGAGCGAGCGCAATCACAGACAGGCGCGATGTCATCCCGGACGCCGTCGAGCGTGCCGGCGGTGTGGTCGAACATTTCGGGATGCCGGTCGATCCGGGCAATCTGCTGCTGATCGGCAGACTGGGCAACGCAAGGGTGGTTGGGTTGCCGGGCTGCGCACGCTCACCCAAATTGAACGGCTTCGATTTTGTGCTGTGGCGGCTAGCGGCCGGCTTGCCGGTTGGTAGCGCCGAGATCGCGGCGATGGGGGTCGGAGGGCTGCTGATGGAAATCCCCACCCGCGGCCAACCGCGCGACAATCCTGCACCGGCGACGCCGCATCAGGCTAGGATTGCGGCAATCATTCTCGCGGCGGGAATGTCCTCACGCATGGGATCGAACAAACTGCTGGTCGAACTGAACGGCAAGCCGCTGCTGCGCCATGCGGTGGAAGCGGCGATTTCCAGCCATGCCGATCCCGTCATTGTGGTCACCGGCAAGGATTCCGATGCGGTGAAGGCATCGCTGCGTGGTCTGGATGTCGGTTTCATGGATAATCCAGATTTCTCAAAGGGTTTGAGTTCATCTCTCAGAGTCGGAATCAATGCGGTGCCTGAAACATGCGATGGCGCGCTGATTATCCTTGGCGACATGCCGGGCGTCACATCCGCGCTGATCGACAAGCTCATTGCGGGCTTCGACCCCGCAGAGGATCGCGCCATATGCGTCGCGACCCGTCATGGCAAGCAAGGCAACCCGGTTCTCTGGGCGCGCCGGTTTTTCCCCGAGATTGCGGCGATTGAAGGCGATGTTGGCGCGCGCAACTTGATCGGCATTTACAGCGAACTGGTTTGCGAAGTGGAAGCTGAGGACGACGGCCCGCTGACCGACATCGACACGCCGCAAGCTCTGGAAGCGTATCGCGCGCGATGAGCGATCCGCTTTACCGCAAGGAAATTCTGAGGCTCGCAGCGGATGCGACTGGCGCGGGTCATCTTTCAAACCCCCATGTGAGCGGGACAGCGCACAACCCCACCTGCGGCGACAAGATAACGGTCGAGCTCCAGCTCGATGAAGAAGGCCGCGTGACCGCAATGGCGCATGACACCAAAGCCTGCGTGCTGACGCAGGCCTCTGCTTCCATTCTCGGCCATTCGCTCAAGGGTGCATCGCGCGAGGATGTCGAAACGCTCGCGAACGACATTGCGACCATGCTGGTGACTAAGGGATCGCCGCCTGCGCCGCCCTTCGAAGCCTATTCCGCTTTTGAAGGCGCGGTTGAGCATCGCACCCGCCATCGCTGCGTGCTGCTGCCGGTCGAGGCTGTGCTGGCCGCCTTAGAAGCGTCAGAGAACAGCTAGCCAGGCGGCATAGGGCGCCAGATCGAGGCGACCCGCGCTTACCAACACTTCACCGGTTCCGATCGGCAAGGGCTTTCCGATTTCACCGGTATATACGGCAATATTCGCGTTCATGTTGAAGACACAGAGAACGCATTCGTCCTCATAGGTCCGTGTGAAAGCGAGAACCGGCGCGGCCGCATCGATGAATTCGATCTCGCCAAGCATCAGAGCCTTGCTCTGTTTGCGGCCCGCGATGAAGCGGCGCGCGAATGCGAGCATCGAGTCATAGCCCTTCTCCTGTTCCGAGACCGCCAGCGGTTTGTGCAGCGGCGAGACCGGAAGCCACGGCGTTCCGCTGCTGAAACCAAGATTGGGCGCTGAGGCGTCCCATGGCATCGGCGTGCGGCAGCCATCGCGGCCGAATGTGTAGGGATAATAGAGATCGCCGACCGGGTCCTTGAGCTGATCGCGGCGGACCTCGGCTTGCGGCAGCCCCAGTTCCTCGCCCTGATAGATCAGCGCCGTTCCTTTCAGCGACAGCAGAATGGCGAACATCAGTTTGGCGAGTGCGGGCGGCGCATCCTTACCGCCGAACCGAGTCAGCGTGCGCATGATGTCGTGATTGCAGAAGGCGACCGAGGGCCAATGCCCTTCATGCCGCGCCAGCATGGCGAAGTGATCGCGGATGAAATCGGGCGTCAGCTTCCGTGCTTCGAGCAGCGGAAAGCTGTAACCGGAATGCAGGCCTTTGTCGGGTGCCGCGAAGCAGCCGCACAGTTCCGGTTCCTCCGAGAACTCGCCCATCACAAAGCGATCTGGATAGAAATCTACCGTTCGGCGGATTTCATCCAGAACCTGAATCTCCTCAGGCAAGTTGCTGTCGTGATAGTGAAATTGCAGGTTTGGGGCGTGCGCCCAGTTATGGGCCGTGCGCTGATCCATCGGCACGGGCGGATTGTCCGTCAGCGCCGGATCGTGGAGATAGGCGTTCGCCACATCGAGCCGGAAGCCGTCCACGCCGCGCTTCAGCCAATGATCCAGAACCGCCAGCGCCGCTGTTTTGGCAGCCGGATTGTGCCAGTTCAGCTTGGGCTGCTGGCGCAGGAATTTGTGATGGTAATGCTGCCGCCGCGCCGGCTGGTAGGCCCACGCCGCACCCGCGAAAGCCGAAAGCCAGTTGTTCGGCACTGTGCCGTCAATCTTCGGATCGGCCCAGACATACCAGTCGGCCTTGTCGCCATCCCGCTTCAAACTTTCGCGGAACCAGCGATGTTCGTCCGACGTATGCGCCAGCACTTCGTCTGTCAGAACTTTCAACCCGCGTGAATGCGCTTCGGCCAAAACGCGATCGAAGTCAGCCTGCGTTCCGTAATCGGGATGGATGCCGTCGAAATCCGAGACGTCGTAACCCCAGTCGCGATTGGGCGATGGATGGATCGGCGAAAGCCAGATCGCATCGACGCCCAGCGCTGCCAAATAATCGAGCTTCGATAACAGTCCGGCAAAATCGCCCTGCCCGTCGCCATTTCCATCACAGAAACTGCGGATATAAATCTGATAGATGACCGCGCCCCGCCACCAGGGCGTGGTGGCGCTCACACCTCGTCAGTCCGCTGCACGATGCGGCCGACCAAGCCGTAGGCCTTCGCCTCTTCCGCGCTGAGCCAGTAATTGCGCTCGGTATCGTGTAGCACCTTTTCATAGGTCTGGCCGGTCTCGGCCGCGATTTCGCGGTTGAGCCGTTCGCGCATCTTCAGAATTTCCTCGGCCTCGATGGTGATGTCCGATGCCTGTCCCTGCACGCCGCCGAGCGGTTGATGCAGCAGGAAGCGCGTGAACGGAAGACAGAGACGGTTCTCTTTTTTCGCGCCAAGGAAGATGTGCGCGCCCGCGCTGGCGACCCAGCCCGTGCCAACGATCTTCACGCGGCCGCCGACGAAACGGATCATGTCGTGGATCGTGTCGCCCGACTCCACGTGACCGCCCGGCGAATTGAGGATCACGCGGATGTCGCCTTCGCTTTCGGCAAAAGCCAAAAGTTGCGCCGTCACGCGCTCGGCCATCTTCATATCCACTTCGCCGAAGATCAGCACGGTGCGCGATTTGAACAGCGCCTGCGCCACCGGCGAGGATTGCTGCTCGGACGACTTCTCGTCCGATTTGTCCTTTTCTTTTTCTTCGTCGAGGCTGCGCAAGAGTGGTACTCCTGAAAACTGTTCGATTCCGAATTGCATACTAGTCATGCCAAATAGACCGTCCATTGCTTAAAGCGCGTTAACAGCCTCACGCAATGTAGGGCCAATTTCGCTGTGCAGCACGAGATCGGCGATGGCGTCCTGATCCGTCGGTTCGCGGTTCAGGATGACCAGCTGTGCCCCGCTAAGCTTGGCCAGCAGCGGAAATCCGGCCGCTGGATACACCACCAGCGACGAGCCCAGAACAATGAAAAGGTCGCAGCCCAGCGTGGCCTGCTCGGCGCGGTCCATCTCGAGTTCCGGCATGGCTTGCCCGAAGGAGATCGTGGCCGTTTTGACGATACCCGCACAGAAGGTGCAACTCGGCGGATCCCCACGCGCCTCGAAATGCGCGCGGATCGGTTCCAGTTCATGGCGCGCACCGCAATCCAGACATTTGGCGTAGCGCGTGTTGCCGTGAATCTCGATAATCCTGTCTTCCGGCACGCCGGAATCCTGATGCAGATTGTCGATGTTCTGCGTGATGACATGACTGACCTTGCCGCGCGTCACCAGTTCGGCCACGGCGATATGTCCCGCGTTCGGCTTCACGGTGGCGAATGTCTCTTCCATCGCGAACCGCCGCCGCCACGCCTCGCGGCGCATTTCGGCGGAGGCCACAAAATCGCGAAAATCGATCGGCGCCATCTTGGTCCAGATGCCGCCCGGCGAGCGAAAATCCGGAATGCCGGATTCGGTTGAGATGCCGGCCCCGGTAAAGACAACCACCCGGCGCGCGGTGCGCAGCAACTCGGTCAGAGCCGCCGCACCCGCACTACCGGACGGATTTGTCGCGCGCGCGTTCAATGCGTCAGTGGTTCACGCTGCCGCAATCGGCCGAGACCCATTTGCTTTCGAAAGTCTGCGATTGCTTCATCAGCCGGCCTTCGCTCGTGCCGTTCATGGTCAATTGACCCGAGTAATGCGTCGGAGAATCGAATATGACCTCCATGTGGCCCGTGCCGTTGAAGTTGCCGGTGCAAACCATGTCCGTGCTCATCGTATGGCCATTGGTTTTCGAATTCGAAATCTTGCATCCGCTGTTCGATATGTTTCTCGGAAGCGTGTCCATAGCTACTTCCTGCGCGGTCATGCAGTGCTGAACGTGCACGGAATTGCCGTTCGCGGACACACCCGCGGCTCTCATGCGCGCCTGAATTTCCGGCGGGAGCTTCGACATGTCCGGCATTTGCGCCATACCGCTCATTGTGATTGTTTCATCCCAGAGGCCCACCTTGCCGTGACCGGCGAGCGCCGCGCCCCCGGCTGCAATGAGCGCCACGGCGCCAATGCCCCCAATCAAAACCTGCTTTGAAAAACGCATGAAATTCCTCCCCAAGCGGCGCCTCGTCTGGGCGACCAAGTCCGGGAAATTTGCACGAAGCGGGACACGTGGGAAGTCTATGGTGCGCCCTAGGGGAGTCGAACCCCTCTTGCAGGAATGAAAATCCTGAGTCCTAACCGATAGACGAAGGGCGCCTGAACCCGGCTGGCGCGACTGCCTTTCGGGCATTTCCGCAGGCCTCCAGCGGACCGGAAATCTGCGGAAGCGGGGCTATACCGGCCTGCTTGGGCCTTGGCAAGCAATCCGTTCAGCCGCCCGCGACAGCAGCATCTTCCACCTGAAGCTGTATGCGGGACTGCCCGTTCCAGTTGTCTTCCCTGAGCCGCCCGGCCAGATGAATCGTTCGACCCCGCGCCTTGAGAAGACCCTGCCCAAGTGGTGTTTCGGCAGCCCGAAATGCGATGGCGCCCAGTTGCGCGCCGTCGCCGCCCGATACCCGCAGGCGGACGTGATCCTTGCCCACGATATCGGCGAATGTGACGCGCACATCCGGCAACACCAGCAAGGGCTCCAGATTGCCCGCGCCGTAAGGTCCGGCTTTCGCGATTTCCAAGACCAAATCCGCATGCGCTCCGGCGGGCGAAATCGCAGCGTCCAGAACAAGCTCCGCCGCCGCATCGAAGGCCGCACTCGTTCCGGCAAATCGCCGGGTGAGAAATTCGCGAAACCCGCCGAGCTGATGCGCGCTCAGCGAAAAGCCTGCAGCCATCGCGTGCCCGCCGCCGGATTCGATCAATCCGCTCTCATGCGCTGCGCGCACCATGGCGCCAATATCGATGCCGGGAATGGAGCGCGCCGAGCCGCGGCCCATGCCGCCCTCGAAGCCCGCGACGAAAGCGGGTTTGCCGAAACGCTCCTTGAGCCGTCCGGCAACGATACCGACAACACCCGGATGCCAGCCTTCGTCGGACACCAGCACGAACGGCGCATTGCCCTGTGTGCCCGCCATCGCGGCAGCATTGTCGAGGATCATTCCTTCCAGCGCCTGACGTTCGCGATTGTGCGTGTCGAGGCGCCGCGCAATTTCGTCCGCGCTTGCGCTGTCGAGCGTGCTCAACAGCTCGACACCGAGGCTGCATTTTCCCACGCGTCCGCCGGCGTTTATGCGGGGACCGAAGATAAAACCAAGATGATAGGGCGTGAACGGCGCGGCCGTCTTGGCGATCGTAGCGAGAGCGCTCATGCCGGGACGCGGCTGCGCGGAAAGCCGCGCGAGACCGGCACGCACGAAAGCGCGGTTGATGCCGATCAGCGGCACAACATCGCAAATGGTCGCGAGGCCGACGAGATCGACATATTCGCGCAGATCCGGTTCGGCGACGCCGTTCGCCGTATACCAGCCGCTTTCGCGCAAGCTTCGATTGAGCGCGACGAGAAAGAGCAACGTAACGCCAGCCGCGCAAACATAACTGAGACCGGATGTGTCGCCCGGCTGGTTCGGGTTCACTTGCGCGTAGGCGGGGGGCAGCGTTTCGACGGCGTGGTGGTCGAGCACGATCACGTCGAGACCGGCATCGCGCGCGGCGCTTAATGCCTGTGTGGCGACCGCCCCGCAATCGACTGTGACAACAAGGTTCGCGCCCTCGCCCTTCAATGTTTGCATCGCGGCGGCGTTGGGACCGTAACCTTCCGTCATGCGGTCGGGAATGTAGATGCGCGGCGGCCGGCCCAGCGCTGAGAGAAAATTCGCCATCAGTGCGGAGGATGCCGAGCCGTCGACATCGTAATCGCCGCACACCGCGATCTTTTCGCCCGCCGCTATTGCATCGCGCGTCCGCGCGACAGCGCGCTCCATGTCCTTCAGCAAATAGGGCTCTGGCAGAAGACGCTTCAGCGTAGGATTTAGAATGTCGGGAAGGTCGGCGGCTTGCGCGCCCCGCGCTGCCAGAATGCGCGCCAGCGAATCCGAGATATTCCCGGCTTGCACCAGGGCGCGCACCGCTTCATCACCAGCGCCGCGCAAATTCCATCTGCGGCCGGAGAAGGAGCGCGAAACTCCAAATGCCGCGTCGGATTCCTGTGTGACGGCTTTAGCGAGCATCCGTGCGTCTGTGCCGCGTCGTGATCCAGCGCACGGTTCCCGTGGCGGATCGCATCACAACGCTTTGCGTCGTGATGTGGTCGCGCTCCCTGTGAACACCCTTCAGCATCGAGCCATCCGTCACGCCGGTGGCCGAAAAAACCACGTCGCCGGATGCCAGCTCCATCAATCCATACTTGCGGTTGAAGTCCTTGATCCCGAGTTTCGCGGCGCGCACGCGTTCGTCTTCCTTCTTGAAGACCAGACGCGCCTGCATCTGTCCGCCGACGCAGCGCAATGCCGCGGCCGCGAGCACGCCTTCGGGCGCGCCACCCTGCCCTATGTATATGTCAATCCCCGTTGCTGGATCGGTCGTGGCAATTACCCCGGCTACATCGCCATCGGTGATGAGTTGAATGGCGGCACCCGCCTTGCGCACGGCGGCGATCAACGCTTCGTGGCGCGGGCGATCCATAATGCAGGCAGTGATTTCGTGCGGGCGAACGCCCTTCGCCTTGGCGAGGGCATTGATGTTGTCGCCCGGCTCGGCATCGAGATCGATGAGGCCGTCTTTGTAGCCGGGACCAATCGCGATCTTGTCCATGTATGTGTCGGGCGCGTTGAGAAGCGTGCCGGGCTCGGCCATCGCCATCACGGCCAGCGCGTTGGGCATCGCTTTGGCGGTGAGCGTTGTGCCCTCGAGCGGATCGAGCGCGATATCCACCGCGATGCCGCCCGAACCAACCTTCTCGCCAATGAACAGCATCGGAGCTTCATCGCGCTCGCCCTCGCCGATCACGACCGTTCCGTCGATCGGCAGATGATTGAACGCAATCCGCATGGCTTCCACGGCGGCCTGATCGGCGGCATGTTCGTCGCCGCGTCCAATCTGTAGGGCAGCGGCAATCGCCGCCGCTTCGGTCACGCGCACGGCTTCCAGCGCGAAGGCGCGATCCAGCGGTTGGGACATCATTTTCTCCTTGGCGCCTTGGCTGGCGTTCTTACCCGGCTTCGATGGGAATCATACACGGGCTGGTCAAGACCTTGTCCGACGCGGCAATGGCCTTCAAGGCATTGGCCAGCGCCGTCTCCAGACATTCATGGGTGATCATGACGATTGTCACAGCGCCGCCGGGCGAACGCCCACGTTGGATCATACTTTCGATAGAAACTTCCGCCTGCGCCAGCTGCCGCGCAATTTCCGCCAAGACACCCGGCGCATCGCGAACTTCGAACCGTAGATAAAATGCGCCATTGCGCGGACCGGGTTGGGATCGGGACCGTACCAAGCTCTTGGCTGGGCGCCCGAACGGCGCTCCAAACATGCCGCGCGCGATGTCCACAAGATCGGCAATGACGGCGCCCGCGGTGGGTGCTTCTCCCGCGCCGCGCCCTTCGAAGGTGAACGGCCCGGCTTCGCGCGCATGGGCGACGACCGCGTTGAATGCGCCATCGACATCCGCGAGCGGCGTTCCCAATTTCACCATCGCGGGTTCCACACGCTGGTCGATACGTTCACCGACGCGCCGCGCGATGCCGAGCAATTTAATACGATGGCCGAATTCTCGCGCGAAACGAATGTCGTCCGGCGTGATGTGGGTGATGCCGACAATCTTGATGCTGCTAAGGTTTGGCGCGGCGCCGAATGCCAGCGCCGACAACACCGCCAGCTTGTGCGCCGTGTCCCCGCCGCCGACATCGAGCGTCGGATCGGTTTCGGCATAGCCGAGCTTCTGGGCCTCACCCAATACATCCGCAAAGGAACGCCCGGTGGCTTCCATCTGCGTGAGAATGTAATTGCAGGTTCCGTTCAGGATACCGCTCACTGCATCGATGCCATAAGCGATCAGGCTTTCGCGCAACGCCTTGACGATGGGAATGCCGCCGGCCGCAGCAGCTTCGAACTTCAGCGCGACGTTCTGCTCTTCGGCGAGCGCGGCAAGCTCCGCGCCGTGATAGGCAAGCAGCGCCTTGTTGGCGGTCACCACATGCTTTTTCGCGTGCAGCGCCGCTTGCACGAGCGCACGCGCCGGACCTTCTTCGCCGCCGATCAACTCCACGATCACGTCCACATCGGATTTCGCCAGATCGGCAGAATCGTTTTGCCAGTCGATTTGCGAAACATCGGCCGAGCGCTTTTTGCCGCGGTCTCGCGCGGAAACGCCGACAAGTTCCAGCGGACGACCAGCGCGCTGCGCCAGCTCCACGCCGCGTGTCAGCAGCACGTTGGCAACACCGCCACCGACCGTACCAAGCCCGGCTATCGCAATTCGCAGCGGTTTGGTCATTGCGCCGCTTCCGATACCCGCGCCGGTTCGTTCGCGCGCAGGGAAAGAAACCGCTTCACATTGCGCGCGGCCTGACGGATGCGATGCTCGTTCTCCACCAGAGCGATGCGCACATAGCCTTCGCCATATTCGCCAAAGCCAAGCCCCGGCGCGACGGCGACTTTCGCATGGCTGAGAAGTTGCTTGGCGAATTCCAGCGAGCCCGCCGCGCGATGGCTTTCGGGAATCGGCGCCCAGGCGAACATCGACGCGGACGGTGCAGGAATATCCCAACCCGCACGCGCCATGCTTTCCACCAGCACGTCGCGCCGCGCTTTATAGATCGCGCGCATTTCGGCGACGCAATCCTGTGGGCCGTTCAGCGCCGCAGTCGCTGCCACCTGTACCGGCGTGTACGCGCCATAATCCAAATAGGATTTGATCCGCCCGAGTGCGGCAATGAGCGTCTTGTTGCCTGCGGCAAACCCCATCCGCCAGCCCGGCATCGCATAGCTCTTGCTGAGCGACTGGAATTCAACCGCCACGTCCTTCGCCCCCTCGACCTGAAAGATCGAAGGTGGCGGATTGGCGCCGTCGAAATAAATGTCGGCGTAAGCGAGATCGGAGAGCACCCAAATTTCATGCTTCTTCGCGAAGGCGACAACCTCGCGATAGAAATCCAGATCGACCACCTGTGCCGTCGGATTGGAGGGATAGTTGACGACCAGCGCCGTCGGTTTCGGCACCGAATGACGCACGGCGCGGGCAAGCCCGCTCAGATATTCCTCCGGCGAGGTTGCATTCACATGTCGGATCGCGGCCCCCGCGAGAATGAATCCGAAGGCATGGATCGGATAGGCCGGGTTGGGAACGAGAATAGTATCGCCGGGCGCCGTAATCGCCTGCGCCAGATTGGCGAAGCCCTCCTTCGACCCCAGCGTGGCGATGATTTCGCTGTCCGGATCGAGCATCACGGCGAAGCGGCGCTGATAATAGCCTGCCATCGCCCGGCGCAGGCCCTTGATCCCGCGCGATGCCGAATAGCGGTTGGAACGCGGATCGCGCGCCGTTTCGATCAGCTTGTCGATGATGTGCTTTGGCGTCGGCATGTCCGGATTTCCCATGCCGAAATCGATGATGTCTTCCGACCGCGCGCGCGCCTCGGCCTTGAGGCGGTTCACTTCCTCAAAGACATAAGGCGGCAACCGCCTGATGCGGTGAAAATCGGTTTGCATCGCAATGGGACCGTTCCGTGCGCGCAAAACAGCGCGCGTGCCGACACATCAAGGCAAATTGTGCACCGCGTCAATGGCCGGCGGACTGCCTTGAATTCAGCCCTGAATGAAGATGTCGGCGCGCCGGTTTCCATCGGCGCCCGCGGGCGCGGCACCGTAGGAATCCGCCTGCGCATCGCCGCGCGCCTCGACGAGAACCTTCGTTGCCGGAACGCCATCGCCGATCAATTCGCGGGCAACGGCGTTGGCCCGCGCCTGCGAGTGCTCAAAATTCCATTCCAGGCGCCGGGCTGCGGAAAGCTTCGTCGAATTGCTCGACGCATAGCCGACGACGCGAATGTACCCTGCGCTGCCGCGCGCGATATAGGCTTGCGCCGCTGCGCGCACTTGCGCTTTCGCATCGGCGCTCAGGATGGTCCTGTCCTGCGCAAAATAGACGCTCGCTGCCGCCGGCAGGCCTTGCGCATTGGCATAAACGCCCGGCGTTGCAACCGACACGCCTTGCAACGCATCGAAATTCGCGACCACCGCACCGCTCATCGCTTCTGGGCCGCCCATCGCACGACCGCGCATCGGCGCTTCGAATGGAACCGCGGGACCCGTTGCAGCAGCGTAAGACGAATTGCCCAGACCGGACGTGCCGCTCAGCGACGCCGTCTGTTGATAGCGCGCGATGATCGGCGCCGGGACGAATTGCGCGACCGACGGATCGAGGGCCGGTGCTCGGGACGGCTGAAATCCAAGCGCGCTATCGGTCATGGCCACGGATTGCGAACCGGGAATGCCGTTTGAGCCAATCGATCCGGGAGGAACAGCTGGCACGGCGGGGGGCCCGCCGGAGGAGGCCGGAACTTGGGCGTCAGGCGCCGGCGTAGCTGCGACCGATTGGGTTGGCGCGGCAGTGGGCGCGGCGCTGCTGTCGCTGCTTGAACTAGAGCTTGGGGCCGGTGTGTTATCCGCACCCGACGAAGCATCGGGCTGGGCACTGGCCCGTGCCGACGGAGCGACTTCAGCCACTTCGGACGGTGGCGGCGCATCCGAGGGCGGCGCGGCAGCCGCTTCGGTTCCGGCGCGCAACGCATCGGCACTATAGTTCTGGCGGGCGCGGTCCGCGGCCAACGATGCCGCTGTCTGTTTCTGCTCGTCTGACGTTGATGGCGCGGTTGGACGCGCTGGATTATCGGCAAGATCGGGGAATTGGCTGTTGGCGGCCGGTTGCACAGCATTCGTGCTCGTCTGTGCGGTTTGGGTCTGATCGTCGCCCGGCGGAGTGGTGTCGCTCGTCTGCACGGTATCGTCGTCGCTGAAGGGGTTCGCCCAGTCAGGAATGCTGGAGCATGCACCGGCGCTGAGCGCGATAGCCGCTACAGTGGCGGCACGCGCCAAATGTCTGGGCAAAGCACCAAGCACGAAATTCATCAGAAGACCTCCAACCGCGGACGCGAGCCGCGACACCTCGGAGCGCGCATGCTTGCCGACCCATATACAAGTCCGCCAAGCGGGTTCCAAGCGAAAGTGCGAACAAAATCAATGTATCGCGCAAATATTCTGTTGAATGTCCGAGCCACCGCGCCTTGCAGTTGCGCGACGCGCCAAGGTATCTAGTTTGTTATCCACGTCGCGGGGCTCGCAAAAGGAAGCAACATGGCGAAAGCGACCGGCACGACCGGCCCATCTACGCAGTCACCCGACGCGCCGAAGCCCGAAGATGCCTACAAAATCGGCGATCCCGGCGCCTTTGCACGCAATATGGTGCAGGTGGGCATCCAGTCGCAGCGCCTGCTCGGCGATTTCCTGCGGCGGCAGGCCGAAAAGGCTGGCAGCGGCGAGCCGCTCGACCCGCTGAACATTGCCGGCGCGTTCACGGAACTGTTGCGCGGCATGGTTGCCGATCCGTCGGCCATGATGGAGGCCCAGTTCCAGCTCTGGCGCGATTACATGGGGCTTTGGGAACGCACTGCCCGCCGCATGATGGGCGGGGAGATTGAAGCGGGCGTTTCGCCCCTGCCCGGCGACAAGCGCTTCAAGGACAAGGACTGGCAGGAAAACCAGATCTTCGACTTCATCAAGCAGAGCTATCTGCTGACCGCGAACTGGATGCAGGAAACCGTCGCGAGCGCCGATGAGAAGCTCGACCCGAAGACCAAGAAGCGGATCGAGTTTTATACCAAGCAATTCGCGGATGCGATCGCGCCGACGAATTTCGTACTTACCAATCCCGAAGTACTCCGCACCACGTTGCAGAGCAACGGTGAGAATCTGGTGAACGGTCTCAACAACCTTCTGGACGATCTGGATCGCGGACAGGGCCAGCTTTCCATCCGTCAGTCCGCCGACGCCTTCACCATCGGCGAGAACATCGCAACCGCGCCCGGCAAGGTCGTGTTTCGCAACGAGCTGATCGAGCTTCTGCAATTCGATCCGGCGACGAAGGACGTTTACAAAACGCCGCTGCTGATCTTCCCGCCATGGATCAACAAATTCTACATCCTCGATCTGCGGCCCGAGAATTCCTTCATCCGCTGGGCAGCGGCGCAGGGCTACACCGTGTTCGTCGCCTCCTGGGTGAATCCGGACAAGAAGCTCGCGAAAAAGAGCTTCGAAGATTACATGCGCGAAGGCATCTTCGCCGGGCTGGACGCCGTAGAAGCGGCAACCGGCGAGCGCAAGGTCAATTGCATCGGCTACTGCATTGGCGGAACGCTTTTGTCCGCGACACTGGCTTATATGGCGGCCAAGGGCGACGACCGCGTGAATTCCGCAACTTTCTTCGCCGCGCAGGCCGATTTCACCGAAGCCGGCGATCTCCAGGTATTCATCGACGACGAACAACTGGATTCGCTCAAGCAGCAGATGGACGACGCGGGCGGCGTGCTGGAAGGCAGCAAGATGGCCACGACCTTCAACATGCTGCGCGCCAACGATCTCATCTGGGGCTTTGTGGTGAGCAATTATCTGCTCGGCAAGGAGCCCGCGCCGTTCGACCTGCTCTACTGGAATTCCGACACCACGCGGATGCCTGCGACGACGCATCTGTTTTATCTGCGCGAGTTCTACAAGAACAACGCGCTGTCGACGGGCAAGATGGTGATGGGCGACGTCAAGCTCGACCTGTCGAAGGTGAAAACGCCGATCTATCTGCAAAGCGCGAAGGACGATCACATTGCGCCGTTCCGCTCGGTTTATAAATCGACCAAGCTGTTCAAGGGGCCGATCCGCTACATCATCGCGGGCAGCGGCCATATCGCCGGCGTGATCAATCCGCCGGCGGCGAAGAAATACCAGTATTGGACGAACGACAAGCTGCCACCGACCGTCGAGGAATGGCAGGCGGGCGCGAAAGAACATCCGGGCTCCTGGTGGCCGGATTGGGACGCGTGGTTGTCGAAACTCTCCGGCTCCAAAATACCCGCGCGCAAACCCGGCGACGGGAGGCTCAAACCGCTCGGTGACGCGCCCGGGACTTACGTAAAAGTCAAAGCGCAGTAGTCTCACTTTCATGGACACAAATACGATTCTGAATGCCGCCTCGACGGTGGCGTTGCTGGCCGGTCTGGTTTTCGCAGGCATCCAGATCCGCGCAGCGCAGCGCCAACGCACGCGCGACACCATGATCCAGTTCATGCAGTCCTTCAGCACATTCGAATTCGTTCAGGGGATCACGGCACTTGTCGATTTGCCTGACAGATTGCCGCGCCGGGAATTTGAAGCCGCGCTCGGCGACAAGTTGGATCAGGTTCGCGCGGTGTTGTTCGCGCTCGAATCCATCGGAATCCTTGTCCACAAACGGGAGGTGCCCATAGGCCTCGCCGAAGACTTCTTCACCGGTCCCGCGATGCTAAGTTGGCGAAAGTCAGCGCGCTATGTGCATGAACTGCGCGAAGCGAATGGCATCCGCACGCACTTCGAATATTACGAATGGCTGGTGAACATTATCCTCGAACGCCGTGAGAGCGTTCCACGCGAACCTGCCTACATCGCCCACCGCGACTGGAAACCGAAATAGCCTAAGGGCTGATGCTCGCCTCCAGCAATCGCACGAACTCCGCCTTCTGCGCATCGTCGATCCAGCGGAAGACGGCGACTATGTCGTGCTCGTAGTCGATGAAGACGATGTTATCGCCATTGCCGATGAAGGCGACACTGTCTGCGCGCGCGGCGGGGAACAGTTTCTGGTCGGTGTTGAGAAACCAGTTCATATAGCCGTAGCCGGGGTTCGGGCCAGTCGGCGTGCGTGCCATCTTTACCCACTGCTCCGACAGAATTTGTTTGCCATTCCAGTTGCCGTTGTTGAGGCCGAGCAATCCCATCCGCGCCATGTCGCGCGCGGAGATGAACATACCGCCCCCCCAATGACCGCCGCCGGGCACGACATGGATGCGCTTGCCGCCAATCGTCACCCAGGAATTGTCATACCCTTCCCAATGCCAGCCATGCGATGCGCCAATCGGATCCATCACATATTGCTTGAGCACGTCCGGCAGCGGACGCTTCCACAGATAGGTCAGCGCCAGCGCAAACGCGTTCACGCGCACGTCGGAATATTTCCATTCCTTGCCGACCGGCGGCGGGCCCGCCGCAAGTTCATCCCACGGATTCTTGCCCGGCCGGTCCGCCCACCACGGCTTGCCCCACATTGCGCCGACCCAGCCACTGGTCTGCCGCAGTTCCTCCTCCCATGTGATCGGCTGGTTGTGCTCCAGCATGAAATCCGGCGTGGGTCGAACATAATCGATCACGCGGTCGTTCACATCGCGGATCATGTGCTTGTCGAACGCCACACCCGCGACGGACGACAGAAACGTCTTCGTCACCGAATGGGTCATGTCCACGGCATGCGTATCGCCCCACTCCGCCACGATGGTGCCGTGACGGATGATGATGCCATTCGCGGGCACATGCGGTTTCAGCGGCCCAATGGGATCGGAGTAAGGCCCCGCAAACTGAAGCGGAATGGTGATGCGCTGATCGCGTTGGTCGATCACACCGTCCAGCGCGGGCGAAACCTTGGCCTCATGCGCTACCGCGAAATCGATGGCGGCTTTCAGCTTCGCGCCATCGAAGCCTTCCTGCTCCGGCGTATGCGTTGCCCATGTATCGCCCGGCGGTGGGAAATAGTCGGTCGCATTCGCTGCGCTGGCACAGAAAAACGCAAGAAGAAAAACACAACGCATCATAGCGCTACCTTTCGCATCACGTTCGCCACCGCCAAACTCGCCGCATCACCGCGCGCTTCAAGGCCCGCAATGACGCCCTCAATATTGTCGGACGATTTATCCTGCGAAAGCTTGAACTTGCCTTGCAGCCGCTCGAACGAAAGTGAAAAACCGACAATCCCGTTCAGCAACGCTTCGGTCCGTTCCGGCGGCACCTTGTCAATCAGCCACGGTTTCTTCGGAAGTAACTTCTCTTCTTCCTGCGCGGAAAGATCGATCACGAGCTGGCGCAATTCCTCGCGCGAGGCGCGGCGCACCGCGCCATCGCCCTCTACCGCGATGTAGTTCCACGTCGGCACCGTGACGATCTTGCGATACCAGTCCGGCGACACATAGGCATCCCCTGCCATGATGCTGATCGAAATACGCGCGCCATCTTCCAGCGCCGCCAGCGGGTTGCCGCGCGCCAGATGAAAGCGGATTCCGCCGCACGGCCCATTGCCCGCATCCACGATCACAGGTGCATAAGCGAATTGCACGGCACCATCGCGGACCGCGGCGACCATCGCGAACACACGCGACCGCATCACGTCCTGCAAAATGGCGATATCGTCCACAGCAAAAGCAGAAGGCCGATACATCAGCGTCCCTCGATGTCCTTCAGTGCCGCACGAGACGAATTGATGAAACGCGGCTCACCGATTTTCTCGCGCAACAAAAGCGCCTGCTCGAAATCGTGCCGTGCTTCGGCGAAGCGATTCATTTCGACAAGACATCGCCCGCGATGGTGCAGCAAGAAGTGAACCTGATCGAAAATCTCAGTTGATTGCGCCACCTCGATACCTTCGCGGAACAATTCAAGCGCCTTCGCCCGCTCGCCCAAATATTGCCGGGCGGTGCCAAGATACAAGAGCACCTCGATCTCCCTCGCCCGGTTGGCTTGCTTGGGCGCTAGAGCGAGCGCTGCCTCCAGATGGATCACGGCTTCCGCCTCGCGATCGATGGGAATGAGGTCGAAACCGAGCCGCATGCGAATGAGGCTTTCGGAATCCGCGCCTCCCGCAGCGATGGCTTCGGCCAGCGCGGCTCGATCCTGTTCGATTTCGCGAAGAAGCGCCGCTGTACCCCGTACCTGGTAGCGCCGGGAGAAGGGCGCGGCTTGCGCCATCACACCAGCCCCGTCGTTTCCGGCAGGCCGAGCATGATATTGAGATTCTGCACCGCTGCGCCGCTGGCGCCCTTGCCCAGGTTGTCGAACACAGCCATGAGCCGCGCCTGCTGGGTCTTGTCGTTGCCGAAAATGTACAGCTTCATGCCGTTGGTCAGCTTCAGCATCTCGGCGTCGATGTTCTGCAAAGCCATCATATTGTCGGGCTTCGGCATTTGCACCGGGTTTTCCGCATGGCGGGCTTTTAGCAATGACACCGCGTCGTCGAACTCCGCCACTTCAATCAGCTTCTCGCCGCGATAGGCGTTGCCCAACGCCCCATAAAGCTCGAACACCGCCGGCTTGCCGGGCAGCGCCCACAATTGCAGAGGAACTTCCACAATCATGCCGCGATAGAAGCGTCCCACATTCGGCGAAAAGACCGGCGCATGGGTCAAACCCGAATGCACGCGCATTTCCGGCGCATGTTTGTGCGAAAGCGTCAGCCCGTAGGATCGCACCACCGTTTCGACATAGCGCGGCGAATCTTTTTTCTCGAATTCCTCGATCATGGATTTGCCGCCGCCGGAATAGCCGGAGACGCCGGTCACGGTCAGCGGAAAGTCGGGCGGCACGATGCCGGCGCGCACCAGCGGCCGCACCAGCGCCAGAAATCCGGTCGGCCAGCAACCGGGATTGGTCACCCGCGTCGCGGACGTGATCTTGGCCCGCTGATCGGGCTCCAGTTCGGGAAAGCCATAGACCCAGCCCGGCTCTACCCGATGGGCGGTCGAGGCATCGATCACGCGCACTGAATTGCGTTCAATCAGCGACACCGATTCCCGCGCCGCGTCGTCCGGCAGGCAGAGGATCACCAAATCGCTCTCGTTCAGCGCTTCCTCGCGCGCACGAACATCCTTGCGCTGGGCGTCCGAAAGCTGGACGAGCGAAATATCATCCCGCGCCGCGAGCCGCTCCCGGATTTCGAGGCCCGTCGTCCCCGCCGCGCCGTCTATGAACACCTTTGCTGCCATATCGGTTGTTTACGCCCACGAACTGTGACTGGCCATCATTGACACGCCAAAGACCCCGCTTTTAGCTCAGGGGCATTGATGATTCCGAGAACTTTCGGCAGCGGAGCGGGAGAACGACATGGATTTCAGCAAGCTCTGGCAGAATTTCCTCGACACGGTCCAGAACCATTACATGGATTTCAACGGCCGCGTGGGGCGTGCGCAGTTCTGGTACTTTGTCCTCGTCTCCATAGGCGTTATCGTCATCGTCAGCATCGTCGCCGGCATCCTGCATATCGGCCTGCTGGGGCCATTGGCCGGCCTTGCGCTTTTGCTGCCGACCGGCGCCCTGGCAGCGCGCCGCATTCAGGATACGGGTCAGAACGGCTCGCTAGTCTGGATATGGATCATCGCGAGCGCGATCAATCGTTTCCTGGCGCTTATGTTTTTTGTTGCCGGCCCACTCGGCGCAATTGGCTTTCTGTTTTATTTCTTCTCGATCGGATGGCTGATCAATCTGGTCGAACTCGTCGCGGCGGTCGCGCTGATCTATTTCTGCGCGCAGCCCGGAACGGCAGGGCCAAACCAGTATGGCGCCGAGCCGCCAATCTTCGCGCCGAACTGAGCGAAGACGATTCCAAATGAAAAAGGGGCGCTTCGCAGCGCCACTTTTCTTTTTCCGTTCTGAACGGTTTAGCGCTTGCTGAACTGGAAGCTGCGGCGTGCCTTGGGGTGGCCGTACTTCTTGCGCTCGACCACACGCGAGTCGCGCGTGAGAAAGCCGCCCGGCTTCAGCACCGGACGCAGGCCCGGCTCGTAGTTCACCAGCGCGCGGCTGATGCCATGGCGCACCGCGCCGGCCTGGCCCGAAAGACCGCCGCCCACCACCGTCACGATGACGTCGAACTGGCCGTCGCGGTTCGCCGCGATCAAAGGCTGGCGCAGGATCATGCGCAGCACTGGCCGCGCGAAATAAATTTTCTCTTCCTTGCCGTTGACCACGATCTGGCCACGGCCCGGCTTGATCCACACGCGCGCGATCGCGTTCTTGCGGCGGCCTGTGGCATAGGCGCGGCCCTTGGAGTCGCGATTGGACTTGGGCTGCTCGCCCGGCTCCGCGGACTGCGCCGGCTTCGCCTTGATCAGCGTGGATTTCAGATCGCTGAAATTCTTGACTTCTTCGGCCATGGTTACGCCGCCTTCGATTTTTTGAAGTTGGTGTTCTTCGGATTCATTTTGGCGACATCGAACGCCGTCGGCTGCTGCGCCTCATGCGGATGTTCGGCACCGGGATAGACGCGAAGGTTCGACAGCTGCTGCTTGCCGAGCGGACCCTTGGGCAGCATGCGCTGTATCGCCTTCTCGACCACGCGCTCGGGGAATTTTCCCGCCATGATCGAACCGGCGGTCTTTTCCTTGATGCCGCCAATATAGCCGGTGTGGTGGTAATACACCTTCTTCTTCAGCTTATCGCCGGTGAGCAGCGCCTTGGCGGCGTTGATGATGATGACGTTGTCGCCGCAATCCATGTGCGGGGTGAACGTCGGCTTGTGCTTTCCGCGCAGGCGCAGCGCCACGATCGAAGCGAGGCGGCCCACGACAAGCCCTTCGGCGTCGATCAGGATCCACTTCTTCTCGATCTCGGACGGCTTGGCCGAGTAGGTTTTCATGTCAGTATGTCTCCGAACAAGGCGCGCGATGTACGGGATAGGTGCTGGCGGGTCAAGCAGAAACCGGTATTTTAGGCTCATTTCAGGGTAGCGGTATTATAATACCGTATTAACATGGCGATTGTATACTTGACTACACAGTCGGCATCGGCTAGTTTCCTAGGCATAGGAGACAAGTTATGGCCGCCAGCACTCTCAAAAACCCCGTCTTTCACGATGAAACCAAGGCCCGCGAATATCTGGAAGCCCAGCGCTGGCCGGATGGCGTGATTTGCCCGTTCTGCGGCCAGATCGGTAATGCCAAGGCGCAGCCCGCTAAAGGGGCGCTAGGTGCTGGCTGGTGGCATTGTGGCGATTGCCGCAAGAAATTCACCGTCCGCGTTGGCACCTTGTACGAGCGCAGCCATGTCGCCATCCACCAATGGCTTTACGCGACCCACCTGCTTTGCTCGTCCAAAAAGGGCATTTCCAGCCACCAGTTAAGCCGCATGTTGGGCGTCACCTATAAGACCGCTTGGTTCATGGCGCATCGTATCCGCGAGGGCATGAAGCCAACGGGCGCGGATGCTGGCCCACTTGGCGGTCAAGGCAAAATCGTTGAGGCAGATGAAGCGTACATTGGAAAAGCGGACGGCAAGACGAAGGGCATAAAGGCTGGCGGCTTTGCCCACAAGATGAAGATTGTCAGCCTTGTCGAGCGCGGCGGAAACGTGCTCTCGCAGCGCATCAAGGATGGCACGAAATTGGAGATTAAAGACATTCTCCGCGCCAACGTGCATCCCGCTTCGATCCTGCACACCGATGGCTCTGGCCTCTATACCGATACCGGCTTGGTCCGCATCCATGAGTCCGTAGATCACAACAAGGAATACGTCCGCGAGGGCAAAGCCAAACGCAAGGTCCATACAAACACGCTGGAAGGCTTCTTTTCTGTTTTCAAAAGAGGCATGGTTGGCACGTACCAGCACTGTGGCGAGCAGCATCTAGATCGTTATCTTGCCGAGTTCGATTTTCGCGCAAACAATCGCGCCAAGTTTGGCATTGATGATGCAATGCGCGCTGAGAAGGCCATCGCTGGTATCACTGGAAAGCGTTTGACATATCGGCGGATTAACAAAGCCGCGCACGATCAGGCAGCAAGCTAACGGCTTCATCCGCTGGCGTCGCGCGCGTGGCTATCAGGTCATGCTGTTCAAGCGTCAGTTTTGGGGGAAGAAGGCTTGGCATAAACGTAAAGGGTAATCATGCTTTCAGAATGGGACAAGAACAGTGCGGGCAACATCTGGCTTACACCTCTGGTGCGATTTCAAGTTTCCCATCTGCACGATATTGGAGTCGGGTTACGTCTAGAATTGTCATCTTCTCAGGCGGAACAGAATAACACTCCAAAGGTGGCGCAAATTTCCATGAGCGTAGAACAGGCGCAGGAGTTGATTGCGGTTCTCCAGCTTCAGGTTGATGCGATTTTGACGGCTGGACCTTCTGGTCCAATGAATTAGACATGCGCTCTCTCTGGGGCTAATGTGTTTCCAGAGAGCCGTTCGCGCGGTGCAAATAATCTGACGGGCTGAGGCTGCAACCTTGGCCCGTTTGTATTTTAGCCCAATCTCTCCAAAACAAAAGAGCCACGCGGGCTTCTAAATCTGACTACTCGGCTTTTTCGAGGGTGTGGCTTTTGGCACCGCTTGGCGAATACGATCCTTGACAACCTCAAGCACAAGATTTTTCTCGAATATCACGTCCATCTTGTCGATAAATTCTGAATCAAGAAATGAATTGTGCCGGTTGAAAACGTCGGCCAACTTTTCCCGTTCCGTAGGACATGATATTATCGCGGCCTCCGCAATTACGTCCGCAGTTTCGTTTGATGTGAGGGCCAGCGCCTGTGCTTTCCGAGAGAGACATGCGTAATAAGCGCCGCCAACTTTGGTTTCTTCCCGCTTCTCAATTTCATCCCGTTTCGCATTTTCGGCGTCTTGTTGTTTCCATTGCGCTACTTCTTCGTTTTCCTTTTTTATCGTAGCGACCGTAGCTTCCGCCTCAATAGCCGCGTTGACGTATGCAAGATCGCTATTGCGGGGAACAAGCGTATCGCCAAGGTCTTCAACTCCTACATGAGGATCGCAATCGGAAATCACCTCATTGTAAAGATTGGTATGATATCCATAGAGCGCGAGTGGATCTTTCTTGATTGCATTCGCGAATACGATGGGCGCCTCTCTGTCCACACAGGTTCGAAATGCAATGCGGTCAAATTGTGGGGTTTTTGTTGGATAGTTCGCGCCATCTAGGTTTCCGCATGCGCCCAAAACCAGCGCAATACCGACAATCGCAATACGCCATTTTCCCCTCCGACCTGGAGATCGGGGAGTTAGTAAGCCTTACGAGGAAGACCGCTTGCGCCTTTAGGTCTTGCGACCCTGAACATGCGCGCAAGCCTCCTCAACCATAGGGTTAAGGAGTGCCGTTGACGGCAGCACTTGTGCCGCCTCGTAAGGGGTTACTAGGCCCCGAAGCGGCATGTGTGCCGCTCTGCCGGGGAGATTAGCCGAAACCGGCTAGAGGGCCAATCAGGCCGAATCTGTGGGCTTTTTGCGCTTTGCCGTGGCCCGCTTGGGCGGACTCGGTTTCTTCTTACTGAGCGGCGCATGGGGCCTTGGCGGCGTTTTCAGAAAATGCCGCAGCACATTCTGAAACTGCGGGTCTTTGGTTTCGTCGGGGGATTTTGACATGGCGAACGATGACACTCCCACACGGCGGCGCAGATTTAGACGATACACTATCCCGGCGTCTGCAACGATAGAGGGCAAACAGCGTGAGCGGGAATATTTTGATGCCCTAGGCCGCTTTGTTCATGCCTATGCGCAGGCGGAAACGGTAACGGCTCTGGCGCTATGGTTCGCCGCAGCCATTAAACACCCAATAGCCAAAGCCGTGTTTTCTGGAGTGCGCGTCAAAGACGCCTCCAGCCACATGAAGCGCATCGCTGATGTGACTGGAATGGATAAACAACAGCGCAAAGAACTGGACGATGTGTTGCGCCAGTTGGGCGATATCACTTCTGCAAGAAACGACATTCTGCATTACGGCGCAGTAGATGTCGCAGAGGGTCGCGCCAGCGTCACAAACGCCTTGAAAGCTCACACAGCAGAGAAAACAACAACATTTGATGTCTCTCCGGCAACGCTCGCTAAAATGACCGCCGACCTGCGCAAGATCAGCATGCACCTGAGGGTCAACTTTTCCGGGATACCGCGCCCTTACGCGGCGGCGAACCAATTACTTTTGGCAACAACCTTGCACGCTCCATGGCAATATAAACATCAGCCGCAGCAAAAAGGACCTGCAAAGGTGGAGGCCAAACCTCCGCACGGTCGCAAGCGTTATCTAAGACGGCCTCGCCAGCAGCCACCATCTCCGGGGTGATTTTAGGGGTAAAATCCTCGTTTCCAATCTTTCCCTTCGCTCTTTTCGGGCAAAGTGGTGGCTGGGGTGTCGGCCTGTCCCCTGATTCTATGGGCTTTTCATCTCGTGTAGTCAAGTATACAATCGCCATTAACATGGCGAAAAACAGCAGTTCCGGTGAAATCCGCGTCGGTATCGGCGGCTGGACCTATGAGCCGTGGCGCGGCGGCATGTTCTATCCCAAGGGCTATGCACAGGCGCGCGAACTGCAACATGCCAGTCGCGCCGTCACCAGTATTGAGATCAACGGCACTTTTTACTCGACGCAGAAGCCCACCAGCTTCCGCAAATGGGCGGAGGAAACGCCGGACGATTTCGTGTTCGCGGTGAAGGCGCATCGCCTCGCCACCAACCGGCGCGTACTGGCGGAAGCCGGACCGTCCATCGAGCGCTTCGTCACCAGCGGTCTGTCCGAACTGAAGAAGAAACTGGGCCCGATCCTCTGGCAATTCGCCAATCACAAGAAATTCGAGCCGGAGGATTTCGAAGCTTTCCTCGCCCTGCTCCCCAAATCGGTCGATAGCTTAAAGCTGCGCCATGCCATCGAAGCGCGCCACGAAAGTTTCGTTGTGCCGGAGTTCGTGGCGCTGGCGCGAAAATACGACGCGGCTATCGTCTATGCCGATCACGAAACCTATCCGGCCATCGCCGATGTGACGGCGGATTTCGTCTATGCGCGGCTGCAGCAGAGTGCGGCGAAAGTCGAAACCGGGTACACTACAGCCGCGATCAAGAAATGGGCTGCGCGCGCGCGGGAATGGGCACAAGGCAAAGTGCCGGCCGATCTTCTCGCCACAGGCAAAGCGGCGAAGCCCGCGAAGACGGATGTGTTCGTCTATTTCATCTCCGGCGCGAAGGAGCGCAATCCGGCAGCCGCGCAGGCGCTGCTGAAGGAATTGAAGAGGTAGCTAGCGGAAACGAAAAATGTCGGCGTCTTTATCCGGCCTGCCCCTGAGTAGGGTTGGAACAATCTGCGACGCGATCATGCTGTAGATGGTGCCGTTGCCGCCGAAGCCCATCACCGCGAAACAATTGGGCATGTCAGGTACGGCGTCGATGATCGGCAAGCCGTCATCGCTCTCGCCGAACGCGCCGGTCCAGCGATGCGATACGGAGAGTTCGAGATCGGGAATGAGATTCTTCGCCTTCGCGGCCAACCGCGCGCTCTTTCGCGCAATACTGCGAGCGCGATAGGAAGCAAGATCGATGTCTTCATCCTCGCCGCCGATCACCAGCCGTCCGTCGGTCGTCGATCGCATATAAAGATACGGATCGGACGCTTCCCAGATGAGCGTTTCGTCGAGCCACGGCGGATAATGCGCGCCGGGCCGTGTGGCGATGGCCCAGCTCGACGTGATTTTGGTGCCCTTGTGCGGCAAGCCTTTGAGCAATTCATAGCCGGTGCAGAACACGGCATGCCGCGCTTCGATGAAATGCGCGCCGGTGTCGAGGATCACGCCATGGTCTGTCGCAACAACATCCTTGATCGTAACAGGCGAATAGACCTTGACGCCTTGCGCCATCGCGCGGCGCAGAAGTCCGGTGGCAAGCCGCAACGGATTGGCCATCGCTGAGTCTGGGCTGTGGATTGCGCCGGTGCGATCAATACCGAATTGTTCGCGCAGCGCCGCTTTGTCGAGATATTCGCCCGGCAGGCCAGCTCGCCTGCGCGCTTTCATCTCATCTTCGAGACCCCGCGCGCCCATATCGTTGCCTGCGAGGTAGAGCGAGTTTCGCCGTTCCAGCCCGCAGCGGATATTTTCGCCGCGTACCAGCGAAACGAGATCCTGCGTCGCGCGATAGGAGCGCTGCCAAGCACGCGCCGCTCTGGCCGGCCCGATCTTGTCACCCAATTCGCTAAGCGGCGTGTCTATTTCCCATTGCAGCATCGCGGTACTGGCCAGCGTGCTGCCATGCGCCGGCGTGCGGCGATCCACAACCGCGACGTTTTCGAACCGGCCGGCAAGAGCGTACGCCATGAACCCGCCGCTGATGCCAGCCCCCACAATCACCACGTCGGTTTTGACGGAATCGTGAAGGCTATTCACGCGCAAACCGGTACCGGCGGAATGCGCCCAGATGGAACTGCCCGACAGCAACCGTTTCTCTTGGGTTGCGGAATTCGACGACGGCATTGTTCGCCCCCTTTGCCAGTGCCTAACGCCGCTTGGGGTCGCTTGTTCCGGTTTCCCACCGGATCGAAACGCCCTATATATCCAACAATGAACGCCCCCGCTTCCGAACCCCTGGTTCTTTCCGCCCGCGACGGTGCCATGTTGCGCCTCACACTCAACCGCGCTGGCGCGCGCAATGCGCTGAGCGCGGGCTTGATGGGCGCGCTGCAATTCGCGCTGGACGATGCGGCTGCGGATAAGATCGTGCGCGTGGTGGTCATCGCGGCGAACGGGCCGGCCTTTTCGTCGGGACACGACCTCAAGGAAATGACGGCGCAACGGTCGCAACCGGACAAGGGCAAAGCGGCCTTCGCCGCGCTGTTCGCCCAATGCTCCAAGCTGATGCAGACCATCGTGCGACATCCCAAGCCGGTGATCGCCCAAATTCAAGGCATCGCCACGGCCGCGGGCTGCCAGTTGGTGGCGAGTTGCGATCTTGCGGTTGCGTCTTCCGCCGCGAAGTTCGCCACACCCGGCGTGAATATCGGGCTGTTCTGCTCGACGCCGATGGTGGCGCTGTCGCGCAACGTATCGCGCAAGCACGCCATGGAGATGCTGCTGACCGGCGAAATGATTTCTGCCGAACGGGCGCAAGAGATCGGGCTCGTCAATCGCGTCGTCGCGCCGGAAGCGCTGGACACCGAGACAATGAAGCTGGCGCAACTGATCGCCGCCAAGCCGCGCGCCACGGTCAAGATCGGCAAGGAAGCGTTCTACAACCAGCTCGAAATGGGATTGAGCCACGCCTACGACTACGCGTCCAAAGTGATGACCGAAAACATGCTCGCCGCCGAAGCCGAAGAAGGCATCGGCGCCTTTGTCGAAAAACGCGATCCGAAATGGCCGGAGTGAAAAGACTTGTCATCCCGGACAAGCAACGCGTTAGCGTTGCGTAGAGCCGGGAGCCATGGCGAAGTGTCTCGATGGGTCCCGGATAGCCGCTTCGCGGTTTCCGGGATGACAATTGGAGTTTGAATGCCGACCTATTCCGACGACCTGATCAAATCCGTTCTGCGTTCGACCAAGGTCATCGCCATGGTAGGCGCGAGCGGCAATGAAATGCGGCCGAGCTATTTCGCGATGAAATATCTGCTCGACAAGGGTTTCGAAGTGATCCCGGTCAATCCCGGCATGGTCGGCAAAACCATTCTCCGCCGGACGGTTTACGGCTCGCTGAAAGACGTGCCTGCACAGGTGGACATGGTGGATATCTTTCGCGCGGCCGATGCGGTGCCCGGCATCGTCAAGGAAGCGCTCGGCGAAAAAAACCGCCTCGGCGTCAAGACAATCTGGATGCAGCTTGGCGTGATCAACGAGGAAGCCGCCGAGATGGCGCGCGAAGCGGGCCTCACCGTCATCATGGATCGCTGCCCAAAAATCGAATATGGCCGCATGTCCGGCGAGATCAGCTGGCTCGGCGTGAACCGGCGCACGATCGACAATCGCAAGGCGCCACTCTTCCGCAAGGGCGGCGCGCTCAGGCGCATCTGACCAATTTCATATTGGAGCATTCCATGACCGATTACGGATTCAACACGCTGGCCGTTCATGCGGGCGCGCAGCCCGATCCCGCCACCGGCGCGCGCGCCACGCCGATCTATCAGACCACGGCCTTCGCCTTCGAGAACGCGGACCATGCGGCGGCGCTGTTCAACCTGCAGGTTTTCGGAAACATCTATTCGCGGATCATGAATCCCACCAACGCGGTGCTGGAAGAACGCATCGCGGCGCTGGAGAACGGCCGCACCGGCCTCGCGGTGGCCTCGGGCCATGCGGCGCAATTGATCGCGTTTCACACGCTGATGAGTCCGGGTGACGAGATCGTGGCCGCGCGCCAGCTTTATGGCGGCTCAGTCAACCAGCTCACGCAGGGTTTCGCGAAATTCGACTGGCACGCGAAATTCGCGGACGCGCGCGATCCCGACACATTCAAAGCCGCGATCACGGACAAAACAAAAGCGCTGTTCATCGAGAGCATCGCCAACCCTGGCGGCATCGTCACCGATATCGAAGCCATCGCCGCCATCGCCCATGATGCGGGCGTGCCGCTGATCGTGGACAACACTTTGGCCTCGCCCTACCTCATCCAGCCCATCGAATGGGGCGCGGACATCGTGCTGCATTCGGGTACGAAATTTCTCGGTGGCCATGGCAATTCGATGTGTGGGCTGATCGTGGACAGCGGAAAGTTCGATTGGGGCAGCGGCAAATATCCAACCTTGTCGGAACCCTGCCCGTCCTATCACGGCATGCGGCTGTGGGAGACGTTCGGCGATCTAGCCTATGCCACCGCCTGCCGCGTGCTGGGCTTGCGCGATCTCGGGCCCGCGCTGTCGCCGTTCAACGCCTTCATGGTGCTGACCGGAATCGAAACCTTGCCGCTGCGCATGCAGAAGCATTGCGACAATGCGCTGGCCGTCGCGCGCTGGCTAAAGCAGAACCCGAAAGTCGAGTGGGTGAATTACGCGGGGCTTGAAGACAACCCCTGCTACAATCTGCACCGCACCTATTGCCCCAGGGGCGCCGGGGCCGTGTTCACCTTCGGCGTCAAAGGCGGCTTTGATGCCGGCATGGCGCTGGTTAACAATGTCCGGATCGTCAGCCATCTCGCGAACGTCGGCGACACGAGGAGCCTGATCATTCATCCAGCATCCACGACGCATCGCCAGCTCAGCGAAGAGCAGCGTCAGGCGGCGGGCGCGGGCTCGGATGTGGTGCGCCTCTCGATCGGAATCGAAAGCGTCGAAGACATCATCGTCGACCTGGATCAGGCAATGGCTGCGGCCTGAGCAGAACGTCTGCGCAATTCGTAAGCGTGCCACAGGGCCGTCGAGAACAACGCGACAGCGGTCGCCTGATGCGCGGCAGCGAGGTCCGTCGGCACCTGGTTGAGCAGGGTCACGATGCCGAGCACGATCTGCAATGCCGTGAGGATGAGGATCATCTCGCCGCTGATGCGCGCCGCGCCCGTTAATCCCGCGAAGCGGCCACGCAGCCAGAGCGCGACGGAAGCCACAGCGATGGTGTAAGCCACCATGCGATGATCGAACTGCGCCAGCGCGCCATTCTCGGTGAAGTTCAGATAGCGCGGCTGATAAAACCAGACCGTGTCGGGTATGAAAAACCCGTCCATCGATGGCCAGGTATTATAGATCAGACCCGCATGAAGTCCGGCGACAATGGCGCCGAGCAGCATTTGGAAATAGACGAGGCCGACGAACGCAATCGCCCATTTCGCAAGAGGCGCGGGTTTCGCCGCCAGTGTTTTGCCGCGCAGATATTCAAGCGCTGTCCACAAAATTGCGCCTATCAGGATGATCGCGACGCCGAGATGAATCGCAAGGCGGTATTGCGAAACCGAAACGCGCATTTCCAATCCGCTCTCCACCATCCACCAGCCGACAAAGCCTTGCAGACCGCCAAGTGCGAAGAGAATCAGCATGCGCGGATATTCCCGCCGCGCAATCGCCCCGCGCCACGCGAACCAGAGGAACGGCACGAAGAACAGCACGCCAAGCAACCGTCCCAGCAGGCGGTGCGTCCATTCCCACCAGAAAATTCCCTTGAACGCGTCCAGCGACATGCCCTGATGTTCGCGGATGTATTGCGGAATCTGCTGATATTTGTGGAAGGCGTCCTGCCACTGCGCATTGTTGAGCGGCGGGATCGCGCCCATGAGCAGGTCCCATTGCGTGATCGAAAGACCGGAGCCAGTTAACCGGGTGAGGCCGCCGATCGTCACCATCCCGGCGATGATCGCGGCGATCACGAGCAGCCATATGCCGACGGCGCGGCGGCCGGGATTCATGAACCTCTGGACGTTGAACGAACTCAATTTGTCATCCCGGACGCGAGTGCGACGAGCGATCCGGGACCCATCGAGAAAATCGCGCCGTGGGTCCCGGCTCTGTGCGATGCTATTGCATCGCTGGACCGGGATGACAACCGAGGTTTACTGCGACCGTTCGGCCTTGCCTGCGCAACGAACAGGACGCATTCTTTCCGTGCCTTTTTGGGGAGGCTTCGATGAAATTGAAAACGCTGTTGTTGGCCGCCGTCTGCGCGCTGGCCGCCTGTTCCGCGCCGAAGAATGACGCTCCAACGATGTCCGGAATGGATATGCCCTCCGCTGGCATGGCGATGGCGCCCATGACGATGGCGCCCATGACGATGATGCCGATGCCGGCCATCTATAAGGGCCAGGCGGACAAGCCCGGCGCGCCGGTGTTCACCGGCCTCGGCAATCTGCATCACCCGATCAGCACGCAAAATCCGCAGACGCAGAAATTCTTCGATCAGGGCATCGATCTGCTGATCGGCTTCAATCATGCCGAAGCGATCCGCTCCTTCCGCGAAGCCGCGCGGCTCGATCCGAATTGCGCCATGTGCTGGTGGGGCGTCGCCTTCGCGCTTGGGCCAAACATCAATCTGTCGATGCAGGAAGATGCCATCGGTCCGGCCTGGCAGGCGCTAAAGATGGCGCAGGCGTTGGAACCTCACGCCTCGCCCGAGGAGCGCGCATGGATCGAGGCGCTGGCGACGCGCTATGCACCGGACAAGACATCCGACCGCGCGAAACTCGATGAAGCCTTTGCGCAAACGATGGGAAAAGTCTGGCACGATTATCCGAACGATCTTGACGCCGGTGTCTTCTACGCCGAAGCAATGATGGACACGCAGCCCTGGGATTACTGGCAAGCCGACTACAAGACGCCGAAGGGCCACGGCGCGGAGATCGTCTCCACCTTGGAAAGTGTCATCGCACGCGCACCGAATCATCCGGGCGCGCTGCATCTCTACATCCACGCCATCGAAGCCTCGACCACGCCGGAGCGCGCGGAAGCGGCCGCCGATCGGCTCGAACCGCTGATGCCCGAAGCCGGCCATATCGTGCACATGCCGTCGCACATCTATTATCGCGTTGGCCGCTATGCCGATGCCGCGCATGTCAACGAGTTGGCGGCGAAAACCGACGAGGACTACATCGCGCAGTGCAAAGCGCAGGGTTACTATCCAATCGGCTATTACGGCCACAACATCCACTTCCTGTGGACCTCGTCGGAGATGCAGGGCCGTTACGCGACAGCGCTCGACGCCTCACGCCGGCTGGTCAAGGCGATCGGTTCGGACGCCACAAAAACCAATCCCGGCGCGCAACTGTTCTACTTCACACCGATCGCAACACTGCTTCGCTTCGGCAAATGGAATGCCATTCTCGCCGAGCCGCTGCAGCCCGACGACCGCAAGCTGGATGTTGCGGTCTCGCTCTATGCGCGCGGCTTTGCTTTCGCCAACAAAGGCGACCTCAAGCACGCGCGCGAAGATCGCGCGAAACTTGCGGCCCTGAAAAACGATGCCGCTCTGGCAAAGCTCGATCAGGCGCAGGTTCCGGCGAGCAAGATGGCCGATTTGTCGCTTGACCTTCTGGACGGCGAGATCGCGCGCAAATCGGGCCATCTGGGCGAGGCCATCGCGGACTTCACCAAGGCGCGCGAAATCGAGATCGCCCTGCCCTATACCGAACCGCCCTATTGGCATCAGCCGGTCAGTCACCTTCTGGGCGCAGCACTGATGCAGGCGCACCGGCCTGCTGAAGCAGACGCCGTTTATCGCGACAGCCTGACGCGCTATCGCATGGACGGCTGGGCGCTGTATGGATTGGCGCAGGCGCTTGACGCGCAGGGCAAGAAAGAAGAAGCCACCGCCACGCGAAAGGAATTCGCCAGCGCGTGGCAACTCGCGGACGTGAAACTCTCAAGTTCAAGATTCTAGAGGCCTATGACAATCCACCACCACGAATTTATGTTTGACGGCGCGGACGGTGAGCCCGTTTTCGCCTATCGCTGGTCGGGCGACGCGCCCGTGCGCGGCGTGGTGCAGATTGCGCACGGCATGGGCGAACATGCGCTGCGTTATCGCGAACCGCTCAAGCCTCTCATCGAAAGCGGCATCGTCGTCTATGCCAATGATCATCGCGGCCACGGGCGAACCGCAAAGAGCAAAGAGGCTCTGGGCGATTTCGGCGCCGGTGGATTCCCCGCGCTGGTCGCGGACATGGCGGCACTGACAAAGCTGGCGCGGTCGGAGAACGCCGGCAAACCGCTGATCCTTCTGGGCCACAGCATGGGCTCCTTCGCGCTGCAACTGTATCTTCTCGACCATAGCGCCAAGATCGATGGCGCTATTCTATCCGGTTCCGCAGCGCTCGATCTGCTGGCGCAGGGCCAGGACGTGTCGGGCGGGCTGGCATCCTTCAATGCCGCAATCCCGAACCCGCGCACGCCATTCGACTGGCTCTCGCGCGATGCCGTGGAAGTAGACAAATACATTGCCGATCCATTGTGCGGCTTTTCCACCAACGGCGCTTCACAGATGAGCATGTTTACATCGCTTGCGCGCACGGCCGATCCGGCGGCGCTGAAGGCGATCCGACGCGATCTGCCGCTCTATTTGCTCGCCGGCGACAAAGATCCCGTGAACGGCAAGCTGGAATGGCTGAAACCGCTGGTCGAGCGATACCGGGCGGCGGGAGTTCGCGACTTCGAGACCGATTTCTACACGGACGGCCGCCACGAAATGCTGAACGAAACCAATCGCGCCGAAGTTGTCGCCAATCTGAAGCGCTGGATCGACAAAGTGATCGCTTCCGCGTGAAGGACGCGAACGGACTTTCCCCCGTTCGCTCCTTGCAAGCCGTCAGTTCTGCGTCAGCCGAAAAGTAACATCCGCCTGTGCGGTCGCGGCGATCGGCTTGCCGTCGCGCGTTGCCGGTTGATAGCGCCAATGGTCTTTCACCCACGCGATGGTCGCGGCATCCAGGCCGCCGAAGCCGCTCGATTGCTCGACAACCGCGTCATTCACGCTGCCCTGCTCATCAATGGCGAGCCTCAGCCGGACTTTGCCTTCGTGACCGAGTCGCCGATCCAGTGGCGGATAAGATGGTATCGTGTGCGTGCTCGCGATTGCGGTTGCAGGTGCAAACATGACTTTTACTGCGACAGTGCCGGTGTCCTTGTCCTGCACAACCGTGATGCCACCCTTGCTGCTGTTGTCGATGTGAATGAGCGGAATCGGAACACTCGGCGTGCTGATTTTCGTCGGAACGACAGGATTGGGCATTGGGGGCGGTGGGGTTTTGGGACGGGCCGGATCGAAAATCTTGAAATGCACCGACGTGTTTGGAAACACCATCGACACCATGTCGATGCTCGCCAGAACCGCGTAAATAACGGCGAGATGAAGCATCCCGACCATTGCAATCACGGCGATATTTCTGCCTGGTTTCTGCGGGACGGCGTTCGAATGAGACAGAGTCTGCATGATTTCCTCCCCAATTTTCCCGCTTGTTTGCGGATGGCATTAGGGGGCGCGGCAATCGCGGCAAATTGATGGTAACAGTGGCTCTGCGCTATCGTAGTTTCTGACGATTAGTCATTATGGGAGACTGTTCTGTCCGCTCGCATCAAGAAGCTCATTGGCGCCCTTGTGCTGCTGATCTGGATTCCGATCTACGCCTTCATCGCGATGGGCATTGCCGTGCGCGTGCTGCCGCACGCCAACGGTGTCGTCACATTCCTCTATTATCTGATCGCGGGAACGCTCTGGATCATTCCCATCGGCTTGATGCTGCCGTGGATGAACCGGGAGCCGGTCGCCGCAAAAAAATAGCCCGGCTGTTTCGCCAAATCGCAGAACGATGTTGGCGATAGAGCTCGCCGCCCGGTAAATTGCAGCGAGCGCTGCGAATCATGGCGCTTTCGGAGAATTTTGATGGTGCAGCGCAAACTGACAGCGGCTGAGACGAACTCGATCGCCGTCATCGGCGCAGGTTTCGCGGGGACTCTGCTTGCGCTGAAACTCGCGCAATTGCGGCCGGATTTGCGCATCCATCTGATCGAGAAGAATATGCGCATCGGCCGCGGCCTCGCCTATGGCGCCTGCGCGGGCTATCACCTCCTCAACGTGCCTATTCCGCGCATGGAAATCGGCCTGACGCCGTCGTTTGCCGATTGGCTGAAGCAGTATCCCGGCAAGCTTGCCGAAGCGATTCAGGAGAGCGGCGGCGACCCATCGTCGAGCTATGTGTCGCGCGATCTGTTCGGCGCTTATCTGGAAGAAAGACTGCGCGCGGCGGTTTCGGCAGATGGCGCACACGGCATCATTCCGGTTCGCGGGGAAGCCGTGCGCCTTCTCGAAAAGCCATCGCGCGGCGTGTTGCTGCATGACGGCCGCACGATAGAAGCAAGCCGGATCGTTCTGGCGACGGGCAATCTTCCGCCGCGCGCGCCGCATCTGGCCGACAATTGGATCTACGACTCGTTCTATTTCGCACCCGATCCTTGGATGCACGACGCGCTCGATCATCTCGACGCCGACGCGCCGGTGCTATTGTTGGGCACCGGCCTGACGATGGTCGACATTGCGTTGAAGCTTGCGGCGCAGGGCCATCGCGGGCCCATTCAGGCGGTCTCGCGGCGCGGACTGTTGCCGACGACACACAAGAGCGGCGGGAATTGGAAGCCTTTTCTGGCGTCGCTGATCGGTTCTTCGCCGCTCGTCATCATGCGTGCCATCCGCGCCGAAATCCGCAAAGCGGACGCGAAGAACATTTCGTGGCAGCGCGTGGTCGATGCGGTCCGCCCCTTTATCGCGCGCGTCTGGCATGGCTGGAGCGGCGCACAGCGCAACCAGTTCCTGCGCCATGCCCGCGCGCGCTGGGATGTGCATCGTCATCGCATGGCACCGCGTGTTTCCGCGCGATTGCATTCCCTGATCGACAGCGGGCAATTGCGCGTGGCCGCCGGTCGCGTGCGCAGCTATCGCAAGGCCGGCTGGGGTATCGAAGCCATCGTATCCTCGCGCGGGCAGGCGCGGCAGGAGATTTATTCGGCAGCGCGGGTGATCAACTGTACTGGCCCCCGCAGCGATCTCGACAGACTGGCCATCCCGCTCATCGCCGATTTGAAAGCGCGCGGCCTGATCGTTCCGGACGCGCTGGGCCTTGGCATCGAAACTGACGATTGCGCAGCCATCGAAAAATCCGGAAGCGCCTCGGCCTGGCTGTATGCGCTGGGTCCGCTGACGCGCCCGGCCTGGTGGGAGATCACCGCCGTGCCCGAGATCACGGCGCAGGTCGATCGCCTTGCCCGTGACCTTTCGATTGCCGCACATGAGAGGACACCATCGCCGCCGCTGGCGCACGCCTTCGTCGATCTCGGCGCGGGAATCTAATGCGCGAGCGCTGAGGTCACAATCTTTCCATCAGTCGGAATGCCGGGCTTAAGATCGAGGAGCGACATGACTGTCGGTTGTATGTCGACCATATCCAGACGCTTCACTTCCCGGCCCTTCGCGATACCCGATCCCCATGCGTAGAAAACGCCGTGCATCGCAACGATGCGCGGATCGTAGCCGTGCGTCGCTTTCAGGCCGCCGACGAAAGGCGTGAAGATCGGCGGCCAGATGTGGTTGACTCCGACCAGCTCAGCCCAGCGCGGCATCACGGAACCGTCTACGATCCAATAGGGCGGATGGGCCACGACCATCAAATCGCCCAGCCGCGGGCCGCTGCCCAAATGCGCATAGGCCGGATAATGGCCCGTGCGATAGACGTCGAAGGCATATTTATAGGGGCTCAGCGCGTTGGCGAGGCGGTCTGCGCTTTCACCTTTGTTGAGATAGAGAAACGCCGTCGCGCCATCGGCGGCCACGCTTCCCTTGATGTCGTATTCATTCATCAGCCGCGTCATGTTCACTAGCGGGCCCACATCGATCATGCCGTGATCGGTGCCAACAATCAGCGCGGCTTCACGGCCGGCCGGCATGGTGCGGATCGCGTCCATCAGCTGTCCGACGAAGCTATCCGCCTTGCGCACGGCCGCGAGGGTTTCCGGCGCCGTGACGCCGTGATAATGCGCGAACTCGTCCGGCCCTTCCATGTACAGCGCGATCAGGCGCGGATGGTTGGGGCCGTTGTCGTGCAGCAGTTTGACCGCTTGGGCGACGACCCATTCATCCGATGGCTTTGCTCCTCGGGCCGTCAGCGGATTGGTGTAAGTCGCCAGCTTGCCGCGCGTACCCGACCAGCGGCCTACCCAATTGAAAGCGGCCGCGCGAACACCTTGCCGCTCCGCCGTCTGCCACATGGATTCGCATCCGGTACGCCAATCGGCATCGCCGAAATTCATTTTTTCGCCCGGCTCGCCGAGCTTGGGATCGATGAAAATATTGGACATCATGCCGTGATGTTCCGGCCAGCATCCGGTCGCATAGGTCGTATGATTGGTCAGTGAAATCGTTGGGAACGCTGGCACCAGATGGCGCGACCAGACGCCCTCGCGCTTGATCTGGTCGAGATGCGGCACCTTGGTCGCGTCCGCCATGGCCGGCGAGAATCCGTCGAATAGGACGACAACGACCGTGCGCTCCGCCGCTTGCGCCGGAACGCTGGAAGAAATAGCCAGAAATCCCAAGATTGCCGCGCACAAAGCGCGAGCGCGAAAATGCATAATGCCCTCCCCGGCAGATGAAAGAACGTTAGATATTCCGCGCAAATGAAGTCAATCTGCGTAATGCCACATGGAGGCAATGTCATGGCCAATCGCCAATGGATTTACGCGCGCAAGCCGAATGCCGAAGTCGGCCCCGAACATTTCGATCTGCGCGAGGCGGAAATGCCACGGCTCGAATCGGGCGACGTGCTGGTGCGTTCGATATTGCTGTCGCTCGATCCGGCGAGCCGCGCTTGGATGCAGGGCGCGACCTATCGCTCGCGGCTCAATCCCGGCGATGTGATGGCGGGTTGGGGCGTCGGCGAAGTTGTCGAATCCAAAAGCGATGCGTTCGCACCGGGCGATGTGGTGACCGGCGAATATGGCTGGCAGGAATTTACTGCAACGCCCGCGCGCAAACTCACCAAGCATGACAAGCAGCACAAGCCCGAACACATTCTGGGCGTTCTCGGTATCACCGGGCTAACCGCCTATTTCGGGATGCTCGATGTCGGGCGGCCACGCCCCGGCGAAACCGTTCTGGTGTCCGGTGCGGCGGGTGCGGTCGGCTCCATTGCGGGTCAAATCGCGAAGATCGCCGGCTGCCGCGTCGTCGGCACAACGGGCGGCGCCGACAAATGCAAATGGATCACCGAAGAACTCGGCTTCGATGCGGCCGTCGATTACAAGGCCGGTGGCGTTTACAAACAGGTGAAAGCCGCCTGCCCCGCCGGCGTCGATGTCTATTTCGACAACACGGGCGGCGACGTTTTGTCGGCCGCGCTGGCTCGGATGAATTTGTTCGGGCGCGTCGCCTGCTGCGGCAACGTCTCGCAATACAACACGGGCGCGCCTGCGGCGGGTCCTGCGGGCGTACCCGGCTTCCTCGTCACGAAGCGCATTCGCATGGAAGGCTTCGTGGTGATGGATTTCTACAATCGCCGCGAACAAGCCGAAGCAGCGCTGGCCGAATGGGTTGCGGACGGAAAACTCAAGGCGCCTGTGGAGGTGGTTGAGGGATTCGAGAACATGCCGTCCGCTCTGGCAGGCATGTTCGCGGGCAAGAACAAAGGCAAGCTGATGGTGCGCGTGTGAGCAGCGTCATCGACAATGCGGCCCGCCCGCGCTTTGAACTGGAAGAAAACGGCGAATTGGCCTTCGCCAGCTATCGCAAAAGCGGCGCTGTTTACACCATTCCCCATGTCGAGGCGGCGATGGCGTTGCGCGGCAAAGGCACGGCTGGCCGCCTGATGGAAGGCATTGCTGGCTTCGCGCGCGAAAACAAATTCAAGATCGCGCCGACCTGCCCTTACGCGATTACATGGTTTCGCAGGCATCCGGAGCAGAATGATTTGCTTGCTTGAGCCGAACTTGTGATGTGGTTCCCTAGCTTTCTTTCAATACTCGATTCGTCTCAGGAATATTTTTTGCTACCCAAACATGTGATTTCCCCCGATGCAGAACGGCTTCGTATTCGTCACCTTCATCAAAAAGCAACACGCGCTCTCCAACCGTCAATTGCTCTTCGGTAATGTGTGCATTGGTGGCAGTATCTAGGCGAAGCACTATGGCATCGCGCTCCTCGCAGAAGTTATAATCCACATAGAATCTCAACATGCCAAGCTCCATCTAGGCCATCATATCATGGCCCCCGGCAAGCCACACGTTCCATGGATCCCGGACAACCTCGCTGCGCTCGGTTTCCGGGATGACAAGGCAAGGTGATGAACGCTATCCGCTCGCCAATCTTCTTTTGCGCGGCTCTTCGACGAGCTTTATCATCAGAACAAGCGCCACCGCGAGAAGAACGATCGACAGGCCGAACACGGTCTCGTAGCCCAGCGTGGCTGCGATCAGTCCGCCCACCAGCGGGCCGAGAGAAGCCATCGTGCTCTCGGCTGTGTTGGATAGTGCCAGGCGCATCGCCATGTCGTCTCGATGGCCGAACTCGAAGACAATATTCTGCGCGCTCATCTGATAACCGGAATTGGCGGCGCCAAGCCCGAAGAACGCGACGAAAAAAAGCGGCAACGTATGAACGCTCATCAACAGCGCAATCGCCGCGATCCATACCACCAGCGCGCCCACAAAAGACGAGCGAAAGCCGGAGCGGTCCGCGAGATGGCCCCAACCGAGATTGGTCAGCGTGTCGGCAATCAGATAGGCGAAGGACAGCGAGCCGATGGTCTGCCCGCCCATCGAAACCGTGTGTGCCGCGTAGATGATGTAGAACGGCGACGCCATGCGGCCGGAAATCGCGAAGGTGCGCGCGATCATGAAATTGCGAAACCCGACATCGGCGCGCAGCATCGCCGGAAATTCGCGCAACCGCTCAATCATGCGCATGCGCGGGCGCAAGGTCGGCAATTCGGGTTCTTTCATCAGAAGGCGGATCGCGGTGAGGCCGAGGCTCGTCAGGATGAAGGCCGTGAGAAACGTCACGCCATAGCCGTTGCCCCACAGATTGTTGCCGACAAAATAGCGCCCGGCGAAATAGGACAGCAGCGCGGCGATCAATCCGCCCACCATATTGCGCCAGCCTTGCAGGCGTCCGCGCCGGCTGATCGGGATCACCTTGGCCAGCAGGTATTGAAATGCCACGCCCTGCCAGCCGGAAAACAGCCCGAGCAAAAACAGAAAAGCGATAACCGCGATCAACAGCGATTGGCCGCTGAGAAACCATCCGGCGAGCGCCAGTCCAAGGATCTGCACGCGCATCAGCGTGCCCAGCACCATCGTCACCGGCAGCACATATTTGCGGTGTTCGATCGCGGTCGCGCCTGCAATCGGCGAGATCGTGCCGCCGAGTTGTTGCAGCGCGAGCCCCAGCCCGGTCAGCACGTCCGAATGCGATAGCATATGCAGATAGGCCGGCACGAAGGTCGGCGCGTTGACCAGGCGAAAGCCGGTCATCCCCAGCGTGCCATGCGTGAAATGGCCGGCGAAATTGCGCTTCAGATTCTTGGCGACAAAGGCTTCGTAAGCCGCCTCGCGTTCCTCGGCGGTTTCCAGCCCTTCATAGAGATTGTCCAACGCAGTCCAGCCGCCCGGCCCCAGCCGGACAGCTACTCCCTTAAATAGCGATTAATCCCTCGTAACAGATTCTATCGCCGACTGTCCCTGAATTCCCGAATCCGGATGTCAAAAAATCGACGTCTGAAAAAGGTTCTTGGAGGACACCGAACCTTCTTAGCGGCCATCGGCATTCGAGTCCGGGTCGCTTGTTTGATGCTCGATCTCGTTTGCGACAAGAGGCCCGAGCCGCCCAAGATCAACGGCACGGCTGCTGATAAAGCCAGCGATACGCGCCAGTCCGGGCGAAAAAATCACAAGATCAAGATAGAGCGCGAGGGCGCCGGTGATCGCTGTTCGTTCGATCTCGTCGCGGCGCAGCCCTGGCGCCAATTCAAAACGGCGCCTTGTGTGCTGCGTATCGCTGGCAACAAGTGCGGCCATGATGATTGCAGCCGAAACCATCACAATGATGTTGAATGCTTGGAAACCGGCGAACGCCGCTGCAATATTGGCGAGAACAATGATGGGCAGACCGATCAGAAGAAATCGCGCCAGACCGCGAAGGTCGCGGTGGGTGAAATATCCATAACAACTCGCCAACGCAAAAACGGCGGCTATCGCACCCAAGACAAGGGCTGTATCGCGGCCCGCATAAACCAGAAAGATGCCGGCAAAAGATAAACCAATGAACACCGCATACGACCAGAAAAGCAGATGCGCCATTAGCACACTGATTTTCTCCAGTGCGAAGCTCGTGACAACAGCGAGTACAAGAGGAGCGATGGCGATGACCCAGAAAAGTGGCGTTAAATAAATGAGAAGATAGAACCCCGACAGTCCGGCGCCATAGGCGGCGAGGATGCTAACCGCGACGCCGCAGAGCACGTACACATAAACTCGGGCCATGCGGTTCTCCAGCAAAGACAAATGCGGCCTGTATCATAGGCCATTATCCGGGCCACGCTCGATTTCTGTGGCAAGCGCGAAGGCACGGCAACGGCCGGCACCGAATGGCGCGGATGAAGTCCCTCAAGTCCGCGATGTGTGCCATTGAACTGACCTGACGGATTTTTTGAACCAGCGTGATGGAGATTACTGCATAGGTGATGTCCCATCTAGATGGGACATCGGCGGCGTAAAAGTCTGTGGTGCGGGTGGTCGATATCGCAGCGCTGAGTGCGGTCTGACGGTGTTGTAGTGATGGCGCCATTGGCCGATGACGACCTTGGCTTCCTTCAGGCTGTAGAAGATCTCACCGTTGAGCAGCTCGTCGCGCAGCTTGCCGTTGAAGCTTTCACAATAGCCGTTCTCC
>Ga0209483_1000092_pt1 | contig 87337 bp, 81 predicted proteins | sample NGEPerA_FD_184508 | JGI IMG/M metagenome (GOLD analysis project Ga0209483, IMG submission 184508) | Arctic peat soil microbial communities from the Barrow Environmental Observatory site, Barrow, Alaska, USA - NGEE PermafrostL2-A... | ecosystem: Environmental > Terrestrial > Soil > Wetlands >... | reverse complement strand
ACGCGGCCTGGGTCATCGCGATACTCCCATGAATCCGATATACGCGATCGCCAGGACGGCACCCGCGATGACCCAGGCCGCGTAGCTGCGGATATAGCCGGATTGCGCGCGCCGCAGAATGCCGCCGATGCCTCTCGCCGTGGTCCCGATGCCGTTCGCGATACCGTCAATCACCCGTACGTCGCCCACGCGCCACAGCAATTGCCGTGATCCGGAGACAACAGGTTCGACCACCGTGGAATCGTAAAACTCATCGACGAAATATTTGTTGTAGATCAGCGTATGGAGGCCCTTGAAGGTGTTTTCCAGAGATTCGGGCAAGCTCGGCGAGACCACGTAGAACAGATACGCCAGCGCGATGCCTCCCAGCCCGGCCGCCATGGCGGCGTACTCCAGCCAGCTCGCCGGTTCTCCTTCTTGTAGCGGAAAAATCGGCGCCAGGAAGTGCGGGATGTTGATAAAGCCGCCGCCGAGACTCAACGCCGCCAGGATCACCAACGGGATCCACATGGCGGCGGGCGATTCATGCGGCTCGCCGTGACCGTGGCCGTGATCGTCGTGGCCGTGCCCGGCAGCGCCGTGCTCAGTGAGTTTGCCTTTGTATTCGCCGAAGAAGGTCAGGAAGAACGCGCGGAAGACGTAGAACGCGGTCATGCCGGCCGTGAATACGCCCACCCAGTACATCCAGGGCGCATGCTCATAGGCCGCTTCCAGAATCAGGTCTTTGCTCGCGGCGCCGGAGAGATACGGGAACCCGGCGATCGCCAGACTGCCGCACAGCAGCGTCACCATCGTGATGGGCGTGTACTTGCGCAAGCCACCCATGTGGCGCATATCCTGTTCACCCGAGCACGCATGGATCACGCTGCCCGCGCCGAGGAACAACAGCGCCTTGAAGAACGCGTGGGTCATCAGGTGGAAGATCCCGGCGGAAAACGCCCCCACTCCCAGGCCTAGGAACATGTAGCCGAGCTGGGACACCGTCGAATACGCGAACACCTTCTTGATATCGTTCTGCGCGAGACCGATCGTCGCGGCCACGAACGCGGTGGTCAGTCCCACGATTGCGACGATATCCAGCGCCCAGGTCGAATGCAGATAGATCTGCGAGGTTCGCGCGATGATGTAGACGCCCGCAGTCACCATGGTGGCGGCGTGGATCAGCGCGCTGACCGGCGTCGGACCGGCCATGGCGTCCGGGAGCCAGACGTACAGAGGAATCTGCGCGGACTTACCCGTGGCGCCCACCAGTAGAAGCAGCGAAATCGCGGTGAAGATACCGGCGCTCGTCTCAATCGGCATGTTCCTTACTTGCGCGGACACAGTCGCGAAATCAAGCGTCCCGAAGTGGATGAACACCAGGAAGATCGCCAGCACGAATCCGAAGTCGCCGATGCGGTTCACAATGAATGCTTTGTTCCCTGCGTCCGTCGCAAACTTCTCCAGGAAGTAGAATCCGATCAGCAGGTAACTGCACAGACCCACACCTTCCCACCCGACAAACAGCAGCAGGAAGTTGGCGCCCAGCACCAGAGTCAGCATGAAGAACATGAACAGATTCAGGTAGGCGAAGAAGCGGTAGTAGCCGCCTTCGTGAGACATGTATCCGACCGAGTAGATGTGGATCAGCAAGCCGACCCCGGTGACCACCATCAGCATCACCGCGGTCAACCGGTCAATCGCGAAATCGACGCTGATGTTCAGCGCGCCCGATTGAATCCAGGTGTAGTAGTGCTCTTTATAGGTTTGTTCCAGGCCGCCGCTGAACGCGCCCAAGCCGCTGAGCGTCTTCAGCACCCACAGGAATGAGAGCAGCACGGAACCGACCGCGATCGCGTTGATCACGGGCCTCGCCAGCCGCTTGCCGAACATCCCGTTCAGCAGGAAGCCGAGCAGCGGAAGAATAGGAATGAGCCAAAGTTGCATTATTTTTTGATGGACCCTAGTTCTTGAGCGTGCTGACCTCGTCGATTTCGAGCGTCTGACGGTTCTTGAACACTGTAAGGATAATCGCTAATCCCACCGCGGCTTCGGCCGCCGCCACCACCATCACGAAGAAGCTGAAGATGTGACCGTCATCGCGCTTCAGGACGTAGGAAAAGGTCACGAAGGTGAGATTCACCGCGTTCAGCATGAGTTCGATGGACATGAACACAGTAATAATGTTGCGCCGCAGCAGGAAGCCCAGCACGCCCAGCACGAACAGGATCGCGCTCAGCGTCAGGTACCAGGAAGGCGGGACAGCCGCCGGCAGAGGTCCGAGTGGCATTTAGTCTACCTCCTTGCGCGCCAGTACGATCGCACCGAGAATGGCGATCAGAATCAGGACACTGGTGACTTCGAACGGCAGCAGATAGACCGTGAACAGGCTCCGGCCGATATCCGCGGCGGTTCCGCCCTGGAAGGCCCCGAAGACCACCGGCGGCGATGCCGGCAGGATCCGCTGGATCATGTAAGCGATCATCCCGAAGAAGAGCAGCAGGAAGGGCGCGCCCAAGTACTTGCCTAACGGCCTGACGGCCACCTTCTTTTCGGTGCCCGCGTTCAGCAGCATGATGACGAATACAAACAGCACCATGATCGCGCCGGCGTAGACCACCAGTTGCGCGGCGGCAATGAATTCCCCGCCCAGCAGCAGATACAGCGCGGCCAGCGCGCCCATTACGCCCACCAGCGACAAGGCGCTCGAGATCGGGTGCGTCTGCACCACCAGGTTGATGCCGCAGATCACGGCGATCGCGGCGAAAATCATGAATAAGAGAGCGTCCATATCAGGGGAAAAGGGCCACCAGAAGGGCCGTGATGAATAAATTGACCAGCGCCACGGGGAACATGAAGGTCCAGGCGAAGCGCATCAGCTGATCGTAGCGGAACCGCGGCAGAGTCGCCCGGACCCAGATGAACACGAACAGAATCGCGAAGACCTTCGCTGCAAACCAAAATAACGGCAACAGGATGAACTGCACCGGAGGCAGCAAGAATATCCCCGCGACGCCCAGGAACAGCACGCCGAACACCGGCAGCGTGATCCTGTCGAAAGGCCGCGCCGGATTGGCCGCGTGAAAGAAGCACAACGCAGCGCTGGCCCCGAAAATCAGCACGGGAATCAGACCCGAGCCGTATTTTTCGGGGAAGATGGGATGCCAGCCGCCCAGGAACAGAAGTGTCGCGACGCAGGAGACCGTCACCATGTTGGCGTACTCGGCCATGAAGAAGGAGGCGAACTTCATGCTGGCGTATTCGACGTGGAACCCGGCCACCAGCTCGTTTTCCGCTTCGGGAAGATCGAACGGGACGCGGTTGGTTTCGGCGAATCCCGCGATCAGGAACAGAATGAAGCTGAAGATCTGCGGAAACGGCATCTGAAAGATGCTCCACCGCGGGATGAATCCCAAGTAGAAGCCTGCCTGGCCGTTCGCGATTTCACGCAAGCTGAGCGTGTTTAGCAGGAGCAACGGAGTGGCGATCGCCAGGGCCATCGGCAGTTCGTAACTGATCATTTGCGCGGAGCTGCGCAGTCCGCCCATCAGCGAATACTTATTGTTGGAAGCCCAACCGGCCAGAGCCACGCCGTAGACGCCCAGGCCGGAAATTCCAAAGATGAACAAAACGCCGATATTCAGGTCCGTCAACTGCATCGCCGTGCGCACGCCGCCGACAGTGATGATGGGTCCGAACGGAATGACCGCGATCGCAATCAGGGCGAAGGTCACGGCGATAAACGGCGCCAGAAAATAGAAAACTTTGTTTACGTGCGACGGCAGGATATCTTCTTTCGTGATCAGCTTGATGACATCCGCCAGCGGCTGGAGCAGGCCGTGCGGTCCCACGCGCCGGGGCCCGACACGAAGCTGCACGTGCGCGATCACCTTGCGCTCGATCCACTGCAGGTAGGCCAGCACGTGCATCAGAATGCCCACCACGATCACGATCTTGATCAGACTAAGAAGGTAGAAATTCACGACTGGACCGTGCCCCCTGGCATCTGACCGCTGGCCGTGGGCGACTGCGCGCTGACTTCCGGCCCCTGACCGCTATAGAGTTCGCCAGGAGATTCGATCACGGCATTCAGAAGCTTGGAATAGCGAGACATCGAGCCGGATGTAAACAAGGTGTCGCCCGCGGACTGAATTGCGCCCGGCAATGCGGGAACACGACCGTTCAGCGGCATGGTTGGCGCCGCGCCGCCTGTGTCGACCACCGGCAGAGGCACGTCGTAACCGTGCACGGTCTTGCGGATCTCGGCGAAAACTTTGTCGGGTAGCCAGATGCCCAGGTTCAGCTTCATCTCCTTGGCGATGGAGCCCATAATTTCCAGATCCGTCTTGGTCCCCATTACCTTCACGGCCTGCTTGAGCTTCTGCACCTCGCCGCAGACGTTGGTGACGGTCCCGTTTTTCTCATACGCCGACGCCGACGGCAACACGAGATTCGCGTGCTTGGCGGTTTCCGACATGAAGAGATCCTGCACGACGACGAACGCGTTGCTCGATGCGAGCGCGGCGTTCTTCAGCGGATTGGCTCCGACCACCCACAGAACATCCAAGTCCTTCGCGGCCAGCATCTGTTCGACGCTCATGCCGCCGTCCCGTGGGATCAGGCCCATGTCGAACGCGCCGCGCGAGTTCGAATAATCCACCAGGCAGACGTATTTCACCGGGATCCCCAGCGAATCCCCGAACGCGACCAGCTTGCGTACGCCCTCGCCCTGGATGGAATCGCCGAAGACGATGACCAGATCGCCTTCGGCCTTCAACTTGTCGCGCAACGATTCGATGCCGCCGAGTTCCCCGCCCGCCGCGACGCGAACGCTCGCAACCGCCTGATTGTCTTCGCGAACCGGACCCGAGGTCACCGCATAGATGTGCGCGTTGTGATGCCGGAAGTTCGCCCGCGCCTGGTACGAAAGGAACGGATGCTGCTGGGCCAGATCCGCACCGACGACGAGCACGGCCTTGGCCGTGTAGAGATCGGCCGTAGTCGCAAGTGCGTCATTTTTTCCGGAAAGAGCATCGAAGAAGGTTCCGAGGTCGCCCGTGCGATGGTGATCGATATTCTTGGTCCCCAGGCCCTGCCGCGCGAACTTCTGCAGGAAGTAATTTTCTTCGTTGGTGGTGTGGTTCGATCCAATCACGCCGAACTTCCCGCCGCGCGCCTTGACCGCCGTGAACGTTTCCGCGATCGTCGCGAATGCCTTGGACCAGGAGATCGGCTCAAACTCGCCCTGAGCATTTCGCAGCAGCGGCGATTGCAGGCGGTCGGGATGCTCCACGAAATCGAACGCATAGCGGCCCTTGACGCACAGGAACTCGCCGTTGATGCCGCTGGAATCGCGATTGTTCCCGCGCATGATTTTGTCATCGCGCACGCCCAGCGTAGTGCGGCAACCGTCGCCGCAATGGGTGCAGATTGTGCCGATGTGCTCCATCTCCCACGGCCGCGTCTGATAGCGATAGCTTCCGCTGGTCAACGCGCCTACAGGACAAATGTCGATACAAGCCCCGCACTCGTCGCATTCCAGGTAATCGTGACGATTCGGCACGATCTCGGAGATCACGCCGCGATTCGAGACGCCCAACGCGCCCACGCCCATTCCCTCATTGCAGACGCGCACGCAGCGGTAACACAGGATACAGCGCGGAGCGTCGAAATACACCACCGGCGACCATTGCTGTTCATCTACGTGCTGCTTCCGCTCGGTGAAGCGGCTCTCGCCCGCGCCGTAGCGGAACACCATGTCCTGCAGTTCGCACTCGCCGCCCTTGTCGCACACCGGACAATCCAGCGGATGGTTCGTGAGCAGGAATTCGAGCGTCCCCTTGCGCGCCTTGCGCACGATTTCCGACTCGGTGTGGACCACCATGCCGTCGGCCACCGGAAGCGTGCAGCCCACTTGCAGTTTCGGAGTCTTTTCGACCTCCACCAGGCACATGCGGCAGGCAGCCTGCAGCGTCAGTCCCGGGTAGTAGCAGAATGCCGGGATCTCGATGCCGTTCTGCCGCGCCACCTCGATCAGCAGCGTTCCTTTTTCGGCCTGGATGGCCTGCCCATTGATGCTGAGATTTACGAGTTCCGCCATGCTAAACCGCCACCATTTGCCGGTCCCGCGCGAGTCGTTTCTCGAAATCGTCCGCGAATTTCTCGACGATGGAGATGGTCGGCATCGCCGCCGCATCGCCTAGCGCGCAGAACGTCCGGCCCAGCATATTTTTCGAGAGTTCACCCAGGAGCGCGACGTCTTCGTGCCTGCCGCCGCCATCGTCGAACCGCTGCAGGATCTTGCGCAGCCAGGTGGTTCCTTCGCGGCACGGAATGCACCAGCCGCAGCTTTCGTGCGCGTAGAACCGCATGATCCGCAGCGCGAATTTCACCATATCCGCGGTTTCATCCAACACCACCATGCCGCCCGACCCGAGCATGCTGCCGATCTTCGCCAGCGAGTCGTAGTCCATCGGAATGTCGCACTCGTCGGCCTTGAGAATCGGGCAGGACGAGCCGCCCGGGACCACCGCCTTGAGTTTCTTGCCGCCCGGAATGCCGCCCGCGATCTCCTCAATGAACTTCATCATGGGATAGCCCAGCGGGACTTCGTACACCCCCGGTTTGTTGACGTGTCCCGAGACGCACAGCAGCCGCGTGCCGCCGTTCTTAGGCGTACCGAGCGCCGCGAACGCCGCTCCGCCATCGCGGATAATCGCCGGAATCGCACTGAATGTCTCGACGTTATTGAGCAGCGTCGGACTGGCCCACGCGCCGGCCACCGCCGGGAACGGAGGCTTCATGCGCGGAATCCCGCGCTTGCCTTCGATCGAATCCAGCAGCGCGGTTTCTTCGCCGCACTCATAGGCGCCCGCGCCCGAATGCGTGTAGAGATCGAAATCGAATCCGGTTCCAAGGATGTTCTTCCCCAGGTATCCTTGCGCGTAAGCCTCCGCGATGGCCCGATCCATGTGCTCGATCAGATAGCGATACTCGCCGCGGATGTAAATGTATCCCTTGTGCGAGTCGATCGCCAGGCCGCCGATCAGGATGCCTTCGATCAACTGGTGCGGGTCGTACTCCATCAGGAGCCGGTCTTTGCAGGTTCCCGGTTCGCTTTCGTCCGCGTTGACCACGATGTATTTGGGTTTGGGCGAACTGCGCGGGACGAAACTCCACTTCAGTCCTGTTGGAAATCCCGCGCCGCCGCGGCCGCGCAGAGCCGAGGTCTTCACCTCTTCGATGATCTGCTCGGGCTTCATCTCGCGGGCCTTTTGGAAGGCCTTGAATCCGTCGTTCGCGATATAGGTCGCCAGCGATTCCGAATTTTCCAGTCCGAAGCGCTTGCTCAGGACCTTCGTCTCCAGCGGGCTGGGTTCATTGTAAAGTCTCTTCGGCATCCGTTATTGGGCCTTCTTCATTGAGTCTTCTTTAGGCCGTCGATCAACTGATCCAGCTTTTCGGGCGTGACGTGATGATGGAAGTCGTAATTGATCTCCACCGCCGGGGCCCAGGAACAGGCGCCCATGCACTCGACTTCTTCGAGCGAAATCTGCCCGTCCGCGGTCACCTGCTTGTGCCCGATGCCGAGCTTCTTTGAGGCGTGCTCGTACAGTTCCATGCCGCCCACCAGCAGGCAACTGATGTTGGTGCAGACCTGGACGTGATACTTGCCCATGGGCTTGCGGTGCAGCATCGAATAGTAGCCCACCACTTCGTCCACCTGGAGCGGCGGAACGCCGCAGCGCCGTGCGACCTCGTCGATCAGTTCCGGAGTGATCGAGCCGACCTCATCCTGCGCGTAGATCAGCATCGGCACGATGGCCGAGCGCTGTCGCCCTTCTGGATAAATGGTCAACATCTTGGCGAATTTTTCTTCCAGTTTCGGAGAGAATGTCATCGGTCGGTATCCCCCAACACGAAGTCCATGCTTCCCAGCGCCGCGATCGAATCGGCGATCATAATGCCTTCCAGCATCTTAGGGAGACCTTGCAGGTTACCGAAGCTGGGCGTGCGCATGTGGACGCGATAGGGCTTGGAAGTGCCGTCGCTCACAACATAGTAGCCGATCTCGCCGCGCGGAGCCTCGATGCACTGATACGCTTCGCCCGCGGGAACGCGGAAACCTTCGGTCACGATCTTGAAATGATAGATGAGCGACTCCATCTGGGTCTTCATCTTTTCGCGGTCGGGAAGAACCACGTGCGGCGCGTCGGCCTGCCACTCGCCCTCCGGCATTCCTTCCAGCGCCTGGGTGATGATCTTGGCGCTTTCCCGCATTTCTTGGATGCGCACGCGGTACCGTGACCACACGTCATTGCTGGTTTCGACGGGTACCTTAAAATCGAACTTTTCGTAACTCGAATACGGCTCGGACTTGCGGATGTCCCAGTTCAAGCCCGCGCCCCGCAGCATGGGACCGGTGATCCCCAGGTCCAGCATGTCTTCGAGCGAAATGTAACCCACGCCTTGTGTCCGGCGGATCCAGATGGGATTGGCGTTCAGCAGTTCTTCGTACTCGTCCACTTTGCTGGAGAACGCCCGAATGAATTTGCCGACCACCTGCTGCCATCCGCGCGGCGGCTCCAGGGCCAGCCCGCCGATACGGATATAGCTGGTCATCATGCGCTGCCCGGAGAACATTTCGAAGATGCGCAGGATATCTTCGCGCTCCCGGAAGCAGTAGAAGAACATGGTCATCGCGCCGATATCGAGCGCGTGCGTTCCCAGCCACACCAGGTGGCTGTTCAGGCGCGAGAGCTCGGTCATCATCACGCGGGTCCACTGCGCGCGCGGCGGGATTTCGATTTGCAGAAGCTTCTCGACCGCCAGGGCGTAGACCAGGTTGTTCGAGAGATTCGCGAGGTAATCGACGCGGTCGGTGAGCGTCACCGCCTGCTGCCAGTTCTTCTGCTCGAATTCCTTCTCGATGCCGGTGTGCAGGAAGCCGATGTCGGGCGCGGCGCTGATGATGGTCTCGCCCTCGAGTTCCAGCACGATGCGCAGCACGCCGTGGGTCGAAGGATGCTGCGGACCCATGTTGAGGGTCATGCGCCGCGGCGCGGCCGGCGTCGCGGGAATTTCCTGGACCGCCGGGATCGTCGATGTGTGGTCGTCGAAGGAGTGCTTGATGTTGCTCATGGATTCACTCGCTCGGGTAGCTGTACTTGTACCCGTGCACCGGATAGTCTTTCCGCAGAGGATACCCTTCCCAATCCGTCGGCATCAGGATGCGCACCAGGTTCGGATGATTGCGGAAACCGATGCCGAACATGTCGAACACTTCCCGCTCATACCAGTTCGCGCCGCGCCATACGCCCGTTGCGGAGTCGATCTCGGGATTCACTCCACTCACCAAACACTTCAGCCGCAGCCGTTGATTCCGTTCCAGCGAATGCAGGTGATAGATCAGTTCAAACCGCGGCTCGGCTGGAAGCATATCGACGGCGGTGATGCCGCTCAGACGAACGTACTTCTCCGAGTCCTTGAGATGCCGGCACAGATCCACGATCCGCGCGGGATCCACGATGAGCGTCGTCTCGCCGAAGGCTTCCTTGGTTTCGAGGATCGCCGGGTGATTCATTTGGAACCCTCTTTCTTCAGCGCCGCCCAATCGAGCGCTCCCTTCTTCCACACGTAGAAAAAGCCGATCAGCACCACGGCCACGAAGATCAGCATTTCAAAGAAGCCGAATATCTTCAGGTCGCGGTAGACCACCACCCAGGGGTACAGGAACACGGCTTCGATATCGAACAGGATGAAAATCATCCCCACCAGATAGAACTTGACGCTGAACCGTTCGCGCGCCGAGCCCGTCGGCGCCATGCCGGATTCGTAGGGTGTGTCCTTGAGCGGCGACCGGGTGCGTTTGCCCAGTAGCGTGGAAGCCAGGATCAGCACGGACGCCAAGCCCGCTGCAATGAGTATCTGCACCAGGACTGGAAAGTAGATTTCGGGATAATTTGATGGCATCGTTCGAGTGCCGCGCGGCCCACCTTCGGGGTCTACCCACGCTGGCCAGTGATTAGAACCGTAACTATTGAATATAATGATCAGCGAATCGGAGTGTCAAACGCCTTCCATGGAAAGTGCTGAAACAAAGACGATTGAAATTGTGGTAAACGGCGAACCGCGACGCGTCCCGCAGGATCTTTCCCTCGATGGTCTGCTGGTTTGGCTGGAGATCGACCCTTCGCGCGTGGCGGTGGAACGCAACCGGGCGATCGCGCGCAAGACCGATTGGCCGGGAACGCGCGTCGAACCAGGAGACCGTCTGGAGATCGTGTGGTTCGTGGGCGGAGGTTAGTCCCACAACTGAGAGGCGGGGAGCTATTGACTTGCCCCTCCAGTCGAGTACAATCGGTAAGATCCAAGGAAATTCATAAAGAACGGATCGCCGCCTTCATGTTTAAATCGCGCAAGAGCCGTCCCGAAGCACAGGTCCCCGAGCGGACTTATTCGTCGAGCGAGGTAGCTGACGTCGCAGGAGTCAGTTTGCGGCAACTGCAGTGGTGGGATGAGCGCAAGGTGGTCTCTCCGCGGCATGAAGGGCACCGGCGCGTGTACGATCCGGCCGAGGTGATCGAGATCACGGTCATCGCCGAGCTGCGCCGCAAGGGATTTTCACTGCAGAAGATCCGCCGCGTGCTCCGCTTCCTGCAGCGTGAGATGGGCCGCCGCCTGGCCGAGGTCCTGCAATCCGACGCCGACCTCCACCTGGTCACCGATGGGAAATCGATTTACCTCGAGGATCATCAGGAGCGCATCATCGATATTCTCAAGAACGCCCGCCAGCCCATGTTCCTGGTGTGCGTGAGCGACCAGGCTCGCCGCCTGGGCGCATCGGACCGTAAACCGGCCCGCATGGAATCCGGCGCGGCCGCCCGGCGGGCAGCCCGGATGGGCTAGTCGCTATTTGTCTCCTACCCGGGACTTTCCTGGGAAATTGCCCGGGGCGACCCCCTCTCCTAAACTGCTATACTGAAACCGCTGGAGGCCCTAAGCATGCGTAAGTCGAAACTCCGTAGCTACTTCCTGGTTCCCTCTTTCATCGTCCTGTGCTCCATCGTGGCGGGAGTGATGGGAAGTAGAGGGGTTTCCGCCGCTTCTCCGGCGGATGACGCCGATCAGAGCCTAAGGGCGTTTACCAAGGTCTACGGCACCGTCGAGCAGAACTTCGCCGACGAGGTGAAGCCCGAAAAAGGCATCTACAAGGGCGCGATCCCGGGCATGCTGCGGACTCTCGATCCGCACTCCAATTTCTTCGATCCGCGCGATTACGCGGCGCTGCGGGAAGACCAGCGCGGCCGCTATTACGGCGTCGGCATGCAGGTGACGGCGCGCAACGGAAAGACCATCGTCATGGCGCCGTTCACCGGATCGCCCGCTTACCGCGCTGGAATCCGCCCGGGCGACGTGATCCTGGAAGTCAACGACAAGAAGACCGATGGCCTGACCACCACCGAAGTCGCCGACCTGCTCAAAGGCCCGCGGGGCACCAAGGTTCAGGTGAAGATGGGCCGCGAGGGCGTGGATCAGCCCGTGGTGTTCAACATCATCCGCGACGAGATTCCGCGCTTCAGCGTGCAGGACGCGTTTTTAGTGAAGCCGGGCATCGCCTACGTGAAGGTCAGCCAGTTCAACGAGAATACCGGCAAGGAACTGGACGAGAAGCTCAAGAAGTTGGACGAAAAACAGATCAAGGGCCTGGTTCTGGATCTGCGCGAGAATCCGGGCGGCCTTCTCAATGAAGGCGTGGACGTGGCCAGCCACTTCCTCAAGAAGGGCGATCTGGTGGTCAGCCATCACGGCCGCAATTCGCCGAACAAAAATTACGCCGCGCGTGTCGACGGCCCGGGCAAGGACTATCCGATTGTCGTCCTGGTCAACCGCTATACTGCATCGGCCGCCGAGATCGTCAGCGGTGCGCTGCAGGATCATGACCGCGGCTGGATTCTGGGCGAAACGACCTTTGGCAAGGGCCTGGTGCAGACGGTATTCCCGCTGAACGACAACACCGGACTGGCGCTGACCACGGCTCATTACTACACGCCCAGCGGACGATTGATCCAGCGCGACTACTCCAACATTTCGTTCCTGGATTACTACACGCATTCCAACCTCAATCAGAGGAACCTGGCGGACGTGAAGATGACCGACAGCGGCCGTACCGTGTACGGCGGCGGCGGCATCACTCCCGACGAAAAGTACGAACCGCCCAAGTACAACGCCTTCCAGATCGAAGTTCTCCGTAAGTACGCGTTCTTCAACTTCTCGGCCAAATATTTCGGCAACCGGGACGCGAAGCTGCCGAAGGGCTGGGAGCCCACCGACGAAGTGATCAACGAGTTCCACCAATTCCTCCAGGATCAGAAAGCTCAGTTCACTCAGGCGGATTTCGACGCCAATCGGGAATGGGTCAAGCAGGAATTGAAGCGCGAGATGTACCTCACCGCGTTCAGCCAGGATGAATCGGAGCGCGTGGCCATCGAGCAGGATCCGGAAGTACTGAAGGCGATCGATTCCCTGCCCAAAGCCCGGGCACTGGTCGAAAACGCCAAGAAGCTCCTGGTACAGCGCCTGCAGCAGGATCCGCGCGTCGCGGTCCGCTAATCCGAGACGCTCGCCACATAACGAATTTGCGTCCACAGATTACCGTTCTCGATGCGGGCGGGCAGTATTGTCACCTGATTGCCCGCAAGGTCCGCGATCTGGGTGTCTACGCGGAAGTCGCTCCCAGTGAAACCCCTGCCGCGGAGCTGGCTGGCCGAAAAGGCATCATCATCTCTGGAGGCCCTTCCAGCGTTTACGATCCCGGGAGCCCCACCATCGATCCACGTTTACTTCACAGCGGCGTTCCCGTACTCGGCATCTGCTACGGGCAGCAGCTCATGGCCCACATCCTGGGTGGCCGCGTGGAAAAGGGAGAGCGTGGCGAATACGGATTCGCCCAACTCGACCTTCGCGGCGCCGACAGCCTGTTCCATGGCGACACTTTATTTAAAGGCATCGAAGGCCGCCAGCAAGTCTGGATGAGCCACCGCGATGCGGTTCAGGACCCCCCGCCGGGCTTCGAAGTTCTGGGCAGCACGGAGACCTGTAGAGTCGCTGCCATGGCCTCGCCGGAGCGCGGGCTCTATGCGGTCCAGTTTCATCCGGAAGTAGCCCACACGCCGTGCGGCACGCAGATCCTCAAGAATTTCGTGTTTGAGGCCTGCGGATGCGTCAAAGACTGGGACCCGGCCGGGCAGGTGCAGGCCATTGAGGATCAGATCCGCGCCGTCGCCCAGGACCGCAACATTTTCTTCTTTGTGAGCGGCGGAGTGGATTCGACGGTCGCCTACACGCTGTGCCTGCGGGCGCTGGGACCGGAGCGCGTGCACGGAACCTATGTCGACACCGGCCTGATGCGTGAGGGCGAAACCGAATTCGTGCGCGCCAATTTTTCGGCGCTGGGCGCGCGCGCGTTTGCGGTGGAGGATGCGGCCAAGCAGTTCTTAAGTTCTCTTGCAACTGCAGTTAATCCAGAGGTCAAGCGCCACATCATCGGCGAGGAGTTCGTGCGCGTGCAGCAACGGATCCTCGAGTCGGAGCATTTCCTGGATGGGCGCTGGATCCTCGGCCAGGGGACGATCTATCCCGACACGATCGAGTCGGGCGGAACGGCCAAAGCCGATCTGATCAAGACCCATCACAACCGTGTCGCCGGGATTCAGAAGCTGATCGATGAAGGCCGCATCATCGAGCCGCTGGCTTCGTTTTATAAAGACGAGGTGCGCGCGATTGGCAGACAGTTGGGACTTGCACCGGAGCTGCTCGACCGGCATCCTTTCCCGGGGCCGGGGCTCGCGATTCGCTGCCTCTGCTCGGAAACCGGTGGCGCTCCGGAGAAGCTGCCCGAAGGCTGGCTCTTGCCGGTCCGCAGCGTGGGCGTGCAGGGCGATTCGCGAACCTACCGGGCGGTTCTCGCGATCGACCGCTTCCCGGATTCGCAAGAGGAAGCGAGCAGCCTGATCAATAAAATGGATCGGATCAATCGGGTGGTAGCAGAGGTCTGGACGTCCGGGAAACTGGGAAACATGCAGGCTGTCCCCGGGTTCTTGACGGCGGAAAGGCTCACGCGCCTGCGGCTCGCCGATGCGATCGTCCGCCGGCTCACGCTTGCCAGCGGTTTCGATCAGGCGGTCTGGCAGTTCCCCGTGGTGTTGATGCCCCTGGGGACGCCAGAGCGCCCCGATTCGGTGGTACTGCGTCCCATCGATTCGGTGGACGGCATGACCGCCAGCGTCGTCACGATGCCCAGGGAACTGCTCACGGACATCGTTCGCGAGCTGAGCGCGGTTCCCGGCGTGGCAGGCGTGTTCTACGACCTTACGAACAAACCGCCCGCCACGATCGAGTGGGAGTAGCTTACTTCCCCTTCATCTTCATTTTCCCTTTGCCCATGCCGCCCCGGCCCTGGCTCGAAGGCGGAACCAGCTTCTGCAGGCGCAGGTATACGGCCATGCTTCCGTAGCACTCATTGTCGTGCACGACGTTTCCATACAGCGCGGCCAGCCGCGGAGTCGGTCCCCGGAAGCTTTGAATCGGATCGTTCATGTTGGCTTCGGTGATGCCGTCGTAGGCCGCATCGCACATTTCGAAGGACTCCTTCAGCACGGCAAGCAGATCGGCCTTGGTCGTTTTGGATCCCGCCTCGAGGCGTTTCGGCATCCCCGTGACCGCGCCACAACTGTTAGCTTGCGCGTCCGCCACGTGGGCCACCCAGCCTCCGAAGTTCCGCTCTTCCGGAGTCGGTTGGAAGGTATAACCTTCGTCCGGCATCTCCTCCGCGGCCCTGGTGATGTTGTTCTTAATCTGGTTGTAGGATTGCTTGACATCAGACTCCAGCGTGGCGGGACCGCCCTTGGGCTGCGCCTGTATGGCGCACGCGCACACGGTGCCTAAAATCAACATGGAATATCGCATGTAGACAGGATTCTCCTCGAGTTTTATGGCGTCTTAAGAGCGCGGGCGGTTACTACTTGCCTTTACCCCGGCCGCCCCCGGCGTTAATCGTACCCTCATCCCAGTGCTCATCCGCCTTCCCATTGACGAATCGCCACATATCGAAGTGGGTCGTGGTGTAGGTCTGTCCAGGGTTTCGCGGATCGGGCCGGGTACTGACGGAGGCCACGCAGACAATGTCCTTGCCTTGAGTGGTGACCGCGACGATTTTGGTGCTCCAGTCCTTGGGATCGGCCGGGATGGGCCGGGGAGCGTTCTTGCCGAACGCAGCCAGGATGGGTTTGAGCCCCGAGCCGAAGTTCGGGTTGTGCTGAATGTATTTCTCCGTGAGCCACTTGTCCGCTTCGTTCCAGTGACCGTAGGCCAGCAAGTCGATGACAATGTGCATCGCCGCCTGCTTGTTGGTGTTCAGCGTCTTGTCTTTATCTTTGAACAGAGCCGTGGGATCGGGCGCCCCCACCACCGGTTCTGCCTGGCCAAACAGGTTTGCGCAGGCGATTAACGTGAATGTACCGAGAACGGTGAATCGCAGTTTCATGGGTACTATCGTACTAAAAGCAGCCTAAATCTGCGCCGCGTTCAGGATTTCGGTGATCAGCGCGTCGTACGTCATTCCGGCCCTGAGCGCCGCCTGGGCGAAATCCTCATCCTCCGCCAGGGACGGGTTGGGATTCGCTTCGATCACGAATACGTCGCCCTGGGGCGTAAGCCGCACGTCCACGCGCCCGAATCCGTGGATCTTCAGCACGCGATACACCTTGCGCGCCAGTTGCTTCAAGTGGTCCTCCACTCCGGCGGGCAATTCCGCGGCGGCCCCGTTCTTGATGCCCCACTTTTCGCGATATTTCTCGTTCCACTTCGCATGCGAGGTCGCGAACTTGGGTACATCGTCGGGAACCTGCTCGAAAAAGATTTCGCGCGGTGGGAAGACGGACAAGCGTCGATTTCCCAACACGCTCAGATACAGCTCGCGGCCCTCGATGTACTCCTCGATCAAAACGTCGCATTCGAATTTCTGATGGATGTAGCGCACACGTTCCATGGCTTCCTCAGCCGTTCGAACGAAAGACGCTTTGGCGATGCCATCGGAGGATTCTTCGCCCACGGGCTTGATGAAAGCAGGGTATTTGAAGCGCTGCAGCCCTCGCACAGGACGAGCCTGGTGCGAGACCACGAACCTCGGCAGGCGCACGCGATGATAGGCCAGCACCTTCTTCGCGAGGGCCTTATCCTTGCACAGAAGCAATCCTTCGGGTCCCGCGCCGGTGTAGCGCACCTTCATCAGCTCCAGCAGAGCGGGAATGTTGGGCTCATGCGAACGATCGTGATGGAAGGATTCGGTCAGGTTGAAGACAACGTCCGGAGCGCAGGCCTTGAGCTTCTCGACGATCGTGGTGACGTTGTCGAAAACCGCCAGCGTCTCGACCTGATGTTCCAGGCGCTGGAGACTGTCGAGCACGCTCGCTTCGGTGGGTTTTTGATATTCCCGGAGAGACTCGGGAGTAAACTTCTCTTCTGGATCGGCTCGCTGCGCGATATCGAACAGAACCAGAACCTTCATGTCTACACGGACCTCTTGAATCTGCCAGTGTACAAATGATTGGTCACCAATGTCGCGAGGTACGCGGCCAGCTCGAACTGGAGGCGCACCGGATCGCGCGGCGCGAGCAGCTTCAACTCCTGGCAGCGCTGGATCAGCTTCCGCACCAGCATGCTGACGGTGTATTTGCGCTGCCCGGTCCATTGGACGATCGAAGCGATCAGCGCCGCGCGGTGCTTGCGCATCATCTTCGCGGCGGTCTCTCCGCCCGGTTCGCCATTACTGAAGATAGCGCGCAGATCGGCATCGTAGAAATCCGGAAAATCTTCAGCGTAGAGCTTGCGGCGGCCCGCGTAATATTTCGCCAGAGTTTTGCGGAGCTTGCTGGCCTCATAGGAGCGGCGGCCTTTGGTGACCACCGGCTTACTGCCGGCGACCTCCTGCATCACCGTGTGAATGTATTCGAGCTTCTCCAGCGCCTTCCGCCCGCGGTATTTCTGTCGCCACTCTTCGGGCGGGCTGCCCAACCAGACCGCGAAGGTTTCCGAAAAATCTTCTTCGGGATGAGCCTGCGCATACCAGTTCGGCAGATGCTGCACGAAGCTTTTGCTGTAGGGACGCGGCGTGTAAGTTTCCGGCGTGTACTCGGTTTCCGGACTGCCGAAGACTTCCTGCCAGTCCTTGCGCGCGGAAAGCTGATAGGCATGATCCACGGCGTGTCCGCATTCGTGGCGGAGCAGCATCTGGCACCACTCGGGCGTGCCTCCTTCGATCTCCATCATCAGATGCATCTCGAGCGTCTTCAGGCGGGGATGCGCCAGATAAAACGGCATGGCGATGGCCGGCACACCCGCGGGCGAGAACCATTCGTCGCCCAGGTAGCAATCGGGACGAAGTGTCACGCCGCGCGCAGCCAGATCGTCAAACAACTGGTTGACGCGCGGTTCGAGCTCGCTGCCTTGCAGGCGGACGCCTAAATCGCAGATCCGCAGCGCGAGCATTTCCTCATCCTTCAGCGAAACCCATGAGGGTTCCGCGCTAGTCTCCATGATTTATCCTAGCGCGTGGGGTCGTGACTTCGACAGCGCACAGGCTGTAAGCCGGAGAAAAAGGGGTCAGACGACATTTCCTGGAGAGCTCACGGGGACTGCGCCGCCAAAATAAATGTCGTCTGACCCCTTTTTACGCCTCTCAGCCTACTTTGCGGCCAGGAGCGGTTCGATGCTTTTCAGATTCGCGCGTGCGTACTGCGCCTCTTCGATATCCCCATTTAGGTCGAGCATCGCGCGAAAATGCTTCGCCGCCGCCGCGAGCGTCTCCAGGCTTCCGTTGGCCTGCGCCAGCCGTGCGTAGCATAGCGCCAATGCGTAGTGAGCATACGGATCGTTCGGATCGTACGCCAGCGACTTCTGGCAATACCCGACGGCCAGCTCGAAATGCGCCTGGTTGCGCTCCGAATCGCACAATCCAAAATAGGCCAGGCTGCGCAGATCGCGCCAGGTATCGGTCTGTGCGGCGCGCTTCTTCTTGCCCAGCCCGACCAGGAACCCGACCACGTAGTAATTCATCTGCCCGGCGAGTTTACTGTCGAAATCGCTCAACTTCAGATACTGGATGTATTCGCTGGAAGCATCCGGATATTTCCCGCTCAGACGAAGGCTCTCGGCCAGCCACATGTGCGGCTCGGCGACCGTAGGAGCAATCTTGATCGCAGCGCGGGCCGAGTCAATCGACTGCGGATACAACTGCTTCATCCGATACGCCTGGGCTTGCATATACAGAGCAGGTGCGTTCGTTTTCTCACGTTGCGTGACGATGTTCAACTGGCGAATCGCTTCGTCCACACCGCCGATATCGAGCAGCATCCCCGCGAGGCTCGTGCGCGCTTCCATGTAGTCGGGATCGATCGCGATTGCCTTGCGAAACGCGGCCTCGGACAGCTTTTCTTCAAAGAGAGAATTGAAAGCGCGGCCCAGATACAACGCGGCCTGGCTGTACGTCCCGTCGATTTGCAGAGCTTTCTCGAAATGGGCAACCGCCTTCTTGTAGTTGTCCGCGCCGCCCTTGTTGTAGAGCTTCAGTCCGTCATCCAGCTCATCGACGGCCGCCTTACTGCGCCGGCGCGCGATTAGAATCTTCAGCGAGACCGTGGAATCGCGGCCAGGGTAGACCATTTCATCGCGCGGGCCGTCCGGTTCGTAGCCCTGCTTGACGCCCTGGATAGTGTGATTGCCCGGCTTGAGGCCCGGCAAGCGCAGCGGAGAACTTTTATTGATAACCCCTTGCGACACCCCATCGACGAACAGCTCCACGCCGTCCATGTTGGTTTCGAAGATCAGCGTACCGTTCTTCGGCGGAGGTGCTTTGGACGACCGCAGGCTCGCGGGAATATACGACAAACCCATCTTGGGATCGAAGCTGCCGCGGTCGCTGGTGGGGTTCTGCATGCCCTTAGTGGCTTCGCGGACATTGCGCCGCGTGTAATCGGCCAACTCGTCCGCGGTCACGATGCCGTCGCCGTCCTCGTCGGCTTCGCCTTCCAGCCCCTTGACGACGTAATACGTGAAGATGCCGTGTCCGCCGCCCCAGTCCTTGCTTTCGAAGGATCGTTCGCGGTCACGGCTGGCGGTAAGCGAAAACATCGAGCGCGAAAGATCCAAGAGACTCCGGTTGTACGCTACGGCGTCAGCGTCCGGAGTAATGGCCCCGCTGTGGCAGGAGTCGGTCACCAGGACCTTCCACTTCGCCTTGATTTTCGCACCGGCCACGGTGCCCAGCGTGTCCATGGGATAACCGGTGCCGGGAATGTTCTTGGGATCCAGATCGTATGGGGCCAGATACGCGCGCCCGCCCTGGATGAAGCCGTGGCCGGCGAAATAAATAAAGACGCGATCGTCCGCTTTGGCGACCGATGGCAGCCAGCTCTCGAGTTCGAGCTTCAGGTTCGCCAGAGTGGCCTTGGAACCCGTCAATCGGTGCACATTCTCGGCGCGGAAGTTGCCGCCTTCCGGGCTGATCAGAACGGAATAAATGGCGTCGGCGTCGCGCTCCGAATAGTCCAGTTGCGCGCTCGCGGGAAGATTCTTGTAGCCCGCGATCCCGATAATCAGCGCATAGCCGCGCGGGATAGTCGTGGGAGCACTCGCCGGGCGGTCTTCTTCATACTGCAGGTCGCGCGATTTGGATTGTTGGGGCGATTTCGATTGCCCCGCTGCGGCCAGGGCGATGACCAGGAAACTAGCGATGCGCCAGGCGAAGTTCATAAATCACCGGTCCTGTTAACGGCTGTTTCGAGGAGAGCACGGTGCCACCCTTCTCTTCGAGAAAAAGTAACTCACGCGGTGTGGCCCCCGCCACGCCGCTCAAATTCGGCGGCAATTTTTCTCCCTGTTCGACGGGCCGTACTCCGGCGGAATTGTCGATGCACTCGCCGCGAGCCTTCAACACTTCATCATCGCACCGCGGGTGCATGGACGACGGCAGATTCGGGTCGTGCGGCGGAGGCGGAGGCAAGCGCTGATACCCGTGCGGCAGCGCCACCGGGCTGACCAGCCAGTACATAAGATCCTGACCGGCGGGACCGGCGATCCGAAACCATCCCTGCGTGGCCGGCACCACGTACTCCTTGCCGGCTTCGATCCGATTGTCGCTGCCGGTGTCGGTTCGCGGGAATAGAAGCTCATACGTATCCGCGGTTCCGTGGTTCATCACGTATAGGAAACCCGAGAAATTGGTGGTCAGGCGGAAACGAAGCCGTTCGTTCGGCTCGAATACGGTCGCCGGATTCATCGCATGCCAGCCCGAGCCTTGCTCGCGTTCGACGATGACGCGAACGCGCTGCGGGTCGGCCGCCCACCCGGTAGCCGCGAGTACGAGCAGAACGAAACTGGTTAGCCTGATCACTTGTGTTTCAAGGCCACGTCCACCACCAGGCGCGCATCCGGCGCCGTGCTGGGATTCACCACGTACGCGGCGTTTTCGGTTTTCCCATCCGCCGACGCAGAGTCGACTTTTTCGAACACCAGATCGCGCGAGGTCATCTGCGAACGCAGCTTGGACACGACGTCGTCGCCCAAGGAAGCTTGCGCCACCAATGATCGATCAGAGCCGCGGCTGCCGTCTTTCGCGGGCGTGCCGCCCATCGAATAGATCAGCTTGTCCAGATCCGGCTCAGGCTGCCGCGTGAGCACGATGAACAGCTTCTCGTTGCCCGCCTGCTCGTCGAACACGAACTGCCCCCGCTCGCCGGAGGGAATCTGGCGGGATTCGCCCTTGTGCACCAGATTGCTGCCGCCCGCGACTTCAGCCGACGGGAACAGAAGCTTCCAGGTGCCGCTCGATCCCTGCATCACCACGTAAAGATATCCGGACGTGTTCGCGTCTACCTTCAGGCGGATGCGGTCGCCGGATCGGAAACTCGTGTCGGGATCGACTTCGTTGTATTGATTGTTCGCGTCGCGCTTCAGGACCGCATAGCGCAGTCCCAAGGGTATGGAGGCGGACAGCGTGTGCGCGCCCCCTGATTTGCCGGCAGTCTTCGTCGGGGCCGATTTCGCGGGCATCCTCTTGGTGTCGGCTTTCGCCGCAGGCGCCTTGGTCTCAGGAGCCCTGGCTGGAGAAGCAGCGGGCTTCGTGGCGTCCGGCGGCGGCGTGTAGAAAAGCTCGCGCGCTTTCAGCGCCGGCTCGGTCTGGCTCCATACGGCCCCAGACATCAAAATCGTGAGGACGAGTATATGTTTCATAGACTGTGGCCCCTTACTATCATCGCCCGCCGCCACATGCGGCGGCATAAGGGATTTGCCCTAGAATCACGTTCGTCCCCGCGAGCGTTCCCGTTCATCAGGTTCCGCGCAGAAGCCGGCCAAGCAGGCTCAGAATACGACACAATAGGACATGGGACACCGAATTGGCATTCTCACCGGCGGTGGCGACGTTCCGGGGCTGAATTCCGTCATCAAAGAAGTCGTCTACCGGGGTACGGAAAACCGCTGCGAGATCGTGGGCATCCGCCGCGGCTGGGAAGGCCTCACGCACCTGAATCCGGACGATCCGGCGACCAGGAAACACTACATCATGCCGCTTGATCGCGCCAACACGCGCACCATCGACCGCACCGGCGGCACCATGCTGCACTCCAGCCGTACCAACCCGTCGAAGATGAAGGCCGTGCCCCCGTTCTTATCGCCCGAGAACTTCCCCCAGCAGAACGGTAAGTGGGATATCACGGCGCACGTCCTCAAAAACATCGAGTGGCTCAAACTGGATTACTTGATCGCGATCGGCGGCGACGATACGCTCAGCTACGCGTCCAAGCTCGACCAACATGGCGTGAAAGTCATCGCGATTCCCAAAACCATGGACAACGATGTCCGGAATACGGAATACTGCATCGGCTTTTCGACGGCCATCACGCGGGCCATGGACGCGATCCAGCGCCAGCGCACCACCGTGGGCTCGCACGAACGCGTCGGCATCTTCCGGGTCTTCGGCCGCGACGCGGGCTACACATCGCTGTATACTGCCTACGTTACCTCCATCCGCTGCTGCATTCCCGAGTATGACGTGAGCCTGGACAAGCTAATCGACATTCTGATGGTGGAAAAGCGCAATACCGAGAGCAACTACGTCTTGGTGGTGTTGTCGGAAGGCGCGAAATGGGAAGGCTACACGGTGCAGGAGTACGGCGAGCCCGACGCTTTCGGACATCGTAAAAAGGCCAGTATCGGCGAAGCGCTTAGTACCGAGATCAGCCGCCGGACCGGCGAAGAGAGCATCGTGAGCGATCTGACGTACGATCTGCGCAGCGGCGATCCGGATTTCGTGGATAAACTGATCGCCGCGAACTTTGGAAATCTTGCCATGGACGCCGTGCTCGCGGGCAAAAGCGGCGTGATGGCCGCGCTGGTGGAAGGCGCTTATGCGCTGGCGCCGATTCCCGACCCCGCGCTCGGCCCCCGCAAGGTGGACATCGCTACGATGTACAATACCGAGCGCTACCGGCCAAACTACGCCAATAAACTCGGGCTGCCGATTTTCCTGACTCGTGCATGAAAGTAAGACCATGAGCTTACTCGAGCGGCTCTGGCCGCGCCGCCCACCCATTCGCACGGCCGATCCCGCTACTATCCGCGCGTTTTTCAACGAAGCGGCCGCGGACGAGGAACACTATCCTTCGACCATCGACCCGCGCATCCTGCACGTAAAGGTCGTCCTGGAACATTTGGGCGATCTCAACGGCAAGCGCGTCGCGGACGTCGGTTGCGGCAAGGGCCGCTTCGCGCGGATCGTAAAGGATCGCAATCCCGGCGCGTCCGTGGTCGCGCTGGATCTCGCGGAGGCCATGCTCAAGCCGATTCCGGCCGAGATCGAACGCGTCGCCGCCAGCATGACGGCGCTGCCCTTGGCGACCGAGGCCTTCGACGGCGCCTACGCGACCGAATCGCTGGAACACGCGGTGGACATTCCAGCGGCCGTGGCCGAACTGGCGAGAATCGTCAAGCCGGGCGGACGAATCGTGATCGTCGACAAGAACGCCGAGGCGTGGGGGCGCCTCAAAACGCCGGAATGGGAACGATGGTTCGGGCGCAGGGAATTGGAGAAACTGTTAGCGCGCCATTGCCGCGAAGTGACCAGCCGGCCGCTGTCCTACTGGGAAGATGTGGAATCCGACGGCTTGTTCCTGGCGTGGCTGGCAATAAAGTAAAGGAAAAAAGGGGACAGGTCCTGGTGCAAGATACAGTGGATCCGTTTCCTAAGTTTGGACCTGTCCCCTTTTTTCCAGCGCGTTACTTGAACATCTTGAACAGCCCACCCAGCGGATCGTAGAACTCATCCACCACACGCTCTTTGAGCGGAATAATCGCGTTGTCCGTAATCTTAATTTCTTCCGGACACACCTTCGTGCAGCACTTGGTGATGTTGCAGTACCCGATGTTGTAATCGTCCTTCAGCGCCTTCAACCGGTTTCCTGTGTCGAGAGGATTCATCTCCAACTGCGCCGTATGGATCAGGAAGCGCGGGCCGATGAACTTGTCGTGCAGGTTATGATCGCGCAAGACGTGACACACGTCCTGGCACAGGAAACATTCGATGCACTTCCGGAATTCCTGGGGACGATCGACGTCGGCTTGCTGCACGCGCCAGGTCCCATCGGGAGCATCGGGCTTGCGCGGCGTGAATTTCTGAATCTTCTTCTTTACTTCGTAGTTCCAGGAAACATCCGTGACCAGATCCTTGACGTGTGGAAACGTCTTCATCGGCTCGACGGTAACGGGCTGGGTGAGATCGAGCTGGTTCAGGCGCGTCATGCACATCAGGCGAGGCTTCCCGTTAATCTCCGCCGAGCACGACCCGCACTTGCCCGCCTTGCAGTTCCAGCGCACGGCCATATCGTTGGCCTGCGCGGCCTGGATGCGATGCACCACGTCCAGCACCACCATGCCCGCTTCGTACTCGGTGGTGTAGTCGACGAACTTTCCGCTGCCCCGCTCGCCGCGCCAGATTTGGAAAGTGGCCGTGCTCATTTACTTTGCTCCTCGATGACCTGCTTCATCTCGTCCGTGAGCGGCACCACGGGCACGCGCTCCACCTTAGGCCGGCCGTCGGCCCCGCGCACGATCTTCAGGTTGTATTTGCCCCACTCGGCGTCCTTCTCGGGATAGTCGTCGCGGAAGTGGCCGCCGCGGCTCTCTTTGCGTTCCAGCGCCGCGATGGCGATCATCTCCGAAATCGACAACATGTTGTCCAGATCCAGCGCCGTGTGCCACCCGTTGTTGTACTCGATGTTGCCGGTAATCCCGGCCTTGGCCGCCCGCGCGCGCAAGATCTCGATCTTGGCGATCGCCTGCTCCATCTCGCTTTCGGTGCGCACGATGCCGACCAGGTTTTGCATGATGTCCTGGAGCTCGCTTTGCACGGTGAACGGATTCTCGCCCGCCGCTCCGCGATCGAAGGGCGCGAGAGCAGCCTTAGCCGCGGCCTCGACATCCGCCGGATTCACCCGGCCCGCTCCGTTGGCTTTCGCGAATTTCGCGGCGTATTCGCCGGCGCGTTTCCCGAAAACCAGCAGGTCGGAAAGCGAGTTGCCGCCCAGCCGGTTCGCTCCGTGCAATCCGGCCGCGCTTTCGCCCGCGGCGAACAATCCCGGCACCGACGACATCTGCGATTCGGCATCCACCTGAATGCCGCCCATCATGTAGTGCGTGGTCGGACCGACCTCCATCGGCTCCTGCGTGATGTCCAGATCGGCGAGCTGCTTGAACTGGTGATACATGCTGGGCAGCTTCTTCTTGATGTGCTCCACCGAATTCGGAAGCTTTTCTTTGATCCAGGCGATGTCGAGGAACACGCCGCCGTGCGGGCTGCCGCGTCCCGCCTTCACTTCGCGATTGATGCAGCGGGCCACGTGGTCGCGCGTCAGGAGCTCCGGAGGCCGCCGTGCGCTCTTGTCCCCTTGCGTATAGCGCCAGCCTTCGTCGGGATTGTCGGCCGTCTGCGACCGGTAGTTCTCCGGAATATCGTCGAACATGAACCGCTTGCCGTCCTTGTTCTTCAGGACGCCGCCTTCGCCGCGCACGCCTTCCGTCACCAGAATGCCCTTCACCGAGGGAGGCCACACCATCCCCGTGGGATGGAACTGCACGAATTCCATGTCGAGCAGCGCCGCTCCCGCCTTATAGGCCAAGGCCTGCCCGTCGGCCGTGTATTCCCAGCTATTGCTGGTGACGCGGAAGGATCGCCCGATGCCGCCCGTGGCCAGCACGACCGCCTTCGCGTGAAACAGCATGAAACGGCCCTTTTCGCGGTCATACGCGAACGCCCCCACGCAGCGGCCGCCGTCCATCAGCAGATTGATCACCGTGGTTTCGGCGAACACTTCCATCCCTGAATGAATGCCGTGGTCCTGCAGCGTGCGGATCATCTCGAGGCCGGTCCGGTCGCCGACGTGTGCCAACCGCGGATACCGGTGGCCGCCGAAGTTGCGCTGGTTGATTTTGCCGTCCTTGGTGCGGTCGAAAATCGCGCCCCATGCTTCCAGCTCTCTGACGCGCGCCGGAGCTTCCTTGGCGTGAAGTTCCGCCATGCGGCAATTGCTCATATACTGGCTGCCGCGCATCGTGTCGGCGAAGTGGACCTTCCAGTTATCGCGCTCATCCACATTGCCCATGGCCGCGGCCATGCCGCCTTCCGCCATCACCGTATGCGCCTTGCCCAGCAGCGACTTCGTCACCACGCCGGTCTTGGCGCCCGCACCGGACGATTCAATGGCCGCGCGCAATCCCGCGCCGCCCGCGCCGATCACCAGAACGTCGAATTCATGAACCGGATAGTCCGCCACCTAGAGGATCCTCCAATCCGTCCAGATGTGCATGGCGCACAGGCGGATGTACAGATCCACAAAGCCCACATAGTACATGCTGATCCAGGCCCACAGCATGTGTTTGCGATTGAGTCCGGAGACGCAGTCGTAACACGATTTCCGCATCGGGCTGGTGGACAGCACGTCTTTCCGCCCGCCGATCAGGTGCCGAAGCGAATGGCAGCCGAACGTGTACAGCCCCAGCAGAATCGGATTCAGGATCAGGACCAGCGAACCGAGTCCAATGCCGAACTGCGTCCGGGGGCCATTGGGGCCGTCAAACCACAAACCCTCCCAGGCGTCGTAAGCCAGGATGAAGATGAAGAGGATCGCGAAGTACAGGAAATAGCGGTGTGCGTTCTGGATCAGCAGGGGCCACTTGCGCTCGCCCCAGTAGGTCTTGCGAGGCTCGCCCACCGCACACGACGGCGGATCGGCCCACCAGCCTTTGTAGTACGCGCCGCGGTAGTAGTAGCAGGTGAAGCGGAATCCCAGCGGCGCCCACAGAATCAGCATTGTTCCGAAGAACGGCGCGTAGGACGGCCACCATGTGGGCGCGTTGGTTGTCAGCAACGGCGAGAACATCGGCGATAGATAGCCCGTGCCCGAGACTTCATAGCACGGCTGGCCGCCGCAGTTGTAGTTGATGATCGCGTAATTTGCGTAGACGATGAATATTGCGTAGCCGACGAAAATCAGGAGCGGCTCAATCCACCATTTATCTTTGCGATGAGTCTGACCAAACTTGGCGGTGCCGAAGCTGCCGCCTTTTAGCGGTACGTCAATCGAGGACATTCTGTCTCCGGGAATACTTCAGGAAGTTTTAGAATAGCGCCCCGAACGGATGTTTCTCAAGCGCCGGCTCGCTTGAGGCGCGCAACTGTCTCTAAATGAAACGTTTGCGGAAACAGATCGACCATCGTCAGTGACTCGATTTGATAGCCCGTCAGCCCCGCCAGGTCGCGAGCCAGCGTCGCTGGGTCGCAGGAAACAACGGTAATCCGAGGCGGTGCGAGCCGTTGCAGGTGCCCCACGACATCTTTTCCCAGCCCCACGCGAGGTGGATCGGCCAGGACAAAGTCAGGCGTGACTTGCAGGCGCTCCAGGTAGTCTTCCACTCGGGCTTGTTCCACCTTCACGGCCACTTCCGCGCGCGATGCGTTAAATTCCAGATCGTGTGCGGCGCTCGATCCGGTCTCCACGGCCGTCACCGACTGGAATCGACGCGCCATGGGCAAGGCGAACAATCCCACGCCCGCGTAGAGATCCAACGCCGATTCCCCGCCCTGCTCGGGTAATGCGGCGTCCACCAATTTCTCCACCAGGAGCCGGTTCACCTGAAAGAACGATTTGGAACTGACGCGGAATGTGCCGAATGAGGTTTGATACTCGATCGCCTGCTTCGACTCGCACCAATCGTAGAACCGCCGGGCCACGGCATGTTCCGATTCGATCACGTTGATCTGCACATCGGTCTCATTGGTGAAGATCTCGACCGCTTGCACGAATCGCGGGAAGCGCGGGTCGCTGAGTCTGCCGCGCATCTCCGCCAGGGCTTGATTCAGGCGAGGCGACGAAACCGGACACTCGCCGTCCACGGGGACGAGTTCATGCGAACGGGCCGCCAGGTATCCGATCTTTCCTTTGGCAATGTGAAACTGCGCGCGATTCCGATACCCCAGCGGCGGGCCGCTGATCACGCCAATCTCACCTTCGAACTGGATCTTGCCGACGCGCTGCAACTGCTCGCGAAGAATCTCAACCTTGCGGGCGAGCTGGTATTCGTAAGGCGCGTGCTGATAATGGCAGCCGCCGCAGATCGTGAACAGCGAGCATGGCGGCGTTACGCGTTCGGGCGCGGGCGTGAGCACTTCGACCAAGGAGGCGTGCACGTCCTTACCGGAGTCGATCCGCACGGTTTCGCCGGGCAGAACATGGGGCACAAGCACAACTCGGCCATCGATCCGAGCTAAGCCCTCACCGCCATACACCCACTTGTCAATCTTTATGTCGTGCCGTTGTACGTCGTGATGAGACATCGTTTACGATAGGAATTCCCCGACCAAAATGAAGAAACGAGTTCTATCCGGCATCCAGCCCACGGGCAGTCCGCACATCGGGAACTATCTGGGAGCGCTGAAGAACTGGGCCAAGATTCAGTATGACTACGATAGCATCTACGTCATCGTCGATCTGCACGCGATCACGGTCTATCAGGATCCGAAGGAGCTGAACGCCAAAATTCAGCAGTTGGCGGGCATTCTGCTGGCGATCGGGATCGACAAGAAATCCCTGGTGCTGCAATCCAAGGTCCCCGAGCACGCCGAGCTCGCCTGGCTCCTCACCTGCGTGACTCCGGTCGGCTGGCTGGAGCGCATGACGCAGTATAAGGCGAAATCCCAGGCACAAGAGACCATCAGCGACGGCCTGTTGCAGTATCCCGTGCTCATGGCGGCAGATATTCTCCTCTACCAGGCAGATGTCGTACCCGTTGGAGATGACCAGAAACAGCACGTCGAGCTCACCCGCGACATCGCCCAACGCTTCAACTCGCTCTATCCCGAACACGGGGAAACGTTCACCATGCCCGCGACGCATCTGCCGACGGTCGGCGCGCGCGTCATGGGCCTGGACGATCCAGAGAAGAAAATGAGCAAGTCCGAACCCGGCGCGGGTCACGCCATCGGCCTGCTGGATGAACCGGCGGTGATCCGCAAAAAGATCATGCGGGCGACCACCGACTCCAAACCTGGCGTCGATTTCGACGATCCGGGCGCGGGTGTGCGCAACCTGCTCGCCATTTATCAGGCCTTCACGGAATCGACCGACGAAGACATGCGGAATCGCTTCTCCGGAATGCGCTACGGCGATTTGAAGAAGACGGTCGCCGAAGCCGTCGTCGCGGGACTCGAACCCATCCAGCAGCGTTACCGCGAGATTACACCGGAACAAATCACGGAAGCCTTCCGTCTGGGTTCGGAGCGCGCCGGGGATATCGCGAAGAGCACGCTCACGAAAGTAAAACGCGCGATGGGCCTGTTCACGTTCGACTAAACCGCTATCGCCCGAACCAGCGTTTGCGCAGGGTTCGCAACCTGTCTGCCCAGCTCACTTTCTTCAAGACCTTAACTTCTTCAAAGCTGCCGGTCGTGTGGACTTCGGGCACCACGGGCGGCTGCGGACGAAGTTCCTTCGAAACCAGCTTCACGCGATACCCGCTGAACGCGTACGTCTTCTTATAAACCTGGCCATCCTTGTCTTCGAGCACTACGGAGAAAGAGGCATCTTCTCCCGACCCCGGTTGCGCCTCCATCGGATACCAGCCCTTCACATTGCGCTCGATATAGGCCGTCTCATAGCGGCTCCGCTTGAGGCTCCAGACGAACACGCGAAAACTATCGAAATCCGCGCCTTCCGAGCCTGCCGACGTCGTCGTCCACAGCCAGTTGTCTTTATCGGTGGATCCGGATTTTCCCAGCGACAGATACCCCGTGATCACGTGCCCTTCGGCGTATTGCGCTACTTCGTCGGGAATCGACATCGAGATCTGCCGCGCCAGGGCCCAGCCCGCTTTGCCATCGCGCGTGCGCACCAGATACCAGTCGTCGGTAGGCACGGGTTTCGCCGGCTCAACATCCCGCGATTCCTTGTCCAGTTCGGACGCGCGCGGACGCGATAGCTCCACCCAATTGGCAGGAAGTGCGGGAGCTGGCGGTGGAGGAGGCGGAGGAGTCTCTTTGCCCTGCTTGGCCGGCTTAGCCGGAGCATTCTTGTTCGCGCTCTTCGCCTTGGTCTTAATCTTCGACGCCGCCGGAGGCATCACCGCATTCCGCGGCGATACCCGATGCACCAGGACGTCGACGGCTGCCCCTTCGGGAATCTGCGTGAAGCTGGGAGCTTGCCGGCTCGGCGCGGTATGAACGTTCAGCGCGTCATACGTCGTACCCTTGCCCTGCGAAGGAAGCTTCGCGGCGAACTCAGCGAGCCGGTCCAGATCGCTTACCTGCTGCTGGCTCAGCAGGTAATTCGCGTCGGTCCAGCCTTCCACGCCTTTCGGGGTGCGGACGCGAACGAACCTGCGGCGCGTCTCCAGCACCTCCAGCCGCTCACCATGCTGGAGCGTAGCCACCACAGTGGCCCTGGGCCCCAAGTCCTCGCGAAGATTGAGGGTGGTTGGTCCTGTGTACGCGATTCCCACGGCCGGCGCCTGGGGCTTGGACCGCCCATTGGAAGACGATGACCGGCACGACATCAGCAGCAGCGACGCGACTACCAGCGCGGTCAGCCGATGCCCAGCTCGTCGACTTGTTCGAGCGGCGTCCCGCACTGGCGGCAGATGGTCGAGAGACAATCGCCGCAAATCAGCGGATCTTTCACTTCCCGTTGACACCGGGGGCAATAGAACTCTCCACTTGCGGTCTGGCCGGGAGCTTCGGCCGCATCCCCGGTCATTGGTTTCCGTCAGCCGTGGCATGGGATGGAGCAGAAGTCGCGTTCGCCACAATCGAGGCGCGCGCCTGCAGGAAAATATCGTACTGGCTCATCACATCGCGGAACACGGCGTCGCCCAGCATCTTGTACCCGGGACCCGTGAAGTGCACGTGATCGGCCTGAGCCATGCCGGCAGCCACCCATTTGAACATCGAACCCTTGCCGCCCATCTTGGCTCGAAGATCCCAGAACGCGCAGCCGCTGGCCAGCGCCGCTTCTCGCTGCGCCTCGGCGATCACGTCGATTTTATCCATGGTTTCCCAATGTGTCTGCCTGCCGGCTTTGCGGACTTTCTGCGTACGGTCCGGCGGGCCGACCACCAGAATCGTCGCCGTCGGAGCGTCCGCCCGCATCCGGGCGATCAATTGCGAGTACATCTCGCGATAGCTCTCGAGCGTCCAGTCCTTGCGGCCGGCTTCGTTGGTCCCGTACGCCAGCACGATCAGCGCGGGATTCCGCCGCTCGATATTGGACCGCAGCGTTTCTTCGTTCCAGCCCAGAATGATGGACGCCTCCGCGCCGTTGATCCCCAGCTCTTCGTAGGTCACTCCGGTGGTGTTCTCCGCCACCCAGCCAAATAATCGCACCGGCCCGCCATCGAGCGTCTCCGCTTCCACGCGCTGCTGCCCCGGAGTGGCCTCCAGACGATAGTAGGCCGGGCCAGCTTCGCCGTTGGTCGAAATCTGCTCCACGGGCATTCCGTTATCGTAGATTTGCAAGGTGCCGCCGCCCGGTTGCTGGTAGTAGAACAATTCGAAAACGGCCGCGTTGGCATCCAGATAGACCGCCTCGTGCGCGCTGGACGTGCTCAGGCTGACGCCGCCTAAACCGTAAACGCCGTCGCCTGCACGGCCCACCAGCCCGTCGGTGTGCCAGCCGCGTGTCGATCCCGAGCGCACATCCATCCGGCGATAGCCGTTATAGGGGCGCCCGGCCAGCGAGAATCCGCTGCCGCCGTCGCCGAATTTTTCTTGAAAACGCGTACGCAGGTCGCCGGTCCACTCATCGGCGGCGGTGTGCGAATCGCCGTAGTGCAGGATGCGCACGGGGCCAGCTACTTCGCCGCGCTGATGGCGATACAACTGCTCGAAGAAAGGAATGAGCGCCGCGGCGTTTTCTACCGGGATGTCCGCGCCCTCGGCCACGTTCTTATAAACGAAATCGTGAGCCTCGGCCCGGATTTTGGCGGAGACCGGAGCCGCTTTCACGGTTCTGGATCGGACCGGCGCTCTCTTCGCGGTCGACTTTGCTCGCTTGACCGGAGGCTTGCGCGTATTCGAAACGTACTTCTTCTTTGCGGAGCTTTTTTTCGCGGAGGTCTTCTTCGAAGTTGACTTCTTGGAGGACGGCTTCTTCACGGGCTGGACGGCAACGGCCACAGCCGTCGCGACCATCATGGCGATCCAGAACTGGATAACGCGCTTCACTTCGTGGTGCTGCCTTCCGGGGTGATGCTGCCTTCCGGGCTCTTTAATTGTCGCAGCTTATATGCGTTATAGCCATCGTGCAGGGCCCCATACAACAGCTCCCCTACGATCTTGGCCCCGGCGGGCATGGGATGGATGTAATCCGCGCCGACCAGCCGCGGTTCAGCGGCGTACCAGCGCGCCATGGTCCCATCGCCGCCCATGGCCTGAAAGGTGTTGAAAAACGCCACTCCCGTTTCTTCGGCCACCTTCGCCTCGATCTTTACCAGCCGAGGCATGGTCGCGATTGTCTCGATCTCTCCCCGATCGTTGCGTTCCCCGCGATCCATGGGGCTCATCAGCAGGATCGACGCGTCGGGCAGCGCCGCTTGCAGCCGCTTGACCACCGCCTTCATCTCATCCGCCCACGTGGAATCGACGAATTTCGGGAAACCGCTTTCGTTCGTGCCATACGCCAGCACCACCAGGTCCGGCTTGTAGTGATGCAGCTGCGCCGTCCAGTGCGCTCCGTTAAAGGCGTGGCCGAGCAGCGTGATATTCGCGCCGTTGACGCCCAGACTGCTGTACAGCACGCCCGGCCGGTCCTTGCTGAACTCCACGCCGTACAGCCGGACCCGGCCGCTCTCCACGCGCACCGTGAACTTCTTGGACCCCTCCGGCAATTCGAACGCCTTCCAGGCCGCCCGCGGCATCTCTCCGGATGTTTCGGCCGCCGTCTCGACCCTTCCGAGCTCGTTTCCGTCCGCTGCGAACGAAAACGTTCCGCCATCAGGCTGCTCCAGGAAAGCGACTTCCGCGATGCGCTGATGGTCTTTCACGGTAAAGTTCGCTACGGCCCCGGGCGAGCCCTGGAAGCTCGCGCCTCCCAACCCATGCAGCCCGTCGCGAATCTGCGTGTCTCCGGCGACGTCGATGGTCCAATTCGACGAGTCCATGTCCACGCCGCGGTGCGCATACCAGGCCCACGGTTTCGCGATGAGCACGAAGCCCGCGCCACCGTCGCCAAACTGCTTCTGGAACAGCGCGCGCGCATCGGCCGTGATCAGATCGCCAGTGGTGGGCGAATCGCCGTAATGCAGCACCCGTACCGGCCCGCCCTGAAGCAGCGCCTCATAAAAGTGGTCGAGAGTCTTATGCGGATCCACCAGGTTCTGGGGCTTGGGCACTTGCAGGCGTCGCGCCCGAACGGCATCCGTCTCGAGTTCCTTTGGCTTGGGAACCGGAAGATCCCACACCAGCGGAATATCGCGGAGGTCAAGCGATACATAGTTCTTAAGCGCGGGAACTGCGCGTGGCAATAAGATCAGCGCCGCGAACGTCACCACCGCCAGTATCGTCTTACGCATCTCTACTTATCTAAATCCTTAAAATCTCGTATAGATGAAGGGCGCGGCACCGGTTTGCCCTACATATTGCAGCCCGATCACCAGCGCCATCATGGCCGCAGCCTGGGCATAGAACGGCGCGCGAATATACACGCTGACGCTAAATTCGTACCACTTCTTCGGCACATAGTGGGCCACGATGGCGATCGCAAGAGTCATCCACAATCCCGTGGAAACGTTGGCGAAGGAAACCGTTCCCGAACCGATTCTTGCCAAAATCGACCAAGCCGTCTCGAGGTTCGGCGCGCGGAAAAAGATCCACGCGAACGCCACGTAATGGACCGTAAGTACAATACTCGCGATTCGCCACCAGCCGGTAGCCGGCTTGGTCCCCGTGCGCCTCTGCCACAGCCGGACCATCACCAGACCGAACCCGTGTATCAAGCCCCAGGCCACGAAGTTCCAGCTCTGCCCGTGCCACAGCCCACCCAGCACCATGGTGATCAGCAGGTTGGCATAGGTAAAAATCTTCCACTTCGAACGCAGACCCGGGAGCGAGAAATACAGGTAATCGCGCAGCCAGTTGGAGAACGTAATGTGCCAGCGACGCCAGAAATCGGCGATATTATGCGCCGCATAGGGCATGTTGAAGTTCGCCGGCAGCTTGATTCCCAGCAGCAGCGCCGACCCGATGGCGATATCCGTATAGCCTGAAAAATCGTAGAACAGTTGCAGGGTGTAGGCATACACCGCGATCAGGTTCTCCGCTCCGGTGTAGAGATTGGGGAAATCGAACACCCGATTGACCAGGTTTCCGGCCAGATAATCGGCGATCATCAGCTTCTTGATCAGCCCCAGGCCGATGAGAAACAGCGCACGCCCACCTTGAGCCGCTTCTAGCGGCTTGCGTTTTTCAAATTGATCCAGGAGAACCGAAACGCGCGTGATCGGCCCGGCCAGGATGGTCGGGAAGAACGACACGGCCGCCAGATGCGCCAGATAGCTCTGAGTCGCCTTCGCGTCGCGCCGGTAGAGGTCGATGGTATAGGTCAGCGCCTGAAACGCATAGAACGAGAGCGTGATCGAAAGCTTCCAGTCGCGGGCGAACGCAATCAGACCGATGTTCAGTGCGATGCTGGCCGTCACCAGCAATCGCCGCAGCACCCGGTTCGGCGTGGCGGCGAGGCCCAGGCCGATGAAATAATCGCAGGTCGAAGCCAGGGGGATGATCGCCAGGTAGCGGAGATCCCAGCGGGCGTAAAAGAAATAGTTCGCGAACAACAGTACGATCAGCGCCAGCGCCCGGACGCGCGATACGGACCAGTACAGAAAAAAAATTCCGACCAGGAATACGAAGTAGGTCGAGGTGGAGAGCAGCAACTTTCAGGATACAAGCAGCACAGGCAATTCTGTAGGACAGGCGATCTTGTTTACCCGCAAGCGTCGCCTGTCATTTGGCGGTGTATGTCTTGCTGAACTTATTCCGCGGATTGATCACCGTAAACGATCCATCCGCCAGCGCCACGACTTTAAGGTGCTTGCCCTGATCGTTCGCATCCACATTGGCGATGAACGTGTCCGGCACATTGGTCTCCTTGCCGCCGGCCAGCGCGAAATGCAGTTGCCACAGGTCCTCCAGACCCGGCGACGCCATCACGTTCTTCCACCCCAGCGGATCCGCGCCCTTATCCGGGCCATTGTTCATGATTGCCACCCGCGGGGTCATTCCCCAAATCGCCTTCGGCGATTCTCCCCCGTGATGCGTTGTCAGATACAGGTCGATCTTGCCGGCCTTGTTCTCCGGGCACAGCAGCGCGAGTTCCTTGTTCCAGGTCAGATCACCCAGATCGGCGAAGCGGAACTTGCCGAACTGGATCACCAGCGCCAAGGACTGCGAATTCTCGCCTGCCTCGTCGTCCGATTGCCGCTCGGCGACGCCCGCACAGTTCGGATTTGGCTCGCCCGTACCGGCGATGACCTTGCCCGCGGCCGCCACCACCGTCACATCCAGATCCTTGATCGGGATCTTATCGCCCGCGGCGACTACCTTGTGTTGACCCTTTTCGATCGCCGCTGCGTAGGCACTTGGATAGTCGTGGGTTTCGATACTCGGACCATGATCCAGGAACGTCGTGACCGGAAGACGGTCCAGCAGATTCGCCACGCCGCCCACATGATCGTCGTGGAAATGGGTGATCAGCAGGGTGTCGATGCGCTTGACGCCGGCGTCCTTGGCCGCGGCTGCGATCCGCAGTGTATCGCGACCCCCGAAGCCGGTGTATCCCGTATCGATCAGCAACGACTGGCCCGAAGGCGACACCACCAGCGTCGCCTGCCCGCCTTCGACATCGATGAAGTAGAGGTCGAGCTTCCTGGCCCCTTGAGCCGCGCTCGCGCACGCCACAAGCAGGACCAACAGCCATCTTGTGGGAACTTGCGCCATACCGTTATCGTAGTCTGATTAGAGATGCCCTACTGCGTACAGTGCGGACAGACGGTCGGCATATCGGACCGCTTCTGCGCCAAGTGCGGCACGCAGCAATACGGCGCGGGGTCTTACGGAACAACTTGGGCCTCCTCCGGCGCGGGCCGGGTCCACGATTTCTGGGGCAATATCTCGGACCGCAACGCCGCGCTGCTATGCTACATCCCCTGGGTGGGCTGGATTGCCGCCATCGCGGTACTCGCCAGTGACCGGTTTCGCGCGGATAAGCGCCTCCGCTTTCACGCCTTCCAGGGCCTGTACCTGTTCGCCGCCTGGCTGATGGTCGAATGGGTCTTCGCACCCATGCTCGCGTTCCCGGTCTCTACCGTCGGATTTCCGATTTACCGAAGCATCTCTCAACTCTTGCATCTGGTCATCGTCGGCGCCTGGATCTTCATGCTGATGAAGGTCAGCCACGACCAGGACTATCGCCTCCCGGTTATCGGCGACCTGGCGGACCGGTCCGTCAGCGAACAACGCCCGTAAAACGGCCGGTCGCAGGCGAACGCAGGGGCTTGCCGGAGGGGACAGAGTAGCCCCTTTTTCGCAGTAGGTCCGGCCTCCAGGCGGATGAATTAGCGACGCTTGCCCTTGATGGGAGTTCCCGCGCCGCTGAAAAACAGCGTTACATCCACGATATGCGTGTTCTCGTCGATGTTGCTCTCCGCGTGAGTCTTCCCAAGATTGTCGAAAATGCCTTCCTCGCGTACGCGATTCAGAAACGCGTCCGGATACCCCTCCTGGAACGGCTGCCCCGACTCGATTTTCCACATCTTGCGAATCACCGGTTCGGTGATCAGGTCCAGGCCCTGGATGGTAAGTTTGCCCAGGGTAAATTGCGCGCCCCGGTCGACGTTGACTGTCAGATTCACGGTGTGGGTGTCGTCGTGGATATCGCGCACCACGCTGGTCTGGGCCCGCAGATATCCTTGCGCGCGCTGCCGCTCGCGGATCTTGCCAAGGTTCGCCTCAATCTGCGTGAAGTTGGCCGTCTCGCCCTTGTGCCAATCCTGCGATTTCGCAAATTGTTCGACTTCTGCCGCCGGCAAACCGGACACAACCACCGTGCCCAAATTATAGACAGGCCCCTCGTCGATGGCGATGTTCACCACCACGCCGTCATTGGTCACGGCCTTCTTCGCCGTGATCTGCGGGAACGCCACCCGGATCCGGCCCTGCTCTTCATACATGGGCCGGACGGTCGAATCGAGCAGCCTTCTGAGCAGCGGCTCGCTATAGGGAATGCCCACCGCGTCTTTCGAAAACTTCTGGAGCAGAACGGCGGTCAGCATTTCCCGGTTGCCCGTGAAGTCGACCTCGGCGATGTGGGCACGCTCGCCGGCCGGGCGGAATACGATTTCCATAGTCCCGGAATCGGCGCTCAACTCGCTGGTGGCTTCCAGCTTGCCGTCGAAGAACCGGTGGATCGCCGCGTTGTAGCGATTCAGTACTTGGGGTGTGGCTGGAATGCGATCGCCCAGGAGCGGTTCCTGCTTGCGGAGCGCGGCGCGTAACGCTTCGGTGGAAGCCGGCAGAGCTTCGAATCGATAGGGATAGAGCGTCCCGACTTCCACCACTTCAAAGGTAGTGGCGTAGCCATTCAGACTGGGCTTATAGGAATAGCCGACGCTCTCAAACGCTCCCGATGCGAGCAACCGGTCGCGCGCCGCATCGAAATCCGACTTCTGGACCAGCGCCTTTAGCTGGAGCCCCGAAGCCGCGATGATCTTTTCCGCGGGGATCTGCTTGTTTCCCTGAATTTGCAGCGCTTCCAGCGGGTATTTTTCGGGGGTCTGCGCGAACAAGACGGATCCCGCGATCAATATCAGACCGGCGCGCATACCTGTTCCCATCGTCCCACAGGGGTGGGACGCAGTTAGCCGTCTGGCGGTTACTCCCGCCTGCTCCGGACCGCAAAAGTTCCAGAATCTGTGTCCCCCTGTTAAACTGGAGATTCACCCATGACATACGACGTGATCGTCATCGGGAGCGGCCCCGGTGGTTATTCGGCGGCCGTTCGCGCCGGCCAATACGGCCTGAAAACCGCACTCATCGAAAAAGACCCGAAACTGGGCGGCTGCTGCCTGCATGTCGGCTGCATCCCGACCAAGGCGTTTCTGCACGCCGCCGACGTGTGGGAGCATTTCCTGCACCCGGAAGAAGACGGGATCCATTGCGATAACCCGCGGCTCGACTTCCCGATGGTGCTCGACCGCAAAAATAAGATCGTCGCCAAGCATGCCAAGGGCGTCGAGTTCCTGATGAAGAAGAATAAGGTCGACTGGATCAAGGGTTACGGCCGCCTGGCGGGTCCGGGCAAGGTGGAAGTGACCGCGGACGGCGGGAAACAGATCCTGGAAGCCAAGAACATCGTGCTGGCCACCGGTTCAGAAGCGCGCATGTTGCCGGGTCTGAAGCCCGATGCCCGCCGCATCCTCACCAACGTTGAGATCCTGTCCCTGTCCGAGGTCCCGAAGTCCCTTGCGATTCTGGGCGCGGGTGCCGTGGGCGTCGAGTTCGCGTCGGCCTTTTCCCGCTTCGGAAGCAAAGTATCGATCTTCGAAATGCTGCCGAGGCTGGTTCCTGTCGAGGATGAGGAAGTTTCCAAAGAACTGGCCCGCGTGTTCAAGAAGCAGGGAATCCGAGTCGAGACCGGCGCACGCGTCGATAATGTCGAAAACGTTGGCAGCGGTGTGCGGTTTCAAGTAACCCTGGCGGACGGGAAGACCGAAGCCGTCGCGGCGGACGCGCTCCTGGTCGCCATCGGCCGTAAACCTTGCACGGACAACATCGGCCTGGAGGGTACGAAGGTGGAACTCGACCGCGGGTTCGTCAAGGTGGATCCCTACCAGCGCACCGGCGAGCCCGGAGTCTACGCCATCGGCGATATCGTCGCGGGCACGCCGCAACTGGCGCACGTTGCGACCGCCGAAGGCATGGTCGCCATCGGACACATGGCGGGCAAGCCAGTGGTCCCCATCAACCGGAACCATATTCCTGGCGCGACCTATACCGAGCCGGGCATCGGCAGCGTGGGACTTACCGAAGCGCAGGCACGCGCCGCCGGACACAGCGTCAAGATCGGCAAGTTCCCGTTCGCGGCGGACGCCAAGGCTTCGATCCTCGGGCAACATGACGGTTTCGTCAAGATTGTCGCCGACGAGAAATACGGCGAGATCCTGGGCGTCCACATCATCGGCCCGGAGGCGTTCGAGCTGATCAGCGAAGGCGTGCTGGCGATGGAGGCCGAAGCGACCGTCGAGACGCTGTTGCACACCATCCATGCGCATCCCACGCTCTACGAGGCCCTGGGCGAGGCGTTCAATGCGGTCGATGGAATGGCGATTAATGCCTGACGTGGATTCTCCGCTCCATCACTGTCGCGGCTCTGAAATGTGGAGTCCGAGCCGCGACAGTGATGGAGCGGTTGTGCAACTTCGCGACGTGGGCCGCATGGGCTATGCACGCGCGCTAGCGCTGCAAACCAATATGGTCGAGCGCCGCAAACGTGGCGAGATTCCCGACCAGTTGCTGATCGTCGAGCATCCGCACGTCGTCACCATGGGCCGCAACGGGCACATGGAAAACGTTCTGGCATCGCCCGAGATCCTGGAACGCTCCGGTATCGAATTGCACTACACCGATCGCGGAGGCGACGTGACCTATCACGGTCCCGGACAAATTGTAGGTTATCCGATCGTTGATCTACGCGAATGGAAGCGCGACGTGGTCGCGTATCTGCGCGCGCTGGAGCAGGTGTTGATCGAGGCCCTGGCCGAATTTGGCATCGCTGGAGGCCGCATGCCGGGCGCGACGGGAGTTTGGGTCGAGGGCGCGAAAATTGCCGCCATCGGAGTGCATATCAGCCGCTGGGTGACCTCCCATGGCTTCGCGCTCAATCTCGATACGGATTTGGATTATTTCAAGTACATCGTGCCCTGCGGGCTGACCCTGCCGGTGACTTCGATGCGGACACTGGGTTTCACGATGGGACGCGCGGCTGGCCGGGAAGCGGTTGTCACTGCGATTGCCGGCGCCTTCGCGCGTGTGTTCGGCCGGGCGATAATGGAGAAAGAATGATCGACGTAGAAATGCCCCAGATGGGCGAAAGCATTATCGAAGGAACCTTGACCAAGTGGCTGAAGAAGCCCGGCGACAAGGTGGAGCGAGACGAGCCGCTCTTTGAGATTTCAACCGACAAGGTGGATACGGAGATTCCTTCGCCCGTGGCGGGAACGTTAGCCGAGATTTTGGTCGAAGAAGGGAAGACTGTCGGCATCAATACGGTGGTCGGACGCATCAACGATGGCGCCGCGTCCTCCGCAAGTCCTGCCGCTCCGGTTCCCGCGCCTAGTCAGGCGACCGTCGCGCAGTCCGATGGCGCATCACATGTGGATGCCGCTCCCGCGCCTGCTCCGGCGATTGCTCGCGACACAGGAACGGTAGTTGAAGAAACCGCCGGCCCGCTTTCGCCGCTGGTCCGCAAGATGGCGCGCGAGAACAATATCGATCTGAGCCGGGTCAAAGGCACCGGAGTTGGCGGCCGGATCACGAAGCAGGACCTGGAAGCCCATCTCACGGGTCAAACCGGGACGGCGGTCGCGCCCGTTTCCGCGCCGCGGCCAGTTCAAGCGCCTCCTCCTCAGCAGGCTCCGGTTTACGTTCCTCCGCCTGCGCCAGAGCCACCGCGTCAGTCTGCTCCTGTAGCGCCGCCCGCTCCAGCACCTGCGCAAGTGGCCATGCCGGGAGCGCCTCCCGCCATGCGCGTCGAGCCCATGACGATCATGCGGCAGAAGATTGCCGAGCACATGACGTACAGCAAGCACACCTCGGCGCATGTGACCACGGTCCACAAAGCCGACCTGACCAAGGTCGCCAAGCTGCGTGAAAAATTGAAAGGCAACTTCCAGGCCCAGTACGGATTCGGACTGACGTTCCTGCCCTTTATGGTGCGCGCCGCGTGTGCCGCGCTGCGGCAGTATCCGCTGGTCAATGCTTCCATCGAAGGCACGAATATCATCTATCACCGCGATATCAACCTGGGCATCGCCGTGGCGCTCGAAAACGGGCTGATCGTGCCGGTGATTCGCAATGCCGATGAAAAGAACATCGTGGGCCTGCAGCGGTCCATCGTGGATTTGGCCACGCGCGCCCGTTCCCGCCAGCTCCGGCCCGACGAGGTCACCGGCGGCACCTTCTCCGTCACCAACTTCGGCAGCTTCGGCAGCATCTTCGCGACGCCTGTGATCAATCAGCCGCAGGTGGCGATCCTGGGCATCGGCGCGGTGCAGAAGGAGCCGGTGGTGATCGAAGACGCCATCGCGATCCGCTCCACGGCTTACCTGGCGCTGACGTTCGATCATCGCCTGATCGACGGCGCGCTGGCCGATCAGTTCACGGCGAAGGTCAAGGCGATCCTGGAGGATTGGAGCGAAGAAGTAATGTAAGTGGAGCCGGGCTTCCGCCCGGCTTCAGAGCTCCCTGTGCAGGCAGCCTGGCTTCCTAGCGGGCGGGCGGTTTTGCCGGAGTTGCCGCGGGCGGCCTGACCGGAATCGTCGCGGGCGGTTTAACGCCGGCCGCTGCCGGCTTGGCCGGGGCGGCGGTACCCGCGGTTGCTTGTGCCTTGTCGTAGGCGGCCACGATCTGCCGCGTCACGTCGACCTGATCCGCAATCCACATGATTCCCGAGTTGGGATTGGTCACGTCCAGGAATATCGCACAGGCATTTTCCTGCGCATACCGCGCGATTACCGATTGCATCTTCGCCGACAAATCGTCCAGCAGCTTGCGCTGCTCTTCGTCATGGTCGAACTGGTAATCCTCCACGGCGCGCTTGTACTCCGTGTTCTTCCGGTCGAGGCTCTTTTTCATGTCGTCCTGCGCGGTCTGCGACATGGTGTTGGCGCCGCGCTGGAGTTTGTCAGTCAGGTCGGTGATTTCCGCTTGCTTGGCCTGGAGCTTTTTCTCCTCGGGCTCGGCGAACTTGGTGCGAAACTCGTCCGCGGCGGTCTGCCCGTCTTTGGTGCTGAGCATGGCGCTCTGCAAGTTGATCACGCAAATCTTGGTGGGGACTGGCGCCGGCGCCGGGGTCTGCGCCATCAGCGTGACCGAGGCCCAAACCAGACCCATCGCAGAGTACTTATTCACAAGAGAGCTCCTCATAACTTGGCTATTTGTAACATGCTAACATGCGCCCGCAAAGCCTTTAAAACGTCCTGCCGATGGTGAAACGGAATTGGGACCGTCTCTCAAAAAGCGGCGTCGGCTGCCCGAACGTGAGAACCGAGTTGGTGAACGACGCGGCGTTCGGGAAATAGCTGCGATCCGCCACGATCGGCGGCTGCAAATACTGATAGACACGGGTCGGGTTGTAGGCCCAGTAGATCCGGAATGGCTGATTGAACACCGGCATCAGTACCTGCAGTTCCAACCCGACCGAAGTTCGGATAATCTGGGTTCCGGGCGCGATGACCGCCGAGTCGCCGAAGGCCGCCTCGGGGAATTGGGTGTTCAGCTCGCTGATGCGGCTTGGATTCAGTTTCAACTGGCTCTTGTTCGAAATCCGGTTCATCCCCGCGTCGAAGAACGGCACCAGAGAGACGGTTTGACCGACAATCGGAATCCGGTATTCGAAATTCATCACGATGTTGGTATCGCCCCCGGGAAACACCATCTGATAAGTTGGGATGACCTGCGATGCATTCTGGAGGCTGACCGCTCCCGTGGTGGGGTCGATATACTTCTGCTGCCGTGGAGTGCCGTCGGTATTCAGGACGTTTACGGGAGCCGAATTCGGCACGTAAGCCCACGGACCGGCGCCCCAGAGATCGAATCCTCGCACGTCGTTTTCGCCGCCCATATAGAAACGATTGAAGGGAGGCGCCACCTTGCCGCCGTACCCCGTCAGGTACCGCGCCAGGAGGTGCATCGCGATCACATGGCCGGGCTTAAAACCCTTGCGGTAGTGCTGGATATCGATCACCGGTTCGATTTGATTCACGTTGCCGCCCAGGAAGCTGCCCGCGAATTGCATCGATAACTGGATGGAGCTGCCGCCCGTCGGAGTGAGGGGGTTATTGACGGAATTGTAGCTGTAGGTGGGGGTAATGCTCGAGGTTCGGATACCGTCCAGCGAATTCTGGGTGGGTCCGTTGATGCTCTGGAAATTGAGGTAGTCGTAATACTGCGCCGCCGCGTCGGTCAGCGTCCGCACGTTCTGAATGCTGTAGCCGTAGCTGACACCCAGGCGCTGGAAACTGCGTTTGAGCGGATAGTTGAGAAACGTGGTGAAGCCCTTGGTGTTCGAAACGTAGTTGAGCAGATTCTGGGTGCCGAGTGAATTATAAAGGGGAATCAGGTTGGCGCCGGCCAGCACCGAGGCTTCGCGCGCCTGATCGAAATTGAAGCGGCTGATGAATACCGTGAATCCGACCTGCATGGGCCGGTCCAGGAAGTAGGGCTCGGTGAATCCGAAGCTCACATCCGTGGTACGGGTGCCGAGCTGGCTGGACAGGCTCAACGTCTCGCCCAATCCCAGGAAGTTGTTGGTCGAATAGGAGAATCCCACGAAGCTTCCGGAGATTTCAGAAATACCTCCGCTGAACTGAATCGTGTTCTTGCCGCGCTCCTTGACCTTAAGCGTCAGGTCGACGGTATGGTTATTGTTATCCGTCTTCATATCGACGGACGAGTCTTCCTTCAGCGTCTCGAAGTATCCCAACTGGTTCAGCCGCAGGATGCTGAGCCGCCACAGGTCCGTGTTATACGGGTCGCCTTCGTCGATCAGCAACTCGCGGCGAATCACCTTGTCGCGGGTGGTGGTATTGCCGGAGAAATCGATCCGGCGCACGAAAAACTGATTGCCTTCATCGAACCGCAGCGTCAGGTTGATCTTATCGGTGCCGGGAATCGGCTCGGGCTCGGGTTCCACCAGGAAGTTGATGTAGCCGAACCGGCCATACAATTTACGCAGATCCTCGAAGCCCTTCTGCAGCTTTTCGGTCGAGAAGACATCGCCCTGCTTCATCTTGAAGATCTGGGGAAACAGCTCTTCCGGCGTTCGAAACAGCTTCACTCCTACAAAGCTGATCGTGTTGAGATGATACAGGCGGCCTTCCTCAATGCTGATCGAGATGTTGGCGTTTTTCCCGGGGCGGTTGGGCTTAATCAGCGGCAGCCGGAGCTTGCCCCCTCCGACGTCCACGATATTGACCGACTGACCCGTGACGCGGGCCGTAAAATAGCCTTGCGACTGGTAAAACTGGACGATTCGCCCTTCGTCCTCATCCAGCTTGGTGGAATCGTAGGTTCTGGGGAAAAGGTTTTCCGCCACCCGGGAGTACGGAATGCCGATGGGCCGAAGATTCTTCATGGCCCGCCGTACGAGCAGGGGCTCGAATGACGTGTTTCCCTCGAAATCGATTTTGCCAACTTTTACCTTCGGCCCCTCGTCCACTTTGAACACGATGTTCAGCGACGACGGAGGAAATGGTTGCAGTTCCGGCGTCACGGTTGCGAACTGCCGCCCGCGCTCCGCCAGGTATTCCTGCAAGACGACCTGGGCGCGCTGAACTTTGTTCCGGTCGTAGGTCGATTCCGGCGTCAATCCGACGCGCCGTTCCTTGAAACGGTCCAGAACCTCGGAAGTGGTGATCGATTTCAGGCCGTCATACTTGATGGTGCGCACGACCGGCCGCTCCTGGACTTTGAAGGTGATGATCCAGCCGGTTTGGCCCGGCTCCCGGGTCCATTCGATATTGTCGAAGCGGCCGCTATTCCATAGGGTGACCAGGTCGCGGTGCAGCGACTCGGCATCGTAAGGATCGCCGCGCTTGCTGAAGATCATGGCGCGCAGCGTGTCTTGCGGTACCTTGCGCGCGCCCTGGAAGTTGATGGACTCGATAGTATCGGTCGGCGGCCGGTCGGGCGTAGGCGCGCCGGGCGCCCCCGGCTTGGCCGGTTCAGGTTGGGGCGGAGGCGGTTTCGGCTCCTCGGCTTGCGGCACCTGCTCGAACGGATTGGGCGGCTTGGGTGGCTGCGGCGCGGGCTGTTGCTGGCCCAGAAGAGGAATCACTGCCAACAAGCCAAACAGCGCCGCCGGCATGCTGGAAATGGGCGCGCGCAGGCCTCGGGGCCTGGGAAACTGCATCTAGACCGGGTTCCTTTCCACTCTGCGCCTAATTTTTTTGGACGTTCCGCCGCCAAACCGGGTTTCGCATAAGGTCCGCGTCCCAGGGGACTCGACGGCCGGGTAAACAGTCATTCTACCCCATCCGGCTTCTCTGGCGCTTCCTGCCGTTCGGCGGGAACCCTCTTGCCCGGATGTCCCCCTAAATAACCCAGGCACGCCCCGAACAGCGCATGCGAGAACAGCGTGACAGGTTGAGAGGAATACAGCGAAATCAGAGGGTTTATCTCTTCTCATAACACGGCATCCGCCAGACCCTGCCAGATGAGACCGGCTAGCGTCGCCCGGCCGGGGCCACCGCTCAACGCCCGCGCTCCGTAGAAAGTTGAGCCCAAAAGATTGGATGGCATCCACCACGGTTCACCGCGCCACAGCGAGGTGAAAACCAGCAACGTCAGCATCGCCATTCCGCCGATGACGCCCGCTTCGATCCCGCTGAGCAAGCGCGGCACGGCCCGCTTCGATTCCCACCAATGGATTCTCCCCCCGCACAGCGTTCCCTTGCACGTCAGGAACCCTCTTATACTAACAGAGTCCCTTGCGGTTTCACCCCGTCCGGGTATGCTCAATTATGTCCCGTCGCGTGGTCATCACCGGAATCGGCGCAGTCAGCCCCAACGGCATCGGAACCGAAGCCTTCTGGAGCGCTACGCGCAAGGGTGTCAGCGGTGTAGGCCCGATCACGCGCTTCGATACGACCGGTCTGGCCGTGCGCGTTGCAGGGGAGGTCAAGGATTTCCGCGAAGAAGATTACGTGACGGCCAAGGATCGTCCGCACGTTTCCCGCGCTACTCCGCTGGCCATTGCCGCCGTGACGGAAGCGCTACAGTGGGCCGGGTTGGATACAGCCGCGATGAGCCGCCAGGACCTGCGTGGGATCGGCGTGGTGGTCGGCTCCGGCGGCGGCAGTGTCGAATTCACGGAGGAGCAGTATCGTCTGTACCATTCGGGAAACTGGCGGCAGTGCAGCGTGTATGTGGTTCCCACCTCGACCATGGGCACCCTCGCCAGCGAAATCTCGATGCGCTTCGGGCTGCGCGGGCTGAGTCACGTGATCACCACCGGCTGCACGTCTTCGACCGACGCGCTCGGCTACGCGTCCCAAATGATCCGGGCGGGCGGGCTCGATACCATCGTGGCCGGCGGAGTGGACGCGCCCATCGCGCCTCTGATTTTGCGCGGATTCATCGCCATGCGAATCATGTCGCAAGCCTGGAACGACCAGCCCGAGCGTGCCTCACGGCCTTTCTCGCGCGACCGCGGCGGATTCGTGATCGCCGAAGGCGCATGGTTTTTCGTGCTGGAAGAACGGGAGAAGGCGCTGGCCCGCGGCGCGCCGATTTTAGGCGAGATCGCCGGCTACGGCTCCACCTGCGAGGCGTATCATCGCGTGCGGCTGGAAGAATGCGGAGAAGAACCGGCGCGGGCCATCTCCCTGGCACTCGAACAGGCCGGAGTGCCCCCGGAAGCCGTCGGCTATCTAAACTATCACGGCACCGGCACCGAGCTGAACGACCGTATCGAAACACGCGCGGTGAAGCTGGCATTTGGCAAGCATGCTTACCGCTTGCCCGGGTCGTCGCTCAAAAGCCTGATCGGTCATCCGCAGGGAGCCTGCGGCGCAGCCGGCGTGGCGGCGACTTTGCTCGCCATGCGCGACGGAATTCTGCCGCCCACCGCCAACGTGGAAGTCCCCGATCCCGAGTGCGATCTGGACTACGTCCCGGAAACAGGCCGCCGCGCGGAGATCGAGTACGCCGTCGCGAACTGCATCGCGTTCGGCAGCAAGAACTCGGCTCTGGTTCTGAAGAGCGCTTGAGGAGCTGAAAAGGGGACAGGTCCTCCTGTCCGGACTCTTGCACGCGCACTCAGAACTAGGACCTGTCCCCTTTTCATGCGCTTATTCTTTCGGCGGATCCTGGTTTGCGCCGACCGCCGCCAATTCCGGCTGGCCTTCCTTGGCGACGTCGTCGCTTCCGTCCTCGTCCTTGGGCGTGTAGTAGGAGTGATAGTAGGTGTACTTGCTATACAGTTCCCCGCGGCGTGCGCCATTCACCACGGTTCCGAGGACATTGTTATTGCACAGCGATTGCATCGCGCGCGTCACCGAATCGATGGTGGTATGACCGATGCGCACCACCAGCAGGGTCCCGTCGCAGAGTGTGCCCAGCAGATTGGCGTCGGCGGCGAACAGGAGCGGCGGGCTGTCCATGATCACCCATTGAAACAGCGATGGCAGCCGGTCCATCAGGTGCTTGACCTCGCGCAGGTTGAGCAACTCGAGCGGATTGATCACCGCCTGTCCGGCCGGCATGATGTACAGGTTGGTTCCGGCGATTCTCTTGATCACCTTGTGCAGCGGCGCTTGCCCCAGCAGGTAATCCGTAATGCCCGGGCCGCGATCGATTCCGAACATGGTGTGGATGAGCGGGCGGCGAAAATCGAAATCCGCCAGCAGCGTGGTATTGCCGGCCAGGTGCGCCTCGGCTAAAGCCAGGTTCGCCGCGGTGAGCGATTTGCCTTCGGCGGGCGAGGCGCTGGTGACCACAACGGTGTGAATTGGCTGGAGGCTCTGCATGTGATTGAGGCGCGTCCGCAGCGTGCGGAATTCTTCCATGGGCGCTTCGTGCGGCCGGGTGGCGTCAATCAGCAGGGAATCGGTCGCGGTGCGGAACGGGATTTCTTCCACCAGTTCCAGCAAACCGGCCAGATTCGCTCCCGTGTCGAGCGTAACCGCTGGACTTCGTGTTTCGACGTTGGCTTGGACCACCGGCGGCGGGGCCAGTTCCCCGGTCTTCTCGGCGCGGCGGAGCGCATCATGAACTCGACTCATTCTTAGTTATCCTCCGAATGCCTATGCCGACTGCTTGTAGTAGTAAAAGACTACCGATCCAGCCATGGTGATGACCGCCAACAAACATGCAGTGGTCCAACCGAGCCAGGCGATGCGCCTGCGCCGGCGGACGACAAAGTCGTTCTCCAGTAGCGGCACACTGCCCAGGATGGCCATCTGTGTATACGCCCGCACGTCCTTCAAATTTTTGAGCGACGTGTCTTTCATTTCGCGCGCCGCGGCGATCACAATACCCAGCAGCAGGCCGAGTCCGGCGCCCACTCCGATGACCATGGGCCGCTTGGGTTCGGTTGGATACTGGGGCAGTGACGCTGCGTCCAGCAATTCCAGCCTTTCCCCTTGCCCGCGGCTTTCCAGGTCCTTCGAGATCTCCGCCGTGTTCAGATGCGCGTCGAGATCGATATATTTCTGCTTGGCAATCTCCCGCTCGCGCAAAAGATCCCCGTATTGCTGCTCTCCCAGGGGCGCCGCGTTGATTTGCGCCTCCAGTTTGTTGATCGCGGTTTGCGTCTGCTTGATCTGGTTGTCCAGATCCGCGATTTCCAGATCTCGTTGCCGGCTGGCCGATTGCAGACGCTGCACGTTCCCATCCACGTCGAGCACTTCTAGTTGGATCTGGCGGTTCCCCACTGGGACCGCCGCGACGGGCGTCTTGCTTTCGGCTTCTTCCTTCTGAATCTGAACCTTTCTCTGCTTGGCCAGTTCCAGCCGGCTCTTCAGATTCTGCACGTCCGGATAAGCCTCTGTGAACTTCTGCCGGGCCAGCGCCAGCGCGTCCTCTAAATTTCGTACGTCGCGCTCGGCTTCCAGCATTCGGTCACTCTTCATGGAGGCGAGTGCGGCAGCCGTCTGAGGCACCTCCCTGGTCAATTCGGTCTTTCGAGTATTCTCCACCCGCAGATTCGTTTCCAGCGAGAGCTTATCCATCTCGGCCCGGTTTTTCGAGCTGGTCAGGGATTGATAATTGGTCTGCAGCACTTGCAGCTGCCGGTAATTTATATCCACTTGATCGGGCAGCCGTCCATTGTTCTGCTGCTTGAAGTCAGCGAGTTTCTGTTCCGCCGCTTCCAGTTCCTTCTTTGCCTGCTGTGCCTGATCGTTCAGAAACTGGGTCGTCTCGTTGGTTTGGTTGGAGCGGTTGGTCAGGTTTTCGGAGATGAACCGGGCGACGATGTCCTGGACCACCTTGTTCGCCAGCAGCCGGTCGGCGTAAGAAAACTGCACCGTGAACGCCGGAACCGAGCGGTCGCCCGATCCCGCCATGATCGGAATGATGTGAATGTCCTTCCGCATAACATTGTCGACCACGTCTTCCATCGGCAAGCGCTTCCGGTCGCTCTTGTACAGGTCGAAATTATTGATGATGGTCGTGAGCACGTTGCGGCTCAGGACCGTGGTCGCCATCGAGTTAATGCGATCGGATAAATCGTTCGTGATCGAGGACTGGACCATGTTCTGCGGCACTTGCTGCGGAACGATCTTCACCACGGCTACGGAGTCGTACTGGTCCGGCCAAAGGTAAACTCCCACCACGCTGGCCACCAGCGTCAACAGAAAAGGACCGAAAATCCAGCCTTTATGCCGTCGCAGAATGTCGATGAAATCCTCGACGTCCAGGGCACGTCGGGGTACGCTGAAATTTTCTGTAGGTTGCATTTTTTGGGAGGTCCTCGGGATGGCTATTTGACCAGGATCGTGTCGCCGTTTTGAACCAAGATGTTCTCCTCCAGCGCTTCCTTCTTGCCTTTGACGAAGTCATTGTAATTGAAGGTCAGGCGCTGGGCTCCCCGGACGATCGTGATCTTCTTGGTATTAGCGAAGTCCTGAAATCCGCCGCTTAGGCCGAGAGCATCGAAAACCCGAATGGGGGTCACCAGGGGAAACTTCCCGGAACGGTTCACTTTTCCAGTCACGGTGAAAGACTTGCTGTTGACCTGCATTACCGATATGGTCACTTCCGGATTGTTTATGAATTGCGAAAGGGCCTCCTTGAGCTGCGCGGTGAGGCGCTCGGGAGTCAAACCCTCCGCTTGCAGGTCGTTGACCAGCGGCAGCGTGATTTTCCCGTCAGGCCGGACGTTGACCAGCCGGCTCAAATCCGCATCGCGGAACACTTCGATCTTCAAGATGTCTTCGGGCCCAATCAGGTAATTTTTTGGATCCACCGGTTGCGCGGCTGCGTCCGCCGGCACGGTGGTCACGCGCGGTGCGTCAAACACCTGAGGGGTGTTTGGTGTTGGGTTTTTGCCTGCCTGGCCCCACGTGGGAATGCAGACTAAAGCCATCAATACAAGCGGAATACTCTTCTTGGCGGTCGCCATGCTCGCCTCCTCCAGCGTCGCCGGTAAGTACTTTCTATTGTAAACCTTTATCATTGGGTCGCGCCAGATCGTAACTGGTACCATTCGATTAGACTCTGGTGTCGGGTATGTGTCTAGTAACCGCCGTACCGGGACTCTAAGGCTGACAGTAATCCCCATGACGTACTACTTAGCCAAGACCGATCCGGGCACTTATACTATCGGCGATCTGCAGCGGGAAAAACAGACCCTCTGGGACGGAGTGACAAATCCGCAGGCGGTTCGGGCTATTCGTGCCATGCAGCCCGGCGATCGCGTGTTCATCTATCATTCTGGAGGCAAATCCGCCGGAAACGTTTCGGGAATTGTGGGCCTGGCGGCGGTCCGCTCGGCCGGACGGCCGGATCCCAAGAATCCCAAATCGGCCGTAGCGGATATCGCGTTCTTGAGCCGCCTGGATCCTCCCACCTCCCTGGCGGAAGTGAAGCAAAGCGGCCGGTTCCAGGACTGGGCTCTGGTGCGTCAGGGCCGCCTTTCGACCATGGCCGCTCCGGAAGAGTTCGTGGAGTGGATGCGGGCCCGCTACCCCGGCCAGAAGATCTGAGGCCACCCGCCGTCTTCCATACCCCGGCAAGGCAGGCAGGGTAGACTAAGAGCTAAGAATCCTGAATGCCCCTGGTAGCCGGTTCTGTCGCCGATCTTGCGCGTGCACCGGAGCTACGCGTGGCGCTCGACTGGTTCCGCCGCGAGCGTGCCTGGATCAACGAGCAGCATCTCAAGCTGTGCCGCGTTCCCGCGCCGACCTTCCTGGAGCAAAAGCGTGCCGAGTGGATGGCGGAGCGTTTTCAGAGCCTGGGCTGGGAATCGCGCCTGGACCGTTCGGGTAACGTGGTCGCCTCTCTGCCCGGCCGCCGCGACAGCGCCACCGTGGCGGTCACCGCGCACCTGGATACAGTGCTCGCGCCGCGCTCGCCGGAGGAAATCAAGCTTTCCGGCGATGGCCGGCTCCTGGGACCCGGTGTTTCCGACAACGGCGCCGGCCTGGCCGCGCTGCTGGCGCTGGCCGCGGCATGGAATGCTACCCCTCCTTTGCCGGACGCGCCGCTGGCCCCCCTGCTGGTCGCCAACGTGGGAGAGGAAGGCGAGGGCAACCTGAGCGGAATGCGCTTCCTGTGCCGGGAGTCGAATGGTTCCAGGCCAAAGGCGTTCCTGGTTCTGGACGGGCCCAACACCGATCACATCACCTGCCGGGCCTTGGCCAGCCGCCGCTTTGAAGTAGCCGTCACCGGGCCGGGGGGGCACAGCTGGAGCGACTATGGCGTCGGCAATCCGGTCCATGCGCTCAGCCGAGTGATTGCGGAATTCACTTCCGCCGATTTCGCGGCTTCGATCCCTTCCGGTGCGCCGTCCGATCCCGCGCCCCGGTCCTCTTTCAACTTTGGGTTGATCCAGGGCGGGACCAGCATCAACTGCATCCCCACCGAGGCGCGCGCCAAAGTGGATCTGCGGTCGGAGCAGCCCGAGAAGATCGACGAAATGGCATCGGTCCTAGGAGCCTGCGTGGCGCAAGCCGCCGAGATCGAAAACAACCGGGCCACCGGCGGTCGCGTAACCGCGCGTCTCAAGGAAATCGGATCCCGTCCGGGCGGGGAGCTGCGCCAGGGCGCGCCGATTCTGAGTTGCCTTCTGGCCGTGGATGCGTTCCTGGGCATTCGGAGCCGCCTGGACTGCTCTTCTACCGACGCCAACATTCCGCTGTCCCTGGGGATTCCCGCCGTGTCCATCGGCGCCGGGGGGCGGGGCGGCGGCGCGCATACGCCCGCGGAGTGGTTTCATCCGGAAGGCCGTGAACTGGGCTTGCGCCGGATTTTGCTGGCGCTCTGCGGGCTGCTGTTGGCCGAATAGCAAGTTTTCAAAAAGGGGTCAGACGACATTTTAGATCCCCACGAAGGTCGCGACACATATCATCCGCTGCAAAATGTCGTCTGACCCCTTTTTGAAGTAACGAAACGATTGGGGACCCGCTCGCGTCCATCCGCTTGCGGCCCGTATAATGGGAAGCGACACAGGTCACGATATCCCAGTACCGAGGAACCCACGGGAGAAAGAGATTTGCCATGAAACTGTTTGAAAAAATGCGCCAGCAAAAGCTGATATCCATGGCCTTGATGCTATTCACTCTTTCAGTGGGCATCCTGATCGGGACGTTGATCAACACGCAGGTGAACGCGGCCCGCGATCAGAATGCCGCTCCCGACGCGACGCCCTTGACGGTGCCGAGACTATCGGTACTGGGCAACGACTTCACGGCTCTCGCCAAGAAGCTCGAGCCGAGCGTGGTGAATATTACCGTGGACATGGCGCCACCGGAGAAGAGCGCCGCTCGAGGTCAGGCTCCCGACGACGACAGCGATGTCCCCGATTTCTTTAAGCGGTTCTTTGGTCCGGATGGCAGTGGCGGCGGGCAGAATACTCCGGATGCGCCGAAGCGCCAGGCTTCCGGCAGCGGCTTCATTGTCGACAGGAACGGATACATCGTCACCAATAACCATGTGGTGGAGAACGCCACCAAGATTCGGGTCCGTCTGCACAACGATCCGGAAGACTACCGCGGGCGCCTCATCGGAACCGACTTCGAAACCGATCTGGCGGTGATCAAGATCGACACCGGCAAGCCTCTGCAGCCGGTGACCATCGCGAATTCCGATTCGGTGCAGGTGGGCGATTGGGCCGTGGCGATCGGCTCGCCATTCGGTCTGGAAGCGACCGTAACCGCGGGGATCGTGAGCGCCGTGGGACGCAGTCCGGCACAGCTCGGCGCGCGGACGTTCCAGCATTTCATTCAGACCGACGCGGCCATCAATCCCGGAAATAGCGGCGGCCCGCTGCTGAACATCCGGGGCGAGGTCATCGGCGTGAATACCATGATCGCCACCAACGGGCGCGGGTCCGAAGGCGTGGGGTTCGCGCTGCCGGTGAACATGGTCGCCCGGGCCTATAACGACATCATCCGGACCGGCCGGGTCACCCGGGGCTCGATCGGCGTGAGCCTGGACCGCAGCCTGGAGCCGGAAGTTACGTTAAAAGCGCTGGGCGTGGACCACGGAGCGATCGTGGAGAGTATTACCAAGGGCAGTCCCGCTGACAAGGGCGGATTGCACGCGGGCGATATCATCGTCGCTGTGAACGGAACCGCGGTCAAGGACGGCGACGATCTCATCTCGCACGTCGCCGATACGCCGGTGGGCGGGACGGCGGCGCTGAGCGTCGACCGCGATGGGACACCGGTTACCCTCAAAGTCGTCGTTGCGGACCGCAGCGAGCTTTATAAAGACCGTACCGATATCGTGGGCGAGAGCAAGCCGCTGGACACCATCACCAGCAAGGTCGAGGTGCCGGCCGAGGTCAAATTCGGTTTCCGGCCGCGTTCCCTGACCGAACAGGAACGCGACCTCGTCGACACTCACCGCGGCGTCATGGTGACGCTGGTGGAGCAGGACTCCTTCGCCGATGAACTAGGGCTTCAAGTCGGCGATGTCATCGACTCCATCAATCGCCAGCCGGTGAACTCGCTGGAGGATATCAAGAAGGTCCAGCAGAAGCTCAAAGGCGGCGACCCGGTGGCATTCCACATCGTCAGGGGCGTGGCTCCTCCGCCTGCCGAGACTTCCCGTCGCGGCCGTACGCCGGGCGGCGCGCCAGCGACGCCGGGGATAACGCGGCCAGTCGCGGATGCGCCGCAAGGGACCTACCTGTCGGGCTTCCTGCCGGGGCGCTAAGCAGGTTTGAGAACTAGCCCTTTGCGCTCGGTTGCGATCGTCATCGTTCTCGCGCTCAGCACCGGGCTGGCGCTGTGGGCGGTGACGCCTGCCAAGAAAAAGACCGTCGCCAAGAAGACCGTGGCCAAGAAGACCGTCGCTAAGAAGACGCCGGCGAAGGCCTCGGCATCCAAATCAACCAAGTCCAAAACAGCCCAATCCAAATCTAAGTCCAAGGGGACCAAATCGGCGGCTGGAAAGAAATCCAAATCCGCCAAGACAGCCGCGGCGCGCCCCCGCCGATCCACGCAACGGGAGCCGGATCCAGAGCGCTATAAGGAAATCCAGCAGTCGCTCGCCGATAAGGGCTACTTCGCCGGGCCGGTGAACGGGACCTGGGGATCGAACTCGGTGGAGGCGCTGAAGCGCTTCCAGCGCGACCAGAATATCGACGACGATGGCAAACTCGGATCGCTATCGCTGATTGCACTGGGACTGGGTCCCAAGCGCGGGACCGGTGAAGCTGGCGGGAGTGAGAAACCGGCGAATCCCGATACGCGCGGGCCATCCCCTCCCTGATTTTGGTAGAACAGAACAATGACCTATCAAATTGACCCGAAGCACAGCGCCGCCCGTTTCAAGGTGCGGCACATGATGATCGCCAACGTGGGAGGGGAATTCAACTCCGTTTCCGGCACCGTCGATTTCGACGATGCCAAGCCGGATCAGTCCCGGATCGAAGCGTCCATCGATGCGAACAGCCTGCATACAGGCGATCCGCAACGCGACGGCCACATCAAGGGAGCCGACTTCTTCGACGTCGCCCAGTTCCCGGCCATTACCTTTCGCTCCACCAAAGTGGCAGCCGCGGGGAGCGGCTATACGGTAACCGGTGATCTCACCCTGCACGGGGTCACCAAGCCCGTGACGCTCAAAGTGGAGGCGGTTTCGCCGGAAGTAACGGATCCCTGGAGCCTGCAGCGCCGCGGCTTGACTGCGACCACGACCTTCAACCGAAAAGATTTTGGGATGGTCTGGAATGCTCCGGCCGGCGGCGGCGTGATGCTCAGCGAGAACGTCGAGATCACGCTGGATCTCGAAATGACCCGCGCGGCCGCTTAAGGTTAACTTGAAAAAGGGGACAGGCAGCTCTGTCCCCTCCTGAAAGATCCTGATCGTTCGTGCCAGCGTGGAAGGGGACAGAGCTGCCTGTCCCCTTTTTCGGCTAGCTGCGCGCGAAGTACAGCGCCGCGGCCCGTTCCAGTTCCGGCTTGGTCATCTGGGGCGGGCGGCCTTCGTAGCGGCCGATCGCCAGCAGGATGTTGCAGATGTCGGCGGGATAGCAGGCGCGCAATTCGGCCCGGCCGTCGCGCAGGCATAGCTTGCGAAGGTACTCGGCGCTGTCGGCCTCGGCTTGGATATTGCGGGACGCCACCACGCGCGAAAAGATCTGATCGAAGGCGCCCGCGTCCACCGCCTCCACGTAAATCTTGTTGTGGATGCGGCGCAGGAAGGCTTCATCGGCCAGATCGGACGGCTCCAGGTTGGTGGAAAAGACCACCATCAGCTCGAAGGGGATCTGGAATTTGATTCCGTACCGCAGCGTGAGGTAATCGACGCGCCGGTCCAGCGGAACGATCCAGCGGTTCAGAAGGTCGCGCGGGGACATGAGCTGGCGTCCGAAGTCGTCGATCAGCAGGATGCCGTTGTTGGCCTTCATCTGAAGGGGCGCCGCGTAGATACCCGACGATTCGTCCAGGCGCAGCTCCAGCATGCTGGGGATAAGCTCGCCGCCCACCACGATGCAGGGCCGCTTGCAGAGAATCCAGCGTGGATCCACGTCGGCGTCGTCATGATCGATGGGATGGTGCACCACTGGATCGTAGACGCTGATGATCTGGTTGTCCACTTCCACCGCATAGGGGATCATCACCGCGTCCTGATACACGCGGAGCATGCGTTCCGCCAGGCTGGTTTTTCCGTTTCCCGTGGGCCCGTAAACGAAGATCGACGTCTGGGAAATGATCGCCGGACCCATCTGGTCCAGCATTTTGTCGGAGACGACCAGGTCGGAGAAGGCCTGACGCAACAAGCGCCGGTCGACCGTGATGCGCGCCGATTGCGCCTTGGTGGCCGCGTGATACTCATTCAGAGAAACCGGGCAGGCGCCCGCGTATTGGGAAACCTGAAAGCGCTCGCTCGCGAGCTGTTTTCCCGCGGCGGAGAGCACGAACTGGTAGTCGTTCCCGCTCATGCCCTTGATTTCGACCAGCTGTTGCTGGCGCATGTGCTTGAACACGAGATCGACAATCGGCAGCGATACGCGGATCGACCGGCTGAGCCCGGTCATGCTGGAAAATCCTTCGATCACCATGCGGCGAAGCATGAGGTCGAGCACCAGCGATTCGGGGATATTCAAATCCGCGAAAGTCTGAGGCACAGGCGGAAGGAATGAGCAGCGCACGTGCGCGAAAGTGGCCATAGCTGTATCTCTAGATATCACTATCGGCAGTAAGGCTTAAGGGGTTTATCTGCACGTTTAGGCGGGTGAGAGCGTCAATCCTTATCTGTGGCTCTATCCCGTATTATATTGATTCTGTTGGCTTTTGGGACGGTCCTGGGGGCCGCGGACCCAGCCAGCCGGATTTTTCGGGCCGCCCAGAGGGCCCAGCGATCCGGGGATAGCCTCCAAGCCTACCAGCTCTACACCCAGGCTGCCGACCTGAAACCGGCCAACGCGCAATACACTTTGAACCGGAGCATGATGCGAGAGTGGGCAGCGCGTGCCGCCCAGGTCTCGCTGCAGGACGACGATGCGGAAGAAGCCGCGCGCCGGATCACCGTGGAAGCCCTCAGCCCTAGCGAGGTGCTCGCCGGCAGGCTGGCGCTTCCTCCGCCACGGCTGCAGGTTTCGACGCAACGCCGAAGTTTCGATCTGCGCGGCACAGCGCGCCCGATTCTCGAGCAAGTCGCGGCCGCTTACGGCATCCAGCTTCAGTTCGAGGACGGTTACAAGGGTCCTACTGCCGCGTTCACGTTTCGCATGAACGACCTGAGCATGGCGCAGGCGTTCCACGCGCTGGAGACCATCACCAATTCGTTTCTGGTGCCGGTTAATCCGAAGCTGGCCATGGTGTATCAGGACACCACCCAGCGCCGCACCGACGACGCTCCTCTGGTGACGGCCGAAATCCCGATTCCCGAGCGCATCTCGGTGCAGCAGGCCCAGGAAATGGTCTCGGCGGTGCAACAGGTGATGCAGGTCCGCCGGATCGCGGTGGATCCGGGCCGCCGCATGGTATTTCTGCGCGATCAGCCGGGTACGGTCCTGGCCGCCCGGCAAATCCTGACGAATTTATCGCGCAACCGGGCGCAGGTGAATATCGAAGTCGAACTTTTGTCGGTTTCAAAGAACTCCACCTCGACCTACGGTTTGCAGTTGCAGAACATGGCTCCGGTGCTGAATTTCGGGACCTTTCTCCACAATATTCCCGGGACCATCGCGGGCTTCACAAAGTTCGCGACTTTCGGCGGCGGAGCAACGTTCATGGGCATCGGCATCGCCGACGCCGCCGCGTTCGCGACGGTGAGCAACAGTTTCGCCGATGCGATCTTCCACGCGGACATGACCGCTTTAGACGGGCAGGCCGTTTCGCTCAAAGTCGGCGAGCGGTATCCCATCATCACCAGCTCCTATATCGGGCCAACCGGCGCCGGCCAGAACACCGGGATCCCGCCGGCCGTCCAGTTCCAGGACCTGGGTCTGATTTTGAAAATAACTCCTACGGTGCAAGGAGACGGCGAGGTCTCACTAGATGTGGATGCCGAGCAAAATGCGTTGAACGGCGCGTCTAACGACGGCATTCCGGTGATTACGACGCGTCATTTTCAGGGCGTGACGCGCTTGGTGGAAGGGGAATCGGCGGTGATCGCGGGACTCATGCAAAGCAGTATTAGCGAAAATCGCTCGGGGTTTCCAGTGCTTTCCAATATTCCGCTTCTCGGGCGCCTGTTCACCACAACCACCAAGACGGAACTGGTGGGCCAAACGCTGATCGTGCTAAAACCGCATCTGGTCAGCCTGCCTCCGTGGGAAACCCTAACGCCGGTGTTGTGGGTGGGAACCGAGACGAAGCCGGTGAGCCTTTACTAAGGACGTTCCAGTATTCGCGGGCGATTTTCTCCGGAGCGTGATTCTGCGCGATGTGCGCGGCGGCGCGCCGGCCAATTTCGAGCCCGGCCTCGCGGTTTCCCGCCAGCCACGCGATATAGCCGGCCAGCATCGTTTCTTCGTCGGGTCCCACATCGAGCCGCAGACAAGCGTTCGCCGGGATTCGGGCGAGCGCCTCGCTGGCAGTGAATATAACGGGCTTGCCGATACCCATCATTCGCACCGCGATTCCGGAGGTCTCCGCCGCCGAGGGAAAGCGCAGATTGATGCAGAGATCGGTGGCCGCGGCGTATCGCCACAGCTCGCGTTCCGGCAGGTATCCGGTTCGAAGGATGCCGGGATGCTGGAGCAAGGGTGCGATCGCGTTTTCAAATGTGCTGGAGACGAAATCGCCTGAGACCAGGAGACGTGCATCCGCTCCGGATCGTTGGAACGCACGCAGGACCACCGCCAGGCGTTTCGTCTCGCGCTGGTGGCCAAAGGTTCCTATCAGCAGCATCGCCGGCGTGAGCCCCAGGGACTCGCGAAAACGGAGGGTTTCCTCCGGCGAGGGCAGTACGGGCTGCTGGAACAGGTGCGGGATCTCGAAAATTTGCGCGGCCAGGGCATGTTCGCGGACATGTTCGCGAACGACAGCTGCCGCGGCGGGATTGTGCACGATGATCGCGCGCGCGGCCGTCGCGATGCGCTTGAGCAGGGGACGCGCGAAGTAGCGGATATCGGCGCCGGATCTCGCCCGCTGGTCCCACAACTGGCGGCCGAGCTCGCGGGACTCTTCACCGTAGTTGTAGACGAACTCCTCCACGTATTCGTTCGGGTTCAGCATCCCGAGCAGCAGGTGTTGCAACACCGCGTCGTGCAGGACCACGACGCCCGGATGAGCGATCGCGCGCTGGTAGATGTCGCGATGAAGGGTGTTGTTGCCGACGTGATACAGAGCGACGTCGCATTTCTCGGGTGCAATCTCGACGGCTCCGTAGATGCGAAGCAGCGGTAACAATGCAGCACTGTAATCGGCGACGCCAGTGGGTGCGGGCGGCAGCGGTGAGAAAAAGCCAACCTTCATTGCTTTACGCGGAGGCTTTGGGTCGGGGTCCGAAGAGTGCCGTGCCAACGCGGATGTGCGTCGCGCCTTCTTCGATGGCGGCTTCCAAATCGTGTGACATCCCCATCGAGAGTTTCGGGAGTTGGTGCGTCCTGGCCAACTCTGCCAAGCGGCGGAAGAAGGGGCGAGTCGTTTCGGGATCGGAATTCCAGGGCGGCATGGTCATCAAGCCTGTGAGCTTGAGGCTCGGACAAGCGTGGATCGCTTCGATCAGTCCGGGCAGCTGGTCTGGAGCAGCACCTGCCTTCGAGCCTTCCGGCGACAGCTTGACCTCGATCATCACTTCCAGAGGTTTGCCAGTTTCATTCAGCCGCCGGGCCAGTTTTTCGGAATCGACGGTTTCGATCACGTGAAACAATTCTGTGGCCAGTCGTGCCTTGTTGGATTGAAGATGGCCGATCAGGTGGAACTGCGCGCCGGTCAAGCCAGACAGTGCAGGATGCTTGTCCGCGAACTCCTGGACGTAGTTCTCGCCGAATACACGCAGACCCAGGGCATAGGCTTCGCACATCACCGACGCGGGGAATTTCTTCGTGACCGCGACCAGCGTGATCTGATCGCGCGCGCGGCCGGAGTTGCGGACGGCGGTCTGGATGCGATCTTCGACTTGGCCGATGCGTTCGGAGAGGGTTTCATTCATGCAGGGAGCCATCCTGGCATCGACGCCGCGGTAGCAGGCGGCACTCCGTGGCCCGCGCCCTCGACGACTTGTAATCGCGCCGCAACCGGGATCAGCCTGACCGCTTCCCGAAGTTCGTCCACCGTGCCGAAGGGATCGCGGGTGCCATGAACAAAGAGTGCGGGAACACGCAGTGAACCAAAGTGATCAGTTCGAAGTTGAGCGGGCTTGCCGGGCGGATGCAGCGGATATGACAGCAGCAGGAGCCCGTCGGCCAGACTCGAGTCTTCGGCCGCCACCCTGCTCGATTGCCGCCCGCCGTACGATTGTCCAGCGAGACAAAGGGGAACGCCCGAAGCGACCCGCCGCAGCATCTTCACGGCCAGAAGAATGCCTTCGCGGTCGCGCTCGCCCGAACCGCCCGGAGCGCCGCGAGGGCGCAATTGACGAAACGGCAGATCCCAGCGCAAGACGCAGTATCCGGCCTCGCAGAAGGCCTTGGCAACGGCCACCATCAGCGGAGCCTGACTATCGCCTCCCGCTCCGTGGGACAGAAGCATGGAGGCTTTGACTTCTGCGGGCCGATGCAGCCAGCCCCGAATGCCGGGTTGTTCGAATCGCTCAGGGTTCGCCATCTATGCTACGTTTGACCGCATACCATGGTATCGCTTGGCGACATTCAGGCAGCGCGCGAACGGATTCGCGGCGCGATTCGTCAGACTCCGGTTCTGTACTCGGAAATCCTGTCGCGCGAAGCGGGCAACCGGCTCTTCCTGAAGCTCGAAAACCTGAACGTGACCGGCTCCTACAAGGAGCGCGGCGCATTGAACAAGATCCTTACTCTGACCGGCGAAGAGCGCGCGCGAGGAGTCATCACGGCCTCCGCGGGCAATCACGCGCAGGCGGTCGCGTATCACGCTTCGCAGCGGGGCATTCGGGCGCAGATCTGCATGCCGGAGTTTACGCCGCTGGTGAAGGTGACTGCGACGCGCGCGTGGGGCGCCGAAGTAATTCTCTTCGGAGCCAACTACGACGAGGCTCTGGAGGAAGCCCTGCGCCGCCGCCGTGCCGAAAATTTGGTGTTTCTCCACGCCTTCGACGATCCCGCGGTCATCGCCGGGCAGGGGACTATCGGGTTGGAGCTTCTGGAGCAGATTCCGGATATGGACGCCGTGGTCGTCCCAGTCGGCGGTGGAGGGCTGATCGCCGGAATCGCCTGCGCGGTCCGGGAAGCACGTCCCGAGGTGCGGATCGTGGGGGTCCAACCGCAGGCGCTGCCCTCGATGGAGGCCGCGCTGCTGCAGCGCAAGCCGGTGATGCTGCCCGCGGCGGCCACCATCGCGGACGGTATTGCCGTGCGGCAGGTGGGCCAGCTGACGCTGGAGCTGGCATTGAAGTACGTCAAGGAAGTCGTCACGGTGGACGATGAAGAAGTCGCTCGCGCGATCCTGCGGCTGCTCGAATCGCAGAAAATGCTGGCCGAAGGCGCGGGAGCCGTGGGCGTCGCGGCGCTGCTGCACGGGAAAACCACGTTGCGCGGGAAAAACGTCGCGGTGGTGATCAGCGGGGGGAACATCGACGTCACTCTGCTGTCGCATATTATCGAACGCGGACTGGTGAAGGATGGCCGTCTGGTACGCCTGAAGATCACGCTGCCCGATCACCCCGGGGGTCTCGAGCGGCTGACCGAAGTGATCGCGGGCGAGCGCGCCAACATCGTCCAGGTGGTGCACGACCGGGCATATTTCGGCGTGCATCTGGGCGAAGCGAAGATCGACGTGACCATGGAGACGCGCGGGGCGGAGCATGCTGACGAAATGATGCGGCGGCTGCGCGAGGCCGGTTACACGTTCGAACGCGTACTGTAGAAAAAAGGGGACAGACCACTCTGTCCCCCTTTTTAGGCTTGCGCCACGGCTGGACTGATATCCTAAAATGCAGTGTCGTCCCCGCTGAACTTTCATCTCGAGCAATACGATGGCCCGCTCGACCTGCTGCTGGACCTGATCCGGAAGCAGGAGATCAACATTTACGACATCCCCATCGCCCGGATCACGCAGCAGTATCTGGAATACATGCAGAAGGCCGCGGAGATGGATATCGAGCTGAGCGCGGAATTCGTCTACATGGCGGCGACGCTGATTCACATCAAGTCGCGCATGCTGCTGCCGCGCGATCCGGAGCTCGACAAACTCCTGCCGGAAGAAGATCCGCGCCAGGAACTGGTCGACCGCCTGCTGGAGCATGAGCGCTTCAAGTCCGCCGCCGAGATGCTGCAACAGAAGCGTGTGGTGGAAGAAGCGGTGTGGTCGAATCCGCAGATCGCTCAGTTTCGTGCGGAAGACGACGATCCCGGCTTGGCGGTCACGCTGTTCGACCTGGTGAAAACCTTCCAGAGCGTGATGGACCGGGCCAAACACCGGCCGATTTACGAGATAGGGACCGAAGAAGTCTCGGTACCCGACATGATCCGGTATTTGCGCGGCGTGTTCGAGCAGGAGCGCGGACCCGTTTCCGCGCGCGGCCTCTTCGAGCGCCAACGCAGCCGGCGCGCCATGATCTGCCTGTTTCTGGCGGTGCTGGAGCTGGTAAAAATACAAGCCCTCGGGCTCACGCAGGAGGATTCGTTTGGCGAAATCGGGCTGAAGCGGTTGAAGGGATTCGAGGCGGCATTCTCTGGCGGTGAAACGCTGGCGGCAATCGAGCAAGGATATAACTAATGCAAGAGATGGATGCGGCCCAGTTGGCCCCCCAATTAACGGAAGACCCACGTCCCAATAACGAAGATGCACAGCTACAGGGGATCCTGGAGGCGATCGTCTACATCACGGACGAACCCTTAACGGCGCAGCAGATCGCCGCGGCGATCGGGCAGCCGATCGACAAGATCAAGCGGCTCCTCGACCAACTGGTGGAAGACTACGGCAAGCCCGAGCATGGGCTGAGCATCCGCGAGATCGCCGGCGGATACAAGATGGCCACCAAGGCCGAGCATCACGAGGCGGTTCGCGCATTTGTGAAGAAACTCACACCGCCCATGAAGCTCTCGCTGCCGGCTCTGGAAACGCTGGCGGTGATCGCCTACAAGCAGCCGGTGACCACGCCCGAAATCATGGATATTCGCGGCGTGCAGGGCGCGGGCGTGCTCAAGACGCTGCTCGATCGGAAGCTGATCACGGAGGCCGGTCGCAAAGATGTGGTGGGGCGTCCGCTCACCTATAAGACCACCAAGGAATTCCTGGTCCAGTTCGGGCTGAAGGATTTGAAGGAGCTGCCCACGCTCAAGGAGTTCGAGGAACTAGGACGGCTGGAGCTGGTGGAAGAATCGCAACCCGAGACATCGCCAGAGCCTCCGGTGGAAAATGCCTGAGGAACGTTTACAGAAAATCCTGTCGCAGGCGGGAATCGCCAGCCGGCGGAAAGCCGAGGAGCTGATCCAGGCCGGCCGCGTCTCGGTGAACGGCGCAACCATCACCGAGCTGGGTTCCAAAGCGGACCTCGAACGCGACCATATCAAGGTCGACAACAAGGTGCTGCGCGCCCCCAAGCGGCACATCTACATCGCCTTGAACAAGCCCAAGGGCTGCGTGACCACGGTCTCCGATCCGGAAGGCCGGCCGACGGTCATGCATCTGCTTCGAGGCGTGAAAGAACGCGTGTTTCCGGTGGGCCGCCTGGATTACAACAGCGAGGGCCTGCTGCTGATGACCAACGACGGTGAGTTCGCGCATCGCATCACGGCGCCCGCCAGCCACATGATCAAGACGTACGTGGTGAAGGTGACCGGCCCGTTGACCGCGGATCAGGAGAAAGAGTTCCAGGAAGGCATTTCGCTGCACGGCAAGAGAACTTCGCCCGCCCAGCTCAAACGGATCAAGGGCGGAGCCAATCCCTGGTACGAGGTACGCCTTGCCGAGGGCCGCCAGAACCAGATCCGCATCATGTTCAAACATTTTGGCAGGCTGGTGGAGAAACTACGGCGGGTCAAGATCGGATTTCTGGAGCTGGATCTGCCGCCCGGGCGCTACCGGCTGCTCACGCCGCGTGAGATCGAACGTTTCCACAAACTGATGAAGATGGAGACGCCGGAGTAAGATGGCGCTGTTCGCGCAGCCCTTGCCTGTCGGCACGCCGGCTCCCGATTTTTCGGCGCCCGATCAGGACGGCAACCTCGTGACGCTCTCGGCTCTGCGCGGCAAGAACGTGGTCCTGGTGTTTTATCCCGCCGACGACACCGCCATCTGCACCATCCAGCTGTGCGAATTTCGCGATCACTGGGGCCAGGCGCAGGACCGAAATACCGTGGTCTTCGGAGTGAACCCCGCCCGCAGCCCGAAGCATCAGAAATTTCGCGAGAGATACAAGTTGCCGTTTCCGTTGCTGATCGACGAAGGCCAGAAGATCGCGAAGCTGTATCGGGCCGACGGCTGGTTCGTGCCGAAGCGTACCGTGTATCTGATCGGACCCGACGGAAACGTCCGCTATGCGCAGCGCGGGAAACCATCGCCCGAGGAAGTGCTCGCGGCGGCAGCATGATTCTGCCGAAGTTTTACCCGATTCTCGATACCGAAGTGTCCCTTCGACACCGCATTGAACCATCGAGCGCCGCGCGGCAAATTCTTGATGGTGGCGCGAAGATCCTGCAATTCCGCCACAAGGGTTTCCTAACGCGGGAAGCGTTCGCGTGTCTCGAAAAGATCGCGGAGCTGGCTCAGGCTGCCGGAGCGATGCTGGTGGTCAACGATCGGGCCGACCTGGCGAAATTGTTCGCCGCCGCCCTGCACCTGGGCCAGGATGATCTGCCGCCCTCCATCGCGCGACGCGTGGTCGGCGCGGATGCAATCGTCGGCTTTTCCACCCACAACGAAACGCAACTGCGGGCGGCCGGCGCGGAGCCGGTCGATTACATTGCGCTCGGTCCGGTGTTCGGCACCATAACCAAAGAAAACCCTGATCCCACCGTCGGCCTGGACGAATTGCGCCGGCTGCGGCCGCTCTCGAGCCTTCCTCTGGTGGCGATCGGCGGCATCACTCGCGCCAACGCCCGTCAGGTGCTGGAAGCCGGAGCCGATTCGGTCGCCGTGATCGGCGATCTGTATCCGGAGGACGGAAATATTCGAGGGCGAGCAGACGAATGGATCCGGTTGCTCGGATCGTAACTAGATATTCCTGAAGCAATCCTGCGCAGGAATCGCCTGCGGGATATCGCCCAGTTCCGCAAGCTGGCCGATCAGCGTCATCCACCGCTCGGCGGTCATGGAGCCTAGCGGCGTTGTTTCCCGATGGGTTTCGATGTACGGCTTTTGCGCCTCGGCCACTTCGGCGAAGGTAGCGGCATCCATCGACGGATTCAGATCGTGCATGTGGGCATTGGTCGGTTTCGGGTCGTCCAGGTAAGCTCGCCAGCCTTCGCGCACGGCCGCGACCATAGCTTTGGCACCGTCCGGATTGCTTTTGAGCTGCGCTCCGCTGGTGGCGAGCACCGTGGTGTACGGGTTGTAGCCGATATCCGCGACCGGAAACACTTTCACATCGACGCCCGCATGCCGCGCCAACAGCGGCTCTGACATCACGAAACATTGCTGCGCGAAATTTTCATCGTGCAAAAAGGCGCTGATATCGCCTCCCGGCGACGGGACCACCTTCACGTGATCGAACCCGTATTTCTTTTCGAGAATACGCGCGTAGGGCAGACCGCGCTGTATCGCCAGGGTTCCCTCTTTCAGTACATCTCCGATGGATGCTAGATTTCGCGACGCATGCGCCATGATGCCTTGCGGACAATTCTGGAACACGGCGAACAGCGCCACCACGTCCTCGCCGCGGGATCGCGCCACCACCAGTTCGTCGCCCGAGACGATGCCGAACTCGGCCGATCCAGCGCCGATCATCTGCACGGTCGGTGTGCCTGCGCCACCCGGCAGGATCTCCACGTCCAGTCCATGCTTCTGGTAGGCCGCGGCGTAGAATCCGCCGAACTGCGGGTCGGGCTTCCAGTTGAGCGCGAGGCGGATCTTGGATGTTTTCCCGCACGCGGCCAATAGAGCGGCACTCGCGCCCAAAAATGTTCTGCGATTCATTTCCTTTATTGTCGCCGGTCAGCCGGTCTGCTCGGACGCATGCCAGCGGCGCAGCGTAAGCGCGCTGATCAGGTTGATGAGTCCGAACAGAGCCAGTCCCAGCACGGACGCCAGCAAGACCGCCGCGAACACCTTGTCGATGCGCTGCTGCGTGCGGGCGACGTCCACCACCGACCCTAAGCCTTGCCCACCGATAAATTCGCCCACGATCGCTCCGATCACGGCCAGCCCCGACGCCACCCTTAGTCCCGTCAGGATCTGCGGCAATGCCGCGGGAAAACGCAGCTTAACCAGCGTGACTCCGGCCGACGCGCCGTACAGACGGAACAGATCGCGCAGGGCCGGATCCGTCGACAGCAGCCCGGTGAGCGTGTTGGCGATCACCGGAAAGATCGACACGATAAATGCGGACGCGATCACGGTTTTCATCCCGTAACCGAACCAGATCACGAGCAGCGGCGCGATGGCGATGATCGGCACGGTCTGAAAGAAAACGGCGTAGGGATAAAATGCCCGCTGAATCGCGCGGGAGGAAGACAGCAGCACCGCGATCGCGATGCCCGTGACTGTGCTCAGCACGAAACCGACTAAAGTGGCGGCTGAGGTTTTCGCGAAGGCCACGGCTAACTCATCCCGGCTGTCGAATAGCGCCCGCAGTACGGCGCTGGGAGCGGGAACCAGATAGCTCGGCACCGTTCCACTACGCACCATCCACTCCACGGCCAGTGTAATCACCACGAACGGAATCAGGGGCGGCAAGATTCTCTTCATTCTTCTTCCATCGCGCCCATCAGGAGTTTCATCTCATGGCCCAGACGTTGTCCCAGCTGTGGATCGGACCGCAAATCGTTGGTGCGTTCCGGCGGAAGATCGACGCGCCGGTCCAGGCGAATTTTGCCGCCGCGGCGCGCCAGCACCACGGCGCGATTCGCCAGGAACGCCGCTTCCGAAATGGAATGCGTCACGAAGATCACCGTCATGCCCCGTCGCCGCCACAACTCGCGAAGCTGCACTTCAAGGTTGAACCGCGTGATCTCGTCCAAGGCCGCAAAGGGTTCGTCCATCAGCAGCAGGCGAGGTTCGGTAACCAACGCTCTCGCAAGAGACACCCGCATGCGCATGCCGCCCGAAAGCTGCGCCGGATAGCGCGATTCCGCGTCCTCCAATCCCACTTGCGCCAGCGCCGCGCGAGCCTTGGCATAGCGCTCGTCGCGTCCCAATCCCATCAATTCCAGGGGAAGCGCGGTGTTATCCAACGTGGTCCTCCAAGGCAGAAGGTGCGCGTCCTGGAATACGAATGCGGTCTGGAACTGTTCCGGCTCGGTGACGATGCGGCCGCTGTCGGGCGAAGATAGGCGGGCGATCATCCGCAGCAGCGTCGATTTTCCGCATCCGGAGGGTCCCAGCACGGCGAGAAACTCTCCCGCGTCAATGCGCAAGTCCATCCCTTCGATCACGACCAGATTGTTCTCGAAGACTCGCCGGACGCGCTCGAGGCGGAGGGCAACCCCACGCGCAGTTTCCGTTACCGTGGGATTGGTCATGTCGATGACACCAGCAGAATCGCCATCATGCTAAGTCTTCTTAGATCTTAAGGGATTCCTGCTCGGTGGAATCACCCGCCCCTGCCCTCGGGGAAATGGCCTAGGACGTGCAGCAGGCTAGTCCCAGTGGAGGCACGAATGGCTACCATGGACGATCCGAAATCGACCTGCCGTAATCTTTGTTCTGAGCTTGTGTTAATTACCCGTACCGACCGCCCGGGACGGCGAGCGCTGCTGGGCAATCTGGAAGAGATTGGCGAGCGGTTCGTGGAAATACTAACCGACTGCTCGTTCCCGCGCGCGACCCTAGTACGAATCGTGACCAAAGAGCATAAACTGGAAGGCTTTGTGGAAGATTGCAGGCGCGACAAACAGCTGGGCTTCTTCGTACAAGTGAGGCTCTCGCCGCAGTCCCGCTGGTCCGATCGCTGGTTCACTCCCAAGCATCTGCTGCAGCTTTGGTCCGGGACTCAGGTCAACAACCAGCCTAAGGTGTCTCCCTTAAAAACCGCCTCAGGTTACTGAGAAAAATAGTCCGGCAGTTTTCACCTGGCACTGTATTCGGTACTGAACGCTAAGATCGAGCGTGTCGTCAGTTGTTGACGACACCGGCTGGAGCGGGTACTGCCTCGGTCCGCTTCCTTCGGTGGCGGCCAATCTTGCCACCGAACCTGTCGAGTACGCCGCGGAACCCTTCCATATAGATGTACACAACCGGAGTGATGTACAGGGTCAGGAGTTGCGAGACGACCAGTCCGCCCACCACGGCCAAGCCCAGCGGACGGCGCGCCTCGGACCCTGCGCCCAGCCCCAGGGCGATGGGTAAGGTGCCCATCAGTGCAGCCACGGTGGTCATCATAATCGGACGGAAGCGCACCAGGCAGGCTTCATAAATCGCATCGGCGGGCGGGACGTTGTGCAGGCGCTGGGCCTCGATCGCGAAATCGATCATCATGATCGCGTTTTTCTTTACGATTCCAATCAGCATGATGACGCCGACGAAAGAGTAGATATTCAGCTCCTCGTGGAACAGGAGCAGCGTAGCCAATGCGCCCATACCGGCGGACGGGAGCCCGGAAAGAATGGTGATGGGATGAATGAAGCTCTCATAGAGAATCCCCAGCACCATGTAGATCACCAGAATCGCTCCAGCCAGCAGCAAGCCCAAGCCGACGAAGGACGCTTGGAACGCCGCCGCGACACCCTGCGCCGTGGCGCTCACCGTGGGGGGAAGCGTTTCCCGTGCGGCCGCATCGACGCGTTCGACGGCATCGCCCAACGCCACGCCCGGCTGCAGATTGAACGAGATGGTCACCGAAGGAAGCTGGCCCAGGTGGTTCACCGCCAGCGGACCCGCCGTCGAGATCGGTTTGGTCACGGCGCTAAGCGGGACCAGCTTGCCATTCGAAGATCGAACGTATATCAGGTTGAGCGCTCTTGGATCGGTCTGGTACTGCGGGAGCAGTTCCAGGATCACCCAATAGTCGTTGGTCGGCGCATAGATATCGGAGACCTGCGCGGTCCCAAAGGCCTCGAACAGAGCCGTGCCCACCTGGTCCGCGGTGACGCCCAAAGCCGACGCGCGATCCCGGTCGATATCGACGATCACTTCCGGGCTCGCAATCAGCAGATCGCTGTTGACATCCATGAGCCCGGGGATTTCCCGCAGCCGTTTCTCAAATTGCTGTGAGGAACGGTACAGCTCGTTTAGATCCTGCGCCTGCAGCGTGTACTGGTAGAGACTCCGGGTCTGCTGCCCGCCAATGCGCACCAGTGGCGGATTCTGGAAGTAGGTTCGCACCCCGGGGATAACGTCGGTCAAGGGACGCATCTGGTCCATGACCTGTTCCGGCGTGAGTTTTCTGTCGGCGCGCGTTTTCAGCCGGACCTGCATTTGTCCGGAATTGCCGGCTCCGTTATTTCCGCCTCCGCCCACGCGCGAAAAGAATGCGTCCACGTTGGGGTTAGCGGCTACCACGGCGGCGACCTTCTGCTGGAGCCGCGCCATGTTGGCGAACGATGCGTCCTGAGCAAACTCGGTCGAAACGCTGATCTGATTGGTGTCCTGGCTGGGAATGAAGCCCTTCGGAACCAGCTCGTAGAAGTACACGGTGAGGCCTAGCGTGGCAAACGCCGCCAGCAGCGTGAAAAAACGATGACGGATCACTCCGTTGAGCGTCCAACGGTACGCATCCCGCATCGCATCGAAGCCGCGTTCGGTGGCACGGAACAGCTTCCCGTGCTCCTCCGTGGGCGGGTTCAGGAACCGGCTGCACAGCATGGGCGTCAGGCTCAGCGAGACGAACCCCGAAATGAGAATCGCCACGCTGATGACCACCGCGAACTCGTGGAACAGCCTTCCGACGATTCCGGCCATGAATAAAACGGGAATGAACACGGCGGTGAGCGACAGCGTCATGGACAGCACGGTGAAGGAAATCTCGCGGCTGCCTTCCAGCGCCGCGGCCATGCGCGACTTGCCCATTTCCATGTGCCGCACGATGTTCTCGAGCACGACGATGGCGTCATCCACCACGAACCCGACTGCCAGCGTCAGCGCCATCAAAGACAGATTATCGAGACTGTAGTTGAGGAAGTACATCGCGGCGAACGTGCCGACGATCGAAAGAGGCAGCGCCAGACTGGGAATGATGGTGGCCGAGACGTTGCGCAGGAAGATGAAAATAACCAGCACCACCAAACCCACCGTCAACAACAATGTGAACTTGACGTCGCCCACCGACTCGCGAATCGACACCGAACGGTCGTACACCACGTCCAGGTTGACCGACGGCGGCAGATCCCTCCGGAATTCGGGGAACAGCGCCTTGATGCTGTCCACCACCTCAACCGTATTCGTGCCGGGCTGACGCTGGACCTGGAACATAATCGACGGAGTGTTATTGATCCAGGCGAGTTGCCGGGTGTCCTGGATACCGTCGAGTACGGTTCCCAGGTCGCCCAAGCGGACCGGAGATCCGTTGTTGTAAGACACAATCAGCGACCGGTACTGGGCGGCGCTCGTCAACTGGCCATTGGCCTGAACGGTGAACGCCTGATTCGCTCCCCATAAAGTTCCCGAAGGCAGATTGACGTTGTGTTTCTGGATGGCTGTCCAGACTTCGTCGATGCCGATACCGCGGGCAGCCAGTTGGTTGGGATCGAGCTGCGCGCGGACCGCGAACTTGGACGCGCCCCATACGTTCACCTGGGCAACGCCGTTGACCGTGGAAATTTTCGGGGCGACCAACGTCTCCGCGAAATCGTCCAGAACCTGCGGCGAGATGGTGGCCGAGTTGAGGCCCATGAACAGGATCGCCTGATCGGCCGGATTGACCTTCCGAATCTGCGGCGGGGCCGGCATACTTATAGGAAGCCGGCGGACTACGGCCGAGATGGCGGACTGCACATCTTGCGCCGCAGCGTCGATATTGCGGTCCAGCACAAACTGGAGCGTGATGTTGGTGGATCCGCGCGCGCTGGTGGAGGTCATCGAATCCAAGCCCGGCACCGTCGAGAACTGGCGCTCCAGAATCGTCGCCACCGACGCAGCCATGGTCTCCGGGCTGGCGCCTGGCAGGCTGGCCGACACTTGCAGGGTCGGGAAATCGATATTGGGCAGGTCGCTGACCGGCAGCATCCGGTATCCAGCGATGCCGGCAATGACAATGGCGATCATGACCAGCGCCGTCATGACCGGCCGCTTGATGAAGAGTGCTGTGATGTTCAAGCGAGAAATCCCTAAAGTGTAATGTTACCTAGAATCTGGCGCGCTAAGCCAGTGCCAAAAGGATTACGTGTTGGCTGGCTCGCGCAGGACGCTCGCCGAATCGATATCTTCTGCGTTATCCAGTACATACACCTTCCGAAATCCTTCGCGATCCAATCCTGGGAGGGAGCCGAGCAGATCCGTCACCTGTCTTTCGACCACTTCAGAGCTTACCGGCCGCTCCGGACGCGACCGATTGCGAGCCAGGCACGTTTCCACGGGAAGATTGAAAACGATCGCGATCGCAGGCGCGGAATTCAGCGCGGCCATGGCCAGGAGGCCCTTGCGCGCCGCCCGTTGGACGTTGGTGGCGTCGATCACGGTGAATCTCGCCCGGCGGAGGCGCTTCATCGTGATCAGCCGCAGCAGTTGGAAAGCATCGGCCGAGGCGCTCTGATCGCCTTCGTCGTCGGAGACGGCGGCACGCAGCGCGTCCGAGGAGACAATCTCCGTGCTCTTGAAATGTTTCCGCGCAAATGTGGACTTGCCGCATCCAGCCGCGCCGATCAAGAGCACCAGACTGCGCTCGGGAATCGTCAACAGCACCTATGCAGTATAGTGGTTCGACGTGAAGACCGCCTGGTATGCCGCCGTAGTCCTGATGCTGTGCTACACGCTGTCCTTTGTGGACCGGCAGATCCTCAGTTTGCTGGTGCCGTTCATCAAAGCCGATCTCCAGATCAACGATACTTTGGTCGGCCTGCTGCAAGGGTTCTCCTTCGCACTGTTCTACGCCGCCATGGGCCTGCCGTTGGGACGCGTGGCGGATTCGGCCAATCGCCGGAATCTGATCTCCATCTGCATCGCGTTCTGGAGCATTTTCACGTCGGGATGCGCCTTGGCCCGGAGCTACACAACGCTGTTTCTGGCCCGCATGGGTGTGGGCATCGGCGAAGCCGGGCTCAATCCCGCCGCCTTCTCGATGCTCGCCGATCTCTTCCCAAAGGAACGTTTAGGAGCCGCGCTGAGCGTGTTTTACATCGGCAATATGCTCGGATCGAGCCTGGCTCTGATCGTCGGGGGAACCGCCGTGCAGGCCGTGACGCGCCAGCCCGAAATCACCGTGCCGCTTCTGGGAACCATGCCCTCCTGGCGATTGACGTTCCTCATCGTGGGCTTGCCGGGATTGCTCTTCGCTCTGCTGGTGTACACGGTGAAGGAACCGATTCGTAAGAACCTCGCGCGAACCGCCGCCGGCGTTACCAAACTCAGCATCGCGGAAGCATTTGCGGAAATCCGTTCGCGCTGGCAATCGGTCCTGGGGATCTCTTTGGGCTTCGTCTTCCAGGCCGCGTGCAACTATGGATTCACCGCCTGGGTGCCCACCTATTTCCTGCGCGTCCACGGCTGGACCATCGGCCAGACCGGCCGGGCGCTGGGATTCCTGATTCTTCCCTTCGGATGCCTGGGACTGTACCTCGGCGGATGGCTCAGCGAGCGCTGGCAAAAGCGAGGCATGGTGGATGCACCATTGGTGGTCGGCATTCCCTGCGCCATCGGGGTTCTGGTGTTTCTGGTGCCCGCGATGCTGATGCCCAGCGCGGCGTGGTCCCTGGCGCTGATCGGTCCGGGATTCTTTTTCCTGGTGCTGCCGATGGGGACGGCGGGCGCAGCGCTGCAACTGATCTTTCCCAACCAGGTCCGCGCGCAAGTGAGCGCACTGTATCTCTTCATCCTGAATCTGGGCGGCCTGACGCTGGGACCGCTGATGCCGGGTGTGTTCGCCGACTATCTGTTCAAGGACCCCAAGATGATCGGCGCGGGACTATCGCTGACCATGGCCGTCTCCGGGGTCTTGATGCTGGTCATCATACTGGCGACGCGCCGGCCCTATCGGCAGGACTACCGGCAGATGAATCCTGCTGTCTAGTCAACCACAGCCAGAGAACGGTCCCTGCCACCGGGACCATCGTCACTAATAAGAACGTCTCCGTATAGCGCTGCTGGTCGAACCATCGCCCCAGAAGCGGCAACAGGACCGCCACCAGTGCCGACCACGTCCCTGCCCCGAGTCCGGCCACCATCGACGTCTGTCCCGCGGGATAGTCGCGCGCCGCAGCTCGCAGCGCGACTACGATGAATCCGGCCGCAACGAACATCGACCAGAAGAAGACGATCATGACAAGCGCCGGTGATGTGATCCAGGTCACCGCGCCCAGCGGCAGCCCAAGAAACGTCAGCAGCACGAACAAACCCGCCGGCCGATTTTTACCCGAAGCATACCGGTCGGCCGCCCAGCCCCAGAAGAAATATCCGGCTTCCCAGCCCGCTGGAGGAACCCACAGGTAATACTTCAAGTCGTCCTGCGACACGCCGAACACGCGATTCAGATAAAGCGAGCTCAAATACAGGATCGGTCCCAGCGCGAACGCGCCCAGCGAATAGCCGCACACCAGCGCCCAGAACCGTCTCTCCAGAAAATTCGGCCAAACGATCTTCGACGGTTTCCGTTCCGGCATCCGCAGATACGGGGGCTTCGCGATCTTGGCCCATAGCGCCAGCCACGCGAACCCTAGCGCGCCGGTGACCAGGAACGCGGACCTCCATCCATAACGCCCCGCGATCGGGATCACCAGAAACGGCGTCAGAATCGCTCCCAGCGATCCGCCGCTGTAAGAAATCGCGATCCCGCGCGACTGGCGGTTGGCAGGCAGGGAATCCATGGCCGTGCGGAATCCGCCGGGGAAGGTCGCGCCTTCGCCGAATCCCAAGAGCGCGCGAGCGGCTGCGAATCCCAGGAACGCAGCGGCACCGCGCCCTACAAGGGAATGCGATGCGCTGGCAACGCTCCAGATGGCCACCGCCGCCAGCATTCCTGTGCGCAATCCGATGTAATCCAGCAGCGAGCCCCATAGCGGATTCCCGATCATGTAAGCGATCGAGAAGGCCGAAACCACTTCGGTATAACGCTCGGTGCTCAATCCGGTGTCGGCGAGGATTACCACCGAAAGGGTCGCCAGAATCTGGCGGTCCACGTAGGACAGCCAGGAGCACACCATCATGACTACGGAGGCCGCCCACATTCTGGTAGAATACTGCACATATGTCTTCGACCATCGAAGTTCTGAACCAAAAGATTGATGCCAAGCATCTCCTGAAACATCCGTTCTACGTGGCGTGGAGCAAGGGCGAGTTGTCTCTTGAAGACCTGCAGTCCTACGCACGCCAGTACTTCACGCACGTCCGTGCCTTCCCCGCTTATTTGAGCGAAATGCACAGCCGCTGCGAAGACCTGGCTTCCCGGCAGACCATCGCCGCGAACCTGGCCGATGAAGAAGCGACGTCACCCACTCATCCCGACCTCTGGCTGGATTTTGCCGCCGGACTGGGCGAATCGCGCCAGGCCGTGCTCGGACAAGTTGCCGGTCCGAAGATGAAGGCGCTGGTGGAGACGTTCCGTTCCGTCGCCAGGATGGACACCGGGCTCGCCGCCGCCGGGCTCTACTGCTACGAGAACCAGATCCCAGCGGTATCGGCCGCCAAGATCGAAGGGCTCAAGGCCAACTACAAGATCACCGAGGACGACACGCTGCGCTACTTCGCCGTGCACGAATCGGCCGATGTGGAGCACGCCGCGCAGTGGGAAGCGCTGATCGAACGGCACCAGGTCCCGGCTGCCGAGGCTGCCGCGGTCGCCGACCGCATCCTGGATGCGCTCAACGGCGCGCTGGACGAAATCTACGCCGGCTGTAAGTGCACATCGGTCAATTAGCAGCCGTTTTCAGGTCGAAGCTTTCATCTCTAGCTTCATCGGGGCTCAACGTGGTGTGGGCCCCGATGAGCTTTCTTGCCGCCATGTGATCGGCCGGCCGATTGATGGAATCCACGGCGCGCAGCCTCCCACCCCGGAAGTAAAACACAGAAAACTTGCGCGTTTGCGGATCGCCCCGCGTGACCACCTCGTCGAATCCCACCGGCAAGCCCGCCATTTGCAGGTGAATATCGTACTGATCGGTCCAAAACCACGGGACGGCCGCGTAGGGCGCTCGATGGCCCACAATCGCCTTGGCGACACAGGCCGCCTGATCCACGGCATTCTGCACCGATTCCAAACGCACCAGAGCTTCGGCAAAAGAATTGGGACACTCGGCGCAATCCCCAATCGCGAAAATGCGCTCGTCGGGAGTTTGCAGATACTCGTCCACGGTGATGCCGTTCCCTACGGGCAATCCGGCCTCACGCGCCAGCTCCACGTTGGGCACTACGCCGATTCCGGCGATGACCAGATCCGCGGGGCGGCGCATTCTTTCCCCCAACAGCACTTCCTTTTCGGTGATCCCGAACAGCGCCGTGTTTAACAGGACGTCGACACCCTTGGCTTCATGCTGGCTACGGAAATATTCGGAGACCACCGGCGCCACCACGCGGGCCATGAGCCGCGATTGCCCCTCGATCACCGTCACCTGCTTGCCCAAGCTGCGAGCCGCGGCAGCCACTTCGAGTCCGATGAATCCGCCGCCGATCACCACGACATCTTGCGCGGCCGACAGGCGCTGGCGGATCTCGGTTGCTTCGGCGAGCGTGCGGAGGTAGCAGACGCGGCCGGCAGCCACGTCGGGAAGCATCCGGTTGCGCGCGCCGGTGGCCAGCACCAGCGTGTCGTACTCGATGTGCTCGCCGGAATCGAGCGTAATGCGCCGGGCCGGGCGATCGATTGCCATCGCGCGCGCTGTTACCAACGTGATGCGCTGAGTCTCGTAGAACGCAGCCGGGCGCAGTTCGGCATGGCGCTGCTCTTGCTTGCCAAGCAGGAAACCCTTGGACAACGGAGGACGCTGGTAAGGGATGTGAGGCTCGTCGTCGATTAGCGTGATCCGCTCTTCATAGCCCTCGGCACGCAGGGACGCGGCGGTCTGGAAACCGCCCTGCCCTCCGCCAATGATGACGACTCCCACTGAGCGTTTCCGCGTTTACTGCTGGGTGGGCGGCGTGTGAACCACCAGGCCGTCGAACGCCGCCGTGACGTGCAGCTGGCAGCTCAGGCGGCTATTCGATTTCCGGGGCGACGCCGTGGTTTCGAGCATCGCGTCTTCGTCTTCGGCGATCGGCTTCAGGATCGGAAGGGATTTTTCTTCGACGTAGACGTGGCAGGTGGCGCACTGGCAGTTGCCGCCGCATTCGGCGACGATCCCGTCGACGTTGTTCTGAACGGCGCCTTCCATGACGGTATCGCCGGCCGGAACGTCAATTGTGCGCGAAACTCCGGCGTCTGAGATATAGGTGATTTTGGGCATGTTGAGCGGAATTCATATTATCGCCTAACATGGCCACGGGCTGCGGCGCTTCAGCCAAAAACGATAGAATGGGGCCACTCTGGAATATCTTTCTGTTCGGCAATTACTCGCACTGGGGGTTCGTTCTGTTAAGTACGCGACCCGCACCCGGCCTTCGATCCGGATCGTCCACGAAGGGCCTGCGTCCGAGCCTCTGGTATCGGTAATCATCGCGACCTACAACTGGAGCAGCGTGCTCCGCCTGGCCATCCATAGTGTCCTTTGGCAGACGGAACAGGATTTCGAGATCCTCGTGGTCGGCGACGGCTGTACCGACGACTCCGAAGCGGTCGTTCAATCCTTTGGCGATGCCCGCATCCGCTGGCATAATCTGTCGAAGAATGCCGGACATCAGACCGCGCCGAACAATGCAGGGTTGCGGCTGGCTCGCGGCCGGTATATCGCTTACCTTGGCCACGACGATATCTGGCATCCCGAGCACCTCCGGGCGCTGGTGGCCGCGATCGGCCGGGCCGAGGCGGATTTTGCGTCCTCGCTAGTCCAGATGATCGGACCCAAGGGCAGTAACTATCGTGTGATCGCAGGCATCTATCCAAAGGGCGGTTATCAGGGCGCGCAGGGCCTGCCCGTTTCGGGCGTCTTGCACCGCCGCGACGTGGTCTCGCGAATCGGCGAGTGGAAGGACTATCGTATCGTCTGGCGGAATCCGGACGTGGATTTTGTGTATCGAGGCGTGGAGGCCGGGATGAAATTCGTTTCCACCAGGGAGATGACCGTTTTCAAATTCAATTCCTCCATCCGCAAGAACTGTTACGTGGAAAAGCCGTGCCATGAACAACTGGCTTGCATCCGCCGGATCGAAAACCGCAGAACCGTGATGCTCGAAGAGACGATCGCAATTTCGCAAGTGCACCTTCGCCGTCTGCAGGTGAAGACGGCGCTCGTGATTCCGCCGCCACCCGATCCGCACACCCCAGGCTGGCGGATTCCGTTCTATCGCAAGTTCCGTGGATTGGATTAATGTCGATTGGAGTAAGGTTCATGACCGATTCTTCGGCCCCCAAGCAAGTGAAAGCAGTGATTACGAACGCCGTTCAAGACCAGCAGACGGTTACCTCGGAGGGCAGGAGCGTGTCGCCGCTGATCGCCGGCGTGGTGATCCAGTCCTCCACCACCCATGAGGACGACCGGGGAACGCTGTGCGAAATTATGAGCCCTCACCGGCCCCCGCATCCCGCTCCGCTGGTGTACGTGTATCAATTCACGATTCGTCCTGGAAAAATCAAAGGCTGGCATAGTCATCATCTGCACGACGACCGCATTTTCATCAGCCAGGGGCACGTGAAAGTGGTCCTGTACGACAATCGTTCCGATTCACCCACCTTCGGCGTGGTCAACGAACTCTTTCGCACGGAGCAGGACCGCACGCTGATGGTGATTCCAGCCCACGTCTTTCACGCTCACGAGAATATCGGGAACACGGACGCCCTGTTTATCAGCATGCCGACACGTCCCTATCATCATTCCGATCCCGATGTGTATCGCTTGCCGATCGACACGGACCAGATCCCCTATTCCTTCAAAGACCGCCGGGGCTGGTAAGCAGCCCAAGGACGTTATCCGGACCCGCGCGCAACTTCCGCGGGCTGGCGCGTGTATCATCACTCTAATATGTTGACGCCGCCTCGCTCCCTCGCTGGCGTGATTTCCGGCCTGCTCCTCTCGATCCTTCCCGCGGCCGCCAACAGCCTGCTGATGCGAGGCAAGGTGGTCATGGAGGACGGCTCTGCTCCCAACCGTTCGATTGGGGTCGAGCGCTTCTGTAATGACACCGGCGCCCAACGGGAAGCCCAGACCGACAAAAAAGGAAACTATCTGTGGCCCATGGAGATCGACCCTCTGAACTCCCGGGCTTGTGTGTTGCGCGCCGCGTTTGTCGGATACGAATCGACGGTGATCGATATCTCCGCATTCAACTGGTCCGCGGATCCCAACCTGCCGCCGCTCGTGCTGCGGCGCCGCGAGGCCGGCAGCTCGAACCAGGATGCCAACATCTTCTCAGAGGATGGAATTCCGCTGGCGGCGCGGAACGCCTGGAACAATGCGCAAAAGCTGGTTCAGAAGAAGAATTGGCCGGCAGCCGAGCGTGAACTGCGAACCGCGGTACGGCTCGCTCCGAAGTTCACCCGGGGCTGGAACGCGCTGGGCTTGGTCTGCTCGAACGAAAATAAGCCGGCCGAAGCTCGGGATGCCTTCGAGCGCGTGGCGGAGCTGGATCCCAAATCGCTCGACGCTCTTCTGGACGTCGCTCGCGAGAGCATCGCTGCGAAGGACTGGACCAACGCGGAGAAAAGCGCCGCGGCTTTGATCAAGGCGGATACCAAGCAGCGCTACCCGGAGATCTACCTGCACCAGGCAACGGCTCGCTTTTACCTGAAGGATCGGGATGGAGCGGAGGCCAGCGCGCGGACCGGCATCCGCCTGGACCGGAGACGCGAGGCTCCGCGGATCGAGTATGTTCTAGGCGTGATTCTCGAAGCCAAGGGCGATTACGCCGGAGCCCGGGAACATCTGGCGCAATACCTGGCGCTGGACGCGAAAACGACCGATGCCGCGGACGTCCGAGCCAGGATGGAAAACCTTGGCAAGCCGCCGTCGCAGGCCGGGCCACGGGAATCAGCCTCGGAGACGCCGCTGGAGCTGAGAGTGACCAAGTCATCGTCCGGGATCGAAGAGGCTTGGGTTCCGGGCGGGATGAAGGCGATGGCTGCCATCGCGCATCTGGACGAGCCTCTCACGTATTTCGGGTTCTATTCCAACTATTGCCGCGCGATCGTACGCGAGGTTTCGATCGGGACCACCCAGGGAAGACCGCAGTTCATCCAAACCCTGCGCTCGTACTTTGCCTCCATCGCCGAGATGTCGACGCTGGGCGAGCGCAACGATGACGGCACTAAAATCACGCTGTCGCTGGCAACCGGCGAACAGCGCCGGACTACGGATCGCGTCTTGCGGCTGATGGGCTGGAAGCTGAGCCAGAAGGATTCATCGGTGACCGTCGAGCCGGGCGATCAACCCGAGGACGGCCTGCGTCAGGCGTTTCCCAGGGCCTTGGGAATCGACGAGATTCGCATGCAGGAGACGCTCGAATCCGGCCGCGAGTTTCCGTTCGAAATCCCCACGGAAAACGCTCGCCTGGCGGGCGGCGAGGCTTGGAGCGCGCTTCTGAAAGATGCTCCCGTGCCGCCGGGAGGCGTGGCGGCAAGCTTCGCTGCCGACTGGCGGCTGACCAAGACCTGTGCCGGTCTGAATTCGATGGGCGAAGGCGCAGCGGCCGTGCTGCTCACCGCTGCCGATCTTCGCACTTTGGCGACCCGCTATGCCGATGCGCTGGCGCGCCATGGCGAGACGTTTTCGCTCTCGGACGGCGCCGTTATTCTGCCGGGAGGCGCCGAAGCAGGGCCGGTGTGGCAGAAACTGTCTGGTGAGAATCCACGCACTCCAGGGCCTTTCTTTCGCGCCCTTTTGGACAAGCCGCTTGGCACGCTGGCGGCGTTCTACTCGGTGCTGGCCCGTTCGGATTCCGCGCACCAGCGCTACTTCACTAAGACCGCGGCGCGAGCCGAGCGCTTCTATGCCTGGTACCGTCAGGGCGGCGAATTCCGCTACGGCCAGGCCAGGCAAGTGGAAGGTTGGAGGACTGATCTCCTGCAGAAGCTACCTCTCGACAACGCCGGTAATGTGCGATATCCCGGAGGCAAAGCGGCGTGGACCGCTTCGGCCGGATCGGACGACGACGTCTTGCTGAGTTTGCCCGCGCTCGAGACGCTGGTTCCCATCGCCGAGCTGGAGCAGAAGCGCGGACAGCCCTTGGACGAGGGTTCGGTGAAGCTGCTGGCACGGCATTACTCCGAGTGGAATTCCCTGCTCCCGTATTTCGCGCGTTTGACGGCGCTGCGCCATGAGGATTTCGAAGCGCTCGAGCGCTTCGCCGGCGCCGTGAGCCAGAGTCCGGCCGCGACCCAGAATGCGACACTCGGCGAATGGCATGCGGTAGTGAACCTGATTTCGCGAGGCGTCGAGGCCGGCTCGATCGGTCAAACGGCAGGAGCCGCGGCATTCCGGCGTGTCTGCCAGGACCTGATTGTGTCCGGCCGCGTTGCGCCCGACCATTCCGCCAAGGCGCTGGCCGTGCTGCGCGAAATCGCCGGCAGCGGCGACCTGCGTGAAGCCGTGGCCGGGAAACTGCTGCGTCTGAGCGACGAACGCCGCGTAGCCTTCGAGCGCGTTCTAAAGCTGCAGAATGTTCCTCGAATAAACAACGATCCTGCAACCATAGCGACTGCCCTCATCGGGCTGGTCTATGCCGCGTCGCTCGATCCGGACGGGCTGCTGGTCAATGCGGATCCAAGTTTATTGCGCAAGCATCAGTTTGCCCCTCAGCGGCCCGCCGTGTTTGCACCGGCGGCACTGGTATCCTCCCCTTCCGGAGCATATCTGACGGGTGGCTTGGCAAACCTGACGGACCTCGGCAAGCGATTCGCGCCCGCCGGGAAAAGCGTGGCGAGATCCACGCCTCGCGATGCGGCGTCCGGTTCGGGCTCGGCTGTGGGGGAAAGTGCGCCCCTGCTTGCGACGGATTCGCCTCCCGTCGAGGCCGACTTCAAAGTGACCGGCCGGCTGGTGGAAGTCTACGCCACAGTCACGGACAGCCGCGGGCGGTACGTGGACAATTTGACTCGCGATCAATTCGCCATTCTCGACCAGCAGAGTCCGCAGAACATTACGGCATTCGAGCCGCAGTCCAATGAGGTTTCCTGCGTGCTGCTGCTCGATACCACCGGAAGCATGCAATTCGCGCTTCCGGCACTTAAGAACGCCGCGCTGCGCCTGATTGGCGATCTGCGTCCGGAGGATTCGGTCGCGGTTTACAATTTCAGCGACTCGGTCACCGAGTTACAGCCGTTCACCACCGACAAAGCTGCCGCCAAGCGCGCGGTGCTGCACACCCAGGCGTTTGGGGACACCGCGCTGTATGACGCGCTGGCGCGGGTGGGCCAGGATCTCGCGGGACGTGCGGGAAAGAAAGTGATCGTGTTGTTCACCGACGGCAAGGACAATGCCAGCACACTCAACCCCAACGCTGCGATTCTACGGGCCAAAGCGAACGGGGTACCCATTTACACGATCGCCCAAGGGGAGGCGATCGGGCATCCCGATCTGCTGGAGCAACTGGCGGGAATTTCCAAGGCCACCGGCGGCGAATCGTTTGCGATCCAGAAACCCAGCGAGATCGGCCGTGTGTTCGACAAAGTCTCCCAGGACTTGACGCACGGCTACCTGCTGTCCTTCCAGCCGCCAACTTCCGAAAATCCAGCGTGGCGGCCGATCCAGGTGACGATCGGCGGTCCCCGCAGCCTCAAAGTACGCGCCCGCGACGGGTACGATCCGGAATAGTGGTTTTCTAGACCAGCTTCTGGCGCCCGATGGGCAACTCGCGGATGCGCTTTCCGGTCGCTTTGAAGATGGCATTGCAAAGCGCCGGCGCGAATGGAGGGACGCCCGGCTCCCCCACTCCAGCGGGCGGAGCGTCGGTCTCCACGATGTACACATGCGTTTCGAGCGGCGCTTCGTTCATCCGCAGCACGGGATAGTTGTTGAAGTTGCTCTGGTCGATCTTGCCGGCGGTCGCGGTGATTTCGCCCATCAGCGCGAGCGTGGCTCCAAACACGGCCGCTCCCTCGAACTGCGAGCGAACACGGTCCGGACTGACAATCATCCCGGCATCGACGGCCGTATCGACGCGCGGGATCGAAATTTTCCCATCCGGACTCACCGCGACTTCGACCACCGTGGCGACGTAGGTGAGGAAACTGCGGTGCGCGGCGATGCCCAACGCGTGTCCCTTGGGGAGTTTACGCTTGCCCCAGCCGGATTTTTCCGCGACCAGCTCGATCACCTTGCGCAAACGCCCTGCGTCCACCGGATACTGCTCGATCGGTCCCATGTTGGGATAGTCGACGCCTTGCGCTTTCAGATCGACTAATCGCGGCGGGCCGATCAGCTCCAGCAGGTAGTCCTTCGAATCGCGGCCGGCGGCGTTAGCGAGCTCATCGGCGAAGGAGCACACCGCGAAGGCGTGATAAATATTAGCCACCGAACGCAGCCATCCGATGCGGACATGGTTCACCGCCTCGCCGTTTTCGGCCCGGAGATTGGGAAGGTCATAGGGCGTATCGGTGAAACCCATGCCCAGTTCGCCGGCGCTGCCCGACTTGACGCCTTCCGCGAAAGTGGAATTGATCGACGGGAATACGGAACGCTGCAGCCAGGCGACCGGCTTTCCTTTTTGGTCGACACCGGCCTTCATATACAAGGCGGCGACGGTGTGATAGTAGTCGAAGTGGATATCGTCTTCGCGGGTCCAGACGACTTTCACGGGCTTACCGAGTTCTTTCGACAAGACGGCAGCTTCGGCGCAGTAGTCCGGCTTCGACTTGCGTCCGAATCCGCCGCCCAACAACGTGACGTTGCAGATCACGTTCTTCTTGTCGATGCCTACCGCAGCAGCGACCGTGTCCTGCACCGCCTGCGGATTCTGCGTGGGCGACCAGAGCGTACACTTGCCGTCCCGGAAATCGGCGACGGTGACCATCGGCTCCATGGGAGCGTGGGCGAGGTGCGGAACATAATAGTCCGCCTCCAGTGTTTTGGCCGCGGCGGCGAAGCCCTTGTCGACGTCGCCCACGTTCCGCACCACCGTGCCCGGCTTGCGCGCCGTGGCCTGCAATTGCTTCTTGTATTCCGAAGAAGTGTAGCTGGCGTTCGGGCCTGGATCCCAATTGATCTTCAGCTTCTTGCGGCCCTGAAAAGCAGCCCAGGTATTGTCGGCGATCACTGCGACGCCGCCCAGCGGTTGAAAGCCGTGTGGAGGCTTGAAGGGCGCGATCTCGACCGTGCGGGAAACGCCGGCTACCTTTAGTGCCTCCTTGTCGTCAAACGAGATGACCTTGCCGCCCAATACGGGCGGATGCTCGATGGAAGCATAAACCATGCCGTCGATCTTGGAATCCATGCCGAAGACGGCCTTGCCGTGAAGGATATCGGCGAGGTCGACAATGGGAATGTCCTTGCCGATGTAGCGGTATTCCGATTTCTTCTTGAAGACCAGCTTGGACTTGTCCGGAACCGGCAGCTTGGCGGCAGCCGCCGCGAGCTCGCCATAGCCCAGCTTTTTGCCACTGCGAGCGTGGACCACCTGGTGCAGCGTGGCCTGGCATTCGGAAACCGGAACGCCCCACTGGTCAGCGGCGGCCTGTTCGAGCATCGTGCGAGCGGAAGCCCCGCATTCTTGCATCACACCGAAGAAACTGCGGATCGAGTGCGAACCGTCCGTGTTCTGATCGCCGTATTTCGCGTCGCCGATGGCCTGCTCGATTTTGACGCGCTTCCAATCGGCTTCCATTTCATCGGCCAGGATCAGCGGGACCATGGTCCGGCTGCTGGTTCCCATTTCCGAGCGATGCGCGACGATGAGTACAGTACCGTCGGATTTAACGCCGACGAAGACGTTGGGCGAAAAGACGGCCGTTTCCAGTGCGGCCAGGGCCCGGGTCGGGAGAATCCGCGCGCCCAGCACCAGGGCGCCCGTTCCGAAAACCTGGCGGAGGAAACCGCGGCGGCTGGAGTTGTCGATCATGATCATGCCTTCTCCTTCGCGGCCAGATGAATGGCGGCACGAATACGCTGGTAGGTGCCGCAGCGGCAAATGTTGCCCGACATTCCATCGTCGATATCTTTGTCCGTGGGTTTGGGCTTGGTCTTCAGCAACGAAGCGGCCTGCATAATCTGGCCCACCTGACAGTAGCCGCACTGCGGAACATTCAAGGCCGCCCAGGCCCTTTGCAGTGGATGATCGCCGTTACTGAGGCCTTCGATGGTGGTGATTTCCTTGCCCACCGCACCCCGGACCGGGGTCACGCAGGAGCGGATGGCGACTCCGTCCTGATGCACGGTGCAGGCGCCGCACAGACCGATGCCGCAGCCGAATTTCGATCCAGTGAGTCCGGCGACGTCCCGCAGGTACCACAGCAACGGCATGTCGGGATCGCCATCGAACTGGCGCTGGGCGCCGTTGATTTTGAGTGTGATCATGATCAGGTCCTCGATCTTACAGCATACGTCCCCTGCTGCCACGGTTTCCACCTACAGGTTCGCGCCGGATCCGCCGATGAGCGGGTGAGGCGGAATATGAGCACTGAAATGAAGAAGTACCGGCTCCTGACTCGCAGCGATTTTGACGGCTTGGTCTGCGCCATTCTTCTGAAAGAACTCGCCATACTGGATTCCGTCGAATTCGTGCATCCCAAGGATGTGCAGGACGGCAAGATCTTCGTGACCGAAAACGACATCCTCACGAACCTGCCTTACGTGCGGAACTGCCATCTGTGTTTCGATCATCATCCGAGCGAGGAAACCCGGACCAGGGGCTTGTCGGGGCCGAATCACATCCTGACGGGAGGGGCGGATTCCGCGGCGCGGGTGCTTTACAACTACCATGGCGGCCGCGAAACCTTTCCGCACATCAGCGCGCAGATGATGGCGGAGGTCGACAAGGCGGACTCCGCCAAATTCGACCGTGAAGACATCCTGAATCCGCAGGAATGGGTGCTGCTTTCCTTTTTGATGGACCCGCGCACCGGGTTGGGACGGTTCCGGGACTTCCGCGTTTCCAACTACCAGTTAATGATGCAGCTCATCGACTACTGCCGGGAACACACCATTGAGGACATTCTGAACCTCCCCGACGTTCGGGAGCGGATCGATCTCTATCGCGAGCATTCCAGCAAATTCGTCGCTCAGATCCGCCGCTGCACCAAGGTGCATGGAAACGTGGCCGTTCTCGACCTGCGCGGCGAAGAGGTGATCTACGCCGGCAACCGGTTCATGATCTACGCGCTGTTCCCGGATTGCGAGCTCTCGATTCACGTCCTGTGGGGACTGAAGCGACAGAATACGGTCTTCGCCGTCGGCAAATCGATTCTCAACCGGAGTAGCGCAGCCAAGGTCGGGGACATTCTGCTGGGGTATGGCGGCGGCGGTCACGATGCGGCCGGAACCTGCCAGATCGCCAACGAATCGGCGGAGAAGGTTCTGAAGGAGATTGTCGAACTCTTCAGTTCCGATACCGCCAAAGAACCGGTGCTGGTTTAGGACCTGGACTTCCGGCAACCTCGCGGCAGCATCCGTCAGTCCGTTCAGCGGCGCCGCACCCACATACCTGAACGGGTAACAGGTAACGGACCCGCTTCTCGAACAAATCGAATGCACGCCGTTCGACCTCTTCGAGGCGCGCGAATCGCACCGCGGCATGCGCCAAAGGACGCATTTCGGTAGCGTTACTGGCCGGAGACGCTCCGGCGTCTGCCGGCTATCGCCTGGGGACTGTGGACGTCTCCAGCCATTTGCGCATTTCAGAACGCGGCGCGACGCCCGCTTGCTGGAACACAGGTTGACCGTCCTGAAACACGATGAAGTTTGGGATGGATTGAATACCGAATCGTGCTGCCAGTTGAGGCTGAGCTTCGGTGTCGACCTTGAGGACTAAAGCCCGGCCTCGCATCTCGCGAGCCAGTTGTTGGACTTCGGGTGCAGCCATGCGGCACGGCCCGCACCAGGAGGCCCAGAAGTCCACCAACACCGGCACCTTGCTGCCGGCTACGATCTCGTCAAACGAGCCGGCATTGGCCTCAATGGGCTCGCTGGCTGGGAGCAGAGGCGCTTTACAGACACCGCAGCGCCCGATATCGGCTAAATGTCGCGCGGGAATCCTGTTGTTTGCGCCGCAGGAGCCGCACGGAGAGATAATCGAAAACGCCATCTGAATCACTCCCCTGTCGGCAACGGATCGGATGGAGAACTTCCCAGCCGGATATCGCGACGTGTGGTCCGGCCTTGTTCCACGATAACTTCTCGAATCCACACGGAGTCGTGTGCAGGCGCTTGCACCCAGAACGAATAGCGCCCTTGGGGAACACTCTCCAGCCGATACTGGCCGGTCGCGTCGGACTGGGCGTGAAGCACCATGCCGCTCATGACGTTGCGGATCTCCAGGGATGCCTTGACGACCGGTCCGTGTTCGTCCGTGATCGCGCCATGGATCTTTCCCGTATCGCTCTGCATGGCGAGCGGAACCCATGCCAGCAAGGCCACCGCCGCAATCAGAAGCGCGTATTTTAATGTTCTAGACATACTCCCTCCGTCGGCCTCACGCAGCCACCGGCAGGTGAGCGCCGGAGTGCGAACCGCGGTGATAGATCGCCCGCAGTGTATGCATCACGTCTTCGAATGTAACGGGCGGCCGGTCTGTATCGCCGTGGTGCCGCGCCTGCAGCGTAACATCGTCCAGGGAAAGAATCCCCACCAAGGCTCCCTGACGGTCGATCACGGGCAGGCGCCGCACTTGTTCCGCGGCCATGATCTTCAGCACGGAGCGCAAATCGTCGTCCGCATGGCAGAGCACCGCCGCGCGATAGATAACCTCGCTCACGTTGAGGTCGCAGGCCCGCCGATTGCGCGTACCGAGCGCCATGCAGATGTCCCGGTCGGTAATCACGGACGTAACCTTGCCGTCGTCGCTGACCACCGGGAGCTGTCCGCAGTTGTGTTCCCACATCAGCGCCGTGACAGCGGCCAGGTTCGCATTGGGACGGCAGGAGGCTACCGCTTTCGTCATCACATCTTCGACTCTCATAGTTTCCTCCTTGGGAAGCCCACTAATTAGAGTGCAATCCGGTCGCCAGCGCACCAGATGTGTGTTCTCGGCGTTTTAAGGCGACTATGGCCTTTAGGATCTGAGTTTTAGTGCCCAGGGTGGGTTAAGACACTCACCCTTGAGAAGGTGGTGATCTCGACAGAAAACGAAGTTCGATTGAGAACCTTTCGGGTGTCGGTCGACTCCCAAGGTCCGTTTTGACGGCGTTTTGACATCTCGCGCTTCATACTTAAGTTGGATTATAAGCAGCCTGGAACGGGTCGAGGCGTTCAAAGGGATACGCGATTGCCCTACGAGAGGCGATGATGATACTCAAAACGCTGTTCGAAAA
>Ga0209483_1000091_pt1 | contig 87569 bp, 94 predicted proteins | sample NGEPerA_FD_184508 | JGI IMG/M metagenome (GOLD analysis project Ga0209483, IMG submission 184508) | Arctic peat soil microbial communities from the Barrow Environmental Observatory site, Barrow, Alaska, USA - NGEE PermafrostL2-A... | ecosystem: Environmental > Terrestrial > Soil > Wetlands >... | reverse complement strand
GCGACGCCGGTGTTCGAGGTGTCGATCTGACCGGCGTCGCTCTGCCAGCCGCTCGCGTCGGCCTGCGTCCCGGGATCGCCGGTCGAGGCGTAGGAGCCGCCGGCTTCGCCGCCGCCGACGTTGCCGCCGCGGTTACCGAACAGCTCGTTGCCGAGGAACGCGCCGCCGAGTCCGCCGAGCATGCCGCTCCAGAAGCTGCCGCCGCCGCCCCCGCCGCCGTAGCCCGGACCGCCGGGGCCGTAGCCGGGTCCGCCGCCGCCGTACATGCGCGGTCCGGACATCGCTCGGAAGATGCCGCGAATCACGAAGAAGATCACGGCGAGGATGATGATCCACCAGATGAAGCCCATGTTGAACCCTCCGGAATTGCTGGTGCGCACGCGGCCCGACGAGGTCGCGCCGACGGGTTGACGCGAGCGGTTCAACGACGATTCGTGCCCGCGGTAGGTGTTGATGATCAGGCTGACGCCGGTCTCGACGCCTTGATCGAAGTTCCCCTGCGCGAACGAGGGGCGCATCGCCTGATAGATCGCGTTGAACGAGCCGCTCGGGAAGAACTGGTGGGACGTGCGATCGCCCGCGATCTTGATCTGCTTCTCGTTCTTCGCGATGAAGATCTCGACGCCGTTGACCTGCTGCTGCGCGAAGCTGCGCTCCACCGCGGCATCGACCGGCGCGCCGTTCAGCGAGTCGACCGTGACGACGACGACTTCCTTGCCGGTCTGCGCGTTCAGGTCGCCGACTTGCTGGTTGATCTGCGCGACCGCCGTCTGCGAGAGCAGGTGCGCATCGTCGATCACGTAGCTGCTGCGCGCGGCCGATGCCGGGGCCAGCCCGGCGGCGGCGGTCAGGATCAGGGCTGCGATGGCAGCGAGTGCCGCCTGCGGTTTCATGCGGTGAAGTCCTCCGGAGCCCTGAGTACCCCCACCCGGCCGGGAAAGTTTCCTAACGGACGGCGGTGACGACCAGCGCGACGCCGACCGAGGTCAGCACGAAGATCGCCAGCAGAACCCACACGAACGCCTTGAGCCAGACCTTCCCGAGCGGGCCCCGGCGCCGTGAGCTGTTCTTCATTGGGCTTCGGCGCGAGCTTCGGCGACCCGCCCCCAAAGCCGCTCGAGATTGTAGAACTGCCGCTGTTCGGGGGTGAAGACGTGGACGACGACGTGACCGAGATCGATCAGGATCCAGCCGCCGTCGGCATGGCCCTCGGTGCGGCTGCGCACACCTGCGGCCTGCGCCTTCTCGACGATCGCGTCGGCGATCGAGCGTGTCTGAATCGCCGAGCGGCCGGTCACGATGACGAACGAATCGGCGACGATGGTACGTCCGGCGAGATCGAGGACCGCGACGTCCTCGGCTTTTTTGTCGTCCGCGGCCTCGCGGACCAGCGCGACGAGATCGAGTTCAGGCAGGATGTCGTTCCTCCGGCGGTTCGGTGATGCCGTAGCGGTCGGCCGCGGCGAGCGTGTGCGGGGAGATCGCTTGGCCGCGCGAGCGCAGGTAGGCGATCGACGATTGCAGGGCCGCGCGCATCGCGGCGTCGAGATCGTGAAACGCGAGCGCGGCGAGCGCCGCGCGGTCGCCGAAGTCGCGGCCCGGCTCGACGCCGTCGGCCAGGAACACGACCGCGTCCAGCGGACTCATGACCGCGTCGGCCAGCGTGTGTTTGCGGATCGCCGACAGGACGCTCTCGTCGTCGACGCCGTAGCGCTCGCGTGCCAGCTCGGCCCCGACCCGCGCGTGCAGCACGATCGGGTTGGCGCGCTCGAACGGATCGACCGGCAGCCCGCGCGCCGCGCATTCGGTCAGCAAGCGCTCAGCGGAGAACAGCCGCGCGAGATCGTGCAGCATCCCGGCGACGCGCGCGCGCGCGGCGTCGACGCGGTGCGCGACGGCGAGGCGCTCCGCGAACCGGGCCACGCGCACGACGTGAGCGTAGCGATGCGCTTGATCGAGCTCGTCGCGGACCCGGTGCGCGCTCCGCACGAAGCTGACGCCGTCGTGAAACGCTGCGCGCGCGGCGTTCAGTGCCGCACCTCGCGCAGCACGCTGGACCCGATCGAACGGCCGCCGAGCTTGGCCGGCGCGTACGCATCGTGCGCCAGCCGCGCGACGAGCTGTGCGTCGAAGTCGGCATCGTCGCTGGCGACGATCACCGTGACGTTTCTCACGATGCCGCCGCGATCGAGGTCGATGCGCAGCACCGTTGCGTGGTCACCGTTTCCGTCAGCGACCTCGCTGCGCTTCAGGACCGGTGCGACGTACGGAAACCGGCTCTGCACCGGCGTCGGGTCGGTCAGATACCCGAGCCGCAGCAGCGTTGCGTGGTCGCCGGTGACGACATGGGTGAGCAGTGAGGTCTTCGGCTCGAAGACGAGCACGAGGTCCGTCTCGGGACTGCGCCGGAAAACGCGGAAGCTCGCCCCTTCGGTCTCCGCGTCGGTGGCCAGCTCGTCGCGCGCGCCGAGCGAGGTCGTCGTGCCGAAGGTGAAGGTGTGCGTCTTCCCTTCGACCTCGACCGAAACGCGCGTCCCGGCGGGGAAGAGCAGGTCGACCGCGTGGATCGTCGCATCGTCGTCCACGATCGCCGACACGCTGGCCGTAGCATCGCCGAAGATCACATGCTGCCCGTCGTCGCGCGTCGCGACCGACGTGGGCGCACCGTACGCGCGTACCAGCGCAGCGATCGGTCGATGGAGGACGTCGAGCGCCGGCGGCGAGATCACCGGCGGTCGAGCGCGGCGCGCAGCACGCGCAGGCGCGCGCCGTACAGCTCGCCCTTCAGGTTGCCGGCCCACATCACCAGCGCGTTCTCGCCGTTGTCGCTGTAGTAGCCGCGTCGCGTCGACACGGTGGTGAAACCGTACTTGCGGTACAGCTTCTGCGCGGCCTCGTTCGACTCGCGCACCTCGAGCGTGATCCACGACGCGCCTTGCGCGATCGCTTCGTCGAGCAGCTTCAGGAGCATCTCTTCGCCGAGCCGCCGGCCGCGAAAATCCGGATGGACCGCGATCGTCGTGATGTGCGAGTCTTCGAGGATCACCCAGATTCCGCCGTAGGCGACGATCTCGCGGTCGATCCGTCCGACGAAGTAGTGCGCGAGCTTGTTGTCGCGGATCTCGTTGGAGAACGCGTTCATCGGCCACGCCGTGGTGAACGAGAGCCCTTCGATCCGCAGCACCGCCGGCAGATCCGCTTGCGCCATCACGTCGATCTGCAGCCCGCCGGGCGAACCCGACCCAGCGGGAAAGAGCTCAGCCTTCACGAGCGCATCTTGGGCACGGTCATCATCGGGGCTTCGCCGTAGTCGGGGGCGAGGGCGTGCGGCGAGGGGCTCGGGACCCGCGTGCGGGCAAGCTGGGCGATCGCGGCGGCGGGGACCGCCGCCCGAGGGGGAAGCACGCGCACGGTCCAGCCGCGTTCGGCGATCTCCGAGAGCACGTCCTCCGTATTCCCGGCGATATGCACGAGGCCCGGTTCTCCGCGGAGGAGCTGATCGAGCACCTCGCCCGCCGGACCGCAGGCGACGGCCTGGGCCGAATCGGTGCGCAAGCGGACGCAGATCACGCCGCGGCGGCCGCGGACGACGGTCAGCACGGGCAGCGGAGCGCGCTCGGGCTCGAGCGCGTCGTACGAGGAGACGCCGACCAGCGGGAGGCCGGCTCCGTAGGCCAGCGATTTCGCGTAGGCGATCGCGATCCGCACCCCGGTGAACGAGCCGGGCCCGATCCCGACCGCGAGCCGGTCGAGCTCGCGGAGCCGCAGCCCGGCCGACGCGAGCAGTTCCGCGACGCAGTCCAGACCGCGTTCGAGCGCGTCCTGCCGGCCGGTCGCGACCGCGATCGACGCTCCGCCGCCGTCGTCGAGCGCCGCCGAGAACCCGCCCAGCGCCGCGTCGAGCGCCAAGATCTTCACGGCCGCGCGATGCGGACGGTGCGATGCCCTTCGCCGGCTCCCTCGATCGTCACCGCGATCGCGCCGGGCGGGAGCCAGCCGGGAGCGCGCTCCGGCCATTCGACCAGCGCGATCGCGTCGGGCGCGAACGCCTCGTCGAGGGCGAGCTCGGCGAGTTCGGCCGGGTCCTCGAGGCGGAAGAGGTCGACATGCTCGATCGCCGGCGTCCCCGGCTGCGGGGCGTCGTAGTGCTGGCGGAACACGAAGGTCGGACTGCTCACCGCCTGGTCGGAGCCGTGCAGCTCCGCGACCACGGCGCGGACGAAGGTCGTCTTCCCGGCACCGAGCGCTCCCTGCAGCGCGACGACGTCGCCGGACCGCAGCGAGCGAGCGAAAACGCGAGCGTAGGCATCGAATGCGGCGCGGTCGTCGAGGACGTCATCCGTCGGGTTCAGAATAGCGTTAGGTGCTCTTGCGCATGAGTGACGTCCTCGTCGGGATCATCGCCGGGGCCGTCTGTTCCGTGGTCGCTGCGGCGTTCGAGGGATCGATCCTGTACTTCCGCTTCTTCGACCTCGACCGGATCGGCGACGGGCTCGGCAGCAAGCTGTTCCTCATCGCGCTCGTCGGGGCGATCGTCGGCGGGATCGTCGGGTTCCTCGTCGGCGCGCTCTTCAAGCAACGCGACCCAGCGGCCAGGTGACCGCGAACCCGCCGGCGGTTCCGCGGCCCGATCCCGCAGCGAAGGCAGCGCGGCATCTGGCGGAGCTCGAGGCGCAGTACGACGCCCACCTCGCCGCGCTGCGAGAGCACGCGGTACTCGCTCGAGCCGCGGTCGGCGCCGACGCCGACGAGCTCACCGAGCGCGCCGAACCGCACCATCACGACCCCAGATTGTAGAAAGTACCCGTGAACAACGACTCTCGGATGTCCGCGATCGCCGTCGAAGACGAGATGCGGGAGAGCTACCTCTCCTATGCCATGTCGGTCATCGCGTCGCGCGCGCTTCCCGACGTCCGCGACGGCCTCAAGCCGGTGCAGCGTCGCATCTTGTACGCGATGCGCGAGATGGGCCTCGACCCCTCGAAGCAGCACCGCAAATGCGCCGGTGTGATCGGCGAAGTGCTGAAGAGCTACCATCCGCACGGCGATTCGTCGGTCTACGACGCGCTGGTGCGCATGGCGCAGGACTTCACGCTGCGCTACCCGATGGTCGACGGCCACGGCAACTTCGGATCGATCGATCCCGATCCGCCGGCGGCGTACCGCTACACCGAGGCCCGGCTCGCGCGCGCCGCGCTCGACATGCTGGCGGATATCGACAAGAACACGGTCGCGTTCATCCCGAACTTCGACGGGCAGACCGAGGAACCGGTCGTGCTGCCGGCGCGTCTGCCGCAGCTGCTCGTCAACGGCAGCTCGGGGATCGCGGTCGGGATGGCGACGAATATTCCGCCGCACAACGTCGGCGAGATCTGCGACGCGGTCGCCTACCTGATCCAGAACAAAGTCGCCGGCGCCGATCCGTCGATCGACGAGATCGACAACGCGCTGTGCGACATCGTGCACGGCCCCGACTTTCCGACCGGCGGCGTGCTGCACGGCCGCGAGGCGATCCGCCAGGCCTATAAGACCGGTCGCGGTTCCGTCGCGCTGCGCGGCAAGGCCGAGATCGTCGAGGAAAAGGGCCGCTTCCGCATCATCATCAGTGAGGTCCCCTTCCAAGTCTCCGTCAACCGCATCCTGGAGGCGATCACCGAGGCCTATCAGGACAAGCGGATCACCGGAATCACCGCGCTCCACAACGAGTCGAACCGCAAGGGGATGCGGATCGTGGTCGAGTTGCATCGCAGCGCGACGCCGCAAGTCGTGCTGAACCAGCTCTACAAGCAGACCCCGCTGCAGTCGAGCTTCGCGTTCAACATGCTGGCGCTGGTGCCGGCGACGCTGCGCGAGAAGGAGATCGCGGCCGGCCTGACGCCGCCGCTCGAGCCGCGCGTGCTCTCGCTGCGCGAGATGCTCGGTTACTTCATCGACCATCGGCAAGACGTCGTTCGCAAACGCTCGGTCTACGATCTCAACAAGGCCGAAGAACGCGCGCACCTGCTGCTCGGTTTTCTGGTCGCACTCGACAACATCGACCGCGTGATCGCGATCATTCGCGACAGCGACACCGTCGACACGGCCCGCGCGCGGCTGATCGAGGAGCCGTTCGCGCTCTCCGACGCGTTCCGGCGCATGGCCGGTCCGGCCGTCGCCGACGAGTTCCGGCTCTCGACGCTGCAGGCGGCGGCGATCGTCGACATGCGCCTGCGCACGCTCGTCGGCCTCGAGCGCCAGAAGATCGAGGACGAGTACGAAGGGCTGCTGGTCTCGATCGACGACCTGCGCGATCTGCTCTCCAAACCGGCCCGCATTCTCGGGGTCGTCGCCGACGAGACGCTCGACCTCAAGAAGCGGCTCGGCGACGCGCGCAAGACGCCGGTCGAGGCGCTCGAGGGCGAGCTCTCGATCGAGGACATCATCGCCGACACCGACGTCGTGGTGACGGTGACGGTCGGCGGCTACATCAAACGCGTCTCGGTCGACACGTTCCGCCAGCAGAACCGCGGCGGTCGCGGCGTCATCGGGATCGCGAACCTGAAGAAGGAAGACGTCGTCCGCAACTTCTTCATGGCGACGACGCACCAGTACGTGCTGTTCTTCACGAACAAGGGCCGGGCGTTCCGGCTGCGCGCGTACGAGATCCCCGATTCGACGCGGACTGCGCGCGGGACGGCGCTGGTCAACCTGCTGCAGCTCCCGCCCGGCGAGCTGGTCACGGCGGTCTTTCCGGTGCGGGCGTTCGACACCGAAGAGTACCTAGTGATGGTCACCCGCCGCGGGATCATCAAGAAGACGAAGCTCTCAGAGTTCGAGAACGTGCGCCGCAACGGCCTGATCGCGATCGGGCTCGACGAAGGTGACGAACTGCTCGCGGTCGACCTCTCGAGCGGCGACCGCGACATCATCCTTGCGACGCACGACGGGATGGCGATCCACTTCAACGAGCGCGACGTCCGGCCGATGGGCCGTCCGGCGCGCGGCGTGAAGGCGATGACGCTTGCCAAAGGCGACGAGATCGTCGCGATGGACGTGATGGAGGACGGCCGCAGCGAAGTGCTGATCGTCACCTCGCAGGCGTTCGGGAAGCGCACGCCGATCGACGAGTACCGCCATATCACCCGCGGCGGCAAAGGCGTGAAGGCGTTCGCGAAGGAGAAAGAGATCGGCCACGTCGTCGATCAGATTCTGGTCTCGCCGGAGGACGAGCTGCTGATGATCACCAGCGGGAATCAGGTCATCAGGATCCCCGTCTCGCAGATCCGCCGCGCCGGGCGCTCGACGAAGGGCGTTCGCCTGCAGCGGCTCGCCGAAGGCGACGAGGTCATCGCGATCGCGAACCTCGGCCAGCAGTCGAAGCGCGTCGCCGACATCACCGGCGAGGAACCGCCGAAGGCGTAAGCTAGGGCGCAGCCTCGATGCGGTCGCCGACGCGGGCGACGTGGTCGCCGATGATGTGGGCGACCACGTACTTGCCGGCGAGCTCGACCACGACGAGATCGAACGGTGCGTGCAGCTTGCCGGCGCCGTCGGCGACGTCGTGCAGCAGCTCGTTCACCGTGAGGGGGCCGCTCGTGGTGAGGATGACCAGGTCGCCGTCGACGCGCAGCACCCGTGCGACGACGACCGGCGCGACGGTGATCGGTGAGGCGTCCGGCGCCGGCGTCGCGAGCGAAGCGGGCGCTGCGGAGGCGATCGCGGTGACCGGCGCCGCGGCGTCGCGCGGGAGCAGCAGCGGTTCGCGGGCCAGCGTCGCGCGGACGGCGCGTTCCCACGTCTGCGGCGCGGTGAGCTCGTCGTCGCGCAGGTCGACCGCGGAGAGCGGCTCGCTCTCGACGCGAACGGTCTTCGAGGTGACGGCGCCGGTCGCACAGTTGCGCACGGTGAAGCGCGCGATCCCGTAGGCGCGGTCGGTGTCCTGCGCCAGCCCCGGCAGGCGCATCGCGCGGTCGAACGTCGCGAACACGGCGTACTGCAGGTGGGCGGTGCGGCAGCGCGCGTCGTCGGGGAGCGCCGTGCCGTCCTCGGCGGCGGCCGAGCGGCCGACGTAGTCGGTCGCGAGCTTGCGCCACAGCGCGGCGGGCATCGAGCGCCGCGCGTTCTCCCCGACGTCGGCGATCACGAGCACGGTCGCCGGCCCCGGCGGGCGCGGTCCGGCGACCGCCGGGGCGAGCGCGACGAGGACGAGACCGGTGAGCATCACGGGAACCAAGCGCACGTCCGGGGCCTTTCGACGGGCCCGGGGTCGAAACCGTCGCTCCGGCGGCCGGGTCGAAGCACTCGTAATGAGCGCACTCCTCGACGTCACCCAGAGCACCTTCCCGACCGCCGTGCTGGGCTCCGACAAGCCCGTCCTGGTCGATTTTTGGGCCCCCTGGTGCGGCCCGTGCCGCATGCTCTCGCCCGTCGTCGAGAAGGTCGCCGGTCAGCTCGGCGACCGGGTCAGCTTCGTGAAGATGAACACCGACGAGAACCCCTCGATCGCCGGGCAGTACGGCATCTCCGGGATCCCGTGCCTCATCCTCTTCAAGGGCGGCCAGGCCGTCGACCGCATCGTCGGCTTCGTCCCGGAGCAGACGATCCGTCAGATGCTCGACAAGCATCTGATCGCAGCCTAGATCGCTGCCTGAGCGCCGCGGCCTGCCGGCCGTTCATCGGATCCTCGACGAACCGCGCGTTGCGCGGTTCGTCGCGCTTCTCGGCCAGGCCACGGTGAAGCAGCACGCCGTCGCCGCGCTCGACGCCGCGCGCGCGACGCCGGCGACGCCGGGTGAAGACGAAGTGCTCGCCCGAATTCTGTCGCTGCTGGTTGCGGAGTCGCAGTGCGGGCTCACCGGCGTTCTGAACGGGACGGGGATTCTGCTGCACACGAACCTTGGCCGCGCGCCGCTCGCGCGAGAGGCGCTCGACGCGATCGCCGAGACCGCGGGCGGCGCCTCGAATCTGGAGTACGACCTCGGTGCCGGCGTGCGCGGGTCGCGGTACGACCGCCTCGGCGCGCTTCTGCGCGCTGCGACCGGCGCGGAGGATGCGCTCGTCGTCAACAATTGCGCCGCGGCGGTCTTGCTCGTGCTCGACACGCTGGCGCGAGGTGCCGACAGCTCGCCGCGTGAGGTGGTCGTGGCGCGCAGCCAGTTGATCGAGATCGGCGGCGGCTTTCGGTTGCCGGACGTGCTCGCGCGCAGCGGTGCGGTGCTGGTCGAGGTCGGTACCACCAACAAAACGCGCATCGCCGACTACGCGCGCGCGCTCACGCCGCGCACCGCGCTGATCTTGCGCGTGCACCCATCGAACTATCGCATCGAAGGCTTCACCGAAGAGGTCGCGGCCGCGGAGCTGGTCGCGCTCGGCCGGCGCGCCGGCGTGCCGGTCGCCGAGGATCTCGGCAGCGGCGCGCTCGCCGATCTGCGCGAGTACGGCCTGCCGCACGAACGGACCGTGCGTGAAGCGGTCGCGGACGGGATCGACCTCATCGCGTTCTCCGGCGACAAGCTGCTCGGCGGACCGCAGGCCGGGATCATCGCGGGCCGCACCGCTTTGATCCGCCGCATGCGCGCGAACCCGCTGCTGCGCGCGCTGCGCGTCGGAACGCCGACGATCGCCGCGCTCGGCGCGACGCTGCGCCTGCACCTGGACCCGGCGTCCCGCGAGCAGATTCCGTTCTATCGCATGCTCGCGGTGCCGATCGAGACGTTGCGCGCGCGTGCGGAGACGATCCGGCTGCGTCTGGCGACGATCGACCTGCAAGTCGAGGCCGTCGAGGGATACGCCGGCGGCGGGACGCTGCCGCTCGCGCCGATCGCGTCGACCGCGCTCGCGTGGCGTCCTGATGACGGCCGAGTCGACGCCGCCGCAGCGCGGCTCCGGCGCGGGACGCCGCCCCTCGTCGCGCGCGTCGACGGTGACCGCGTCCTGATCGACCTCCGTACGATCCCGCCGCAACGCGACGCAGACGTGGCGGCGGCGCTCGGCGCGGCGTGCTACGCCGTGCCCGCCTCGTGATGCACCAGCGCATCGGCGGCGCGTAGCGCGTCCTCCGTGGTCTGCGCCCAGGTCGCGAAGCCGCTCTCGTGCGTCCACGTGTCGAAGGTCGAGCGGACCTTGCCGTAACTGTTGTCGAGCACCACGTGCGGCACCCCGAGCAAGATCGCGAAGATGTGCGCGTGCAGGCGATCCGTCACGATAACCTGCGCCGACGCGACGATCTCGATCCCGCGGCGGACCCAAGCCTGCGCGAGCGGTCCGAACGTCGATGCCAGCGCCCGTGAGCGCCGATCCGCGCGGCCCGCATCCTCGCGCGTGAATTCGACGAGGCGCCGGTTGAGCTCGAGGATCCGACGCGTGGCGATCGGCATCCCGTCGCCGGCAGCGGTGGGCAGCCAGTCGGAGGCGGGGAGCTCCGGGGGCGGTGCGGCGCGCTCGACGCGTTCGGCGTCCTGACGGCCGAGCCAGAACCGAGCGTGGGCGCGACCTGCCGGCCGGTCGAGCGGACCGAGGGCGAAAGCCATGTCCGGAGACAGCAGCGTCGGTACCTCGAACCATCGCGATGCGATCTCGTGGCTCTGCCGCTCGCGGACGATCAGCGTGAAGTCGGGATGCGCGGCACACAGACGGCGCATGCGCTCGCGATTCTCCGGTTGCCGGAACCAGATGCTCTGCGGGAGCTGAACGAGGCGCCGGTCCTTGCAGTGCTCGAGCAGATGTTCCCGCAGCCCTTGCTGACCGGCGTAGAGATCGCCGAAATTTCCGCCGCCGTTCAGGAGCAGCGGTCCGCCGCCGATCGCGCGGCGCATCGCCTCCGCGCTGAACGCTGACCACGTGCACGCGTAGCCCACCGGGACACGCAGCCGGCGCAAGGCCGCGTGCGCGCCGAGCCAGATCGCGTTGTCGCCTGGATTCGCGTGGTTGGGGAAGTTCACGAGCCCGACGGGCCGTCCAGGTTCGAGCAAGCCCTCCAGCACGGCGTCGACGCGACCGGCCATCCGCAACGCGAACGACGATCGATCGGACGGCGCAACCACGCCGGGAATGCTGTCGAACGCGATGGCGGTTCTCCCGAGCAGGCCTCCGCGAGCGAGTTCTCCGGCCGCGCCGCGCGCTCCGGCAAGGCCCTTGGGGGCGGGACCACCGGCGAATCGGCTTGAAGGTGCGGGCGTGCTCATTGGGTCGAGCGCGCGATGAAGCTGTTCATGACGCTCCTGGTGCGCGATCTGCAGGACATCGTCGCGGCGAACATCGCCTATCATCTCGATCGCGGCGTCGACCACGTCATCGTGACCGATAACGGCTCTACCGACGATACGCGCGAGATCGTCGAGCTGTTTGCGCGCAACGGCCTCGCCACGCTCATTGACGAACCGCGCGACGACTACGACCAACCCGGATGGGTGACGCGGATGGCGCGCATGGCCGCCGCGATGGGCGCGGACTGGGTGATCAACAACGACGCCGACGAGATGTGGTGGCCGCTCGAAGGTGACCTCAAGTCGCCCCTGGCGCGCATTCCCTCCGAGTTCGGATCGGTGATCGCGCCGCGCGCGAACATGCTGCCGCTGCGCACGCTCGACGGCCACGCGTTCGAGCAGATGGTGCTACGCGACGTCCACAGCGTCAACGGCTTGGGCCGGCCGCTGTCGGGGAAGGCCGCGCACCGCGCGGCCGCCGACGTCGATGTGATGCCCGGAAATCACGAGGTGGTCTCCCCGTCGCTCGGCCCCGCCGTGGCGACCAGCGAGATCCTCATCTATCACTACCCCCACCGGTCCTACGAGCAGATGGCACACAAGATCGCGCTCGGCGGCCCGGCGGTCGAACGGAACACCAACATCTCGGACGAGGTCTTCGATGTCTGGCGGGAGTTGTACAAGCTCCTTCGCGCCGACCGCTTGCATGAGTGGTACGACGCGCTGCCGCACGCCGACGATCCGGCGCTCGGCGCACCGCTCGCGTCGGACGATGTGGTCCGCGACGAGCGCCTTGCACGGTACCTGCGCGAGAACGTGTTCTGGGCACTCGGTTTGAGCGCTCGCGCGCCGGTCCTCGACGATCGCCCAGCAGGTATGGACGGAACGAGTGCAATCGAGGCCGCGGTGAGCACATGACGCGCCGGCCCTAGAGTCCGTAGCGCTTGCGAAGCCAGCCGGCCGTCTCCGCGAGGCCGTCGGGCCAGGCGACGCGCGGGCGCCACGGTGTCGCGTTCCGGATCAGGCCGGTGTCGAGGATGCTCACCGGAACGTCGATCGGGCGAGGCGGTTTCCGAACGATGTGCGCGTCTGGGATATCCAGCAGCCGCTTGACGTCAGCGACGACGTCGTTGAGTTTGCGGCCTACGCCGCTGCCGACGTTCATGACGCGGTGCGTTCCGGCATAGTGTGCCGCGTGCAGGAAGGCCGCGACGACGTCGTCGACGTGGACGAAGTCGCGCGTCGTCTCACCTTCGCCCCAAATCTCGAGTGCGCTTCCCGAGAGCGCGCGGTAGAGCGTCGCGGCGACGACACCCTGGCGGCGGAACGGCGACTGCCCGGGACCGTAGGCATTGCCGACGCGGAGCACCTGGTAGTCGAGACCGTGGTGGTGATGGTAGAGCGCGAGATAACGCTCGATCGCGACGCGCGTGGTTCCGTAGGCCGAGATCGGTTCGGCCGCGGCGGTCTCGGGGGTCGGGATGACGCTCGACATCCCGTAGACGGCCCCGCCCGACGACGCGAAAAGCAGCCGTCGAACCTTCGCGACGAGGCACACGTCGAGCAATTTGATGGTCCAGTAGACGTACGTGGCGAGGTCCTCGGCCGGATCGAGGTCGGCGAACTCGGGGACCGACGAGCCCAGCAGATGAAAGACGAACTCTTGACCGTCGACCGCGTGCGAAAGCGCGACGCGGTCGGAGAACTCGCCGTCCTGCCATCGCACCCGGAGGTCGACGGCCTCGCGTTCGCGCGGCGGATGCCCGTAGCCGCTCACCACCGCGCCGCGGTCGCAGAGCGCCGTCGACAACGCGCGACCGAGGAATCCGCCGCCGCCGAGCACCAGGCACCGGGCGCCGTCGAGCGACGGCGCCGCTATCTCGCGGGAACCTGCGAACGGCGTCGGCATCGCCGGCAGCTTCAAGTCGAGGCGGCACCGCCCTCCGCCGCCGACGAGCGTCGCGCGTTTTTTGCGCCGATTTTTCAAGGAGGCCGTCGCCTGTGCAGCGGACCGTCCGAGCTGATGCACGTCGTCGGAACCGCAGGACACGTCGACCACGGGAAGTCGTCGCTCGTCCGCGCGCTGACCGGAACCGATCCCGACCGCTGGATCGAGGAGCGGCTGCGCGGGATGACGCTCGATCTCGGCTTCGCGCACCTGCGCTACGACGACGGCGTTGAGGCGGGGATCGTCGACGTCCCCGGTCACGAGCGCTTCGTGCACAACATGCTGGCCGGTGCGGGCGGAATGGAGCTCTTGCTCCTCGTCGTCGCGGCGAACGAAGGCGTGCGGCCGCAGACGGTCGAGCACCTCGCGATCCTCGATTTCCTCAACGTGCGGCGCGCGATCGTCGTGCTGACGAAACGCGATCTGGTCGACGATGCGGCGCTCGCCGAGGTAGAAACCGCGGTGCGCGCGGCGATCGCCGATACGGTCGCGCGCGACGCGCCGGTGCTGGCCGTGTCGACCCTCACCGGCGAGGGGCTGCCGGAGCTGCGGGCGGCGATCCACGACGCGCTGGTCGCGCTGCCGCCGCGCCCCGCGGACGCGCCGGCGTTCTTGCCGGTCGACCGCGTCTTCGCGCTGCCCGGCCGGGGGACGATCCTCACCGGCACCCTGATGCAAGGGACGCTGCGCGCCGGTGACACGCTGCGGCTCGAACCGCCCGGGCGCGAGGTGCGCGTCCGCTCGCTGCAGGTCTTCGGCGGTGCGCGCGACGCGGTCGGCGGCGGCGCCCGCGTCGCGGTGAACGTTCCGGGCGTCGAGGTCTCCGAGCTGCGGCGCGGCGCGGTCCTCGCCGACGACGCGTTTGCGGCGCGCTCCTCGCTGCGCGTGCGCTTCCGCGCGCACCCGCACGCTGCGCTGCGCCGGCGCACGCCGGTGCGCGCGTACCTCGGCGCGGCGGAGATCCTCGGTACGCTGGTCTTCGACGGCGCTCCGCCGGTGAACGGCGCCGCGGTCGACGCGACGCTCCACCTGCGGCATGCGACGACGGCATATCCGGGCGAAGCGTTCGTCGTGCGCGCGCTCTCGCCGAAGGCGCTGCTCGGCGGCGGCAACGTCGACGCCGGCGCCGTCGCGCACGCGAGCGAGCCGGACGAGGTCGATGCGCCCGACGCCGCGGCGATCGCGCACGCGCTCGCCGAGTTCGGGCTCGCGCCGCGCACCGCGGCCGAGCTCGGCGCGCGCGCAAACGTGCGCGAAGAGCGCGCCGCCGCGATTTTGGACGAGCTCGCTGCGCGCGGCGCGGCGCGCCGGCTGCACAAGCCGGTCGCGTTCATCGACGGTCAGGCCGCCGACGCGCTCTCGGCGCGGATTTTCGAAACGCTCGCGCGCCGCGAGGCGGAGTCGCCGTGGATCCTCGGCACGACCTCGCTCGCGCTCGCGCGCGAGCTCGCGACCGACGAATCGCTGCTCCTACGGCTGCTCGCGAGCGATGCCGAAGAGGGCCGCATCGCCGCACGTGCCGGTTATCACGCGACGCCGGCCCACCGCGCGCAGCTCAGCGAAGAACAGCGCACGTTCTTCGAGCACGTCGTCCCGCTCGATCCCGCGCAGCCGCTCGTCCCGGTGCCGCTCGACGACGTGCTCGCCGAGCTGCGCCGCACGAAGATCGCTGGGCTGGGCCAAGCGTTCGACACGCTGCTCGCGGCCGGCGCGCTCGTGAAGGTCGGCGCCGACGTCTATCGCGGGACGCAGGTCGACGAGATCCGCCGCCGGCTCGAAGCGGCGATCGGACGCGACGGGCCGATCACGATGGCGCGCTTCCGCGACGCGGTCGGAACGACGCGCAAGTACGCCGTCCCGCTGATGGAGTGGTTCGACGCCACCGGCATCACGGTCCGCGACGGCGACGTCCGCGCGCTGCGCCGCCGCCCTACCGCGCAATAATCTGTCGCCACGTCCGCTATTTTGTTGCGGGTACTTGGACCGTTTCTCCGGTGACTTAGGGGATCACCCGTGAGGTGAACTGGTAGTGGTAGTCGACCCAGCCGCGGACGGCGTCGAGCTGGTCGGGCCAGTATTTCTGCACCAGGTAGAGTGCCTCGTCGATTCCGGATGACACGCCGCCGCACGTGACCAGCCCGGCGTCGTCGACGACCCGTGCGTCGGTGTCGGGATTGAGGATGGTGACCTCTTCGCCGAGGCTCGCCGCGAATTCGGCGAGCTTTTGCAGCACACCGGGATGGCTGGTGATCGTTTTGTCGCGCGCGACCTGCGCGCCGACGAGCCCGAACGCGCCGGTGCACACCGACGTCACCGTTCGTTGCGCGGCGTACTGTTTCGCGATCGGGCCGGTGAACGCGGGATTGGTGCTCTGCAGACCGATCCCGGCGGGGACGGTCGTCCCCGGCTCGACGAAGATGCCGCCGGCGACGATCAGGAGGTCGGGCAGGTTCGAACCGTCCCACGGCTCGCTCATGAAGCGGAAGCCGTTCCCCGAGCGCACGAGCCCGTTCGGATCCTTCGTCGTGCCCGGGATCGAGACGACGCGCAGATCGAGCTCGACGCCGAGCCATTGCACCAGCGTGCCGAGGATCTCGAACGGGCCGGTGACGTCGAGCTGATCGCAGTCGTCGTAGGCGAGGATGAAGATGCTGCCGGGTGCGTTCATTCGCGGGCTCCTTTCGCGCGCAGGTTCGCCAAGATGCGATCGCGGCTTCCGGTCAGGTGCGCGCGCATCAGCTCGACCGCGAGATCGGCTTGGCCGAGCGCGACCGCATCGGCGATCGCCTCGTGGTCGTCCCAGGTGTCGGCCGGATAATCACCGGCCTCGAAGTAGGCGTGCATCACGCGCATGATCTGCGACCACTGCGCGCCGAGCGCCGCGACCAAATGCGGGTTGTCGGACGCGAGCGCGACGTCGGAGTGGAAGTCGCGGTCAAGCCGGAACAGCGCGGTCAGATTTCGCGCGGCGATCGCCTGGCGCGCGAGCGCGTGGCGCTGCTTCGTCGAGGCGCGCAGATCGGCGTAGCGTTCGGCCGCGCGCCGCAGGGCCAGTGATTCGAGCGCGAGCCGGAGCTCGTAGAGATCGACCACGTCCTTGGGCGCCAACGGCCGGACGATCGCGCCGCGGTTGGGGCTGATGACGACCAGTCCCTCGCCCTCGAGCCGGCGAAGCGCCTCGCGCAGCGGGATGCGGCTGATCCCGAACGCCTCGGCGAGATCGTCCTGGACCAGCCGGGTACCGGGGGCATACCGCCCGGTCAGGATCGCCTCGCGCAGCGCGTCGAGCAGGCCCTCCGAGCGGGGCTCGGGGCTCCGGGCCAGGTTCAGAGCCATGAGATTGTATACACCCGACAGGAGGGCTTGACCTTCTCTTTCGAATAATTGTATACAATCCAGACCGGAGGTACCCCGAGCCGTGCAGACGATCGAGACGACCAGTAGCGACGAGCAGCGCCGCTGGGAGCAACTGACGCTCCTGCCCTTCACCGAGCGGCGCCCGGAGGCGCGCGAGGTCTTCCGCACCCAGGGCGGTGCGGCGCTGGAGCGGGTCTACACGCCGACCCATATCGCCGACGTCGACTTCGATCGCGACATCGGCTTCCCGGGCCAGTTCCCGTACACGCGCGGACCCTATCCGACGATGTACCGGGCCCAGCCGTGGACGATGCGCCAGATCGCCGGCTTCGGCACCGCCGACGACACCAACGAGCGGTTCCGCTTTCTGATCGCGCAAGGGCAGACCGGAATCTCGACCGATTTCGACATGCCGACGCTGATGGGCTACGACTCGGACGACGAGCGCAGCGAGGGTGAGGTCGGGCGCGAGGGTGTCGCGATCGACAGCGTCGACGACATGCTCGACCTGTACGCCGGGATCGACCTCGAGAAGATCAGCGTCTCGATGACGATCAACCCGTCCGCCTGGATTCTGCTGGCGATGTACCTGGTCACGGCCGACGAGCGCGGGTTCGACCGCAAGAAGCTCTCGGGGACGATCCAGAACGACATCATCAAAGAGTACGTCGCGCAGAAGGAATGGGTCTATCCGCCGCGCCCCGCGATGCGGCTCGTGCGTGACTCGATCACGTACTCGGCCGAGCATCTGCCGCGCTACAACCCGGTCAACGTGAGCGGCTACCACTCACGCGAGGCCGGCAGCACCGCGATCCAAGAGGTTGCGTTCACGCTCGCCGCGGGGATCGCGTACGTCGAGGAGGTCGTCAAGGCCGGGATCGACGTCGACGACTTCGCGCCGCGCCTCTCGTTCTTCTTCGTCTCGCAGATCGACTTCTTGGAAGAGGTCGCGAAGTTCCGCGCCGCGCGCCGCGTCTGGGCGCGCGTGATGAAAGAGCGCTTCGGCGCGAAGAAACCGGAATCGATGCGGCTGCGCTTCCACTGCCAGACCGCCGGCGTCTCGTGCACCGCGCGCGAACCGCTCAACAACATCGCGCGCACCGCGATCGAAGCGCTGGCCGCGGTCTGCGGCGGCGCGCAGTCGCTGCACACGAACGGCTACGACGAGGCGCTCTCGATCCCGAGCGAGCCCGCGATGAAGATCGCGCTGCGCACGCAGCAGATCATCGCCGAAGAGGTCGGGATCGTCGGCACGATCGATCCGCTGGCCGGCTCGTACGCGCTCGAGCGCCTCACGACCGACATCGAGAAGGCGTGCTTCGACTACTTCGCCGAGATCGACAAGCGCGGCGGCACGATCAAATGCATCGAGGACAACTTCCTTCAGATGGAGCTCGCCGACGCGGCCTACGATCTGCACAAGCGCAAGGAGGCCGGCGAGCGGCACGTCGTCACCGTGACGAAGTACCGCGACGAGAGCGCGAACCCGCACGTCGAGCTGCACCACGTCGACGAGGCGGCCTCGGGCCGGCAGCTCGCGCGCCTGGCCAAAACCAAGGCGACGCGCGACGCGGCGGCCGTGGCGAAGGCGCTCGACGAGGTCGTGCGCGTCGCGAAGACCGACGAGAACATCATGCCGGCGACGATCGCGGCGGTGAAAGTGCGCGCGACCGGCGGCGAGATCATCAAGGCGCTGCGCCCGGTGTTCGGCACGTACGTGGAGACGCCGGTCTTTTGATCGGGCACCGCGTCCATCGCGACCTGGCGCGCGCCATCTCGGCGGTGGAGAACGGGGTTACCGACTTTCGCGGCGCGCTCGCGCAGTTCGCCGCGTTCGGCGGCCCGGTGCGCGGCGCGCGCCGCGCCGACGTCATCGGCATCACCGGCCCGCCCGGCGCCGGCAAGTCGACGCTCGTCGACCGGCTGATCGAGGGCTTCCGCAGCGACGGTGAGACCGTTGCGGTGATCGCGGTCGATCCGTCCTCGCCGTTCACGCACGGCGCGGTGCTCGGCGACCGGGTCCGCATGCAGCGTCACGCCGGCGACGCCGGCGTGTTCATCCGCAGCATGGCGTCACGCTCGGCCGGCGGCGGGCTCGCGCCCGCGACGCGCGACGCGGTGCGGCTCGCCGACGAGGCCGGTTTCGACGTCGTGATCGTCGAGACGGTCGGCGTCGGTCAGGTCGAGCTCGAAGTCGTCGCGGTCGCCGACGTGATCGTCGTCGTGACGGTGCCGGCGCTCGGCGACGGCGTGCAGGCGATCAAAGCGGGGCTGACCGAGATCGCCGACGTGTTCGTCGTCAACATGGCCGACCGGCCCGGCGCGAACGCGAGCGCCGTCGATCTCAAGCACATGGTCCGCGAGGGCAAGCGCGAGATCCCCGTGCTGCAGACGATCGCGCAGGACGGTACCGGCGTCGCGGAGCTGCTCGCCGTGCTCGAGGCGAAGCGCAACGGCGAGGACACGAACGCGGTGCGCGCCGTTCGCTTCGAGATCGTGCGCCGCGCGCGCGACGAAGCGGTGCGCGGCGCCCTCGCGTTGCTCGATACCCCCGACGCTGCCGCGGTGCTCGACCGCCTGCGCGATCGCGAACTCACCCGCAACGACGCGATCGACGCGCTCGTGCTCATGCTCGGAGGAACCGTCAATGCCCATTAAGGTGCTCGTCGCCAAGCCCGGCCTCGACGGCCACGACCGCGGTGCGAAGATCGTCGCGCGCGCGCTGCGCGACGCGGGGATGGAGGTCGTCTACACCGGCCTGCACCAGACGCCGGAGATGATCGTCAACGCGGCGATCCAGGAGGACGTCGACGTCGTCGGCGTGAGCATCCTCTCGGGCGCGCACATGACGATCTTCCCGAAGATCATGACGATGCTCAGCGAGCGCGAGGTCGACGACATCGCCGTCGTCGGCGGCGGCGTGATCCAAGCGGACGACATCCCCAAGCTCAAGGCGATCGGCGTGCGCGAGATCTTCAACGCCGAAGCCTCGACGCAGGACCTGATCGACGGCATCGAACGGATCGTCGCCGAAACCGGCCGTGACCGCACGCGCCGGGAAGCCGCTTCGTCGCGATGATCCAGGCCGCGACGGCGCCTTGGCCGCCGGCGTACGATCCCGCGTACCGTCCGCCGTCCGGCGCGCCGTACTGGGACGCGGCGCTCGAGACGCTCTCGGAGGACGAGCGCGCGAGCGTCATCCTCGAGAAGATCCAGCGCGTGATGGCGTGGGCCTACGAGCGTGCGCCGTTCTACCGCACGCGCTGGCAGGCTGCCGGCCTCGAACCCGGCGACGTGCGATCGCTCGACGACTTCTCACGCGTCCCGACGATCGCCAAAGCGGACTTGCGCGCCGACCAAGCCGCGCACCCGCCGTTCGGTTCGTACCTGTGCATCGATCCGAGCGAGATCTTTCGCATCCACGGCACGTCGGGGACGAGCGGCCGTCCGACCGCGTTCGCGTGGAGCCGTGACGACTACGACCGGATCGCGGAGTCGCACGCGCGCATCATGTGGAGCTTCGGGCTGCGGCCGAGCGACACGGTGTTCGTCGGCTCGACCTTCTCGCTCTACGTCGGCTCGTGGGGCGCGCTGGCGGGGATCGAGCGGCTCGGCGCCGCGGCGTTCCCGTTCGGCGCCGGCGTTCCCGGGATGACGCTGCAGGCGGTTTCGTGGCTGCTGCAGATGAAGCCGACCGCGTTCTACGGCACGCCGTCGTACGCGCTGCGGATCGCCGAGACGGCGCACGCCGAAGGCGTCGACCCGCGCGACTTCGGGCTGCGCATCATGTTCTTCTCCGGCGAGCCGGGCGCCGGGATCCTCGGAACGAAGCGCCTGATCGAAGAGACGTTCGGCGCGATCTGCATCGACAGCGGCAGCATGGGCGAGGTCACGCCCTGGATGAACATCACCGAGTGCGAGCACCGCACCGGGATGCACCTCTGGCAGGACATCGTCTACACCGAGCTGCTCGACCCCGCGACGATGCGCCCGTTACCGTACGGTGCGACCGGCACGCCGGTCTACACGCAGCTGATGCGCCGCGGCCAGCCGATGATCCGGCTCGTCTCGGGCGATCAGGCCGAGTGGACGAACGACCCGTGCCCGTGCGGTCGCACGTACCCGCGCTTCCCGCGCGGGATCATCGGCCGCATCGACGACATGCTGGTGGTCCGCGGCGAGAACATCTATCCCAGCGCGATCGAAGACGTGCTGCATGGTTTCCCCGAGATCGGCACCGAGTTCGAGATCGTCGTCTCGCGCCCGGCCGCACTCGACGTCCTCACCGTCCGCGCGGAGCTCGCCGCGCCGTGCGACGAAGCCGCGCTCAGCTTCCGCCTCGCCGCGCAGCTCAAACGCCGGCTCGGCATCCGCGCCGAGATCGCGTTCGCCCCCGCCGGCACGCTGTCACGCACCGACCTCAAATCCCGCCGCGTCCGCGACGAACGGCAGACGACATCCTGATCGCTCCTTAGCCCGCGCCTGAATCGTCGGCGGATCGTTCGCCATCGACGACGTAGCCGTACCTCTCGAAAAATGCCGTTACCTCGGATTCGGTCGCGTTGTTTTCTGCGAGGCGGACGACGAGGTCTTCGACGATTGCCACGGGCGCGGCGATGCCGATGCCGTTGACCAGCAGAAAAGCGCGCGTCGTTGCCCACGCGATGCGTTTGTTCCCGTCGAGGAACGCATGGTTCTGCGTAAGGCCCCGAAGGTATGCCCACGCCTTGCGGCCGATCGTGGGGTACGCATCTTCGCCGAACGCTGATTGCTGCGGTGCAAGCACGGCGGATTCCAGAAGGTCGTACGATCGAATGAGAGTCTTCGGCGGACCGATCAGCGCGTCAAATATCTCGAGAACGTCTTCAACGTCCAGGTATGTTGTCGGGGACTCCATCCACGGTCTCCTGTGGCCCTCTTCCGAGAGCTTCAAGGATCTCAGCGTCTTCCCGAGCGATTCGTTCGATCGCGGCGCGAAGCTGCGGCTTCGTTACGCGCACGGCATCGAAGTGGGACCGAAGGGCTTCGCGTACAATGTCCGACATCGATTTTTTCTCGATCGTAGAGCGACGGCTGAGTTCCTCATAAAGTTCACGATCGAGACGGAGCGGCATCTGCCTGACATCCGCCCCTACGTGTTCGCGCTGTGTCATTACAGCGAGCCTTTCGAGGTCGAGCCACACTGGAAAAAGTACCGCGAGGGCGGTAAGAACATGCTTGGCTCGGCTCACGAACGAGGATGAGGCCTCCGGTGAGCGGTTCCATGATACCACGATACCAAGATATCGGCAAGCACCGCCCGAAACCTCGGGATTAGCACTCAGGGTTAAAGAGTGCGAGTATGAACGTAGAACGCATGACCCAGCGCGTCCAGGAGGCGCTGAATGCGGCGTACACCCGGGCGTTGGCCGAGCATCACACGCAGACGGCCCCGGAACATCTGCTCGCTGCGATCCTGGACCAGACCGGCGGCGTCGCGGCGCCGATCCTGGAGAAGGCCGGCCTCGACCCGGCGGCCGTCGACCAGCAGCTCCAGCGCGCGCTCGAGGCGCTGCCGCGCTTCCAAGGCGCGAACGCCGACCAGAGCCACGTCACGGTCGCGCCGGCGCTGACGCGTCTGCTCGGCAAAGCCGACGACGAAGCGAAGTCGCTCAACGACGACTACGTCTCGGTCGAGCATCTGCTGCTCGCGATGACCGGCGACGGCGGCGGGGTCGGCAAGCTGTTCCGCGAGCTCGGGCTTTCGCGCGAGAAACTGCTCACGGCGCTGCGCGAGGTGCGCGGCAACCAGCGCGTCACCACCCAGAACCCGGAAGGTACGTATCAGTCGCTCGAGCGCTACGGCCGCGATCTGACGAAGGCGGCGCAGGACGGCAAACTCGACCCGGTGATCGGCCGCGACGACGAGATCCGGCGCGTGATCCAAGTGCTCTCGCGGCGGACCAAGAACAACCCGGTCCTGATCGGCGAACCCGGCGTCGGCAAGACGGCGATCGCGGAAGGGCTCGCGCAGCGCATCGTGCGCGGCGACGTCCCCGAAGGGCTGAAGGACAAGAAGCTGATCGCGCTCGACATGGGCTCGCTGATCGCCGGCGCGAAATACCGCGGCGAGTTCGAAGAGCGGCTGAAGGCCGTGCTCAAGGAAGTGCAGAGCGCGGCCGGGCGCGTGCTGCTGTTCGTCGACGAACTGCACACCGTCGTCGGCGCGGGCAAGACCGAAGGCTCGATGGACGCCGGCAACCTGCTCAAGCCGCTGCTCGCGCGCGGCGAGCTGCACATGATCGGCGCGACGACGCTCGACGAGTACCGCAAGTACATCGAGAAGGACGCCGCGCTCGAGCGCCGGTTCCAACCGGTGCTGGTCGATCAGCCGTCCGTCGAGGACACGATCTCGATCCTGCGCGGGCTGCGCGATCGCTACGAAGTGCACCACGGCGTGCGCATCAAGGACGCGGCGCTGGTCGCCGCGGCGGTGCTCTCCAACCGTTACATCGCCGATCGTTTTCTCCCCGACAAGGCGATCGATCTGGTCGACGAGGCCGCGGCGAAGCTGCGCACCGAGATCGACTCGATGCCGGTCGCGCTCGACGAAGCCTCGCGCCGCATGATGCAGCTCGAGATCGAGCGCGAGGCGCTGCGCAAAGAGCACGACGATGCGTCGAAGACGCGGCTCGAGAAGCTCGAGGCCGAGCTGGCGGAGCTGCACGAGCAGACCGACGGGTTGCGGGCGCGCTGGCAGTCCGAGAAGGACGCGGTCGCGCAGACGCGCGAGCTGCGCGAGCAGATCGAGAACACCAAGGTCGAGGTCGAGCGCGCGACGCAGGCGGCCGACTACGCGAAGGCGTCGGAGCTCAAGTACGGACGGCTGGCCGACTTCGAGCGCCGGCTGAAGGCGAAGGAGACCGCCGCGAGCGCCGGTCAGTCGCGGCTGCTCAAGGAAGAGGTCGACGAAGAAGACATCGCCGCGATCGTCAGCCGCTGGACGGGGATCCCGGTCAGCAAGCTGCTCGAGGGCGAGATCCAGAAGCTGCTGAACCTCGAGGGGGAGCTGCACGCGCGGGTCATCGGCCAGGACGAAGCCGTCACGGCTGTCGCGGAAGCGATCGTGCGCGCGCGTTCGGGTCTGGGCGATCCGAACCGCCCGCTGGGCTCGTTCCTCTTCCTCGGTCCGACCGGCGTCGGCAAGACCGAGCTGGCGCGTGCGCTGGCCGCGTTCCTGTTCGACGACGAGCGTGCGATGGTGCGGATCGACATGTCGGAATACGGCGAGAAGCACAGCGTCGCGCGGCTGCTCGGCGCACCGCCGGGATACGTCGGGTACGACGAGGGCGGCCAGCTCACCGAGGCCGTGCGCCGGCGTCCGTTCTCGGTGCTGCTTTTCGACGAGATCGAAAAAGCGCACCCCGACGTGTTCAACGTCTTCCTGCAGATCCTCGACGAGGGCCGGCTGACCGACGGTCAGGGCCGCACGGTCGACTTCAAGAACACGATCGTGATCATGACCTCGAACATCGGCTCGCATCGCATCCTCGATGCGGCGACGGAGCTGGGCGCGGTCGACTTCGCGGTGATGCGCGCGACGGTGCTCGACGAGCTGCGCCAGAGCGTGCGGCCGGAGTTCCTCAACCGCATCGACGAGATCGTCGTCTTCCACAAACTCTCCGAGGATCAGCTCAAGGAGATCGTCGAGATCCAGCTCGACCGCGTACGGGCGCGCCTCCGCGAGCGGCGCATCGCGCTGGAGATCACCGATCCGGCGAAGACGCACTTGGTGCGCGTGGGCTACGAACCCGCCTACGGCGCGCGGCCGCTCAAGCGCGCGATCCAGCGGGAAGTCGAGACGCCGCTGGGCCGGAAGATCTTGGCCGGCGAGGTGCGCGACGGCGACGTCGTCCGCATCGACGCCGACCCCGATCACGGGGAGCTGACCTTCAAGGTGGTCGAGGCGCTCCCCGACCTGCCGGCGTTCCGCTAAATCGTCAAAGCCCCGGGCACCCCGGGGCTTTTTCGTACGTTCCATTCCCAGGAGGACGTCCCGCTCGCCAGAACGGGACACCATCCTTCCTTCGATTCTTCTTGTCATCATTTGGAGGATTGTATTCATGGCCAAGTTCCTGGCATCGATAACCGCCCTCGCGTTCGTCGCCGGCCTCGCCATCGCGCCGGCATCCGCGGCTCCCGACCGCAACAGCATGTACGGTCACTCCCGCTGCCCGCGCGGGTCGCACTGGATCGCTCCGCACCGCGACCGCATGGGGCACTGGGTCCAAGGACACTGCAGCCGCCGCTAACGCGGTGTTCGCAGGTATCGTGGGTGAATGACCCACGAGGATGAGCTCAAGCGCGCGGTGTCTTTCGCCGCGGTCGACCGCTACGTGCGAGACGGCACGTGCATCGGCCTCGGCACCGGAAGCACCGCGCGCTGGGCGATCGTTCGCGTCGGCGAACGGGTAGCGCGCGGCGAAGCGATCGCCGCGGTACCGACCTCGCTCGCCACCGCGCGCGAGTGCCGCGAACTCGGCATCCCGCTGGTCGCGCTCGGCGAGCGGGAGATTGACGTTGCGATCGACGGGGCCGACGAGGTCGCCGCCGACTGGTCGCTCACGAAGGGCGGCGGCGGTGCGCAGTTTCGCGAGAAAGCCGTCGCGCTGGCGGCGCGCGCGTTCGTCGTCGTCGTCACGCCCGAGAAGCTGGTCGAGCGGCTCGGCGCCTTCGCCACGCCGGTCGAGGTCGTACCGTTCACGCTGCGCACCGTCAGGCGTGCGATCGAGGCCGTGCACCCGGCGATTCGCATCGTGCGGCGGGCCGCCGCCGGCGAGCCGTTCGTCACCGACAACGGCAACGCGATCCTTGATTGCAGCTTCGGCGCGATCGACGAGCCCGCCCAGCTCGACGCGGCGCTGCGCGCGATCCACGGCGTCGTCGCCACGGGTCTGTTTCCGTCGGGCTTGACGAGCGCCGTGCTCGTCGGCGAAGACGCCGGCGTGCGGAGTCTGGGCGGCTAGATCTCGTACTCCCAGGCGTTCCAGAACGTCGAGACGGAGTGGGCCGGCCTGTAGTTCTTGAGGTCGTCGCTGACGACGTCGAAGCGCCGGTTGAACCACATCGTCAGCAGCGGCAGCTGGTCGACCATGATCGTTTGGATCTCGTCGTAGGCTCGTTTGCGCGTCGCGCGGTCGTAGTGGGTCAACGCGACCTTCTCGAGCGCGTCGAGCTGGTGGCTGCAGAAGTGGTAGATATTCTGACCGTGAGGCGGAAACTGGTCGCATTGGATCGTCGTCGAGTCGTCCGGATCAGGCCCGTTGACCCATGCCGAGAACTCGACGTCGAATTTGCCGCCCTGCAGAATGCCGCCGGCCGCGTAGCTCGCGAACATCAGCGACGACGCGTACGGCTTGATCTCCACCTCGATCCCGGCCTCGCGAAGCGTCGACTGCAGAACGACGGCGGCGCGGTTCGAGACCGCGTTGCCGCTCGTCGTTGCGAACACGAGGTGCAGGCGCGTTCCGTTCTTGGTGCGGATCCCGTCAGGACCCATTGCCCAGCCGGCGGCGTCGAGGGTCGCCTTCGCTTTGGCGGGGTCGTACGGGAGCGGCCGGAGCTGCGCGTTGTAGGCCCACAGAAACCGCGGCTGGTCCCCGTCGCCCGGCACGTTCACGCCGAACGTGACGGTATCGATCAGGCGCTTGCGGTCGGTCGCGTATGCGATCGCTTTGCGGACGGCAAGCTCGCTCGTGATCGGGCGCTGGAGGTTGAAGCCCAGGAAGCTGTACTGCACGAACGGCGTCAGTACCGCGCGCGTCGCGGGGATGTTCGACGCCGTCGGATAGTTGGTCGAGGACGCATTGGTCCACAGATCGATATCGTGCGCCTTCATGCTCGTCGTGAGCGTGTTCTCGTCGGGGATCACCTGGTAGGTGACCTGGGTCAGCTTCGGCGCGCCGCGCCAGTAGTGCGGGTTCGCGACCATGCGCAGGATCTGGCCGCGGTGCCACTCCTTCACGATGAACGGCCCGGTTCCGACCGGCGCACTGTTGAACGGGATCCGGTTGATGTCGGGATAAGCCGCGAGCAAATGCTTGGGCAGCACCGGGTACGTCGTCGCGGACATCGCAAAGAACGTCTCCACGAACGGCGCGAACGGCTGCTTGAGGCGGACGATGAGCGTGTACTTATCCGGCGTCTCGATCGTCCGGATGAGGTCGTATCCGACGCGCGTTTGCACGTTGTTGTTGGGGTTCATCACCGCGTGCCAGGTGAAGACGACGTCGTCGGCGTCGAACGGGCGTCCGTCCTGCCACAGCACGCCGCGGCGCAGATGGTACGTGATCGTCAGGCCGTCTTTCGCGATCCCGCCGTTCGCCGCGGTCGGGACGGCCGTCGCCAGCTCGGGGACGTCCTGGCCGTGGTCGTCGTACTTGAAGAGATATGCGCCCCAGAACAGTGAGAGGTCCGTGTCGATCTGGAACGTTCCCAGCAGCGGGTTGAGGGTGTCGGGATCTTGGAGACTGGCGATGCGCAGGACGCCCGGACGCGTCCAGCCGTGGCGCTGCGCCGTGCCGGAAGAGCCGGCGGCGCCGGTGCCGGCCCCCGACTGCGTCGTGGCGACGCGCGTACACGCGGTGAGGGCGATCGCCAGCGCGACCGCGAGGGTGCCCAGACGTTTCACCCGGCGGCCCTTAGTCTGCTATCCGGCGAACGCCTTTTCGCGCTTGCGTGACTTGATACGATCGCCTTCGTCGAGCAGCCGCTTGCGCAGCCGGATCGACTTGGGCGTGACCTCGACCAGCTCGTCGTCCTCGATAAACTCGATCGCGCGCTCGAGTGACATCTCTTCGGCCGGCGGCATCCGGAAGTTCTCGTCGGTGCCGGCGGCGCGCATGTTGGTCAGTTTCTTGGCACGCACGGCGTTGAGCGCAACGTCGCGGTCGTCGTTGGCGCGCCCGACGATCATCCCTTCGTACACTTCCGTGCCCGGATCGACGAAGAAACGGCCGCGCTGCTCGAGCCCCATCAGCGCGTACGCCGTGACCATCCCCGTATCGCTGGTGACGAGCGCGCCGTTGGAACGGCCGGGGATGTCGCCCGCGACCGGCTGATGCGTGTAGTAGACGTGCGACATCACGGCCGTGCCGCGCGAGAGCGTCATCAGCTCGCCGCGCAAGCCGAAGATCGCGCGGGTCGGCATCGTGTACTCGAGCCGGCGGGTCTCGCCGACGGTGACCATGTTCGACATCTGCGCGCGGCGGCGGCCGACGGATTCGATCACGGCGCCCGCGTACTCTTCGCGCACGTCGATCACGACGTACTCGACCGGTTCCATCTTCACGCCGTCGCGTTCGGTGATGATGACGCGCGGTTTGCTGACCGCCATCTCGTAGCCCTCGCGACGCATCGTCTCGATCAGGATCGAGAGATGCAGTTCGCCGCGGCCACGCACTTCGAAGGTGTCGGCCGACTCCGTGTCCTCGACGCGAAGTGCGACGTTCGATTCCAGCTCGCGCATCAAGCGGTCGCGAATCTGGCGTGAGGTCAGATACTTCCCTTCACGGCCTGCGAACGGCGAAGCGTTGACCATGAAATACATCGCGACCGTCGGTTCGTCGACCGCCGTCGCCGCAATCCCCTCGGGGAATGCCGCGTCCGCGATCGTGTCGCCGATGTTCAAGCCTTCGATCCCCGAGACGCAGATGATGTCGCCGGCCGACGCCTCTTCGACTTCGAGCCGTTCCAGCCCGTGGAACGCCAGCATCTTGGTCAGCCGGAGACCGGTCTGCACGGTGCCGTCGCGCGCGACTTTGACGATCGGCGCGTTCACTTTCGAGGTGCCGCGGAAGATGCGGCCGATCCCGATGCGGCCGACGTAGCGGTTGTGGTCGATCGCGGAGACCAGCATCTGGAAGCCGCCGTCCTCGGCCGGCGCCTCGGGGACGCGCTTCACGATCGTGTCGAAGAGCGGCTCGAGGTCGGCGCTCTCGTCGGCGAGCTCGTACTTCGCGATCCCGGCCTTGCCGTTGGCGTAGACGACGGCGAAGTCGGCCTGCTCGTCCGACGCGCCCAGCTCGATGAACAGGTCGAAGACTTCATCTACGACTTCCACCGGGCGCGCGTCGCGCCGGTCGATCTTGTTGATCACGACGATCGCGCGCAGGTCGAGCTCGAGTGCCTTGCGGAGCACGAAGCGCGTCTGCGGCATGACGCCTTCCGCGGCGTCGACGAGCAGCACGACGCCCTGCACCATCTGGAGCACCCGTTCGACCTCGCCGCCGAAGTCGGCATGGCCCGGCGTGTCGACGATGTTGAACTTGACGCCGCCGTGGTCGATCGCGGTGTTCTTGGCCAGGATCGTGATCCCGCGCTCGCGCTCGAGCGGGTTCGAATCCATCGCGCGCGCTTCCGTGTGCTGCCCTTCGCGATAGATCCCGCTCTGGCGGAACATGGCATCGACCAGCGTCGTCTTCCCGTGGTCGACGTGGGCGATGATCGCGACGTTGCGGATGTCGGACCGCGTCCGAATCAGGGCCATAAGGGCCAATCATACCACGCCGAGCACGAGGACGCACCCGCTTCGGTCGGCAGCGAAGCGCGGTTGACGTGGCAGGTCCTAGGACTTTCAACCCAAGGAATCCTCTAGGCGCCGCCGAGAGTGACCGGCAAGGGGAGGGTTCGGTCGAACCCCCGATCCCGGCGGTCGCTTCAGCGACCGCCGAATAACGCTGGCTTGGCGGTGCCTCATGCCTACGAATTCTTCGACCCGCAGCACCCGATGCGGCGCCCTCTTTGGAGCGGCGGCCCTGGTTGCGTTCATGGCCGGATGTTCCGGCGGCGGAGCGCATCATTCGGTCGTCCCGCCGGCCGGCGGATCAGCGGGCTCGAGCGCGGCCGTGGGGGCGCGCAAGACGCTCACCATCAACGGCGCGCAGTACCAGCAGGTCTGCGCGCCGCCGGGTGCCGGCCGCGCGGCGTGCGCCGCGGTCGTGCCGCTCGGAAGCGCGGCGCGGCGCGTGGGACGCAGCCCGCAAGGCGTGCGGCGAATCAGCTCGCTCCCCGCCGACACGGTACCGAACTTCGGCTGGTGGCCGACCGACATCATCTCGGCGTACGGCCTGCCGTACGATCCGGCCGCCGGCGGCGGGATGACCGTCGCGATCGTCGACGCGTTCGACTCGCCGACCGTCGAAGCCGATCTGGCTGTCTATCGCGCATTCTTCGGCCTGCAGCCGTGCACGACGCAGAACGGCTGCTTCACGAAGCTCAACGGACGCGGACAGCATCGCAACTATCCCCCGCCCTCACCGCCGGACAGCCAATGGAGTCTCGAAGAGGCCCTCGACGTCGACGCGGTCTCGGCGAGCTGTCCGAACTGCAAGATCGTCCTGGTCGAGGCAAACTCCGATCTGTTCAGCGACCTCGCGGCAGCCGCGAACACTGCCGCCGCGAGCGGCGCGCAGGTGATCAGCAACAGCTACTACGGTCCCGAGATCGACCCGGCTCCGAATCCCGGCGATCCCCCGATGACGGCGTTCGCGCCGGCCTATCAGCACCCGGGGATCGTCGTCACCGCGGCGACCGGTGATTCCGGTTTCGACGAGCTGCAGGCCGGGCCGCCGGGCGGCGCACCGTTCCCCGCCGGGGTACCGACGGTCGTCGCGGTCGGCGGCACCACGCTGCTCGGTTTCTCCGACACGAGCGCGCGCGGCTGGGACGAGATCGGCTGGAGCGGATCGGGCGGCGGCTGCAGCGTGCTGTTCGACAAGCCCGCATGGCAGCCGGCTCTCGGCTGCAAGCATCGGCTCAGCAGCGACGTCGCGGCGACCGCCGACGGGCTGGCCGTGTACGACTCGGTCGACATTCCGGCCGGCGGCTGGGGCCTCGTCGGCGGAACGAGCGCCTCGACGCCGATCATCGCCGGGATCTTCGCGCTCGCCGGCAACCCGTCGGCGATGACGGGCTCCGCGTCGATCTACGCGCATCCGCACGACCTCAACGACATCACGAGCGGCCCGGCGACCGGGACGTGCAGGCCGGCGATGTTCTGCACGCCGGGCGCGGGCTATGACGGCCCGACCGGAATGGGGTCGCCGGCCGGGACGCGCGGATTCGGCGGCACGCCGCAACAGTGGCGCGCGCTGGCGAAGAACGCGGTCGAGGTCGCGGTCAACGACACCACGCTGTGGGTAGCGCAGGACGACGGGCGGGTGCTCAGCTACGCGTTCGGCGCGTGGTCGACGGTCAACGTCCCGGGGCGGCCGGTGCGGCTCGCGATCTCGCCGAGCGGCACGCCGTACGCGATCACCGGCGAAGGGAAGCTCTGGACCGACGATCCTTCGAACGGCTGGACGTCGCTCGGATGCTGCTACGCCGACGTCGCCGCCGGGAGCGCCATACCGTTCCCCGGCGCCGCCGACGATTTGTGGGTCGTCACCGCGGCCGGCGGGATCGTCGAGAACGACGGAACCGGTTGGGCCGCGCGGCCCGGTTCGGCGCAGCGGATCGCCGCGTCAGCCGACGGCGGGATCTGGATCGTCGACCGTCGCGGCAACGCGTCGCAGTGGACCGGGAGCGGTTGGACCGTGACGGGCTGCTGCTTCAGCGACATCGGCGCCGCCGACGGCAACCTCGCCTACGCGGTCGGCGCGGAGCGCGAGTCCGTCTGGAGCTTCAACGGATCGTGGTCGCGCGTGCGTGCGCGAGGCAGCGCGATCGCCGTGACGCCCGGCCGTGCGACCCCGTTCGCCGTCGACGACGACGAATCGGTGCAGTACTTCAACTAGCGACCGTACCGCCGTTCGCGCGTCGCGTACGCGTCGATCGCGCGGTCGAGCGTCGCGGCGTCGAACTCCGGCCACGGGTCGGGGGTCGACCAGAGCTCGGCGTACGCGCTCTGGTAGAGCAAAAAGTTCGACAGCCGCAGCTCGCCGCCGGTGCGCACGACGAGATCGGGATCCGGTAACCCGGCCGTCCAGAGTTTCGCGGCGATCGCGTCTTCGTCGATCTGATCCGGGGCGATGCTGCCGTCGGCGACCTCGCGCGCGAGCGCGCGACAGGCGTCGCGCAGTTCGGTTCGCGCACCGTAGTCGACCGCGATCGTCAGCAGCATCGCCGTCCCACCCGCGGTTCGCGTTTCGAGCGTGCGAAACGCCTCGACGACGCCGCGCGGAAGGCGATCGCGCCGTCCGATGATGCGCACGCCCACGCCGCGCGCGGCGAGCTCGGCGGCCTTCTCGCGCGCGAACGCCTGGGCGAGGCCGAACAACCCGAACACCTCACCGCGTTCGCGGCTCCAGTTCTCCTCGCTGAACGCGTAGACGGTGAGCATCGCGATCCCTGCGCGCAGCCCCGCGTCGACGGTGCGTTCGAGCGCGGCGATCCCGCGGCGGTGACCTTCGAGCGCCGGCATGCCGTGCGAGCGGGCCCAGCGGCGGTTGCCGTCCATGATGATGGCGACGTGACGCGGCACGCCGGTGACGAGCGGTGCGCGTTCGATCATGACTGGCGCGCCAGACGCGACGGCGACGGCGACTCGTTGCGCTGCTGGACGCCGCGCACGACGGCTTCGAGCTCATCGACGTAGGCGAGGAAGCGCGTGCGGCCGTCCTCGCTGATGCGCACGATCGTGGTCGGACGTCCGTGTCCGCGCACGCGTTCGCTGGTGACGACGCCGACCTCGGCCAGCGCGTGCAAGTGGCGGTTCAAATTGCCGTCGGTCAGCCCGCACGCATCCTGCAGATCGGTGAAGCGCATCCCGTCCGGGTTTGCGACCAGACAGGCGCAGACGGCAAGCCGGCCGCGCTCGTGAAAGATCCGCTCGAGTCCGGGAAACGCATACGGTGCGTCATGGTTCGCGTTCACGGCCGCGCCTCGCGCGCGCTCTGGTCGCGCAGGATCAGCAGCCCGATCGCGATCTGCCCGAGCCCGAAGGTGAGCGGCATGACCCACCACGCCAGCGCGTTCGTCGCCGGAGCGAACAACAGCGTCGCCCCCGTTCCCGCGAAGGCGAGCGCGATCGGAACCACGCCGTGCGGGAGCATCGAGCGCGCGGCGAGCAGTCCGAGCCCGTAGCACAACGCCCAGGTACCCGGCAGGAGCCCGACCTCGCCGCGCACCAGCAGCGCAGCGGTGAACGCACCGCCGGCCGAGATCGAGGGCACGATCGCGATCGCGGCCGTGCGCAGCTCGGTGCGGGTGCGGGACGACCAGTTGCGGAGCAGCCACACGACGACCGCGCCGTAGTTGACGGCGAGCGCGAAGGTCAGGCAGGCGATCCAGATCGCGACGTAGCGTCCGGCGTCCGCGGGCCCGTGCGGGGTCGGGACGACCGCGAGTTGGACGACCCCGGTTCCGAGGGCGCCCAGACCGCTGGCGAGCGCGGCGGGGCCGGAGAGGCCGCGAAAGCGCTGGACCGAGGCGAGGCGGGAACGGACTTCGTCGAGGTCGGCGATGGCACGGGTGACGTCCACGGTGGCTCCGATCAGAGGGCTTCCGGGCCTATACTCTGTCTCGCAAAGAATCCCCTTTGCCGGGCTCGCCGCTCAGGGGCCCGAAGGGCCCGGCCGCGAAGGCGGCCCGGGTGAACCACGACGATACCGCGACGCAAGCCGATCCGCTCGACCACGAGCTGGTCGCGAAGCACCTCTCGGAAGAGCTCCGCGCGACGCTGCGCAAGGTTGACGAGGGCGACGAGGCGGCCCGCGCCGACGCGTTGGCACCCGCCGCAGCGATCGTCGACGCGCTGGCGGCGGTCGGCCTGCTCGAGTTCGCCTACCTGGCACCGGGTGAAGGCGAGGAGGACGACGGACCGATCGCGTGGCTCGAGGCGAGCGAGGCGATCGTCGACAAGGAGCGCGACGCCGTCGTCGTCGCCGGCAGCGAGATTCTGGAAGTCTTCGAGGGCCCGATCACGCTCGAGGATCCGCCCGAACACGAAGGCGACGAGTAGCGGACGCTACGGCGCGAGCTCCCAGTCGGCCACGTTCCACCATGCGGTCGAAAGCGAGGTCGTCTGGTTCCGCAGGCGCCTCGTGAACGTGTCGACCTCAGGACGCTGGTAGAGCAGCACGATCGGCAGCTGTTCGTGCAGGATCGCCTGCAGCTGCGCGTAGATCGCTTTCCGCTGCGCCGTGTCGTACGTGCGCTGCCCACGCGCGAGCAGCGCGTCGACGCGCGGATCGCAGAGCCGTGACTTGTTGTAGCCGTGCGGCGGGACCGTCGCGCAGCTGAACTGATCGGTCGTGTCGGGGTCGTCGCCGTTGACGAACGGGTAGAGCGCCATTTGGAACTTGCCGCCGTACACCGGACCGCCCTGATCGGCCGGCGCGACGAACTGGGTGACGTTGAACGCCTTGAGCGTCACGACGGCACCGACGGCCTTCTCGTACTGCGCGATCGCATTGCCGATCAGCGCATCGCCCGGCGTCGCCGCCTGAATGATGAGGAGTACCTCAAGAGGGTGCCCGTCTTTGCGGCGCACGCCGTCGGCGCCGGGGTGCCAGCCCGCCGCGTCGAGCAGCGCGCGCGACTGCGCTGGATCGTATCCGACGTCGGGATACGCCTTCGCATCGTAGGCCCAGATGAACAGGCCGCGCCCGGCGTCGCGGGCGTCGACCGCGCCGCGGTACGTCTTGCGCATCAGCGAGGGGATGTCGATCGCGCTCGCGAGCGCGCGTCGCACACGTGCGTCGCGCGTCACCGGGTCCTGGGTGTTGAAGATGAGCGCGCCGACGGCGTTCATCGGCGTGCGCGACACGCGCATCCCGTCGATCTGTTGCAGAAGCGGATAGTTGCCGTAGTCGAGGTCGGAGAAGTACCCGCCGGCTTCCGCGGTGCGCAGCAGGTTCATCGCGGTGTTCGGGTCGGGGACGAAGCGGACGTCGAGCCGCTCGATCTTCGGCTTGCCGCGGTAGTAGTACGGGTTGGCGCGCATCGCGACGCGGTCGCCGTGCGACCACTTCGTCACCACATACGGTCCCGAACCGATCGGCGCCGAGTCGAACGGGATGTCGTTGAAGTTCGGCAGCTTCGCGAGCAGGTGTGCGGGCAGGATCGGAAAGCCTTGCGGCGCCAGCACGACGACCAGCAGCGGCGCGAACGGCCGCTTCAGATGCAGCACCAGCGTGTCGTCGTGCGGCGCTTCCGCCTTGCGCACGACGTCGTAGCCGAAGTGCGACTGCGCGCGGTTCGCCGGATCGTTGATCGCGTCGATCGAGTAGACGCAGTCGCGCGCCGTCAGCGCCACGCCGTCGGCGAAGCGCAGCCCGCGCCGCAGATGATAGGTGATCGTGAGGCCGTCGCGGCTGATGCCGCCGTTCTGCGGCGTCGGCACCTCGGTCGCCGCGTCGCCGATCAGCCGTCCGCGGTCATCGTATTTCACCAAGTACTGGAAGAGCAGCTCGCCCCACTCGGTCGAGGAGGTGCCGTTCTCGAGTGCCGGGTTCAGCGAGGCGGGCTCGCGCTGCTGCGCGACGATGAGCGTCGCGCCGTGCGCCGGCGTGGGACCGCCGTCCGGCGGCAGTCGGGAGCAAGCGGTGAGCGCCGCGCCGAGGATGAGCGCGAGAACGGCCGCGCGGCAAGGGTCTCCCTCCCGGGGATTCAAGATACGCACCATGACCTCGTCGAAGAGCGCTCGTCGCCGCCTGATCGTCGGCGTGTCGGGGGCGAGCGGTTCACTCTATGCGTACGCGGCGCTGCGGGTCCTGCGCGCGGTCGACGACATCGAAGTGCACCTCGTCCTCTCGGCGCAGGCGCGGCAGACGATCGCGCTCGAGACCGACTACACGGCGGCCGACTTCGAGGCGCTCGCGGACGTCGTCCACCACGACGGTGATCTCGCCGCGCCGATCTCGAGCGGGTCGTTTCGCACCCTGGGCATGCTGGTCATTCCGTGCTCGATCAAGACCGCCTCGGCCGTCGCGCACTCGTTCAACGACAACCTGCTCGCGCGCGCCGCGGACGTCTGCCTGAAAGAGCGGCGCACGCTGGTGATGGTCGTCCGCGAGACGCCGCTGCACGTCGGGCATCTTCGCACGCTGGTGCAACTGGCGGAGATGGGCGCGGTGATCCTGCCGCCGGTCCCCGGCATGTACGCGCGCCCGAAGACGATCGAGGACGTGGTTGCGCACACGGTCGGCAAGGCGCTCGACCAATTCGGGATCGAGAACGCGATCTTCGAGCGCTGGGCCGGCGGGTGACGCAGGTTCGCGCGGCCGTGCAGGTCGCGGCGAAGCGAACCGAACTCCGCGAACTGCCGCTGCCGGAGATCCCGCCCGACGGCGGCCTGATGCGCGTGCTCGCGGCGGGCGTCTGTGGGAGCGACGTGCCGTACTACGCCGACGCGAGCGCCGGCCCGCGGATCCTCGGTCACGAGAACGTCGGCATCGTCGAACGGGTCGGTGATCTCGCGCGCGAGCGTTGGGGCGTCGCCGAAGGCGACCTGGTCGCGCTCGAAGAGTATCTGCCGTGCGGTGCGTGCGCGGACTGCCGCGCGGGTGAGTACCGCTCGTGTCTGCAGACCGACACGCGGCCCGGCGCGCTGCGCTACGGCTGGACGCCGCTCGACGTCGATCCCGGGCTGTGGGGCGGTTTCAGCGAGTTTGTGTACCTGCACCCGCGCGCGGTGCTGCACCGTGTTCCAGCCGGCGTCGCGCCGCGGATCGCCGCGCTCGCGCTCCCGCTCGGCAACGGCTCTCAGTGGGCGTGCATCGACGGCGGGGCGGGCCCCGGCCAGACCGTCGTCGTGCAAGGCCCCGGGCAACAGGGGCTCGCGTGCGTCATCGCCGCGAAAGCCGTCGGCGCGCGCACCGTGATCGCGACCGGGCTCGCGCGCGACGCGCACCGGCTCGACCTCGCGCGGCGCCTGGGCGCCGACGCCACGGTGCAGGTCGACGTCGAATCGCTCGGCGACGCCGTGCGCGCGGCGACCGGCGGGGCGCTCGCCGATCTCGTGATCGACGTCTCGTCGGGCGGCGGCGCGGAGGTCGTCAACGGCGCGCTCGCGCTGATCCGCAGGCGCGGCACGCTGCTGCTGGCGTCCTACAAGCGCGCGCCGCTCGACGGCTTCGCGATCGACGCGGTGATCCGCGGGCAGATCACCGTGCGCGGCGTGCGCGGCCATTCGTTCCGCGCGGTCGAGATGGCGCTGGCGCTGATGGCGCAGGGCACGGTCGACCTCGACGCGATGGCGACCCACGCCTTCGGGCTGGACGAGGTCGACCGTGCGCTGCGGCTCGTCGGCGGCGAGGAGCAGGACGGCGCGGTCCATGTCAGCATCACTCCTTGGAAGTGAGGTCCCCATGAACAAGATTCTTCCGCTGGTCGTGCTCGCGGCGCTGGTCCCGTTCGTGGCCGCGGCGCAAACGGTCTCGCCGTACACCGGTCAGGAGCAGCGCGCGATAAAGTCGCTCTCGCCCGATGAGGTCAAGGCGTACCTGGCCGGCGAGGGGATGGGCCTCGCAAAAGCCGGCGAGCTCAACCACTATCCCGGCCCGAAGCACATCCTCGCGATGGCCGACCACCTCGGCTTGACGCCGGCGCAGCGCGCGCGCATCGAAGCCGCCGAGAAGGCGATGAGCGCGACCGCGATCCCGCTCGGTCGCGCGATCGTCGACGCCGAAGCCGACCTCGACGCGCGCTTCGCGGCCGGCACGATCGACGAGCGCGCGCTGCGCGCCGCGACCGCGCACATCGCCGAGCTCGAAGGCCGCCTGCGCGCCGCGCACCTGCTCGCGCACATCCAAACGCGCGCCGTGCTCCAGCCCGATCAGATCACGATGTACGACTCCATGCGCGGCTACGACGCAAACGGCGACCCCGCCAAACACATGCACTGAGAGAGCGCGTCGCTCCGCGTCGTTAGCGGCCTGCGTGCTGATAGGCTGCGATGTACAACGCTACACCCAGCGTGTTGGTCGCGACGTGCATTGCGATCGGCGCCGTCAGCGAACGAAACCTCACGTAAAGAATGCCCTGCACCAGACCGAATGCGAAGGTGTTCACGATCAAACCCAGCCCGCCCGCCGCGTGAACGAGACCAAAGATCGCCGCGCCGACGACGATCGCGATCGGCGCGCCGAGCGGCCGAACGATCCCGTTGAGCAACAATGGGCGAAAGACCAGTTCTTGCACGATGGGCGAGTAGACGCCGACCACGAGCAGCACGACGAAACGCCAGGGAAGGGTACCGTCGGCGATCGCCCAGGAGATCTGGCTCGGTGACCGGCTGGGGAGCACCGCGTCGATCAGGAGCGTGACGGTAAACGCGAACGCGACGGCAAGGACGATGCCGAGGATGATCTCGCGCGCTCGCGGACGCACCAAACCAAAGTCCGCCGGCGACGCGCGAAGATACCGAGACGCCGCGAGGTACACGATCGCGAGCGCAATCGTCTCCCTCAGCCCGATGACGATGGGGAACTGCACCGCAGTGAAATGATGATATGGGCCGAAGAGGCGAACGACGAAACCCGAGCCGTAGCTCACCATGAGCGCCGCAACGATCGTCACCACGAACGCGGTGATCCAGCGGCGGTCTGATGCCGTGATCGCCCGATCCCGCTCCATCGATCAGAACTCCGCGCTCAACCGGGGGTGTTCGGCGGCGGAAGGTCCTCGAAGCGCGGCAGCCCGGACGGCGGATGCCCCTCGACGCAGCCTTCGTACGGCCGCACGGCGAGGCTTGGGATATCGACGCGATACGACTCTTCGAAGCAGCCGAGTTGACGCGTCTTCGGCGGCGCGACGATGGTGACTAGCGTGTACGTGTCATGCCTAGTCAGGAACAGCGCCGTGGTGGGATCCTCGAGGTCCGCGGCGCCGCGCGGCCAGGTGAACGTCGTACGGAACGACGCGACCGCGCCGTAGGCCGCGAGCAACTCGCCGGGCAGAGACGGCACGTCGCGCAACAGCACGGTCGTCATCCCGAGCAGCGAACAAGCGGCTCGGCGCGGATCGCCGGGCGGGGGGTGCCGCGCGGGGACCGTCGCGTCGGGTCCGCCGCTGCTCACGGCGTAACCGGAAGGCGTCACCCGAACGTGCACGTCTTTCAGCAGCAGCGGAGGGAGCTGGTCGACCGTCGGGTTTGCACCCACGACGGCGCGCAAGATCCCGGTTGCATCGGGAGCCGGCACGCAGAGGTTCAGCGGAACGGCCGCTTGCGCCGTCTGCGGAAACACCGTGACGCCGGCCGCGATCGCCAGATAGACACCTGCACGAGAAGCCGCTCTGCGCGCGCATAGCGCAAGTGGTCGCCGTGACATCTGTGTCGCGATCATGCGGTAGACATCACGATTCCTTCGCTACTTTTGCGGTGCAAAGACCATGTGCGCGGTGAAGACCGGGCGTGCTTTCACGCTTGTGAACGGACCCGAGCCGCGCCCGTCGAACTCAGCGCCGGATTGTCCGGTACTTCCGCCGCTCTGGAACACGATGTCGCAGCCGATGGACTTCACGCCGTCCGGCGCAGCGAAGATGCGGATCGGATAGACCTGGACGAGCGATGAGCCGACCAACCACGCGTGTGAGGCGGTCCCCAATCCGATCCCGTCGCTCATGCTGAACTGGGCACTGCGCGACGCAGCGCACGTGAGGGTAACCGACCCCGAGCCAATTTCTGCAACTCGTGGGAGCACCATTTTTTCGGACCATGAGATCGTCGGCTGGGCTCGGGCCGAAGACGGTATGGTCGTCAGAGACGCGAAGCCGAGCAAGACGACGACGACGATGGGAGTCCGCACGGCGCGCTCCAGTCGAAGAAGGCAGTGAGACGCAGCTTTTTCGGCGCGCTACCGATGGTCGCCTCGCCCAAGCTCGTCGTCACCGAAGAGCAGCGCTAAAGCTACCAAGGACTCTCGGCGTACGCGAAAAACGGACTTGGTCGCGCATGGGAGCGTACGGGTCTGGTGGCTCGCCCAGTCTTCAAAACTGGTGAGGCCGTCGCAAGGCGGCTGGTCGGTTCGATTCCGACACGTTCCCGCCAGGCGCGGCAGTACGCTCAGGTGACGCGGATGCGAATGAGCATCTGCACGCCGCTCGCTTCGCGAGGCGTGAGCTGCCGGCGGCGCGGATTCGTCGGCCACGGATCGCGGACGGTCACGAACTGCGTCTGACCGGCGCCGTTCGGCATGCGCCAGTACTCGGTCGCGGTGACGACCATCGCGTGGCCGAGCGAGCCGACGATCAGCGGCTGGTTCTGAGCCAGGTCTTGCGCGGCGGTGACCCAGTTCGCGGAATACACGTCGGCGGTCACGCGAAATGAAACGCCGGCGTCGTCGACCCACGGACGGTTCAGCGACGCCATGATCGCCTGCGGGCTCCCCGGCATGTTGACGACGCCGCCGTAGGCCTGCTGCACGATCCGCGCTTGGCTGACGGGATGCCCGTAGAACGCGAAGACGCCCGAGATCGCCGCCGCCCAGCACCATTGCGACTGCAGTTGCACGTTGGGCTCGACGCGCGCCGTGATGTCGAGGAACTCCGAGGGGATGCCGGCGTCGCAGGTCTGTACCGGCCCGTAGGTGGTTTGCACGAACGGACCGCAATGGACGGCGGCCGACGCCGGCGCCGCGGCCGCGAGCGGGCTCGCAGCGACGAGCGCGGCGAGGACGCCGATTTGATACCAGGCGAAGCGGCGCTGGAACTCTCGGGCTTCGGTTCGGGTATGGGTCTCCATGATCGCTGATACGCTCTCCTGAAGTCGAGGTTGCACGATGGAACGGATTGCGAGAGCCTCGCCGCTTCTGAAGGCGCGGATCGCCGGTGTCTTTTATCTGCTCACATTTGTCACCGGCGCCTTGACGCTCTCCTTCGGCGGCGGCGGCAGGCTCGTTGCCAACCTCGTTGCGACCGCATGCTACATCGCCGTGACGCTGCTGTTTTACGATCTGTTCAAGCCGGTGAACGGCACCGTGTCGTTGATCGCAGCGCTCTTCAGCCTCGTCGGGTCCGCCTTTGGGGCGCTCGGCCCGTATCATGTCGCGCCGTTCGACACGATCAACTCGCTGGCGATCTTCGGGGTCTACTGCCTCCTGATCGGCTACCTGATCGTCAGGTCGACGTTCCTTCCGCGGGTGCTCGGCGTGCTGATGGGGCTTGGCGGTTTGGGCTGGCTGACGTTTGCATCACCGCCCCTCGCCCACGCCTTGTCCCCATACAACTTCGGCCCGGGCCTCCTTGGTGAAGGAGCGCTGACGTTGTGGCTCCTCGTGTTCGGCGTCGACGCTCGTCGCTGGAACGAACAGGCCGGTCGTCTTCGTGGCTAGTGCTTGCGCGTGCGGCCTTTGCCGGTCGCGGTCTCGATCGGGACGACGTTGTCGGGCGGTTCGTCGGGGGTGATCGAGCCGTACTGCGCGGCATAGTACGTGTCGCGCAGGTTGCCGAGCTTCATGTCGCGCGGCAGCGGCAGGTCGTCGCCGCGGTAGACGCTCACGCTGCGAAACAGCAGCACGTAGGCGCCGAGCCGGATGCGCTGCCAGTCGCTGACCTTCCAGTTCTGCGGCGCCATCACCGGAAACTCGTACGGCGGCAGATCGTCCTTCGCCGCGCCGAGCCGCTCGAACGAGACGCGAAATCCCTCGCGCTGAAAGATCTGCTCTTGCAGTTGGGTGATCGTCAGCCCGGCCCGGCGTGCCACCAGAGAAGAGTCTGGCGCTTACGCGTTCGCGCGGCGCTCGGAGAGACCGCTGCCCGCGGGAGGCCACAGCACCTGGGCACGGCGCCGATCGCCCTTACGGCGTTCTTCTTTGCGCCGGTCCTCCGGCAATCCGCCGAGCAGCATCGCCAGGAACGGCTTGCCGTAGAGTTTGCGGCGGTCTCCCTTGCGTCGGTCTTCCACCTGCGATCCTCCGGCCTCGGTGCGTGCAGCGGTTACTCGGCCGTTCGGTTGCGGCACCGTAAGCTCCGCCGAACGCGCCAAATCTGTTCCGCGGGCCAGCGTCGTGCCCATTCGTACGATACGAACTCTTTATATGTCGTCGCAGCGCCGTTCGGCGGGCGCAGCTCGATCAGGTCTTCGATCGCGAATCCGTGCGCGCGGAACAACCGAATCCACTCGCCGTACGGGCGCGAGAACACGATCGCCTCGCCGTCGTCGACGCGCTGGTCCTCAAAGTAGTTGAGGACGAGGCGCTCGGTAACGGCGTTCTTCGCCTCATCCCAGCAGACGAAATGGACCGGCGTCGCCGCACTGAACGCGAACAGGCCGCCGGGGCGCAGCAGGCGCGCCGCTTCGGGTACCGTGCGGTCGGGGTCGGCGAACGTCATCGCGCCGTGATCGCAGAAGACGATGTCGAACGAAGCGTCCGGCAGCGGTACCGACTCCGCGCTCGCGTGGATCAGCGGGAAATCGGCGTGCGCCGCGGCGCTCAGCCGGCGCGCGTGGTCGAGCTGGCGCGCCGAGTTGTCGAGGCCGACCGGTCGCGCGCCGAGCGCTGCCAGCGCGATCGACCACCGCGCCGCACCGCACCCAAGCTCGAGGACGTCCTTGCCGCGCACGTCGCCGAGCACGCCCAACTCCGTCTCGGGGATCGACCAGACGCCCCAGGCGAGCGGGCAGCGGCCGAGCTGCTCGGCGTGGTTCGCCTCGTAGTCGTCGCTCTCGGCGTCCCAGTGCGCGCGGTTCTTGCGCGCGTGGCCGGTCAGGTCCAGCGGGTTAGGCGCGCTCGCGCTGCACGCGGGAGACGCGCGGGATCTGCAGCCGCTGCAGCATCGCCGGCGTCGGCAGCTTGATGTCTTTCGCGAGCTTCATCCAAGCCAGCGCCTTGATCGTCCACCAGGTGAAATCGAACTCGAACCAGCGCAGTCCGTGGCGCGCGCTGAACGGGAACGCGTGGTGGTTGTTGTGCCAGCCTTCGCCCCAGGCGAGGAACGCGACCCACCAGTTGTTGGTCGACTTGTCGCCGGTGCGGAAGCTCTGATAGCCGCTGTAGTGCGCGGCGCTGTTGACGAGCCAGGTGATGTGATACGTCACCACGATGCGCACGAACAGGCCCCAGATCAGCCACGACCAGCCGCCGATCAGGAACAGCGCGGCGCCGAGCGCGATCGTCCACCACACGTTGGTCGCTTCCATGAAGCGGTAGAACTTGTCGTTCGCGAGATCGGGCGCGAGCCGCGCCTGCTCCTCGGGCGAGAGCATCGCTTCGTTCCGCTTGTAGAGCCACTCCATGTGGCTCCACAGCACGCCCTTGTGGATGTCGTGCGGGTCGCCTTCCTTGTCGGTGTGCGCGTGATGCGCGCGATGCGTCGAGATCCAGTCGATCGGACCGCCTTGCAGCGCCAGCACGCCGAGGATCGTCGTCGCCCACTCGATCGGTTTCGCCAGCTTCAGGCTGCGGTGCGTGAGCACGCGGTGGTAGCCGAGGCAGATCCCCCACGCGCCGGTGATGTAGTACAGCACCGCGAGCACGATCAGCGCGCTCCAGTGGAACGTGCCGGGGATGAAGACGGCGAGGGCGCCGAGATGGATGACGGAAAGCCCGGCCAGGTTGGCCCAGGCGGGCGTTCGCCGCTGCTTGGCGGCTGCGATTTGCATGACCTAAAAGAGGTGCGACCTCCGAGCGCCGAGTCCTGGCGGCCAGAGGGTCGCGAAGGTTAAGGATTGAGGTGGGTCGACGGGCGCTCGGCGCCTGCAACCGGTCGCCGAACCGCCGGGCTCATGCGCGGCGGTGATCGACGTTCATACGCACCTCCATCCGCCGCGGCTGTTCGCCGCGATCCGGCGCTGGTTCGCCGAGCGCAGCCCGTGGGTGCTGGAGCACCCGACCGAACCGCGCGAGGTCGCGCGAATCATACGCGAGCACGGCGTCGAGAAGTTCGCGTTCTGCTCGTACGCGCACAAGCCCGGGATGGCGCGCGACCTCAACGACTGGCTGAACGCGACCGCGCGTGAGCTGGGCCCGGGCGCGGTTCCGCTCGCGACGGTGCATCTCGACGATCCCGATCCGGCCGGCGACATGCGCGACGCCCTGCGCGGCGGCTGCGCGGGGCTGAAGGTCCACGAGAACGTTCAGCACTTGCCGCTCGACGATCCGCGCTTCGGCCCCGTCCTCGAGGCGGTCGCCGAGCACGAGGGGTTCGTCCTCGTCCACGTCGGCGCGATCCCGTGGTCGCTCGACACCAACGACGGCCCGGCGCGGATCGCGCGCGTGCTCGAACGCCACCCGGCGCTGCGCGTCGTCGTCGCGCACTTCGGCGCACCCGACCAGCTGCGCTATCTCGCGCTGATGCACGATCGCCCGCAACTCTTCCTCGACACCACGATGGCGTTCGCGCTCGACTCGCCGATGCGGGTGACGATCGCGCGCGAGGATGTCGAGCGCGGCGCGCGGCAGATCGTGTTCGGCACCGACTTCCCGAACGTTCCGCACCCGTACGACGGCGAACTGCACGGACTGCAGGCGCTGGGTCTGAGCGCGGCGACGCTGCGCGCGATCACCTCGGAGAACGCGCGCCGGCTCACACCCGCGCTGGCGTGACCACCGGCAGGCCGCCGGCGTCGAGCTTCGTGCCGACCAGCAGCTTGAGGAAGAAGCCGTACGAGGCGACGCCGCGCCGCACGCCGTTGCTGCGCAGAAACCGGTCGTAGAAGCGCCACTGGAACGCGAAGATCTGCGGCTTGTAATGGCGGAAGAAGCGCTCGCGGCTGGCTTGGAAATCGGCGATGACGCGCGGATCGAGGCGCAGCCGTTTGCGCTCTGACTCCGGCAGGTCGCCGTACGTCCAGAACGCGCCGGAGTAGCGGATCAGCGGGTCGTCCGAGCGCAGACACGCGAGGGTGCCGATGTAGTTCGCGTCGCCTTCGTCGGTGAAGCCGCCGACGTGCGCCCACTCGTGGGCGAGCGCGCGCGGGACCTCGAACGGCAGGAACGACTCGTTGAGCAGCGTCTCGAACGCCAACGGCGAGTACTGGCCGCCGATCCCCGCGGCCTCGTAATACGGGTCGAGCAGGGTCCATTTGGGCGAGGTGACCGCGACCTCCCAATCGTCGCCGAGCCGCGCGACCAGCGGTTCGAACGCGGCGCGCAGCTTGACGCGGTCGAGCGATTCGGCGTGCGCGGCCGCGACGTTCGCGTTCAGCGTGTCGACGATGCGTTCGCTGAAGCGCGCGACCGCAGCGCCGGTGACGCGCGACTCGTTGAAGTCGACCCGCGAGGAGACCGTGGCGCGGCGATAGTTCAGCCCCCACAGCAGCTCGAACGCGACGACGCCGATCGCAGCGAACGCGGCGGTGTGCACGAGCAGCGCGAGCACGGTCCGCAGCTTGCGCCCGCGCGCCGCGCGGCGGATCGCGCGCACCCACCACCACCCGAGCGCGCCGAGCACGACGATCGCCTGGAGGTCGCCGACCGCGAACGGCACCGCTTCGGTGAGCGGGACGAAGGTGCGGTTCATCGCCGCGAAGATGCCGTTCGCATAGCCGTGTTCGATCCAGCCGCGCGCGAACGGCGCCGACGTCGCGAGCCAGGCGAGGACGAACGCAACCGCGTCGAGCGCGAGCGCACGCTTGGGCGTACCGGAGCTCCGTCGAGGAACGCCCATCACGGGAACAGATACGTCGCGAAGGTGCCGACGCGGGTGAACCCCACCCGCTCGTAGAGCGCGATCGCCGCCGTGTTGAAGTCGTTGACGTAGAGCGAGAGCGTGGTCTCCGTGTCGAGGAGGCGTTGCGCGACCGCGGCCAGGCCGAGCGTGCCGTAGCCCCGTCCGCGTTGCCCGGGCGGCGTCCAGACGCCTTGCAGCTGCGCGGTCGCGGAGGTCCGCGGCCCGACGTTCAACTGGAAGCGCAGCTCGCCGTCGACGACCCACACCCACCACAGCCCTTGCGCGATCGCGCGCCGCACGGCGGCGGTGAAGGCGCCGCGGTTCGCGCGCGGATCGTAGCCGAGCTCGCCCAGGATCATCGCCCCACTGTGCGCGGCGACGATCTCCGCCTCGTCCTCGCGCGCCCGCCGCACCTCCACGGCCGGGTGCTCGACGCGCAGCGCCTGCGGGACGAGCGCGTAGAGCGGCTGCTCGGGCCGGACGATCGCCGGCTGTGGATGCCAGCCGGAGACGCGTGCCCACACGCCGTCGACGGCGTCCTTCGGGCCGACGAAGCTCCGCAGGCCTCGGTGCTTGCGCGTCTCGACGGCGAACGCATCGAGCGCGCTCGCGTCGTCGGCGGCGATCACGAGCTGCGCACCGTAGAACACGAGCCCCGTCGCGCGGCCGCGGAAGTCGCGGTTCAGCACCAGCTCGTCGGGCGCGGTGGGGCCGTGGCCGCCCTCGAGCACCCATTGCAGGTAGACGTTCTCGTACGGTCGGCGCGCGGCGAAACGGATCGCGTCGCGGCGCGTCGCACGGTTGACGGGTTCGAGCAGCGGGGGCGTTGTTTCTCGCTCGGCGGCGGTGGTCAGGTCAGTGGTTTGATGAAGGTGGGCGTCGTGGTCGGCGCTTTGCTCCCGCCGTCCGGTTCGACGCTGACCGCCACGGCTCCGACCCGGGTCGCGTCGACCGGGAGCGCGACGACCGCGACCCCGTCGGCGTTCGGCGCGAAGGTGATGCTCGGGGCGACGGTCGTCGACCCCTTCGGCGCGGTCCACGCCTGGTAGACGTGGCCCTTCGGCGGCGGCGGCAGCTTCGAGAAGGCGAAGTAGATGCGATCTCTGCGCACGACGACGGTCCCGGCGGCGACGGTGTAGCGCTTCGCGTCGGGGGCGAGCAGGTCGGTCAGGGTGCGGCGGTCCTGCGCCGCGACCCGCTCGCTCTGGCCGTTCTGCGCCTGCAGCGTCCCGATCCGGCGCTGCGCGGCGGAGAGCTCGCCGCGCAGGTTGACGTCCTGCGCGACCGAGACCACCGAGAACACGATCGCGGCGGCGGCGGCGAGCCCGGTCCCCCAGAGCCACGCGGGGTACGCGGCTTGGGCACGGCTGCGTGCCGCTCCGGTCCCCGCGGCCTCAGCGCGCACGCGGGCCAGCAGGCGCTCTTTCATCCGCGAGGAGGTCGCGGAATCGACCGGGTCGTTGGCGCTGTGCGCGAGCGCGTCGGCCGCCGCGCGCAGGTCGAGGTATTCACGCCCCGCTTCGGGGTCGCTCGCGACGAACGCCGCGATCAGCGCGGAGTCCTCGCGCGGCAGCACGCCGAGCGCGTACAGCGCGACCGACTCCATCAGCTCCTCGCGGTTCGCGTGGTCGTTCATCGCGACACCCGTTCCCCGAGCGTTTCGCGCATCCGGCGCAGGCCGCTGCGAATCCGCGTCTTCACGGTGCCGAGCGGCGTGTCGGTGCGGCGCGCGAGCTCCTGATGAGTCACCCCGCCGAAGAAGCCGAGCTCGATCAGCGCGCGCTGTTCGGGCGGCAGCAGCGTGAGCGCGTCGCGCACGCGCTGCGCGTCGAGCCGGCTGAAGACGTCGTCGTCGAGCGCGCCGTCGAGCGGCAGGTCGGCCGGGATCTCGCTCTCGGGATGGACCGCCTTGGAGCGCAGCACGTCGAGCGCGCGGTTGCGCGCGACACGGGACACCCACGCCACGAACGAACCGCCGCGGAACGAATCGGGCGCGGTCCAAACCTTCATGAAGACCGTCTGCGTGAGATCTTCGGCCAGCGCCGGATCGCCGAGCATCCGCAGCCCGATCCCGAAGACCAGCCGGTGGTATCCGTCATAGAGTGCCTCGAATGCGCCGATGTCGCGCGCCGAAACGCGCTCCATCAGCCGGACCCCGGGATCCATGTGGCGGGCGTTCGCGTCGTCGTCGCTGTCACCTCGCCTGGGTAACGGCGCGGGCGGGCGGGCGGATGGGTCTCGCGGGCGAACGCGCCGGCATGCGAGAGACGGTTCCCGAGTTCGGTGACCTGCGCGAGCGGTTGGACGCGGCGCGGTCCGTGACCGTTCTCACCGGCTCCGGGATCTCGGCCGAGAGCGGGCTGCCGACGTTCCGCGGCGTCGGTGGTCTGTGGCGAACGCACCGCGTCGAAGAGCTGGCCTCACCGGCGGGTTTCGCGCGCGATCCGCACCTCGTGTGGACGTGGTACAACGAACGGCGCGACGCGCACAAGGCGGTCGAACCGTCGCCGGCGCACCGCGCGCTGGCGGCGATCGAGGCGCGCGTCCCCGACTTCACGCTGGTCACGCAGAACGTCGACTCGCTGCACCTGCGCGCCGGTTCGCGCAACGTGCTGGAGCTGCACGGCAAGCTGCGCGAGGCGAAGTGTACGCGCTGCGACGCGCGCCGGCCGTTTGACGCCCTTCGACAAGCTCAGGATGACGGGGGGAGATACGCGCACGAGTGCGGCGGGATGTGGCGGCCGGATATCGTGTGGTTCGGCGAAGCGCTGCCGGCGGCGGTGCTCGAAGCGGCGTTCGACGCTGCGCGCCGCGCCGAGCTGATGCTCGTCGTCGGCACCTCCGGCATCGTTCACCCGGCGGCCTCGCTCGCGACGAAGCGCGCGACGCGCGCCTACGTCGTCGAGGTCAACCCCGAAGAGACGGCGCTGACCGCACACGTCGACCGCTCGATCCGCGCGCGTGCATCGGACGTGCTCCCGCAACTCGTATGAACGAGGTCGTCCTCAAACGGCTGTACGGATCGCGATCGTGAACGTTCCCGCGTAGGCGCGTCCGGTCTGACGCAACGGCACGACCATGCGACGGTCGAAGAGCTGGTCCCGCCCGTTGGACGTGTCGAGCGTCCCGCGCGCGGCGTAGAGGCCGTGCGCGAAGACCGCGTTCGAAACGGCGTCGTCGAAATACAACTGCGAGGTGAACGTCTGCACGATGTTGCCCTGCGGCGAGAAGCTGCGCACTTTGACGTGGACGTGCGGCGCGCGTTCGGGATACCAGCCGGGATAGATGGTGGTGAACGCGACGGCCCCGCTCGCGTCGCTCGTCTGGTAGCCGCGCAGGAAACGCTCGCCGCGCGTGTGCAGCACGGCTTCGTCCGAGTACAGCCCGGCGGCATCGGCGTGCCACAGGTCGACCTGCGCGCCGGCCAGCGGCGCGCACGCCGAACCGCGCAGCGTCAGGACGCGCAGGGTGAGGTGCAGCGGGATCCCCTGCACGACGCCGGCCCGGTGCGTCCCCCCGGTCAGATCCCTGCGGTTCAGCCGCTCGTCGACGAAGAACGGCCCCTCCTCGATCTGCGGCGAGACGGTGCACGCGAGCGCCGGCGCCCCGACCAGGGTTGCGCCGGCGGCGCCCAGCATGCCGAGCGCACCGCGCCGCGTGACGGGAAGCGAAACCGACCTCTCCATGCGGCCATCATAGCCGAAAATGGAACGTCGACACCTCGTCCTGCCCCGCCAGCTGCCGCCCGGCGTGAAGCAGCTTCCGTTCAGCGACGCCGTGCGCGCGGGCGAGACGCTCTACGTGTCGGGCCGGCTCGGGCTCGATCCGGCGACGCGGCGCCCGCCCGACGATCCCGCCGACGAAGCGCGCTTGTTGATGGACGATCTGCGCGGCGTGCTCGCAGCGGCCGGCATGACGACCGGCGATCTCGCGATGGTGACGATCTTCGCCTCCGACGTCGCGCACTTCGCGGCGTTCAACGCGGTCTACGTGTCGTATTTCGACGGGCCGCTCCCGGCGCGCGCGTTCATCGGCTCGGGCGCGTTGCTGTTCGGCTGCCGTTTCGAGTTGACCGCGATCGCCGTCGCGCGCGGCGCGTAGCTACAGGTCGACCGAACCGCCGGGGCCTTGATACGTTGCGCGCGGCGGCGGCGGATCGGGGACGATCGCCTTCGCGTCGTCGCGCGGAAACGTCCAGCCGCGGCTGAGATCGTGCAGGTCGTCCTCGTCGACGGCGGGCGGCGGAACGGGCCGCGGACGCGGCCGCGCGAGCGGCGGTTCGGGCGCCGGCGGTTTGACCGGCGTCGCGACCGGTGCGGCGGTGAGCGGCTCGGGGCGTTCGATCGTCGTCTCGACCATCGCGCCGGCGGGGACCGTGAAGCGCTCGGCACCGCGCAGCCGCGCGCGCACGACGTACGCGTCGAGCAGTCGCCGCACGCCGGCGAGCGGGACGCCGGCGACCGGAACGAGCTTGTATTCGGCCGCGAGCGTCTCGCACGTCGCGCGCGAGGCGACGATGAACGCGTTGAGCTCGAACGCTGCTTCCTGCAGGCGGTGCGCGAACATCGCCTCGCTGCCGACGACGGTGTACTCGCGGCGGTCGCGGAATCCGGCGTCGCCGGCGATCATCTCGCCGGTGTTGATCCCAATCCCGATCGTCAGCGCCCGGCGGTGCTGGCTCGCCCACCGTTGGCGCATCGCGACGACGTTGCGGACGATCTCGAGCGCGGCTTGCAGCGCGTCGTCCTCCTGGGTCGGATTCTCGAGCGGGACCCCGAAGACGCCGACGATCCCGTCGCCGAGGAACGATTCGATGATCCCGCGCCGGCGCTGCACGGCGGTCCCCGCGAGCGCGTAGAACTCGTTGAGGTAGCGCAGGGTCTCTTCCGGAGCGAGCGGCTCGATGAAGTGCGCGAAGTTGCGGACCCGGCAGACCAGCACCGTCGCGCGCACCGCCTGCCCGGTGAACATCCGCTCGTCCTTGCGCGCGAGCAAGTGATCGACGACCGAGGGTGCGACGTAGCGGGCGAAGGTCGCGCGCACCCGAGCCATCTCGCGCCGCTCGGCCCGCCAGCGCCGCCACGCCGCCACACACCCGGCGAGTGCGCCGAGTGCGGCCAGGGCGATCAGCCACCCGAGCACCGGCATACCCGGGTGTTCGGCCGGAACGTGCCGTAACCCGCGGAATGACCGACCTCGAGCTGCTCAAGCAACGGATCGCGGGATACGCCGACTACGCCAACATGGACGCCCGCCATCAGGTCGACAAACAGATCCGGGCCTGGCTCGGCGAGGCGCTCTCGGAGGCGCGCGACCGGCTCAAGCCGACCGAGGCGCTCGCCGAACGCCTCGACGGGCTGATCCTGCGCTGCGAGTTCTCCGACCAGCGCGTGATCAAGGCGGCCGATCACGCCCGCTTCGACCAGGCGCTGGTCGACCGCATCCATCAGCTCGACCGCGAGATCGTCGATTGCGCCGACGCCATCCGTGCGGCGAAGATCGTCGAGGATCTCGCGGAACAGTTCGACCTGGCAGCTCGGTATCTGGACGAACGGTTCGGCGCGATCGCCGACGCGCCGTCGTCGTAACGGGCCGCCGCGGCTAGTGGGGGAAGCCGGGGATCCCGGGTAGCCGCTTCTTGACCTCGTCGATGGCGCGGCCTTTGAAGTCCGCGATGCTGGTCGGCACCCCGAGCTCGTTGAACTGCGCCATCGCGGCTTGCGTCACTTTGTCGACCTGCGTCTGAATGACGCCGTTCACCAGCCGCGCGACCAGTGACTGGCCGGCGTAGAGCTTGAGCACGGTCCCCGGATGGTCGCCGGCGGTGAACGTCACCTCGACCGGCGCGTCGGGCGAGAGCGTGTTGTACACGTTCACGCTGAGCTGGTCGCCGTCGACGCCGATGTCACCCTCGGTGCCGCGCACCGCGATGTTCGCCGTCGTCGTCTTGAAGGTGTAGTCGGCCTTCGCGCCCTGCGGGTGCTCGACTTGGAAGCGCACGCGGCCGTGGTCGACGATGAACTGCGCGTGCGCGATGTCGGACTGCTCGAAGCGCGCCATCTGCACGCGCGTCGCGCTCGCGATCAGCACGCGCGAGGAGTCCGGGAGCACGACGCGCGCTTGTGAAGCGTCGCCCGTCGTCGCCCAGTCCTGCGTCGCCAGCGCGACCGAGGCGGCCGCCACCAGCGGCTTCGGCTTGCCGGTCCGCTCGTAGGTGACGGTGCCCTTCACGTTGGTCAGCGTCTTGTCGGTGTCGGCCGCGAAGCCGTGCTGCGGGAGGAGGACGGCGCACAGCGCGAGGCTCACCGTGACGGCAACCTTCGTCGACGGCCGGCTCAGCGAACGCGCGATCACCGCGCCGCAGACGGCGGCCAGCACCAGCCACGCGAGCCCCGCGCCGAGCTCGCCCAGGACGATCCGCCCGATCCCGAACAGCACCCCGTAGACCAGGCCGAGCCCGGCGACCCAGTCGACGAGCGCGATGCCGAGCTTGTCCTCGGAACCGCCCGGCACGAGGCGCGCAATCGGCCCCCAACCGTTCCCGGCCGGCCGCACGCGTTCGTAAAAGCGCTTCAAGGTGTCCTCACTTTCGGGCTTCGTCACGAAGGTAACGATGAGCCATACGGCCGTCGTCGCGGCGACGGTGATCAGCAGACGCTTTCCGGTCGCGTACGGGTCGTCCCCTGCGATCCCGGTCCACGGCAGATAGCATGCGCTCCCGACGATCGCCGAGGCCGCCAGCGCGGCGATCTCGCTCCAGGCGCTGATCCGCCACCAGTACCAGCGCAGGATCATCACCAGGCCCACCCCGGCCGTCATCGTCAGCATGTACTTCCACGCGTCGCCGACCGAGGTCATGAAGAGCGTGACGATCGCCGCCAAGATCATCGCGATGACGGTCGCCCAGCGCGAGGCGACGACGTAGTGCCGGTCGCTCGCATCCTTCTTCACGAACCGGCGGTACAGGTCGTTCGTGAAATACGACGCGCCCAGGTTCAACTGCGTCCCGATCGTCGACATGTACGCCGCCAGGAAACCGGCCATCATCAGGCCGCGCAGCGCGACCGGCAAGTGGTCGACCAGCGTCTGCACGTAGCCGAGCTCGGGGTCGGGTTTGCCGTTCGCGCCGATCACGCCGTGCGGGTAGAGCACGAGCGCGGCGAGCGCGACCAGGATCCACGGCCACGGCCGCAGCGCGTAGTGCGCGACGTTGAAGAAGAGCGTCGCGTAGACCGCGTCCTTCTCGGTGCGCGAGGCGAAGATGCGCTGCGCGATGTACGAACCGCCGCCGGGCTCGGCGCCGGGATACGACGACGCCCACCACGCGACGCCGACGAAGACGAGAAACGTCGTGAGCGGCATCCAGCTCGCGTCGCCGCCCGACGGCACGAAGGCGAGGATCGAGCCGCCGCCGCTCGCGACGTGCTTGGCGTCGATGGAGGCGAGGCCGGTTTTGAGCGCCGCGATCCCGCCGACCGCGGCGACGGCGGCGACGGCGAGCACGATCGCCATCGTCATCTTGACGATGAACTGCAGAAAGTCGGTGACGAGCACCGACCAGAAGCCGCCGATGGTGACGTAGAGGGCCGTCAGCGCGAGGCAGACGTAGAGCGCGGGGAGCGTCGGCACGTGCAGCGTGAGCGTGAGGATCTTCACCATTGCCAGGTTGACCCAGCCCATGATGATCGTGTTGACGAGCACGCCCTGATAGATGGCGCGCACGCCGCGCAGCCACGACGCGGGCTTGCCGCCGTAGCGCAGCTCGATGAACTCGACGTCGGTCAGCACGCCCGAGCGCCGCCACAGCGCCGCGAAGAAGAAGACCGTCAGGATCCCGCTGGCCGCCATGTTCCACCACAGCCAGTTTCCGGCGATCCCGTTCTGCGCGACGAACCCGGTGACCGCGAGCGGCGTGTCGACCGCGAACGTCGTCGCGACCATCGAGGTGCCGGTCAGCCACCACGGCGCGCTGCGGCCCGAAAGGAAGTACTCGCCGATGTTTTTCCCGCTGCCGCGCGCGAACCACAGCCCGATCCCGAGGTTGATCGCGAAGAACGCGACGATGACGGCGATGTCCAGGGGGCTGAGCGCCATGGCCGTCCGTTCGTGCGCTGCCCCGCGGTCCCCGCTACGAGCAGCGGATCACGGTGTCGGGGCCTGCGAGCGCGCCGGGCGCGACGTGCTGCAGGCGGCCGTGTGCGACCAACGCGTCGTAGTTGCGCTCCTCGCGCTTGAAGCGCGCGAACCCGTCGCGCCCGAACGCATCGGCTGCGGCCTGCAGCGCGGCCGGCGTCTCGGCGGTGAGCGTATCGTGCGCGTTCAGCGCGTCGCGCACCGCCTCGGCGACGCGCACGTGACCGACCTCATGATGGTAGATCGCTCCGCGCAGCGCTTCGGCGCGTTCGCGATCGGCCGCCGTCATGTGCGGCCACGAGATCGATTGCGGCATCGTGATGACGATGTCGGTGAGCGAGAACGACACCCTGCCGGCGTAGCGGCCGGACGCGATGCGCCGGCCGTCGGCGAGCCGGAACTCGAAGGCGATGCTCGCTTCGCCGGGTTCGGGCGCAGCGCCGATCGCTTCATGGCACGACGGTCCGGCCAGGTCCGTGGTGCTGAAGCGCACGCCGGCGCGCTGCACGACCTCCTCGTCGGTTCCCGGCGCGAAGGCGATCGCCGGCGTGCCGGCGTGCGCCGGCGCGGCCAGGCGGAGCGCGGCGAGGGCCGCCACGGCAAGGGCGGCGAGGAGACGGCGCACGCGCCGGTGTAGCGCGCGACGTGCGCTCGTTCCTCGTCGCGGCCGTCGCCCTGCTCGCCGGAGCCGCCGCCGGAGCGATCCCTCAGGCCGCGACGGCGGTCGACCAGCAGGCGCCGGCGCTCGTTCCGCGGCCGGCCAACGTCCAGCGCACGGCCTGCACCGCGCCGAGATCGCTCGAGCGCCCGCTGCGTTTTCACGGCAGCGCCGATCGCGCCGGGTTCGAGCTGCTGCGCGAACGCTGGGTCGCGCTTGGCATCCCGGCGCCGGTGTTCGCGTCTCCGGTCGCGAGCGCGCTCGACGTCTTCGTCTACACCAACCCGGGGCCACTCTCGTTTCGCGATGCGCACGGATATCGGCTGAGCGTCCGGCCGAACCTGATCAGCATCTTCCCCGGCGGCGCCGAGGCGAGCTTCGATGCGATGATGACGCTCGCGCAGCTCCCGGAGCGCCGCGGCGGGCGCTGGGTGCTGCCGTGCGTCGAGATCGTCGACACGCCGAAGCTGCGCTGGCGGATCGTCTCCGACGACGTCTCGCGCGGCCCGTTTCCGACGATGACCTATGCGAAGGCGCGCATCCGCACGTTGGCGTCGCTCAAGATCAACGGCTGGTCGCCGTACATGGAACAGGTCTTCCGCGATCCACGCTATCCGTTCGTCGCCTGGCCGAACGGGTGGACCGCGGCGCAGCTCCGCGAGCTCACGCGCTACGCGCGCCGCTTTCACGTCGCGCTGATCCCCGAGCAGCAGACGTTCGCGCACATGCACGAGTCGCTGAAGTGGGAGAAGCTTGCGCCGCTGGCGGAGCTGCCGCACGGGTACCTGCTCGCGGAGAGCGACCCGGCGACGTACGCGTACCTCGAGCCGCTGGTGAGGAGCGTCGCCGCCGCGGCGGAGTCGCCGCCGTTCGTGCATCTCGGCGCCGACGAGCCGCTCGATCTCGGCCGCGGGCGGACGCCGCGCACGGCGCAGGTGTTTGCGGACCACGTCAAACGCGTCGCTTCGTTCCTCCCCGCGGGCCCGACGCTGCCGATGATCTGGGACGATGCGATCCAACAGGACCACACGATCCTGCCGCTGCTGCCGAAGAACGTCGTGATCGTCGCGTTTCATTACGGGGTCGAGAAGACGTACCGGCCCTATATCGATACGATCGCGAACGCGGGCTTCCGCCAGATGATCTCGCCGGGCGCCGCCAACTACAACGAGATCTATCCCGACCTCGAAACGTCGTATGCGAACGTCGCCCGGTTCACCGCTGATGCGAAGGGTGTACCTGGGATGCTCGGCATGTTCATGACGGTCTGGCACGACGACGGTGAGACGCTGTACGAGGCGACGTGGCCCGCGCTCGCGTACGCCGCAGCGAGCGCGTGGCAGACGGCGCCCGTCGACGACGCGACGTGGCACCGCACCTTCGCACGCGCGTTCTTCGGCAGCGACGACGTGCGCTACGCGGACGATCTCGACGCGCTCCAGGCGATCCGCGGGCTGATCCGCACCACGCCTTCGGACCCGCCGGACTATCTGTTCTGGCGCGACCCGTTCGACCCGCAGCTGCAAGTGCGCGCCAAGTCGCTCGACCTCGCCGGCGTGCGGTCGCGCGCCGAGACGGTGATGACGCACTTGGCGACGGCGCGCCCGCCGCTGCACGCGCAGGCCGCCGCGGTGATGGCGCTCGGCGCGCTGCGCTACGATCAGCTCGCGCGCCGGCTGCAGATCGGCCGGGAGGCGCGCGAGTATTACGACGACGCGCGCGCCCACGCGACGAAGCCGGAGGTTTCGCAGGTCTACCGCAGTCTCGCGATCGCCAAATACCTCTGCTGGGAACTGCGCGATGCGCTCGCCGGTATCGAACCGGCGTACGCAGCGGCGTGGCGCTACGAGAACACCCCGCCCGGGCTCGAACGCGTGCTCGTCCGCTACCGCCTCGCCGAGGACGAGGCGCAGCGCTGCGCCGACCGGATCGACGGCGTGGTGCGGGAGGACTATCTGCGCCACGCGACCGTCCCGCCGTGGGACGAGGTGTTCTCATCGGCGCACTGAGCGGGATCGCGATCGTCGCGGTCTTCCTGGTGCTGGCCGTGCTGATGATCGCCCGCAAGCTCCCCGCGCTGCTCGCGGTGCCGCTGATGGCGCTGGCAACCGCCGCGCTCGCCGGGGTCCACGACCTCGGCGGGATCGTCACGTTGGGGGCGGTGAAGTTGGCGCCGGTCTACGCGACGCTGTTCTTCGGGGCGCTGCTCAGCCGCGTCGTGCTCTCCACCGGGATCGCGGAGACGCTGGTGACCTACGCGGCCGAGTTCGGCGGCGACCGGCCCCTCGTGCTCTCGCTGCTGATGTGCGCGGTCGTCGCCGTGCTGTTCACGACGGTGACCGGCTTGGGTGCGATCATCATGATCGGCACGATCGTGCTGCCGGTGCTGATGACGGTCGGCGTCCCGCGCGCGACCTCGGCGACGCTCTTCCTGCTCGCGTTCGGTCTCGGCTACATCCTCAACATCGCGCAGTGGAAGTTCTACGGCACGGTCTTCGGCGTCGACCGCACCGCCTTCCAGGGCTACGCCTTCGTGATCTTCGGGATCCAAGCCGTGGTGCTCATCGCCTACGCGCTGGTGCGCGCACGCGCCGCGCGCGGTTACGCGACGAAGCTCGAAGCGGGCGAGCCGCCGCGCAAACGCGCCGGACCCTTGGCGCTGATCGCGCCGATCCTGCCGCTGGTGCTGCTGCGCGGGTTCGGCGTCGATGCGATCGTCGGCTTCGGGCTCGCGGCGGTCTACGCCGTGCTGGTGACGCGCCCGCGCGATGCGGTGAAGACGCTGATCGCCGCCTGGATCCGCGGGATCGAAGACGTTGCGCCGGCGACGATCCTGATGATCGGGATCGGGATGCTGCTGGTCGCCGCGAACACCCCGCAGGTGCAGGCCGCGGTGACGCCGCTGGTCGCCGCGGTCGCGCCGCGCTCGCCGCTCGCCTACGTCGTGTTGTTCGGCCTGCTCTCGCCGCTCGCGCTCTACCGCGGCCCGCTCAACCCGTACGGCGTCGGGATCGGCGTCTACACCGTGCTCGCGACGCTGCACGTCCTGCCCGCGGTCGCGCTGGTCGGCGCGGTGATGGCGGTCGTGCAAGTGCAGAACGTCTGCGACCCGACGAACACGCAGAACGTTTGGGTGGCGAACTTCACCGGGACCGGCGTCGAGCGGATCACGCGGCTGCTGCTGCCGTGGCAGGTCGGCGTCGCGACGCTCGCCGCGCTCGTGGTCGTGGTGTTCGGCGGGCAGCTCTTCGGGACGGCGCCGTTCGCGCCGCGGGCCGCGGCTGCCGCGACGCTCGGCGGCGCGGGCCTGTTCGCACCGTCGTCGTCGGCGCGCGCGGTCGCGGTGATCGACGACGGGACCCCCGACGGCGCGCGTGCCGCGCACGAAGTCGCCGCTGCGGTCGCGCGCGGCTGGCCGGGCTATCGCGTCGTCACGGCCGCCGGCGATCCCGCCGCGAGCGACTGCAGCGCGAAGCCGTACGCCGCGGTGATGAAGCTGACGGTGACGCCGCTCGGACGCGACGGCCGCGACGTCGGCTTGACGCTGCTCGACTGCGCCGGCTGGAACGTCGACGAGTGGCACGCGCAGAACGACGTGCGCGCCGCGGCGCTCGACACGCTCTTCCGCGTGCGCGTCTGGGCGCGCGAGCAGCCGGTGCTCGCGGCCGGCGTCTTCGAGCGCGGCCTGGCGTTCGATCCCGCGAACGCGAAGCCGACCTACTTCTACGTGCTCTTCAAACCGGCCGACGGCTACATGCGCGCGCTGGTCCGCCCCGGCGGCCCCGCCTACGAGGCCGGCCTACGAACCGGCGACGTGATCGACAAGCTGGACGGTAAGTTCTGGTGGGAGTACGGCACCTACCAGACCCAGCTCCGCGCCTACGACGGCAAACCCCACGACTTCGACGTCGAGCGCGGCCGCGTCGGCGGCCCGCCGGCCCACGTCCAGCTCGGAACGCCGTTCACGGGCTGAAAGACGGCGGAAATTTCTTTGGTCGACGGGCTTGACTTACACTAAGTCTACTGGTACAACTAGGAAAACTAGTACAAGCCACATAAGCCTCGCCGCTCGGAGAACCCACCATGATCGACAACACCGCCCGCCCTGTCCGCCGCCCGCAGCCGGCCGCCGCCGCCCCGACCCTCGTCCGCGCCCCCCAGAACACCTCGCTGTTCCGTGGCTGGGGCGTCACGCTCTAACCCCTCGTGCCTCCCGCCTTCTTCTCGGTTGACCCGCATGGGGGAGCCCCGCTCTACCAGCAGCTCACCGAACAGATCAAGCGCGCGATCGCCATCGGCGCGCTCTCACCCGGTGAACGCCTTCCGACCGTGAAGGGGCTGGCTCAAGATTTGAAGCTCAACGCAAATACGGTGGCCCGCGTCTATCGGGACCTGGAACGAGAAGGGGTCATCGCCACGGCGACCGGGCGCGGCTCGTTCGTCAGCCAGAACGGCGCGCTCGACAACGCGCGCAAGATCGCCGTCGACGTCGTGACGCGCGGCGTCGATGCCGCAGTGCGCGAAGCGCGATCCCTCGGCATCACCCACAGCGAGATTCGAGCCATCGCAGACGCTTCGATCGCGCGCTCGTATTCGGAGGACGACAAGTGATCGCGATCAGCGGTTTGACGAAACGCTACCAGGACGTGCTTGCGGTCGACGACATGTCGCTCGAGATTCCGTCGGGTTCGGTCTGCGGTCTGCTGGGGCGCAACGGCGCCGGCAAGACGACCGCCTTCAAATGTCTGTTGGGGTTCACGCCGCCCGATACCGGCTCGATGACCTTCGACGGTGAGCCGCTGACGCCGGCGACGTTCACCAAGCTCGGCTACGTCCCGGAGCGCCCGCAACTGTACGGCTGGCTCACGGTCGCGCAGCACCTCGAGCTCGTGCGTCGCACGCAGCCCGGCTATGATGCGGCCCATGCGAACGCGCTGATCGGCACCTTCCGGCTCGACGTGCGCAAGAAAGCGAAGCGGCTCTCGAAAGGCCAGCAGACGGCGCTCTCGCTGATCGTGGCGCTCGCCCACCGGCCCTCGCTCCTCATCTTGGACGAACCGGCGAGCGGACTCGACCCCGTGATGCAGCGCGCGATCCTCGACCTGTTGATCGATGCCGCGACGAACGGCGCGACGATCCTGCTCTCCTCGCACCAGATCGGGCAGATCGAACGCGCCGCCGATCGCGTCGCGATCATGCGCGACGGCAAGATCGTGCTCGCGGGAGAGATCGACGATCTGCGTGCCGGCTCGAAGATCGTCGAGGCGACGTTCGAATCCGCGATCCCGGCGCTCGACGGCTTCTCCGGCGTGTTGCGCTTCGAGCGCGCCGGACTGACGGTCCGCGCGATCTCGAACGGTGAGACCGATTCCGTCGCTCGCCATTTCGGCGAGCTCGGCGGCCGCGGCGTCCGCGTCCTCGACCGCAACTTGGAAGATTTGTTTCTCGACGCCGTCTCGGACGGGGGAACGCAGTAGTGGAATACGTGGAGATGCTGCGCGCGCGGCGCGCCCTGATCTGGTACGGTTCGATCTTGTTCGCGTGCGTGGCGCTGGGCCTGGCGCTCGCCTTCAAAGACGGCTCGCCGCGAATTCAGATGTCGCACGGTCAGAACCCGATGATCCCGTTCCAGTACCTGCTCGCCGGCTCCGCGATCGGACCGCTCATCCTCGCCGCGTTCCTCGCGGTCGGGCTCGACGCCGAGTACAAGACGATCGCGATCACCTGGACGCGGCCGATCTCCCGGCTGTCGATCGCGCTGCGCTACCTCGCCGTCGACGGCGGCGCGCTCGTCGTCGCCTGGGCGCTGGCGCTGGCGGCGGTGCTCATCCCGATCTTCGCGCTCGGGATCGGGCAGCACATCACCTTCGGCGGCCCGATCGCCCTGTCCGCGGTGCTCGTCTTCGGGGCCGCGGTGATGTGGTACGGCTTGGTCGTGCTCGTGACGACGCTGCTGCCGGGCCGCGGCGCCGCCGTCGCCGGCGCCAGTTGGGGGTACGCGCTGTTCGTCCCGGTCTTGGCCGCGATCCCGTTCCCGCCGCTCTTGCACCAGGTCGTGTTGGCGCTCAACTACGTGAACCCGACGGCGTACATCACCGGCCACAACAGTTCGCACCCGCTGATCGCGGGCAACGACACGCAGCACGCGGTTGCGGCGTGGCTCATCGGACTCGCCGCCGCGGCGATCGCGACCCAGGTCTGGACGAAACGGGAGGTTCCGGCATGACGATCTTGGCGACGCACTTCGCGATCGTGCTCGGCGCCTGGAGGCTGCGCGTTCGCATCGACCTCGACGAGCCGCGCGAAGCCGAGCTGAAGGACGTGCCGGCGCCGCAGCCGCAAGCCGCCGCCCCCGCGACGCATCCGGTCATCCCGCAGATCGCGACCTGGGGCCGCGGCTGATCGCGGCGAAGGGGCGATCATGGTCGCCCCTCACGCCGATGCTCTCATCGGCCACGTCCGTGCCAACCGCGAACGGTATCTCGACGAGCTGAAGGCCTGGATCGCGATCCCCTCGATCTCGGCGCAGCCCGATCACGCCGCCGACGTGCGGCGCTCGGCCGAGTTCGCCGCCGAGCGGATGCGGTTCGCCGGGCTCACCGAGGCCGCGGTGCTCGAAACGGGCGAGGGCGGGCATCCGGTCGCGTACGGTGCGTGGCTCGGCGCGAAGGGCAAGCCGACGATCCTGATCTACGGCCACCACGACGTGCAGCCGGCCGATCCGCTCGAGCTGTGGACCACGCCGCCGTTCGCGGCCGAGGTTCGCAACGGGAAGATCTACGGCCGCGGTTCCGTCGACGACAAGGGCCAGTGCCTGATGCACCTCGCCGCGATCGAGGCGCACCTGCGCGTGAACGGCAAGCTGCCGCTCAACGTCAAGGTCGTGATCGAAGGCGAGGAAGAGATCGGCTCCGAGCACTTCGAAGCGTTCCTCGCGCGCGAGAAGAAGCGGCTCGCGTGCGACGTGGTCGTCGTCTCCGACACCGCCGTGTTCGCCGAAGACGTTCCGTCGCTCACGACCTCGCTGCGCGGGCTCGTCCATTGGGAGATCACCGTGCACGGGCCGGAGAGCGACCTGCACTCCGGCTACTACGGCGGGATCGTGAAGAACCCGCTGGAGGCGCTGGCGCAGATTCTCACCGCGCTGAAGGACGCGCACGGGCGCGTCGCCGTCCCCGGATTCTACGACGACGTGCGCGAGCTCGCACCGCACGAGCGCGCCGAGATCGCCGCGCTGCCGCTCGACCCGGCGAAGCTCGCGCACGAGCTCGGCGTCCCCGAGCTCACCGGCGAGACCGCGCGCCTCCCGCTCGAGCGGATGTGGTTCCGGCCGACGCTCGAGGTCAACGGGATGTACGGCGGCTATCAGGGCGCCGGTTCGAAGACGATCGTGCCGTCGTACGCGGTGGCCAAAGTTTCGGCGCGGCTCGTTCCGCATCAGGATCCTGCGAAGGTGAAGCACGCGGTGAGTACGTTCGTGCAGCGCGTCGCGCCGCGCGGCGTGCGGGTCGAGGTCGAAGCGCACGGCGACGTGCGCGCGGTCGAGACCTCGCGCGATCATCCGGCGGTCGCGGCTGCCGCGCGCGCGATGGAGCTCGGGTTCGGCAAGCCGCCGGTCTTCATCGGCACCGGCGGCACGATCGGACCGGTCTCCTCGTTCGACCGCATCCTGCACTTGCCGCAGGTGCTGATCGGCGTCGGCCTCCCCGACGACGCGATCCACGCGCCGAACGAGAAGTTCGACCTCGGGCAATTCTTCGGCGGGATCGAGACGATGACGTATCTCTACGACGAGCTCGCGCGCGCGCTGAAATGAGTTCGCCTCGACTTCGCTCGGTCGAACACTCATGAGCTTCACCGACCGCTTCTCCGGACGTGCCGGCGACTATGCCGCCGGGCGGCCGTCGTATCCGGAGGCGGCGCTCGACGTGCTGTTCGAGGGGCTCGGCGATGCGGCCGAGATCGTCGTCGCCGATCTCGGCGCGGGGACCGGGATCTCGTCGCGTCAGCTCGCCGAGCGCGGCGCGCAGGTCTTCGCCGTCGAACCGAACCGGACGATGCGCGAGGCCGCCGAGCCGCATCCGCGCGTCGAATGGGTCGCCGCAAGCGCCGAACATACCGGCCTCGGCGAGGCGAGCATCGATCTGGCGGCGGCGTTCCAGGCGTTCCACTGGTTCGACCATCCGAAGGCGCTGGCGGAGATCGTACGGATCCTGCGGCCGGGCGGGCGCGCGGCGCTCGTCTACAACGAGCGCGACGAGAGCGATCCGTTCACCGCAGCCTACGGCGACATCGTGCGAAAATACGCGACCGACGCGACCGAACGGCGCCGCGCCGACGGGATCGAGGTCTTCCTCGCCTACGAAGCGTGGGTCGCGAAGCACCGCATCGAGGTGCGCAACCAGTACGCCCTCGACCTCGACGGCGTGCTCGCCCGAGCGCGCAGCACGTCGTACCTCCCGAAGGACGGTCCGATCGCGAACGATCTGCACGCCGAGATCCGCGCGCTCGTCGCCCGGTTCGCGCGTGACGGCCGCGTCACGATGGCGATGCGGACGATCGTGGTCACCGCCGACACCGGCGCCGGATGAGGTATGGACACAACTCGGCAACCCGTGGACCATGTCGAGTATGGTTTCTTCTAAGCGTATGATGACCGTCGACTCTGCCCCGCGCCTGATCACCGTCGAGGATTTCGACAAGATGATCGCGGCCGACATTTTCGACGACGACGAGCGGGTCGAGCTCGTCGAAGGTGTCCTCGTCAGCTATGCCCCGCCTCAGGGCGACGAGCACGCCTACGCGGTATGGCAGTTCCCGGAGGCGATCCGGGCCCGGCTCGGCATGCGAGCAATCCTGCGGATGCAGAGTCCCGTGATCGTCTCGAAGCTGTCGGTTCTCGAGCCGGATCTCGTGTTGCTTCGCGTTCGCGAGGACCGGTATCACCGCCGGCCGCTTCCGGCCGACGTACACGCGGTCGTCGAGATCGCCGTATCGTCGTTGCCGCGCGACCGGTCGGAGAAATTGCGGCTGTACGCCGAGGCGGGGATCCCGGAGTACTGGGTGGTCGACGTAGTCGGGCGCCGCATCGAGACGTTCCGCGAGCCGGCCGGCGCCGCGTATACGGTACCGCACGCGGTCTCAGGCAGCGACTCGATCGCATTCGAAGCGTTTCCCGACGTCGTGTTTTCCGTCGACGAGCTGTTCGGCTGACCACCACGGCGCGGGTCAGGATTGGGATCGACGTTGGCGGGACGTTCACCGACGTCGTCGCGGTCGATGCCGTGACGCGTGAGATGATCGCTTCGATAAAAGTGCCGACGACGCACGATCATCCGGACGGCGTCGCTGCCGGGATCGTTACGGGGCTCGAGCGGCTGCTCGGCGACCATGCGATCGATCCGGCGTCGATCGCGTTCATCGCGCACTCGACGACGCAGGCGACCAACGCGCTGCTCGAGGGTGACGTCGCGAAGGTCGGTGTCGTCGCGCTCGGCGGGCGGTTCGCGCGCTCCTTCGCGCGCTTCGCGCCGTTCGCGCTCGCCGAGGGGATTCGCTTCGCGCCCACCTGGCTCGACGGAAGGGACCCGCACGTGCTGGACGTCGCGCGGGCGGCGGGCGTCGAGGCGCTCGCGGTCACCGAAGCGTTCGCCGTCGACCGGCCGCAGCACGAGAACGCGCTCGTCGCCGCGGCACGCGCGGGCGGCTTCGCGGCGACCAGCGGCGCCGAGGTCTCGACGCAGTACGGTTTGCGCGCGCGCACGCGGACCGCGGCGCTCAACGCCGCGATCCTGCCGCGGATGCTGCGCACCTCGAGGATCACCGCGCGCGCGGTCGCCGGCGCGCGGATCCCCGCACCGCTGATGATCATGCGCAGCGACGGCGGCGTGATGGACGTCGCCGAAGTCGAGCGCCGCCCGATCCTGACGATGCTCTCGGGACCGGCGGCCGGGATCGCGGGCGCGCTCTTCCACGAGAACGTCACCGACGGGATATTCATCGAGGTCGGCGGGACGAGCGCCGACTGTTCCGCGATCGTGCGCGGGCGCCCGCAGATGCGGCCGGCACGGATCGGCGGCCACCGTACGCTGCTGCGGACGCTCGACGTGCGCACGATCGCCGTCGCCGGCGGCTCGCTGGCGCGCGTCGCGGGCAACCGCGTCGTCGAGATCGGCCCGCGTTCCGCGCACATCGCCGGCTACCGCTACGCGGCGTTCACCGATCCCGCGCTGCTGGACGGCGCGCGCGCCGATCTCGCCGGCGGGTTCGCCGCGGTCGTCGCGGCCGACGGGACGCGGATCGCGATCACGCCGACCTGCGCCGCGAACGTGCTCGGCACCGTTCCGCCCGGTGCGTTCGCGCGCGGCGACGCAGCGGCGGCGCGAACCGCCTGCGACCTCGTCGGAGCAGCGCTCGGCGTCGATGCCGACACGCTCGCCCGCGCGATCCTCGACCGTGCGACGGAACGTCTGCGGGCGACCGTCGACGAGCTGATCGCCGACTACGCTCTCGACCGCACGACCGTCGTTCTCGTCGGCGGCGGGGGCGGTGCGGCGGCGCTGGTACCGTACGCCGCCGAGCGGCTCGGGTTTGCATGCCGCATCGCGCGCGACGCGCAGGTGATTTCCCCGCTCGGCGTCGCGCTGGCGCTCGTGCGCGACGTCGTCGAACGCACGATCGTCGACCCGACCCCGGCCGACCTCGCGCGCGTGCGGCGTGAAGCGGTCGATGCCGCGGTCGCGTCGGGCGCCGCGCCCGACCGCGTCGAGGTCGTCGTCGAGGTCGACACGGCGCGGAACCGCGTGCGCGCGACCGCGTCGGGCGCGACCGCGCTGGTCGAAGGCGCGCGCGAAGCGGTCGAAGCCGGCGACACCGAGCGGCTCGCCGCCGCCGCCGCGCACCTTCGCGCGGCGCCGGATGCGCTGCGGACCGTCGCTGCAGCGGGATCGTTCGCGGTGATCGCGAGCGCGCGTGAGAGCGCGGTCGTCGACGGGCGCGGCGTCGTGCGGCTGATCCTTGCGAACGCGCGCGCGCGCACCGTGCGCTGCGGCGAGATCGCGGCCGTGCTGGAACGCGCGATCGACGACGACACGACGTTCGGCGACGTCGGCCGCGCGCTGCCGGACGTGTTCGTGCTGCGCGGTGCGCGCATCGGCGAGTTCGCCGGGATGGCCGAAGCCGCGCAGATCGTCGCTCTGGCGCAGGACGAGCTGGCCGGCGTCGACGCGGACGAACGCGTCGTCGTCATCACCGTGCCCAAGCGCGCCTGAGCGCGCGGGTTCAGCCCGGTTCGATCCCTTGCGCGAACGCGAACCGGTTCGACGGATCGAGCAGCGTCTTGACGCGCCGCAGCCGCGGGTAGTTCTCGCCGTGATAGCGCTCGCGCCAGTCGGCGAGGTCGAGGTCGCAGTAGTTGCGATAGCTCTTCATCGCCGTGTGCGGGTCGAGCGCCGCGAACGCCTCGCGCGCCCAGGCATAGGCGGGCGCCGCAAGCTGCGGGTCGTCCCAGTAGGTGCGGTACTGCAGTGAGTACGTCATCGTCCGGTGCGGGAAGGCCGTCGCGCCGGGCGCGACGTCGTTGACGGCGCCGCCGAAACCGTCGAACTGCAGGATGCAGCGCGCTGCGCTCGGCGCGCGCCGGACGAGCGCCGCCGCCGTCGCGATCTCCGTCGCGCCGAGCGGAACCGCCCCGTAGCTCGACTTCATCTTCCAGCTCGTGCGCGCGGCGCCGTAGCCGGCGTAACGGTCGACCGCCGCGATCGAGGTCATCGTCTCGAGCGAGAAGCCGAGCGCCTCGCCGCGCGCGAACGCCCGCTCGAGGTTGGCTTCGAGCGCCGCCTGGCTGCCGAGATATTCGCCGATGATGCGGGCGCGCGGCGCCGGGTTGTTCTGCAGCAGGCAGATCGCGACCAGCTCGCGCGGCTGCCCCGGCGCCCACGCCATCCATCGCTGCAGCACGTCCTCGGCGCGCGCGAGATCCCAATCGAGCGCGAAGGCGACGGCGCTCGGCGGCCGCTCGACCAGCGCGAAGAAGAGGTCGGTGACGACGCCGAAGTTGCCGCCGCCGCCGCCGCGCGACGCCCACAGGATCGCTTCGCCGTCGGGATCGTTCGCCGAGTCGCGCAGCCGCCCGGCGGCGTCGATAAGCCGGACGCGCTGCAGCCGGTCGGCCATCAGCCCGTGACGGCGGCCGATCAGGCCGAAGCCGCCGCCGGTCGTGAGCCCCGCGACCGCGACGGAGTGACACGTTCCGGCCGGCAGCGTTCGCCCCACCTCGTCGAGCCGGTGGTACATCGTGCCGGCGTCGGTACCGGCAGCGACGCGCGCGCTCGTGCCGTCGCGGCTCACCTCGACGCCGCGCAGTCCGCGCACGTCGATCACGACGCCGCCCTCGTTCAGCGAGAAGCCTTCGTAGTCGTGTCCGCCGCTGCGGATCGAGATCGGCCCGCCGCCCTCGTTCGCCCACCGGATCGCGCGTACGACGTCGTTCTCATTCTCGCAGTAAACGATCGCGCGCGGATGCAGATCGAGCCGCGCGTTCTCGTTGCGGCGCGCCGCGTCGTACCCGCGCGAGCCGCGCACGAACGTCCTCGGCGTCGGCGCCGCGGCGCGCGCCGGGATCACCGCGATCGAGGCGAACGCGGCGCCCGCGGCGGAGACGAAGCCGCCGCGCGAGATCGTCACGGACAGGCTTTCGGGTTGGGGTTCTTCGGCGGGACGCGGCCGTGCGCGAGCGCGTCGATGTCGTGCTGGATCAGTGCGAGCAGCGCGTGGCTCTCGCCGTCGATCGTGAACGGTTTGGGCCAGCCGGCGATGCTCGCCTTGAGCAGATCCCGCGCCTCGTTCAGGTTCGCGACGCGCTGTGCCGCATCGCCCGGCGCGGTCAGCTCCTGGCTGGCGCAATAGTGCGTGAAACCGAGCAGGTAGCGGATGAAGCCGGAGCGTTCGCGGCAGTAGCCGCCGGTCGTTCGATAGCATTCTCCCGGGCGCGCGAAATCGTCGATCTCGGGGGTCGAGCGCAGGTTGTCGAGATACGTGAGCCAGGGAACGTAGACGTTCTCCATCAGCTTGACGACGCGCGTCTTGCGCGCGTTCACTGCGTGGTTGATCTGGCCGTCGTAGTACAGCACGTGTCCGCTCGACGAATCGAACGACGCGATGAACGCGACCATCTGGCGCGAGAACGTGAAGTCCGGCTCCGTGAACGCGCGCCGGTACTTGATCACCCGATTGTATTCCACGTGCAAGCGGTTGATGACGCCGAGCTGGATCTCGGCGCGCTGCGGCGGCGGCAGGAGCGAGGTCCACTGGCGGAACGGCGCCGCGTCGAGGAGCGCGCCGTCGAAGGTCGTCGCCGCGACGTGCACCGACATCAGGACGGCGAAGGCGAACGCCGCGCAGCCGAGCGCCGCCGCCGCCGCGCCGGCCTGCAAGGCGTCGAGCGAACCGAAGGGCCCGGCGCGGACCCGCGCTGCGCCGGCGAACCAAGCCGCGAGCAGGAGCATCCCCGCGCCGGCGAGCAGGATCGCGACCGCGGCCGCGACCTGCAGCCAGAACGCGATCCGGTTGTCGTGGAGCGCGATCAGACCGAACGCCGCGAAGGCCAGGTTGACGGCGACGATCGGCCCTGCGGCGACGCGCAGCCCGAGCGCCGCCGTGCGGCCCCAGCGCGGGCGCTGCGAGGCGGATCCCGCGTGCTCGTCGCGCGTGACCCGAACGCGGCGGCCGAGGCTGCGCAGCGCGCCGTCGATGAACTCGATCAGCCGCTGCAGGTGCACGTCGAAATCGCGCCCGGCATCGACCGGCGCGGCGTTGAGGAAGTGAAACGCCGCCAGGCTCGGCGGGAGCTCGTCCGGTTCCGGCATCTTCGCCCCGCTGACGAGCACCGGGAGCACGATCTTCTTCAGCGCGAGCGCCGACTCGATCTCGACCCGCACGGGATCGCTCGGCTGCATGATGCGCGCGGCGGGACCGTCGCCGCCGCGCCAGCGCGGGCCGACGACCGCGATCACGACGTCGGTCTCGCGCAGCGCGCCGTCGATCGAGGCGCGATAGTCGCTCGCGTACGGAATCGCGGTGACGTCCATGAACACCGACGACGTGCCGTAGTGGCGCGCCAGGCGGTCGTAGATGCGCCCGGCGTCCGCCGCCGCGTCCTCGCGCCGGTAGGAGATCGTGATCGAAGGCATCGGGTCCCCGAAAGGTTCGGCTCAGGGGCGGACGAGCCTCGCCGCTGGCCGAACGGGGTCGGCATGCGCGAGTACGACGTCCTGGTCGTCGGCGGCGGGAACGCCGGCTGCGCCGCCGCGCTCGCCGCCGCGCGCACCGGTTCGCGCGTGCTGCTCGCCGAGCGCTACGGCTTCCTGGGCGGCACGGCGACGGCCTCGATGGTCGGTCCGTGGATGACGTTCCACTCCGGCGAGGACCGCATCGTCGGCGGGATCGCGCAGGAGATGGTCGAGCGGCTCGTCGCGCGCGGCGGCTCGCCCGGCCATCTGCACGACGCCTCGGACTACGTTCCGACGATCACGCCGTTCGATCCGGAGATCCACAAGGCGCTGCTGTTCGAGATGATGCGTGAGAGCGGCGTCGCGCTGCTGCTGCACGCGTGGTTCCTCGACGCGCTGCGCGACGGGCGGCGCGTCGCCGGCGCGCGCTGCGCGACGGTCGGCGGCGTGCGCGAGCTGGTCGCCCAGCGCACGATCGACGCCACCGCCGACGCCTACGTCGCGGCGAGCGCCGGGGTGCCGACGCAGCAAGGCGACGCGCGCGGGCGGGTGCAGCCGGCCTCGCTGATGTTCCGGCTCTCGCACGTGGACCTCGCCGTGCTGGCGCAGTACCTGCGGCAGCATCCCGACCAGATGCGCAGCTCGCTCAAGATGCACGAGCGCACGCCAGAAGCGCTCACGGCCGTCGCCGGGCTCTACCAGCTCTGGGACGCGGCGCGCGCGCGCGGCGCGGTGACCGTGCCGCGTGAGCTCGTCTCGTTCTTCGCGACGCCGTACGCCGACGAAGTGACGGTCAACATGACGCGCGTGCTCGACATCGATCCGCTCGATCCCGACGACCTCACCCGCGCCGAGGTCGAGGCGCGCGCGCAGGTGATGCAGTTGCTCGATTTCTTCCGGCAGGACGTGCCGGGGTTCGCGAACGCCCGGATCGCGGCGACCGCGACGCAGATCGGCGTGCGCGAGTCGCGGCGGATCGAGGGCGAGTACACGCTGACCGCCGACGACGTGCTGACCGGCCGCACCTTCGACGACGCGGTCGCGCGCAGCGCGTATCCGATCGACATCCACAACCCGACCGGCAGCGGGACCACGACGCGGCGGCTCGCGCCCGGCTCGTCGTACGAGATCCCGTACCGCTGCCTGGTTCCGAAGAACGCCGACGATCTGCTGGTCGCCGGGCGCTGCATCTCGACGACGCACGAAGCGCTGGCGTCGACGCGGCTCACGCCGACGGTGATGACGCTCGGGCAGGCGGCGGGGACCGCGGCCGCGCTCTCGCTGCAGCTCGGCTGTTCCCCGCGCGAGCTCGACCCCGCCCCGCTGCGCGAGCGCTTGATCCGCGACGGCGTCGACCTGCGCCCTTCGACAAGCTCAGGATGACGTATCAATCGGCGCGGATGGGTGACGTGCGTACGCTCGCGGCGGCGTACGGCATTCGCATCGAGATCGTGCCGCTCGGCGAGTGGGGCTCGGTGCGGCTGCTCGCCGAGTACGACCCCGACGGTCCCGTCATCCGGGTGAACGCGCGGACGCTGCCGCCGGGCGCCGAGGCGGCGCGCGCTGCGGTCGACCGCGCCGTCGCGCACGAACTCTACCATCATCGCGAAGCGATCGGCGCGGTGGCGCGCATCGGCTCACGCGGCGCGCGCGAAGCGGCCGCGGAGGCGTTCGCGCAACGGCTCACCGCGATCCCGGCGTGACGTACGTCGCGGGGATCGACGGCGGTCAGTCGTCGACGACGGCGGTCGTCGTCGACCGCAAGGGGATCGTGCGCGGGCGCGGCGTCGCCGGCCCGGCCGACCACGTCGACGAGCCGCCGGGTTCGACGAAGGCCGCCGACGCCTGCGCGGCGGCGCTCGCCGCGGCGGTCGGCGCCGCCGGGCTCGCGCGCGACACGCGCTTCGAAGCGGTGCGGATCGGGCTCTCCGGCTACGACGACGGGTTCGACGGTGCGCCGCTGGCCTTCGCCGGCGCGACCGTGCGGCTGCAGCACGACGCCCCGATCGCGCTCGCCGGGGCGCTGCCGAGCCGACCCGCGATCGTGGTGATCGCGGGAACGGGCTCGGTCGCCTACGGTGAGGACGGCGCCGGGGCGTCGGTTCGCGTCGGCGGCTGGGGCTATCTGTTCGGCGACGCGGGCAGCGCGTTCGCCGTCGCGCGTGACGCGCTCGCGCACGCGATGCGCGAGGACGACCGCGGCAACCCGAGCCCGCTCGGCGAGGCCGCGCTCGCGTTCTTCGATCGGCGCGACCTGCGCGAGCTCGCGACCGCCGCGCTGCAGGGGCGCATCTCGCGGGGCAGCCTGGCCGGCTTCGCGCGCGTCGTCCACGACGCGGCCCGGCTCGGCGACGCCGGAGCCGACGCGATCGTCGGGCGGGCGGCGGCAGCGCTCGCCGAGCTGGCCGCGGACGCGATCGCCCGGCTGCGGCTGGGCGAACGGCAGGTGCGCGTCGCGTTCAGCGGCGGCGCGTTCCGCAGCGACGCCTTCCTCGCCCGCACGCGCGAGCGGCTCGCCGCCGCGGCGCCGAACGCGACCGCGGTGATCCCGCGCTACGATCCGGCGATCGGCGCGGCACTGCTCGCGTTCGCCGACGCCGAGCTCCCGGTCCCCGAACGAATCGTCGAGGGATGACCCCAGGGCGTCCGGCGGCCGAGCTCGTCCTGGCCCGGCTGCGCGGCGGCTTGATCGTCTCGGTGCAAGCCGAGGCCGGCTCGCCGCTCAACACGCCGGAGCAGATCGCGCTGCTCGGGCGTGCCGCCGTCGCCAACGGCGCAGCCGGCCTGCGGGCCGAGGGTCTCGGCCGGCTCGGCGCCCTGCGCCGCGCGGTCAGCGTCCCGATCATCGGGATCGTGAAGCGCTCCTATCCCGGTTTCGCACCGTACATCACGCCGTCCGATCGCGAGATCGCCGAAGCGATCGCGGCCGGCGCGGAGATCGTCGCCTTCGACGCGACCGCGCGGCCGCGCCCGGACGGCCGCGACGTCGCGGCGGTGATCGCCGCGATCCATGCGCGCGGCGCGCTCGCGATGGCGGACTGCGCCGGCGCGGACGACGTTCGCGCCGCCGCCGCGGCCGGCGCGGAGATCGTCGCGACGACGCTCTGCGGCTACACTGCGGAGACCACGGGCACGGCGCTCCCGGCGCTCGAGCTCGTTCGGGCGTGCGCCGCGAGCGGGGCGTTCGCGATCTGCGAGGGCGGGGTCTCCTCACCCGACGACGTGCGCGCGGCGTTCGTCGCCGGGGCGCACGCCGTCGTGGTGGGCACGGCGATCACCAACGTCGACGCGCTCGTCCGCCGCTTCACGGCGGCAACGAGGGGAGCGAGCGAGCGCGTGCATCCGATTTAAGTCCTCGCTCGCGGTTCACAAGGTCTTCATAGTAGGAAGTCGGCGCGACCCGGGTGGAGAAAGCGGTCGATCGAGCCCCAGCGGACGAGCACCAGCACCAGAGAGGACCAGTTGGCACAGCGCGTCGTCAAACCGAAGACGAACCTCGGACCGGGGTTCTGGCCCGTCACCGCCTTCATCGCCGTCCTCTCGGCGGTCATGGTGTACCTGATCGAGAGCATGCCGCTGCCGATCGGTTTGATCCAGGCGGGAGCGCCGGCCGACTCGATCGACGCCCTCTTCCGGTTCCTGGGCGCGGTCGCCGCGGTGATCTTCAACATCGTGGTGATCTACACGGTTTACTTCGGGATCGTGTTCGCCCGTCCGAAGGGCGCTCCGGCGAACACGATCGGCGTCCAGATCCACGATGCGCCGGTGCTGGAGTTCTGGTGGACGGCGATCCCGACGATCCTGGTCGTCATCCTGTCGATCTACTCGGTGAAGATCTGGGCCGACTTGCAGAACAGCCAGGGCGACGTGCTCACCATCGAGGCGATCGGGTACCAGTACGGCTTTCAGTTCCGCTATCCAAAGCTCGACAAGCCGATCGACGAGATGCACCTGCAGCTCAACGTCCCGACGACGATCCACGTCACCTCGCGCGACGTGATCCACGGCTTCTGGATCCCCGAGCTGCGGATGAAGGCCGACATGGTCCCCGGCCTGATCAATACAATCCGCGTCACGCCGACCGTGCCGGGAACGTATCACATCATCTGCAGCGAGTTCTGCGGCGTCGCGCACAGCACGATGCGGCACGACGTCGTCATCGAGAGCCAACAAAACTTCGCGAAGTGGTTCGCCCGCCAAGGCGGGTCGTCGGGCGGCGGCGGTGGCGGCACGATCCCGATCGCTCAAGGCAAGGTCGACCTCGGGCAAAAGCTGTTCGGGCAGAAGTGCAGCGCGTGCCACTCGGTCGGGCCGTTCGATCAGAAGCAGGTCGGGCCCGGGCTCGGCAAGATCTTCAACGATCCGGCGCATCCGAAGCTGGTGAACAACGATCCCGTCACGCCGCAGAACGTCGCGAAGATCATCCAGACCGGTTACCAGGGCGACATGGGCGTGATGCCGAGCGCGCAGGTGAACCAGCTCTCGAATCCAGACATCGCAAACCTGGTCGCGTATCTCGCGAGCCTGTCGAAGAAGTAAACGGAGAGATTTCATGGCGACGGTTGCACCCGGGGTGCCGACGGGCCCGTATCACGCGGTTCTCGATCACATCCACCCCGAGCCGACGAGCTTCATCCGCAAATACATCTTTTCGATCGACGCCAAGGTCATCGGGATCCAGTACATGATCACCGGCGCGATCTTCTTCGTGATCGCCGGAATGCTCGCCGAGATCATCCGCACCCAACTGCTCTCGCCCCACGGCGCGATCATCAGCGCGGCGACCTACAACTCGGTCTACTCGATGCACGGCTCGGCGATGGTCTGGTTCGTCGTCATCCCGCTGCTGACGGGGGCCTTCGGCAACTTCGTGATGCCGATGCAGATCGGGGCGCGCGACGTCGCCTTTCCGTGGCTGAACCTGGTCGCGTTCTGGATCTTCCCGGTCGCCGGCGTGATCCTGTTCAGCTCGTTCCTGATCGGCGCGCCCGACGCCGGCTGGACCGAGTACCCGCCGATCTCGCTCCAGGGCCCGCCGGGGACGAACCTGTGGTGCGTCGCGGTTTTCCTGATCGGGATCAGCTCGACGATGACCGGGATCAACTTCCTGGTCACGATGTACAAGATGCGCGCGCCGGGGATGACCTTCACCCGCATGCCGCTCTTCGTGTGGGCGCAGTTCGCGACCACCCCGCTGCTCTTCATCGCCACCACGGCGCTCGGCGCCGCGCTGGCCGCGCTGTTCATCGAGCGGGTGTTCGGCGTCCCGTTCTACGACCCGAAGCGGGGCGGTTCACCGGTGCTGTGGCAGCACATGTTCTGGTTCTACTCGCACCCGGCGGTCTACATCATGATCATCCCGGGCTTCGGGATCATCTCCGAAGTGCTGCCGACGTTCGCGCGCAAGCCGATCTTCGGCTACAAAATGATCGCGTTCAGCTCGGTCGCGATCTCGCTGCTCAGCTTCTCGGTCTGGGCGCACCACATGTTCACCTCGGGGATGGTGCCCTGGCTGCAACTGCCGTTCATGATCATCACGATGGTGATCGCGATCCCGACCGGCGTGAAGATCTTCTCGTGGATGGCGACGCTGTGGGGCGGTTCGATCAACTGGAAGACGCCGGCGCTCTACGCGGCGGGCTTCTTGATCACGTTCACCTACGGCGGTCTGACGGGGTTCTTCCTCGCCGCCGTTCCGCTCGACTACCACGAGCACGGCACCTACTTCGTGGTCGCGCATTTCCACTACGTGCTCTACGGCGGCTCGATCATGTCGATGTTCGCCGGGATCTACTACTGGTGGCCGAAGATGACCGGGCGCATGTACAACGAGAAGCTCGGCCAACTGCAGTTCTGGGTGACCTTCATCGCCTTCAACGCGACGTTCACGCCGATGCACTGGCTGGGGCTGCTGGGGATGCCGCGGCGTGTCGCGACCTACGACCCGCAGTTCCAGTTCTGGAACCAGTTCGCGACGTACTCGTCGTACGTGATGGCGCTCGCGACGGTGCTGTTCTTCTACATCCTCTTCGACAGCTTCCGCAACGGGAAGAAGGCGGGACCGAACCCGTGGGGCGCGCGGACGCTCGAATGGATGGTCTCCTCGCCGCCGCCGTACTATAACTTCAAGAAGATCCCGGCGGTCCTTGCGGCGCCGTACGATTTCGGCAACCCGCTGCCGTACCTCGGTCTCGACGCCGCGCCAGGGGCGACCGAAGCGACGCCGACCTCGGTCTCGCACCCGGTTCCCACGTATTAGGAGACGGGGAACCTCATGGCAGTATCGGTGGCCTCACACGGCCACGACGCCCCGCACGACGATCACGGCGGGCACGACGACATCATCTACAACGAGACGCGCGACATGCGTCTCATGGGATTCGTCCTGTTCCTCGTCTCCGACGTCGTGCTGTTCTCCTCGTACATCTTCGCGTACATCTACCTGCGCAACTCGATCCAGCCGAACTGGCCGCCGATCGTCAACGGCCACCAGTTGCCGCGGCTCGACACCGCGTTCGCCGCGTTCAACTCGGTCGTGCTGTTCGGGTCGGGCGTCACGATGCACTACGCGCTCGAGAACTGGAAGCACGCCAACAAGGGCCGCTTCAACCTGTTCATGTTCTTCACGATCCTGCTGGGGCTGGGCTTCCTCGGCGGCCAGGCCTACGAGTACGCGCACGCGCAGATCGGCGGCTGGAGCGGCAACATCTTCGGCGCGTCGTTCTTCACGCTGACCGGGATGCACGGCGGTCACGTCGCCGTCGGCGTCGGCTTCCTGATCGCGCTCTGGATCCAGGCGCAGCGCGGCGTCTACACGCAGTCGAAGTTCTTCGGACTCACCGCCGGCACGCTCTACTGGCACTTCGTCGACGTGATCTGGGTCGTGCTCTTCTTCTTGTTTTATCTGTGGTAGGCGAGGCGTAACGCTATGGATCTAGCCACTATTGAGAAAGTCGTCGCCTTCATTGGCGCGCTCATCGTGTTCTCGTTCGCGCTCGTCGGGCTCAAAGGGGAGTGGCCGAAGAGCGGGCTCGACGACAACGTCACCAAAGTGCTGCTGGGACTGATGGCGTTCGGGTGCGTCCTGGTCGTGCTCGCGTGTTTCGGCGTGCTGCCGCACGGAGGAGGTGCCTGATGTATGACCTCGAGGACGATCGCGGCGTTCCGATCTCCAGCGGTATCCCGAAGCTGGTGTTGTGGGCTGGGATCGCGGGCGTGCTGCTGATCTTCGTGATCGCGGGGATGGTGGTCGGGACGTCGATGAACAACCACGTCTGGCCTGCCGGCGACACGCTGACGATCAAGCTGTAGTGTATTCGGCGTTCCGCCGAACACTCGCGTTCGGGCTTCGCCCGATCCGCCCGCGGATTACGCGATCTCTTCTTTGCGGCCGTGGATCCCGACGCCGAGCGCCGCGATGCGGGGCGGCAGCACGCCGGTCGACTTCCCGTCGACGTGGTGAACGCCGCCGTACTCGCTGAACTCGCAGAGCGCGGGACGGGTGACGCGCGGCAGCTCGATCTCGCCGAGCGTCGGCCACTCGCAGGCGACGATCTTTTCCGCGGTCAGCACCGCGATATAGCCGTTGCAGTCCTCGCTCGACTCCCGGTCGCGCGGCCGGTAGCGGATGTAACCGTCGACCACGTAGATCGGTCGCAGTGTGTGGGCCAGCGCGCGTGAGGGCGCGAGCATCACGCCCAGCATCCACGCCACACAGGCGAGGACGCCGAGCCCGAAGACCGGGGCGATGACGACGATATCCTTGAGCACCTTTCCACCCGAGAGCTGAGGAGCCCAGAACACGCCGACCGTGATTGCCGCGAACACCAGCCCGCACAGAAGCGGCTCCACGGCGATCGTGAGCCGCCCGAAAAAGCCCGTCAGCACGACGAGGCGCTCAGCGCGCGTCCACGGCCGCCGGATGAGCGTCTTCGCGCGATCGTCCGCGGTGAGCCGGCTGGGCCTCACGCCGTGGATGACCTTCGTCGTGTCGATCATGCTGCTAGTGATGTTCCCCAGTGTCGCTGGCGCCGCTGAGCACCTGCACGGCGTCGTCCTCGCCGTGACGCCGAAGACCGGTGAGGTCATCGTGCGCCACGACGCGTTCGGCACGATGCCGGCGATGACGATGTCGTTCCGGATCGTTCCCCGCGAGCGGGCCGGGCAACTGCTGCCGGGCGCCACGATCGACGCCGACGTGAGCACGGCGACCGAGCCCTGGACGCTCTCCAACGTGACCAGCACCAGCGCGCAGCCGCTCACCAACGAGAGCTCGCCGCTGCGGCGCGTGACGCCGCTGAAGGTCGGCGACCTCGTCCCCGACACGTCGTTCCAGGACCAGACCGGCAAACCGTTCCGCTTCTCGCAACTGCGCGGCCAGGACGTCATCCTTTCGTTCATCTACACGCGCTGCGCCGACGCGCGGATGTGCCCGCTGATCAGCGCGCAGTTCGCGAAGCTCCAAGAGCTGAGCGGTAAACGCGCGCTGCATCTGGTCGAGGTGACGCTCGACCCGACCTACGACCGCCCGCCGGTGCTCGCGCGCTACGCGCGCGCGTTCCGCGCCGACCCGCGGCGCTGGAGCCTGGTCGTCGGCGACGCCGAGCCGACGCTCGACTTCGCGGCGCAGTTCCACATCACGGCCTTCCCCGACCCGAACATCGGGATCATCCACGCCGAGAACACCGTGCTGATCGGCCCCGACGGCCGCGTGCGCTCGATGATCACGGGCGCCGAGTGGCTCCCGACTGAGCTGCTGGCGCAAGTCGACGCGAACCACGGCATCGCGGGCAACCCGCTCGCCCGGCTTAACCTCTGGCTCACCAACGGGTTCGTCGCCGTCTGCGGCAACAGCGTCGCCGGCTTCAGCGGCCTCGCCGACCTCGCGGTCGTCATCGCGGTCTTCGGCTCGCTGGCCTATCTGGTCTACCGGCTCGCGCGCAAGATCTTCATCGAGTAGGCTTCGCGCGTTGCGCGTTCGGCTCAGCGCTGCGCGCGGGCGCGAGCGAGCTCGGCAGTGCGCGATGCGAGTGCCGCGGTCAGCAGCGTCGCGGCCAGCGCCATCCCGGCGAAGACGAGGTACGCGATGCGATATCCGCTGACCGCGTCGCCGTGCGAGCCGGCGACGCCGCCGCCGAGCGAGCCGCCGACGATCTGTCCCATGATGAGGAAGATCGAGAGCAGGCCGACCGCGCTCGCGCGCTGATCGGCGCCGACGCTGCTGGTGACGATGTAGCGCGTCGGCGCGCCGAGCAGCGCGCCGAACCCGGCGCCGGCGACGACCATCGCCAGCAGGGCGAGCCACAGCGTGCCGAACCCCAGGGCGAAGATCAGCATCCCGGCGGCGGTCAGCAGCGTCCCGGCGGTCAGCACCACGCGGCTCCCGATCCGGTCGAGCGCGCGGCCCGAGAGCGGGATCATCGCGACGAAGCAGAGCGCGCCGAGCGCCGCGACGGCGCCGGCGGCCGCGTACGAGAGGTGCTGCGCCGCGACCAGCGCGGCCGGGATGAAGAACAGCGCGCCTTCCAGCGCACCGATCAGGATCTCCAGCGCATAGGTCACGACGAGCTGGCGGTCGCGGAAGAACGCCGGCGGGATCACCGGCTGCGCGGCGCCTCGTTCGACGAACGCGAAGAGCACGAACGCGACCCCACCGACCACGACCATCGCCCAGGCCAGCGCGGCGTTGACCTCGCCGGAGAACGCGTACAACCGCGTCAGCAGTCCCATCGTCGCGAGCAAGCCGGTCGCGAGCGTCACGATCCCCGCGACGTCGAGCGGGCCGCGCGCGTTCGCCGCGATCGCCGGTACGTGCGTGCGCGCCAGCACGATCACCGCGATCCCGAGCGGTACGTTGAGCACGAAGACCCAGTGCCACGAGAACAGGTTGGTGATGACCCCGCCGGCGAGCGGGCCGGCGATCGCGGCGACCCCCCACGTCGCGGCGACGAGCCCCAGCGCGGCGCCGCGGCGTTCGAGCGGAACGCGATCGGCGATCGCCGCCGCCGCGACGGGGAAGATGCCGCCGGCGCCCGCGGCTTGGATCGCGCGCGCGATCAGGAACACGGTGTACGAGGGCGCGGCGATCGCGAGCACACTGCCGGCCACGAAGATCGCGACGCACGCGATGTAGACCGGCCGCCGCCCGTTGCGGTCGGCGAGCTTCGTCGCGATCGGGATCGCGACGACGTTGGCCAGCAGGTAGAGCGTGAAGACCCAGGCGAGGTCGCGCGGGCCGACGCCGAACGTCGTGCCGAGCGCGGGGAGGGCCGGCGAAAGGACGCCGAGATCGAGCGCACCGGCGAAGACGCCGAGCCCGAGTGTGACGAGGAGCGGGACGGTGCTGCGGTCGAGCCGGTGACCGGCGAGCGCGGTGTCGCTCGGAGCTGCCAACGCGGCGTCGCTCAGCTGAGGTGCGGCAGCCGGATCACGCGGTCGAGCACCATCGCTGCGCACATGAGCGCAAGATACAGCAGCGAGTACTTGAACAGCACGCGCGCGCCGCGCTTCGTCGGGTCCCCGCTGACCTTCCACGCATCCCACAGGAAGACCGCGCCGAGCAGCAGCGCGCAGCCGCCGTAGCACGGGCCGAGGACGTGGAGCGGAAAGAACGCCAGCGAGACGGCGACCAGCACCAGCGAGTAGATCACGATCTCGCGCTTGGTGTGCGCGATGCCTTTGACGTTCGGCATCATCGGGATCCCGGCTTTCGCGTAGTCGGTGTTCGTCATCAGCGCGAGCGCCCAGAAGTGCGGCGGCGTCCACAAGAAGATCACCGCGAAGAGCGCGAACGCCGGCGAGCCGAGATGCCCCGTCACGGCGGCCCAGCCGACCAGCGGCGGTACCGCGCCGGCAGCGCCGCCGATCACGATGTTCAGCGGTGTCATGCGTTTGAGCCACATCGTGTAGATCACGACGTAGTAGGCGTTCCCGGCCAGCGAGAGCCATGCCGCGAGCGGGTTGACGAACGCGAACAGCATCGCGAAGCCCGCGGACTGCGCCAGCACCGCGAAGATCAGCGCATCGCGCACGGAGATCGCGCCCCGCGCGAGCGGGCGGAGCTTCGTGCGGTTCATCAGGCGGTCGATGTCGCGGTCCCACACGCAGTTCAGCGCGCCGGCCGACGCCGCCGAGAGCGCGCCGCCGAGCAGCGTCCAGAAGACGCGCGGCAGCGGCGGAACGCCGCGCGCGGCCATCACCATCGCCGCGAGCGTGGTGATCAGCAGCAGGGCGATGATGCGCGGCTTGGTCAGCTCGTAGTAGTCGAAGATCGCGCCGAGCGCGCGGTTCGTGGGGCGCTGCGGAAGCGCTGTGCCGTCGACGCGCGCGAGCGTCGAGCTCATCCGGGCGACCGTTCGGCGGAATCGGGCTGCAGCGCGCCGACGCGCCGCGCCGCGGGGACGGGGACGGTGCCGTCGATCGCCGCGAAGACGAGCGCCGCGACGAAGGCGACCAGCACCGCGCAGGCGTTCGCCGCGTGTGCGGCGCGCAGCAGCGGCGGAAGCTGCCAGGCGACGTTCGCGATGCCGAGCATGATCTGGAGGACGACCAAGGCGTAGGCGGCGAGCGTCGCGCTTCGGACGCGCGCGGTCGTGCCGAACGCCGCCATGTACGCGGCGAGCGTCGCCAGGCCGAAGAATCCCGCCGCGATCCAGCGGTGGGTCATCTGGGCGAGCTGGGCCGGGCCGGCGCCGGTCCACGATCCGCCGTCGCAGGCGGGGAGCGTCGCGCAGGCCAGTCCGGCGCCGCTCGAGCTGACGTACGAGCCCGCCAGCATGGTGAGAAAGGCCAGTCCCGCGCAGGCGGCGAGGACCGCACTAATGACCGATGGCCGAACGACGACGCGCTGCGGCGCGAACACGGCCAGCATTGCGAGGGCGGTCGTCCCGGCCACCAGCAGCATCGCGGTGCCCCAGTGGACGACGACCGACCACGGCGTGTTCGAGAGAGCAACGGTCAGACCGCCGAGCGCGACCTGGACGACGAATACCGCTGCGATGGCGGCCAGGACGAACGAGACGCCGCCGATCCGGCGGCGCGCCCGCCAGCCGGTCCACAGTGCGCCCAGCACGAGCACCCCGAAGATGACCGCCACCACCCGGTGCGACCATTCCAGCGCGACCCCGCCGTCGAGGACGGGGACCAGCGCGTGCCGGCAGAGCGGCCAGTCGGGACAGGTCATCCCGGCGCCGTTGATGCGCACCCAGCTCCCCAGCACGGCGAGCAGGAACGCCGACCCGGCGGCCGCCAGCGAAAAGGCGCGGAACATCCTCAGGACTGTACCGCGGGAAAGCCCGGCGCGAAACGACTCAGGTCGTCAACAGCCGGAGGTCGCCGCGATGCTGTGGTCCGCGGCCTGTCCTTCGTCGGTGGCGATGCCGTGGGACAGCCCGTCGAGCGTGTCGGCCATGAACCCGAACTGCTTGTTGTACTGCGGGTTCGGCTGCGGCGTCGGCGCCGCGCTGAGCGGGTTCTGCTGCGCGGTCTGCTGCAGAATGGCGGCGACGCTCGGCGGAACGGGATTGTTCTGCGCCATCAAGTCACGCGCTTCGGTCGCATCTTCGCGGCCGCGCATGATCGTCACGTCACGCATGAACTCGACGGCGGCTTTCTTCTGGCGGTTGAGCGCGCCGCCGAGCGCGTCGGCGAACGTCTTGAGCTCTTCCTTGCGTGCCGGATCGGTCGCGTTCGCCGCGTACTCGCGCAGCTTCTTCACCTCGGCGTCACCGGACGACGATGCGTTGCGCATCGCTTCGGCCTGTTTCATCAGCGCCTCGACGGCGTTGCGCCGCTGAATGCTGGTCAGCTTGTCGAAGTTCGTGTTGTGCAGGTTCGTCGAGATCACCGCGAGCGTGCGATCGTTGTCGAGCGCCAGCGTGATCGCGCCGTTCGCGTGCGCGACGATCGGAACGCAGGCGGGGAGCGCTTTGACGCGGCCGATCTCGGTCAGCGGCGTCGGCCGCTGGGCGGTCGCCGGCGTGCCCGTGCTCGCCGGCGCGGTGCTGGCTGCGGGCGCGGGCTCGCTCGCGGCGAGGGCGAGGACGATCGGCAGAAGCATCAGCATGACGGAACTCCCGAAGTGAAGGAATCAGACTTCCGTTGCCGCCGCGGGGTATCCTCGGTGCGACCTGTCGAACGACCGACGCCGATGCGGCGCGTCCTTGCCGCCCTCGTGACGGCTGTCGTTCTCGCCGGCTGTCGCGAGGTGCGCTACAACACGGTTCGCACCGGGACGACCCCCGTCGTGGGACCCCGGGAGATCGTCGTCGCCCGCGACCGCCGCACGCTCGAATCGGTCGGCGTCGCAATTTCCGCCGACTACCGGCACGAGTTCGCCGTCGTGCTGCTGATGGGGCCGCACAAGGAGACCGGCTGGACGCAGATCATCGAGTCGATCCGGCCGAACACCGACCGGATCCGCATCGTCGCGTTCGAACGGCCCGCGCTCGACGGCGGTCAGCCGGCGCCAAAGGAGTACCGGACGTTCACCGTGTGGCTCGTCCCGAACGTCGCGTACCGCAGCGGGTCCCGCGTCGACGTGGTCTCCCCATCGGGCGAGTCGATCGCCTCAACGACCCTGAAGTGACGCGGCCCCCGTGCTCGGCCAGGGCAAGATCCTCGAGGGCTTGGCGCCGCGGAGCGCCGGTTCGGCCAGGGGAGGCGCCCTGGAGCGCGTAGTAGGCTTGGCTTGGAAATGACGCCTGCGGTCGAAGCGCTACCGCGCTTCGACGGGACGATCACCCGCTTGGGGATCGTCCTCAGCCCCGATGGTTCGGCGTGCGAACGGGAAGGCGTCCTCAACCCCGCGAGCGCGACCGCGCGCGACGGGACGTTCCTGCTCTACCCGCGCGCCGTCGCCGAAGGCAACGTCTCGCGCGTCGAGATCTGCCGCGGCGCGACCGCCGGCGCCGACGTGCGGTTCGAACGGGTCGGCTTCGCGCTCGAGCCCGAGGCGGCGTACGAAGTGCGCACCGCGCCCGGTGGGATGGGCTGCGAAGATCCGCGCGTCACGTTCATCCCGGCGCTCGACCGCTATGTGATGGCGTACACCGCCTTCGGGCCCGATGGTCCGCGCATCGCGGTCGCGCTCTCCGAGGACGGGTTGCATTGGGAGCGGTTGGGTCTGGTGCGCTTCGCCGAGGGGCTGCACCAGGGCGACGACAAGGACGGCGTGTTCTTCCCCGAGCCGGTGCTCTCGCCGAACGGGGTGCGGTCGATCGCGTTCTACCACCGGCCGATGCTGCGGCTCTCGACGATGGATGGGCGCGGCGCGATCCCGACGCTGCTCGACCTGCCGCCGGAGGAGCGCGAGTGCACGCGCATCGCGTACGTTCCGCTGGAGCCGGTTCTCGCCGACGTGCGCAACCTGCTCGATGCGCGCGAGAGCGCGCTCGCGATCGTCCCCGACGCGCCGTGGTGCCAGGTCAAGACCGGCGCCGGGACGCCGCCGGTGCGCATCGCGGAAGGCTGGTTCTCGATCTTTCACGGCGTCAACGCGCGCGAGAACGGCGACGGCTCGTACGCGATGCAGTACAGCGCCGGATTCGTCGTGCACGACGCCGAGCGCCCGCACATCGTTCGCTACCGCTCGCCGCAGCCGGTGATGATTCCGGAAGGTGCCGACGAGACGCACGGGATCGTGAGCAACGTCGTGTTCCCGACCGCGATCGACGAACGCGGCGAGCGCGAGTACGATTTCTACTACGGGATGGCCGACGCACGGATCGGCCGCGCCCGGCTGCGGCTCGCCGCCCCGTTCACCGCCGCGGAGGAACCCGCCGCATAGTTCAGAGAGACATGTGGCGCTACTACCTGATCGCGGCGCTGCTCGTCGTCGCGACCGGGAGCGTGTTGGTCGCGCACCGCCTGGCCGCGAACGGCAGGAAGCTGAACGCGCCGGCCAGCGTCCGTCCGCAGCCGCCGCACGCCGGGCCGAACGTCGGCTTCACGACCACGCCGCAGCCGAACTTCAGCGGCCAGGGCGGCTGGGTGCTGAGCGCGCTCCCGGGGTGCTTCGGGCAGCTCTCCTCGATCGAAGGTCCCGCGCTCGCGCTAACCTTCCACCGGCCGCCCGCGCGCGAGCGCATCGCGCCCGGAACCTCGCTGCACAGCGGCAACTGTACCGTGCTCGTGCGCGACCACGACGTCTGGATCTACCGCGGCGCAGACCGCCTGCGCGTGCCGCCCGAGGCCCGTCTCTACGACGCGAAGGACGGCCTGACGCTCGTCTACGACCACGCCGGCCGTACGGAGATCCGCGTCTACACGCGCCCCTGAACGCGCGAGTGTCGTAGCGCCTGCGCGTCGAAGGGGGTCAGGTCATGGAACTCCGCGAGGAAGTCGCCAAGCGGCGCACGTTCGCGATCATCTCGCACCCCGACGCCGGGAAGACGACCCTCACCGAAAAGCTCCTGCTGTACGGCGGGGCGATCGTGACGGCCGGGCAGGTCGCGGCGCGCCGCCGCGCGCGGGCCGCGACGTCAGACTGGATGGAGCTCGAACGCGAGCGCGGGATCTCGATCACCTCGACGGTCCTGCAGTTCCCGTACCACGGCTACACGATGAACCTGCTCGACACGCCGGGCCATCAGGACTTCGGTGAAGATACCTACCGCACGCTGCTCGCCGCCGACGCGGCGGTGATGCTGATCGATGCGGCGCGCGGCGTCGAGCCGCAGACGAAGAAGCTGTTCGCGATCTGCCGCGCGCGCCGCATCCCGCTCTTCACGTTCATCAACAAGATGGACCGGCCGTCGCGCGATCCGCTCGAGCTGCTCGACGAGCTCGAGACCGTGCTCGGGATCGGGGCCTACCCGATGAACTGGCCGCTCGGCAACGGCGAGACGTTCCGCGGCGTGTACGACCGCAAGAGCCACGAGGTGCACGTCTTCGAGCGCACCCACCACGGTGCGAAGCGCGCGCCGGTGACGACCAGCGATCGCCGCGATCCGCAGATCGCGGCGCTGGTCGACGAGCGCACCTACCGTGAGTTCATCGATCAGCTCGAGCTGCTCGAAGGTGCGGGCGCCGACTTCGACCACGCCGCGATGCTGCGCGGCGACGTGACGCCGGTCTTCTTCGGCAGCGCGGTGACGAACTTCGGCGTCGAGCTGTTCCTCGACGCGTTCGTGAAGATGGGTCCGCCGCCGGCCGCGCACGTCGACGCGGAGCAGCACCGCATCGAGCCGACCGACGAGCGCTTCAGCGGGTTCGTGTTCAAGATCCAAGCCAACATGGACCCGCGCCACCGCGACCGGATCGCGTTCGTGCGCGTCTGCAGCGGGAAGTTCGAGCGCGACATGACCGTGCGCAACGTGCGGACCGGCAAGGACGTGCGGCTCACGCGCGCGATGAAGCTGTTCGCCTCCGACCGCGAATCGGTCGACGTCGCCTTCGCCGGGGACGTGGTGGGGCTGGCGAATCCCGGCGTGTTCGCGATCGGCGACACGCTGGCGGACGGCGCGGGCGTCCGGTTCGAACCGATACCGGCCTTCGAACCGGAACATTTCTCGCTGGTCCGGAGTACCGACACGGCGACCTACAAATCGTTCCAGAAAGGGATCGCGCAGCTTCGCGAGGAGGGAGCGATCCAGGTGTTCTACCCTTACGGGCAGACCCGGATCGAGCCGATCCTGGCGGCGGTGGGTGCGCTCCAGTTCGAGGTCGTGAAGTATCGCTTGGAGTCGGAGTACAACGTGAAGACGGTCTTCCAGACGCTCCCGTACACCACCGCGCGCCGCGTGCGCCCCGCGACCGGCGCCGGGCAGGACGGCATCGCGTCCGCGACGCTCGGTTCGAGCGCGCGACTGGTCGAGGACTGGGACGGCAACGCGCTGGCGCTCTTCGAGAGCGCGTGGAGCATCAATCTCGTGCAGCAGTGGAATCCCGGCCTGACGTTCGAGCCGTTCGGTGCGAGCGATCTGGCTCGCGAGGTGCCGGCGTGATCAACGTGACGCCGACGCCCCCGCCGGCCGGGCCGCGTCCGGTGACGACGCCGAACGCCGGCGCGCGCCGCAATCAGATCATCATCCTGGCGGTTTTCGTCATCGTTCTCGTGCTGCTGGTACGGGCGTGCTCCGGCCATGAGAACAAGTACGAGAACATCGCGCGCGAGCTCACCCAGTCGATCCAAGCCAACGACTATAACGCGGTCGCGAAGCTGGAGAACACCGAAACCGCCGCCGAGATGGGGCGCGGCCGCCTCGGCGCCGCCGCCGACACGCTCTCGCGGCTCGGCCGGGTCAAGTCCGTGAAAGAGAACACGCCGGCGGGCGACGGAGAGCGCGTGCACGAGTTCGAGGTGACGTTCGACAACGGCACCGTCCACGAGAAGATCCTGTTCGACCCGCAAGACAAGGTGTTCAAGTTCGCGTACGACCACGTGACGCGCAAGAAGTGATCGAAGCCGGGTTCGCCGCGACGTTCGCCGACGTGCGCGCGGCGGCGGACCGGCTGCGCGGCGTCGCGCACCGCACGCCGGTGATCACCTCCGCGACGCTCGACGGGCGCGCCGGCGCGCGGGTGTTCCTCAAGGCGGAGAACCTCCAGCGCATCGGGGCGTTCAAGTTCCGCGGCGCGTACAACACGATCGCGCAGCTCTCGCCGGAACGGAAACGCGGCGGGGTCGTCGCGTTCTCGAGCGGGAACCACGCGCAGGGCGTCGCGCTCGCCGCGAAACTGCTCGGCGTGCCTGCCGTCATCGTGATGCCGACGGACGCGCCGGCCGCGAAGTTCGCCGCGACCCGCGGCTACGGCGCCGAGGTGGTGACGTACGACCGCGAGCGTATGAACCGCGCGGAGCTGGCCGCTTCGATCGCCGCCGAACGCGGCGCGACGCTGGTGCCGCCGTACGACGATCCGGGGATCATCGCAGGAGCGGGCACCGCGGTGCTGGAGCTGCTCGAAGACGCCGGTACGCTCGACGTGATCCTCGTTCCGCTCGGCGGCGGTGGTCTGCTCGCCGGATCGTGTCTCGCCGCATCCGAGCTCGCGCCGGGCGCGCGCGTCTACGGCGTGGAGCCGGAGGCCGGTGACGATTGGGTGCGCTCCTGGCGCGAGAACCGCATCGTCTCAATCCCCGTGCCGAAAACGATCGCCGACGGCCAGCAAACGCAGAGCCCAGGTGAGCGCACTTGGCCGATCGTCCGCCGCCTCGCCGCCGGCATCCTCACCGTCACCGACGACGAGATCCGCGCCGCGATGCGCTTCGCCTTCGAACGCCTCAAGCTCGTCCTCGAACCCAGCGGAGCCTCCGCCCTCGCCGCCCTCCTCGCAAACAAGACGGACGTGCGTGACGCACGAGTCGGCATCGTTCTCAGCGGCGGTAACGTCGACCCCGCGACGTTCTCCGCGTGCATCGGCGCCCCGTCATCCTGAGCTTGTCGAAGTCCCCTGTCATCCTGAGCTTGTCGAAGTCCCCTGTCATCCTGAGCTTGTCGAAATCCCCTGTCATCCTGAGCTTGTCGAAGGGCCGAAACCCTCATTGGACTTCCGCCCGTTATCAACACGAATGCCGCATCGAAAATACGCCCGCTGCGAAAAGAACGACCGCGGCTGGTACGTCTTCCGCGATCCGCAGACGCGCCGCGAATGGGCCGCTCGTCTCTACCAGGCGCATCCAGCCCGGTCGACTTGATTCGCCGAGAGACAGTGTGATAGCGTAGTTACGTCGAGGCTTGCCGTCATACCACCGCGGGCATCACGTTCGAGAGGACGCGGTGCCCGTTGTCTGTTCGATCGCAGCGAGGCTACGAAGGAGCGAGCCGTGCGATGATCTCTTGCGCAAGCCGCGCGCGCTCGGCCTCGCCGGGCGTTTCGGCGGCGCGGAGAACGGCGGCGCGGAGTTGTTCCACGAACTCCGGTGCGTTCAGCGTCGACTCGGCCTGCTGCTCGGTGACGGTTCCGGCGGCTAGCGCAGCACGCAGCTTCTCGGCTACGCGGTTGATGAAGCCGCCGGCGCAGACCGACGCGTTCTCGAGCGCGTCGGTGTCTTCGTCCTGGTAACGGCGGGCGATGTCGATCCCTCCCCAGCGCGAGAGGCTGCGGACGGGGCGCGGTCCCTCTGCGATCTCGGGCCAGTGCATCTGCATGAGGCGGAACGCGATGTACGGGTCCGCGATCGGTGTCGGCGGCACTATCGCGGTTGGCGGCCCATGTCGTAAAACTGCGGGTTGGGGCGCATGTCCATGAAGCCGGCCATGCGGTTGGAGAAACCGAAGAAGCCGGCGACGGTCGCGATATCCCAAGCGTCTTCGTCGCTCAGGCCGACGGCTTTGAGTTCGGCGAGCTCGCGATCGGTGGCGGCGAAACCCGGCTCGTTTACGCGCGAGGCGAACGTGAGGATCGCGCGCAGCCGCGGCGTGATGTCGGCGGTGCGCCAGTTGGTTGCGATCTGATCCGCGACGACCGGGTCTTTGCCGAGAATGCGCAGCGCGGCCCCGTGCGAGGTGACGCAGTAGAGGCATTCGTTCTCGGCCGAGACGGCGACCACGATCGCCTCGCGCTCGGCGCGTGAAAGGCCGCTCGGGCCTTTC
>Ga0209483_1000090_pt1 | contig 87709 bp, 89 predicted proteins | sample NGEPerA_FD_184508 | JGI IMG/M metagenome (GOLD analysis project Ga0209483, IMG submission 184508) | Arctic peat soil microbial communities from the Barrow Environmental Observatory site, Barrow, Alaska, USA - NGEE PermafrostL2-A... | ecosystem: Environmental > Terrestrial > Soil > Wetlands >... | reverse complement strand
CCCCGGCCCCCTCGTCCTCCCCGGCGCCGGCCGCGAAGCGGCGGAACTGGCTCGGTGAGGGCCCGATCGTCGTCAAAGGCGACGGCACCTACCAGCTCGGCTTGAACCGCTCGAGCCGCAACGGGACCGGCGTTGCGGCCGACAACTACGCGACCGCGCTGTCGATGGTCGTCGAGCGACGGACCGAGCAGAGCTCGCTCTCGCTTTCGAACGCCTTCGGGTACGGCGCCGGCGGCGGCACCGCGGGCTCGCTGATCATCACCTACCGCACGCCGAAATACGGGCTCACCTATGGGCAGGTCACCGGGCCCAGCGACAGCCAGCTCCAGATCGGCGGCTTCGCGCGCGGGATCAGCCTGGCGATCCCGGTCCGCAACGGCGACATCTCGTACATCGTCTCCAGCGCGCAGCAGCCCGACCAGACGACCTACCGCGTCTACGGCGTGCGCCGCAACTGGAACGCGCTGGGCGGATCGCTCTCGCTCGCGCAGTACGTCGGCGCCGCGGAGCAGACCGGCGGCCGCGAAGCGATCACCGACATCGGCTTCCGGCGCTACGGCGCCAAGCTCTCGACCGAAACCGAGCTCGCGGTCTCGACGATCCGCGGCGTGAACGGGATCGCGAACGGCGCCGATCTCGCGGCCGCGTTCCATGCCGATCTGCAAGGAAAATCGACCTTCGCGACACTCGGCCTGCGCTACGATCCGAACGGCTTTCAGACGCTGACCGGCGCGATCGAAGGCGGGTTCAGCGGGGACCTCACCGTCCGCAAGCACTCCGAGCTGTTCGGTGACATCGACCTCGACCTCGGCCATACCGACTCGCGGCTCGACGGCGACATCCAACACGACAACCGCCTCACCCTCAACGGCGGACGCAGTTGGGGCGGGTTCAACGTCCAGTACGTCGGCGGCCTCGACGGGATCCACTCGAGCACCGGGACCTCGCTGCAGCGCACGGCGGCGCTGACGTTCAGCGAGACGATCCGCAGCTTCTCGCTCTTCGAGACGGTCCAGGCCGCGTCGGTCAGCGGCTCGACGGGCACGGCCTCGCAGCGCCAGGCAGCGTTCGGCGTGAGCCGCCCGATGCTCGGCGGCGTGGCCGCGTACCAGTTCGCGCGCAGCAGCTCGACCGGCGGCGACGCGAGCGTCGGCGACGGTACCTCGCAGTCGTTCTCGTACCGCCGCACGCTCGGCCGCAAGCTCGACGCGCAGATCTCGGAGACCGTGCAGAGCACCGCGAACAACGGCGTCCCGACGAAGCTTTTCGACACCACGCTCTCACTCGTGCGCCGCCTCTCGAACGTCGTCTCGGTCCAGGTCAGCGCCAACCTCTTCCGGCAGACGGGGCTCGGCGGGGGCACGGGAAGCTCGATCCAAGCCTCGCTGGTCGGACCGTTCGGCTTCGGTCAGCCGCCGGCGGCGATGGGGCGCTCGAATCCGAACCTGCCGGCGGTGATCCGCGGGATCGTCACATACTCGGTCTCGCCGACGCCGTTCGCGTACAACGCGCCCTCGCTGCGCGGCTACAACAACGCGCTGATCATCCTCGACGGCAAGATCACGCAGCGCACCGACGCCAACGGCGAGTTCGAGTTCCGCTTCGTCTCGCAGGGAACGCACACGGTGCGGATCGACGCCGCCACGATCCAACCCGGCCTGATCGCCGATCGCGAGTACCAGGCGGTCCAAGTCCTCGGCGGTCAGACCTCGACCGTGCAGTTCGCGATTGGCAACTTCGCCGGCGTGCAAGGGACGGTCGTCGCCGCCGACGCGAACGGCATGAAGCGGCCGCTGGGCGCGGTCGGGATCTCGGTCGACGGGATCCAGGCCGTCACCACGACCCCCGACGGACACTACTCGATCGGCCGGCTGACCCCGGGAGCGCACACGATCGAGATCGTCGAGTCGACGCTTCCGTCGACCGTCGCGTTCATCGCCGATAAGAAGAAGACGGTCACCGTGACCGCCGGTACGTCGACGCCGTTGAACTTCGTTGCAACGCCGCTCGGCTCGATCGCCGGCAACGTGGTCGCGCCGGCCGACGGCGGGTTCGGCGCGCTCGGCGGCCTCAAGAACGTCTACGTCGTCGCGGAGCCGGGCGAACACGCCGTGATCACCGACGACGACGGCGCCTTTCTGCTCGACAACCTGCCGCCCGGAAAGTACACGCTCTCGCTCGACGGCGACACGCTCCCCGACGGGCTGAGCATCCTGTCGGGGCCCGACGGTCCGCTCGCGCTCGAAGGCGGCGCGACGCTCTCCGGCGTCCTGTTCAAGCTCGGCGCCGGCGCGAAGCAGGTCGTCTTCACGTTCAGCGACGGCCGCAAGCAGCCGATCCAGATCACGACCGACCCGGCCTCGGTCCCGCCGGGCGGCCTGCTGCGCATCGTCGCGCGGACCACGGCCAAGGACGTCAAGGCGCTAGCCGTCGAGAGCGACGTCTTCGGCGCCGTCCCGCTGCGCCTCGACGCGCGGCTCGGCGCCTGGACGGGAACGGTGCTGGTCCCGCCGCTCGCCAAGGGCGATTACGCGCTGACCGTCACCGCCCATCGCGGTGACGTGACCGACGCGACCGTGCTGGTCCCGGTCGATCCGGCTCTGCCGCTGTTCTCGGTGCGGCTCAGCCCGAAGGCGCCGGAAGCCGGCCATACGATGAAGGTCTCGCTCAAGGCGCTCGCCCCGGTCGCCGAGGGCGACGCGCTGGTCTTCGAGGACGGCTACAAGGTGCTGCTGCCCAAGCCGATCGGCCACGTCTACACCTTCGACATGCGGCTGTGGCACAAAGGGCTGCCGTACTCGGGCTCCCTGGTAACCAAGCGCGGCCAGACCTACCCGCTAAGTCTGCGTTAAGACGTGTGCCGAGCAGAGCGAGCGGCTAAGGTCTGGTCCCAGGACGTTCGAACTAACAAGTGAGGAGGCGGTTTGCCGCCTTCTCCTCTGCGTCCCTCTCGAAAGGATTCGAACGTGAAAAGAGCAGTCGCTGCTCTCGTCATGCTGGGGATCGCGACCGCCACCGCAGCCCCGACCATGGCTGCCTCGACGGTCTACGGATCTGCTCAGCTCAAGTACACCGTCAACGCGACGGCCGCCGTCTCGATCGCCGTCAACTACGACCCGGTGACCGGCTCGATCAAGAACGCCGCCGCCGGCTCGATCCTCCCGTCGGTCGCGGGCAACTGCTCGGCCGCGGTCGCCGAAGGCGTCAACGCCACACTGACCTACGGCGGCATCACGCCCCCGGCGGCCGGCTACACCGGCTGCTACTATCAGAACGCGATCTCGGTCGGCGTCCAGTCGAACGACTCGAGCGGCGTGAAGATCATGGAATACCTCGACGTCGCCCCCGGCGGCACCGCGGTTTGCGTCTTCCCGCTCGGCGCGGCGAACACGCTCAACGCGCTTCCGACCGCCTCAGGCGCGGCGGGCAACCCGGGCGCCTACACCGGCGCGGCCTGCCCGACGGTCAACGCGATCGGCGGACAGCTCCTGGGCGCGCTCGGCGCGGTGACGGCCGGCACGGGCTTCGGCGCCGCCGGCGCACCGGCGGGCGTCACGACGAACGTGACCGCGAACCCGACCTCCACGGTCTACACGGCCGGCGGCTACCAGCTCTACACCGGGACGACCGGCCTGAGCGGCGTGGCCTTCAAGTACGTGGGCCAGGACGTCCAGATGAACATCAACGGCACCGCGGCCTCGGGCGCGGCGACCTCGGTCATCACGTTCGCCGTCATCCCGGGGTAAGCGACCTGTCGGCTCGACGGACTGAATCTGACGAAGGGAACGGCCGAGGATAAGAATGTGATGCGCCTATCGCGTTATGTTCGAGTCCTCGGCCCGATCGCCGTCCTCGGACTCGCTTTCACCGCCCCCTCGTCGGCCGATATCTCCGTCGACGTCTCCCCCGCGAAGTACGAGCTGCAGACGCAGCCCGGCAAGCAGGAGACGTTCCCGATCACCGTCCGCAACACGAGCAACGCCGCGGTCCACATCGTGGCCTCGCTCTCGGACTACGCGGTCGGAGCGACCGGCAACTACGCGTTCGCGGCTCCGGGGAAATCGCCGTTCTCGCTCTCGAAAACGATCACGATCAACCCGCGTGAGTTCGACCTCGAACCGGGATCGTTCACCCAAGTGCGATTCTCGGTCGACGTTCCGGCGAGCGCGGCGGGCGAGTACAGCAACCTCGTCTTCTTCACGACCCGACCGACGCGCCACGGCGCCGGGCTCTCGATCGTGGAGCGCATCGCCTCGAAGATCTACGTCATGATCCCCGAGACGACGCGCATCGGCGGGGAGATCGACGACGTGAAGGCCCAGTCGCTCGGCGACGGCCAGCACTACCTCGTCGATTTTCACAATACCGGAAACGCTCACGTCTACCTCAGCGGACGGGTCGAGATCAAGCAAGGCAGCGCCGTCGTCGACCGCGTCGCGTTCCCACCCGGCATGCTCGTCGAACGCTCCGGGAAACGGCTGATCGACGCTATCGGAAAGAAACTCGCCCCTGGTTCGTACTCCGTCGTCGCGCTCGTCGACTACGGCGGACCGAACTTGATTGCAGGCCAAGCGAACATCACTGTGCGCTGAGCGCACCCAGCAGCAGCAACGGAACGGATTCCGGAGACTACATGCCACACCTGACGCGAACGCTGGCGCTCGTCGCCATCGTCGTCGCCGCCGTCATCGGCGCCGGCGGGTTCGTCGCTCTCGCGCAAACGACGCAGTCGTCGCAGCGCACGATCGGCGGTCCTCGCAGCACCACGTCGGCCCCCACGCCGCCACCGCTGCCGCTCGGCGACCAGTCGCGCCCGGCGCAAGGTGCGCAGCGTTCGACGAACGTGGGCGGCGGCCTCGACGTGGTGACCGCGCTGGCGCGCATGCCGCTCGCGAAGCGCATGGCCGGCACGAGCAGATTCTCCGTCTACACCGGGCCGCGTCCGCCGATCCCGAAACTGACCGACCTGCTGCACCACAAGGCGCGCTACCGGCGCTCGGCGAGCGGTGGTACGATCGTGCTCACCGGCACCTCGGCCGTTCCGTATCTGGACGATCAGACGCTCTCGTATGCGGCTAACGTCTACTGGCTGTGCCAGAACCTGAAGCCGACGACGACGTACCGCTATCTGGTCTTCCCGCCCGACGGCACCGCGTACACGGTCTCCTCGCGCGACTACGTCAACGGCGGTTACAAGCCGACGTTCACGACCGATGCGCAGGGGCGGTGCATGCAAGGCGCAGCGACGCAGACCCCGTGGTACGCGCAGATGACGCTGCAGACGCCGTTCACGGCGTCACCCGACCCGATCACCGGGATCGGGCCGACGCGCGTGGGGGCGGCCGATCAGCCGTATTCGGGCGTCTGGACGATCGCGGTCCAGAACAACACGACGCTGGTCTACGAGGCGGTGGCCTACACGGTCGTCCTCGGCACGCTGAACTTCAACACCTACTCCGACGCCGCGTTCTCGATCCCGTCGAGCGACTACACGTCGGGGTCGAACGTCTATGTCGCCGCGCAGGGGCTGAACCCGGCACACTTCTACTCGTTCGGCTTCGTCAACACGTCCGGGAACGGCTTGCCGTGCGTCTTCTCGATCCCATCGGGCGCACAGAACTTCAACAATGGGACCTGTTTCGTGTCCGGCGCGACCGGCGTGATTCCGACCGCTCAGGTACTGTCAGGGCAGTACACGACGCCGGCGGCGGGTGGGAATTCGGTCGGCACGCAGACGGTGCAGCTCTTCGACGCGACGACGAACGACCTGATCTCGACCCAGCAGTACTCGCTCAACCCGTCCACGATCGTCTGGAGCCCGTTGATCCCCTACAACGGCGCGACGAACGGAGTGAGCCTCGGCGACACGTTCGCGACCGACGGGATCCTCGGCGCGCCCGGTGCAAGCTTACTCGTGCAGGAGCAGTCGGTCCAGGGACTCACGTATCAGGCGAGCGGCGTGGTGAACGGGCACGTCTACCGGATCACCATCAGCAACGGAAACGGCGTCGTGCTGAGCTCGACCACCACCGACGGCGCCCCGGCGTTCGGCTCGCCGCAGGCGTTTTCGCTGCCGTTCTCGTTCACCGCCGCCGGCGTCTCGACCGGCGCGCAGAAGCTCGCGTTTCCGATCAACAACGCGAACTTCACGTCCTTCGGGGCGACCCAAACGCCGTTCGCGCCGAACGTCTACACCGCGCAGCTCTACGACGTCACCGCCGGAGCCGTCGTCGGCTCGAAATCGTTCCGCGTCGTGTCGTACGACGGAAGTCTCCAATGGACGAGCCCGGCGGGCTCGTACGTCAACGCGAACTTGGCAAACCTCCCCACCAACGTGACGACGACGCTGACCAACGATGCCGGGTCACTCTACGGCGTATGGAACGCCGATGGCATCAAGTCGATCCAGATCAACAACGACTCGGGGAACCACGTGTCGCTCGGGCTGCAGCTCGGCGTCACGACGACGACCGACTCACTGGGCCAGACCTGGAACATCACGAACCCGAACGCGCGCACGATCGTCCTCACGCCGGCGATCGCGGGCCAGTCCCTTTCGCCGGGGGCGATCATCCCGATGCCGATAACGGTCGCGGTGCCGACCGGCCAGTGCGCGACGGCGTGCGTTCTGCAGCCGCAGATCACGCCGCTCCACGGCGTCGCGGCGAGCACGGTCTCCGCCACGATGACCGGGTTGGCGACGAACGGTCTGCTCGTTTTCGGGAACGGCGTCGTCGGTTCGAACACGCTGGCCACGATCTCCTGGCAGGTCGGGGCGTTCAGCGCCGCACAGCTCGGAACGCCGCGCTACAGGCAGATGGTGTACCGGCTCGGCACCGACGGCGCGGCCGACCCGAACACGTACACGTACACGCTGACGGTCGTCAACAACGGCGCGGCCGCCGCGATGAACTCGCTCGAGCTGGTCATGCCTTCGACGGTCGACAACACGCGCCTCAATCCGTGCATAATCTCGGCGACCATCAACGGCGTGAACCAGACCGCAAACTGGGGTGTGAAGCTCCAAGCGACCGGAAGCGTTCTCCAAGCGTGCGGGGGCGGGACGCAGGCGACGGCGACCGACGCGAGCCTGGCGACGAACGCGTTCGCGCTGTACTCGGCGAACGGTGCGACGCTCGCCATCGGGAAGACCGCGACCTTCGTGATCAAGATTCCGATCCTGCAGTCCAGCTTCCCGTTCCAGCAGATCGCGGCGACCGCCAACTACACGCCGGCCGCCGGTTCGTACGCCCTTGGTCCGACGACGGTGCAGACGAACGCGATCGCCGGGACCAACAACATCGACTCGACCGAGCTGGGTGCGTTTTCGCTCGATCCCACGCTGATGTTCGCGAACGTCACGCCGACGGTGGTCCCCGCGCTCGCGAACGCGACTTGGCAGTTCGAGCTCGACAACACGTCGACCGGTCTCGACCCGAACCCCGACTACATCAGCCAGCTGCTGCTGACGGTCCCCGCCGCGGGCGCCGGGATCTTCCCGACGATCACCTCGGTGACCGCCTCGAACGGGGCGACGTTCAACGCCAACCCGACGGGGACCGCGGGGCAGTGGCTGCTCGACCTCTGCGCGTCCTCGACGGCGCCCGTCGTCGCGACCCAGGCCTCGACGCCGTGCACCGCGGCGACCGACGCGAACTCGCTCCCGCCCGGCGGCAAGCTGTTCGTGAACTTCAAGTACGCGGTCGCACCGGCGGTCGGGACGTACCCGATCAACTGGACGATCGTCGGCGCCAACGGCGGCGCGGTCGTCGCCGCCACGGGCGCGCAGATCCCGAACATGGTCGTCGCCAACACGACCGCGCAGACCAGCTTCACCTTCGCCGGCGGCTACACGGCGACGCCGTCGCACCCGCCGGTCGCCCCGATCCAAAGCGTCACGTTCGGTTCGCAGCCGATCATCGGATCGTGGGCCGACTTCACCGAAGGCAACGGCTACGTCTACGAGCTGCACAACAACGGCTCGACCGTGATCACCGACGTCAGCATCGCGATCCCGTGGGCGAACACCTCGGGCCAGCTCTTCGACACGACCAGCCCGTGGTCGGTCGATCCCGCGTCGATCTTCGTGTACGGCGCGGGCGCCGCCGGCGCGAAGTGCAGCGGCGCCGGAATCAACTCGATCGTCCAAGCCGTCAACGGCGCGCCGGGAACCTCGGGGCTGCTGCGGTTGTCGGGCTGCAATCTCGCCGTCGGTCAGAACCTCGACGTGTTCATGTACGCGAAGAACCCGTACGACATCGGATCGACGTTCCGCTTCGACGCCAGCGTGGCGACCGCCAACGCGACGCCGCCCGACCCGCGCGTCGCCGGCAACCCGAACGCGCTACCGATCTACTCGCTCTCGAACACCGTCCGCATCGTCACCGACGCGCGGCTGACGATCACGATCCCGGGCGGTGCGGGGACGTACAACCCCCCGCTCTACACGGCAACGCCGATCGTCGTGTGCCCCGGCTGCACGTACAACTCGGCCGGCGCGGTCCCGCTGATCAACCTGAACCAGATCACCGGCACGGTCAGCTTCACCGACGCGCTCGCCGCTTCCGTGTACACCGACTCGGTGAACGGCTGGAGCCTCTCGGTCTCGGCCGACGTCAACCCGGGGACCTCGAGCGGCCAGCTCAGCACGTGGCTGACCCCCGAGTCGGCCGCGCCCGCGGGGACGTACACCAAGAGCATCGTCGCGGCGCCCGGCACCGTCATCCCGACCGCCGGAACGCTCGCCCTCTCGACCTGGACCGGCACGGCGCCCGTGCCGAAGAAGCCGGTCGACAACATGATGGGTTACCGCGTCACCGTCAACCCTTTGTCCGTGAACAACAACACGACGACGACGATCACCCTCACCTATACGCTGATCGCGAATTGACGGAGTCGAGACGTGATGCGTAGACGTGCGGCGGTCATCGCCGCGGCAACCCTGATCCTGACGACGGCGCGGATCGCGCACGCCGCGCCGGCGGTCACCACCGGCTCGGCGCAGCTCAACTACAAAGTGCTGCCGACGGTCAAGGCGCAGGTCGTCCCCAACTACCTGAGCGGTTTCGGTCCGACCGGCGGACTCGGCAGCGGCCTGACGCCGGCGGCGGGGCCGAGCGCGGTGCTGAACGGCGGAACCGTCGATTTCGGCAACGTCGTCGTCGGCTACCAGTACCTCTACAAGTATGCGGCGCAGGTCAAGGTGCAGACGAACGACAGCGCCGGCTTCGTCGTGTACGGCGAGGGCGCGACCGATCTCAACGGCAGCGCGCCGGTGCCGAGTCCCGCGACGTACCCGATCTTCTCGACGCTGTACTGGCTGCCGTCGAACGCATCGAACTCGCCGTTCACGCCGGCCACCTCGTTCAACAAAACCAACGGGAATCCGATCGGCGCCAACGGCCTGAACGGGATCGACTACACGCCGGTCGGCGGCACGCCCTCGCCGATCTCGGTCGTCTGGACGAGTCCGACCTCAGGAAACCTGGTGCAGGGTTTCGACTACGAGCTGCGCTTGTCGGGTGCGATGCCGGCCAGCCAGTTCAACGTCTACATCGTCTATACGGTGATCGGAAATTGAGGTACCGCAATCTCGCCGGACTGCTCGCGCTCGCCGTGCTCGCCGTGTTGACGTTCGGCTCGCAGGCCGACGCGCTCACCGGTCTCAAGACCTTCAAGGAAGTCGTCATCAGCATCGTGGTGACGCCGAGCCCCGCGCCGGTGGGCTGGCTCGCGCCGAAGAAGCAGGGGCTGCCCGATCCGTTCGTGCGCAACGTGCAGATCGCGTCGGCCGGCGCCGCATGGGACGTCGCGCCCGGCGCGCCGGTGATGATCGCGCAGAGCTCGGCGCAGCCGACGCCCGTCCCCGTGCAGTTCGTCGCCAAGCCGGATCCGAACGCCGCGTTCTTGCGCGTGATCCCGCATCCGCCCGGCGCCGGCTTCTACACCGTGCCCTACGGCACGACCGTGCTGCCGTGCGCGTTTGAGATCTTCACGTTCTACACGAACAGCTACAAGCTCCAAGACTGGGGCTACAACACGACCAAGACCGGCGGCCCGAACTCAGGTACGTTCCCGATCGAGAACTATCCGACGGTCAGCGACCTGTCGTGGGCAGTCCCGGATTTCGGCCCGATCTTCACGCCGTACTGGAATCAGGGGCCCGGCGGCGAGACGACCTGGTCGGGGATCAAGAACCAGTCACAGCAGCACTGCATCGACCTGAAGATCGTCGTCCCGAACGCGCAGCCGGCCGGTTCGTTCACCGCGACGATCCAATATAACCTGTACGTCACCCTGCCATAGTGTGCGTTCAGCCTGCGGCCAATCGCGTTCAGTCGTCGCGGCGGACCGCAGCCAAGATCAGCGCGGCGAAGACGAGGACGACGACGGCGCCGTAGATCTGCGTCGAGCGCTGGTGCAGCGCCCGGTACTCTTCGCCGCGGACGTCGGTCGATGCCGTCATCGCGGGGACGATCGCCTGTTGTTCGTACGTCGCTAGGCCGAGCGCGAGGCCGAGCAGCACGGCGCGACCGAAATCCCAGGTGCGGTCGCCGGCGCCGGCCGAGCGGATGAGCACGGCGACGATCGCGATCCCGCCCAGGACGTAGCCCCACAGCGTAAGGGTGCCGAGCGTTTGCCCCGTGAGCGCGGCGAATCGTGCGAGGTCGACCGGCGCGACGATGCGGAAGGCGAGCGGAGCCGAGACGAATGCGAACCCGACGAGCGCACCGAGCCACACGCCGAGCGCCGGGATCTCGACTGCCGCGAGGACGCGGTCGCGCTGCCCGGAAGGGGGTTTCCTCATCACGCACCTTTTCCGAGGAGAGCTCCGTTGGACCCGCTCGCCTTCATCACCGCGCTCGCGCAGGACGCCGGCGCGCTCTTGTGCGAGCGGCTCGACGATCCGCGCGAGGTCGCCGAGAAGCACCGCCACGATCTCGTCACCGACGCCGACCGCGCGAGCGAGGCGCTGATCGTCCGGCGCATCCGCGAGACGTTCCCGGGCGCCGCGATCCTGGGCGAAGAGAGCGGGACGCACGCCGGGAGCGGCGACGAGCGCTTCATCGTCGACCCGCTCGACGGCACGACGAACTACGCGCACCGCTATCCGCTGTTTTGCGTCTCGATCGCGTACGAGCGCGCCGGAGAGCTCGAGGCGGGCGTCGTGTACGCGCCGATGCTGCGCGAGCTCTTCACCGCGCGCCGCGGCGGCGGCGCGACGCGCAACGGCGCACCGATCCGCGTCTCGCCGGTCGCGAGCGTTGCGGACGCGCTCGTCTGCACCGGCTTCAACCCGGCGAACTACGCGCGGAACGGCGAGTACTTCGCGCACCTCTCCGACCGCGCGCAGGCGGTGCGCCGCGACGGCAGCGCGGCGCTGGACCTGGCGTTCGTCGCGTGCGGGGTCTACGACGCGTTCTGGGAGTGGGATTTGAGTTCGTGGGACGTCGCCGCCGGCGCGCTGCTGATCGTCGAAGCCGGCGGTCGCGCCCGCGCGATCGACGGCGGTGCGCTCGAGCTCGCGGCCGGTTCGATCCTCGCCTCGAACGGCCGCATCCACGCCGAGATGGGACGGCTACTGGCGGAGGTTACGGACGACGGCCGTTTGCCGGGGGTAGATCGTCCGTCTCATAGCGCAGGCGGTGACCCGCGCTTTTCTCCGCAGCCTCCACGACCTTCGCGCTGAAGCGGATCTCGCCCGGCGGCAATTCCTTCGTCGACGGTGGTTTGGTGAGGCTCAGTCGCTTTTTCACGGTCATCGGATCTCCTCGGCGTCGAATATACCACGGTCTACAAGGAACGAAAGCGTCGAGCGATCGTGCAGGTCGAGCACCATCTCGAGGGCGCCGGTCGGATGCCGCGCCGCCGTCAATCGTGCGGCCTCGGCCCCGATCTGCTCGCCGCTCGGGGAATTCATCACGATCAACTCCCATTCCCGACGCGGTACGATGGGCAGCTCCGAACCGGTCAGTCGCCGATGGAGCCGGTCGGCCGCCGCTGTGACGTCACGACGATCTTGAAGGTGGCGATACCGGAAGCCGAACTGCGGCCAGACGAAAACGCCGTGCTCCTGCGCGAACATTTCGACGCGGAAGCAGCCCAAACGGCGGTATTCCCGCAGCGCTTTGCGGTAGTGGCTGAACGCGATGCCGCGCCGCCGAAACTCCGGATGAACCGCAAAATTCTCGTGCAGCGCGATCCACTCTGCATTGCGGCGCACGAGCCGGCGGACGAACGAGCCTGCGAGCGCACCGTCAGGGGTCTTGATGCCGCCGGTGATCCAGAAGTTGTCGGCGCCGAGGTCGACCACCGATGGTGTGCAGGTGAACTCCGGATGGTCGAGCGTGAAGATGGTTCGCAGCGTCGGCACGTCCCAGCGTCGTTTCGGCATGCCGTAACGAAAGCGCAGTCGTGTTGCCGCCCGGCGGCCGCGATGTGGCCGAAAGGGAATCCGCGTCCCGCCGCGCGAGAAGGGACGCGATGGAACCGAACGACGAGATGGTGCTCGTCTCGCGCGCCGCGCTCGAACAGCTCCAGCGCCAGATCGACGGGCTGCCCGAGGTCTTCGCGAAATCGACGCAGGAGATCGGGCGCGCGCTCACCGCGCGGCTCTCGCGTGCGCTCGACGATCTCGCCGCGCAACTGACCGAGACGACCGACGACGCGCTGCGCGCGATCCGCGACGCGATCCCGGCCGTGATCGCGCAGCACGCTCCCGAGATCCCGCCGCCGGCGCGCGAGGCGATCGCGGAGGCGGTCTACGCGCGCGCCGCGGAACGTTTCGCGACGTTGCACGCGGCGCAGCGAATCCTGAGCGAACGGCTCCAGGAACCGCCGCCGTCAGAGTCCGCGCCCTAGCTTCAGCGCACCAGCTCGTCCATCGCGGCGAGGAAACGGTCGATCTCGGCGTCCGTCGTGTAGAGGTGGGCGCTGACGCGCAGGCCGCAGCCGGGCCGGTAGTCGACGTAGATGCGGCGCGCGACCAGATCGTGCAGGATGCGCTCGCCGTCGGCGACGTCGATCCCGACCCAGCCCGTCCGCCGGTTCGCGTCGTGCGGCGTGCTGACGCGCCAGCCGCGTTCGAGCGCCGCTTCGGTGAGCCGCGTCGTCAGCCGGACGTTGTGCGCGCGAATCGCCGGAACGCCGATCTCGCGGATGATCTCGTGGCCCGCGCGGGCGACGACGTAGCCGGGGATCGTCGGCGTGCCGGTCGCCCAGCGGAGCTGGTCCCCCGCGTAGTCGATCGGCGGCGGCTCGAACGCGAACGGATCGCGATGCGCGAACCAGCCGGTCACCATCGGCCGGAAGCGATCGTGCAGCGCAGGTCGCACGTACATCCAGCCGCAGCCCGGGCCGCCGCACAGCCACTTGTGCGAGCCGCCGACGACGATGTCGAGGTCGAGCGCGACGGCGTCGTACGGCACGATCCCGGTCGTCTGGTAGGCGTCGAGCACGACCAGCGCACCGGCTTCGCGCGCCCGCGCGACGATCGCGGGGACGTCGATCAGCACGCCGCTCTGGTAGTACGCGTGCGAGAGGACGACGACCGCGGTGCGTTCGTTGATCGCGGAACAGATGCGATCGGTCGGGATCGTCTTGCCGTCGTCGGTCGGGACGCGCACGGTCTTCGCGCCGGCGCGTTCCCAGGCGGTCCAGACGTACGCCAGCGAGGGAAACTGCAGTGCTTCGTACACGATCTCGTTGCGCGCCGCGTCCCGGAAGTCGAGCGCCGAGGCGAGCGCCGACTGCAACAGGCTGACGTTCGGTGCGAGCGCGACCGACCCGGCCGGTGCGCCGATCAGCGCGCCGATCCCGTCGCCGATCGCGCGCGCTTCGTCGAGCCAGCCGGGCCACGCGCCCTCGGGCCCGCCGTCGGCCCACTGCGCGTGGTAGCGCACGAGCGCGTCGCGCGCGGCGAGCGGCGGTGCGCCCATCGAATGGGAGACCAGCCACGTGTTCGCCTCGAGGCCGGCGAACCGCGACCGGGCGATCTCCGGGACGTTCACGGCGCCTCGTCGCCGAGCACGGTACGCACTTCCCAGAGTTCGGGGAAGAACTGCCGCTGCAGCGTCTTTTGGAGGTACGCGACGCCGAGCGAGCCGCCGGTGCCGGGCTTCATCCCGATCATGCGCTCGACCATCAGCACGTGGCGGCCGCGCCACAGCCGCACCCGTTCGTCGAACTCGATCAAATCTTCGAGCAGCAGGTAGAGCGCATAATGGGCTTCTTCGTTCTCGTAGATCGTGCGGAAGGTGCGGATCAGCGCATCGTGCGAGCCGACGTCGAAGCCCCGGCGCGCGAGATGACCCTTGAGCGCATCGTAGAGCGTCGGCTCGTTCAGCCGCCGCTCCAGGTTCGCGCGCTCCGGCGGGGTCACGTCGAGATGCCGCAGCGCATCCTCGTGCATGGGCAATCCGCAGCGGAACTCGATCTCGCGGAACTGCGCGGACTGAAAGCCGCTGGCGGGATTGAGCCCCGAGCGGAACGCGTTGAACTCCTGCGGCGTCATCGTCTCGAGCACGTCGACCTGCGTCTCCAAGATGCGCTGGATCGCGTTGATGCGCCGGAACGCCTTGCCGGCTTTGAGCAGATCGTCACGCTCGAGGAAGGCGACCGACGCGTCGAGTTCGTGCAGCGTCAGCTTGAACCACAGCTCGTACACCTGGTGGATCACGATGAAGAGCAACTCGTCGTGGTGCGGTGGATCGCTCAGCGGCTGCTGGAGCGAGAGCAGCTCGGGGACTTGGAGGTACGAGCCGTAGGTTAGCGGTGCGGTAGCCACGCGAGCCCCTTCCGCGTCGCGGCGCGCGCCTACTGTTGGCCCGACCCGCGCCAGCGCCAGGTCCAGGCGTTCCAGAGATGCTGGCCGCTCGTCGCCGGGGAGATGCCCTCGAGCCCGTCGCGATAGACGACCGCTTCCTGGTTGAAGCCCAGGAAGAGCACGTCGGTCTGTTCGACCAGCCGCCGCGCGATCGCACGATCGCCGGCCGCTTCGCGCGCCGGATCGGTCGCGCTCAGCTCCTCGCGCGCCGCGCGCTCGATGACCGGATCGCAGATCCCGCCCATGTTGTCGCCGTTCGGCGGCCGCGTGTCGCAGCGGAAGAGGTAGGAATGGTCGGCCACGTCGTTGGGCTGCCATCCCGAGAACGCGAGATCGAAGCGGCCAGTTTGGAAGATTCCGTTTTGCGCGCGGGTCGCCCAGATCTGATTGTAGTTGTACGAGCGCAACTCGACCGCGACGCCGAGCCCGCGCAGATCCTGCTGGACGAACAGGCCGAACCGCCCGGTCGTTTTCGACTCGGTCGTCGCGACGAAGTCGAGCGCGAGTAGCTTGCCGTTCTTGCGCCGCGTTCCGTCCGCCGCGCGGATCCATCCGGCGGCGTCGAGCAGCCGCGCCGCCGCCGTTGGATCGTAACGCGGCTGGCGCAGGGCCGCGTCGTAGGCGAACTCACCCGGGAGGCGGTCGCTCTCCCCGTCGATCCACAACTCGCCGTTGAGGTCGCGCATGATCCGCCTGCGGTCGATCCCCATCGCGAGGGCGCGCCGCACGCGCGCGTCGTCGAGCGGCGGATGGGCGAGGTTGAACATCAGGAAATCGAATTCGTTGTGGGGCTGCAGCACGACGCGGGCGTCGCGGCGCGTTCGCAGCGCGTCGAGGAACTGCCGCCCGAGCGTGTTCCGCGCGATGACGAGGTCGAGGCTGCCGCCTTTCCACAGCGTCGCCACCGTGTTGGGGTCCGGCACGATCGCGACCTCGATCCGCGCGATCGCCGGCGCGCCGCGGAAATAGCCGCGATTCGCGACCAGCACGATCCTCGACCCGCGATCCCACGAACGTACCGTGTACGGTCCGAGCCCGACCGGCGCGGCGTTGTACGGATCGCGGTTGAGATCGGGCTTGCCGCGTAGCAGGTGCGCCGGGAGCAGCGGATACGGATCGTTCGCCGCCATCGTGAAGCACGACGGAACGAACGGCGAGAAGGGCCGGGTGAGCCGTACGCGTACGGTGTGCGGGTCGAGCGCGCGCACGCTGCGCACGTGATCGAACCCGGTGCGGTCGGGTACTGTGTTGCGCGGGTTCATTGCGGCGCCGAACGAGAACACAACGTCGCCCGCATCGAACGCGACGCCGTCGTGCCAGCGAGCGTCGCGGCGCAGATGGTAGGTCACGGTGAGTCCGTCGCGCGAGATCCCGCCGTTCGCGAGGGTCGGCACGACCTCGGCGAGATCGGGGATGAGCCGGCCGCGACCGTCGTCGCGCATCAGGTAGCCGTGGATCAGCGGGGCGAGAAAGCTGACCCCCGCGTTGTCGACGACGAGCGGGTTCAGCCCGGGCGGATCGGAGGCGACCTCCATGCGAATGACGTCGGGCGAGGTGACGCTGCCGGCTTGCGCGCACGCGGCGCAACCGAGGAGCAGCGCGGCGGCAAACGCGCGCGCTCCGTGCATCAGCCCGCTCAGATGTCGACGCGCGGATCGGAGCGGCTGGGATCGATCCGTTGCCACGCCGTGTAGCGGCCGTCGTTCGTGCCGGGCGCGGTCTCGCGCCGCCACCACGCGGTCGTACCGGTCGTGTCGACCTCCCACAGATCGCCCTTCGCGATCTTCTGCGTGCCGTACAAGGTCGCACCGTCGAGCGTGCTGCCGACACGAACCTCGACCGTCACGCCGCGGTCGAACGTGACGTTGCGGAAGCGGATCAACCCGTCGGCGAGCGCCGGCCGGGCGACCATACCTGCGGCACCGATCGCAGCGAGCGCCGAGCAAACCTGCCTGCGCGTCACGGGGCACCTCCCCCCGGCCTCTGCCGGTACCAACGAATGAATACAGAGTGGTCTGAGAACCGTCTGAGAAGGTCGTCGCTTGCATCGGTACCCATTCAAGGCGTATGCTGACGACCCGGCGGGCGCCAACCCGCTTGGCACAGCGGCTCATCCAACCAGGGGAGGTAGGACCATGAAGATCCGCTTCATCGCGGCATCGATCGTCACGCTCGCACTCGTCGCCGGCTTCGCGCTGGGGCGCGCGACCGGTCCGCAGGTCGCGTCCGCACAGGTGCCGTCGCTCTCGCATTTCATGTGCTATCAGACGACCTTCGCGACGTCGGCGTCGGCGGCCGCGACCGTCAGCGATCAGTTCGGAAGCACCGCGCGAAAGTTCTTCCGCGCCGACATGTTCTGCGCGCCGGCGAAGAAGGTGCCACTCGGTTTCAAACCGCGGCAGATTCCCGCCAACGCGAATCACCTGACGTGCTACCACACCGAAGGTGCGACGCTCGCGCAATCGCGCAAGATCATGAACCAGCTCGAGACGACCGCGTTCAAGGGCCTGATCCCGCGTTATTTCTGCCTGCCGACGTTCAAGCAAGAGACGCCGGGCGCCGCCGGCTGATTCGCGGCGTGCCCAGAATATTCGCCATCGCCGTGCTCGTGACGCTCGTGTCGACGGTATCGGCACACGCCGCCTCCGATCGCGCGCGCATCGCGAGCCTGCGCGCGATCGGCGGTTGGGTGTTCTCTCCCGCGTTCGTACCAAGCCGGTTCTCGTTGGTCACCGCCGAGACCCGGCCCGAGCGCGACGGACCGAAGAGCAGCTACCGGAACTACGTGTTGACGTATTGCGACCGGCGGCAGAAGTGTTTCTCGATCGCGTCGGCAGGGCCGAACGGCGGGATGGGCGATGCGGGCGTGGGTGACAACATCCGGCCGCTCAAGGCGAGGTCGAAGTACTTCGGCAGGTTCACCATCTGGGCCCGACCGGACGGCAGCTACCTCAGCGACTGGCTGCCGGATCCCGCCACGACGGCGCCGACGAAAAGCAAGACGGCGGAACGGAACCATCACTTCATCGGCTCGGGCGTCACCGACGCGGAGGTCGTGAAGATCGTCGAATCCCTCACGCCGCTGCGCTGAAGAGGACCGCTCCGCGCTCGAACCAGAAAGGCATCGCGATCCGGCCGGAGAGATGGCGGAGCGGTTGAACGCGGCGGTCTTGAAAACCGCTGGCCCTTCACGGGGCTCGTGGGTTCGAATCCCACTCTCTCCTCGTGTACTCGCGCGCTGAACTGCGACGTTCGCCACTTCTAGGAAGCGTCCGGAACACCGTCGTATGCGGGATGCGATGAAGCGGTTGGGGTTTACGCTTGCGCTGGTGCTCGTTCTGCTGCCGGGCGACGGCGCCGTGGCAGCGACCGCGGCGCAATTCGACGTCGTGATGCGCGCGTATCTGGCGGATTTTGCGCGCGAGAGTCCGGTGTACGCCGACTCGCTCGGGATCCAGACGTACGCCGACCGGCTGGACGATCTCTCGGTGGCGGGACACGCGCGCGGGCTCGCGTCGCTGCGCGCCTGGCGCGCGCGGTTCGCGGATGAGGCTCCGTCCTCTGCGGAACCCGCCGGCGTCGCCGCCGATCGTCTGGCGATGATCCACGCGCTCGATGCGCAGCTCGTCGAGGACGAGCTGCTGGCGCCGTGGCGCACCGATCCCGGGACGTACGTCGGCGTGCTCGGCCAGTCGGTGTTCGTGCAGCTCGTGCGCGCCGGCCGCCCCGCCGACGAGCGTTTCGGCCACATCGTCGCGCGCCTGAGCACGATGCGCGGCGTGACCGACGCCGGCATCGCGAACCTGCAGCACACGACCGACCCCGCCCGGCGGCTAGCGAGCGCGCAGCTCGACGGCGTGCTGGAGCTCTACGCGTCGCTGCCGGACGCTGCGGTCGCACAAGGTGTCTCGGCGCCGATGCGCGCGCGGCTCGGCGCCGCGCTGCCCGATGCGATTGCGGGCGTGCGGGCGTTCAAGGCGTTCGTCGATGGTCCGCTCGCCGCGCACGCCGGCGACGAGCCGCGCATCGGCGCCGCCGCGTACACGCGGCTGTTCCCGCTGGTGACCGGGGTCGACCTCACCCCCGCCGAGCTCGAGACGCGGGCCCGGGCGCGGATCGCGACGACGCGCGCCGAGATGCTGCGCATCGCCGCACCGCTGTACGCGAAGATGTTTCCGGCCAAGGTTGCGCCCCCGGGCGGCGATGCGCGCACGAACGCCGTCGTGCGGCCGGTCCTCGACGCGATCGCCGAGCAGCACGCGACGCCGGCAACGTTGCTGGATCAAGCGCGGGCCGACGTCGCCGAGAACATGGCGTTTCTGCGCCGTATGGGGCTGATCGCGCTCCCCGATCCCGACACGCTGCAGGTGCGCCGGACGCCGGCGATCCAAGCCGGAACCGCCGGGGCCAGCATGCAGACCAGCGGGCCGTTCGAACCGCCGACCGAACCGTCGTACTACAACGTCGACCCGGTCCCGGCCGACTGGAAACCCGACCGGATCGCGTCGTACCTGCGCGAGAACGACGACGCGGGGATTCACATGCTCTCGATCCACGAGGCGGTCCCCGGCCATTACGTGCAGCTGCGCGCGAACAACACCAACCCGTCGCTCATGCGTCGCGTGTTCGGCAACGGCTCGTTCATCGAAGGGTGGGCCTGTTGGACCGAAGGGCTCATGATCGAACAGGGTTTCCGCCCGGACGACGACGCGCTCAAGCTCACCCAGCTCAAGTGGCGGCTGCGCGAGGCGACCAACGCGCTGATCGACGCCGAATACCACGCGGGCTCGCTCTCGCACGACGAGGCGATCGCGCTGCTGGTCGACGGCGCCTTTCAGGAGAACTCGGAGGCCGAGAGCAAGTGGCACCGGCTCCAGCTCACGCACGTCCAGCTCGCCACCTACTTCGCCGGCCTCGATGCGATCGAGCGCGCGCGGGCCGCCAGCGGTCTGGACGCGAAGACCTTCGCCGCGCGTCTGCTGGCGATGGGTGCCGTCGAACCGCGGGCGATCCCGAGCTTGCTCGAGAGCGCGCGCTGATCGACGGGCAAGGCGAATCGTGAAGTTCGTCATCGCGGGCGGGAGCGGGCAGCTCGGGACGCTGCTCGCGCGGGCGCGCAGCCGGGCGGGTGACGAGGTCGTCGTGCTCAGCCGCACGCCGGCGGCCGCGCCGTGGCGCGTCGTCGCCTGGGACGCGCGGACGGTCGGGCCGTGGGCCGCCGAACTCGACGGCGCCGACGCCGTCGTGAACCTTGCGGGCCGCAGCGTGAACTGCCGCTATACGCCGAGCAACCGGCGTGCGATCGTCGATTCCCGCGTCGAGTCGGCGCAGGCGATTCGGGATGCGATCGCGCAGGCTGCGCGTCCGCCGGCGCTATGGCTGCAGATGTCGACCGCGACGGTCTACGCGCATCGGTATGACGCGCCGAACGACGAAGCGACGGGGATCGTCGGCGGCGCTGAGCCGGGTGCGCCGGAGACCTGGCGGTTCAGCATCGAGGTGGTGCGTGCGTGGGAGCAGGTCGTCGACGAGGCCGTTCTGCCGCGAACGCGCACCGCGAAGCTGCGCTCGGCGATCGTGATGAGTCCCGAGCCCGGCGGCCCGTTCGACGTCCTGCTGCGGCTGGTGCGGTTCGGACTCGGCGGCAGCTCCGGCGACGGCCGGCAGATGGTGTCCTGGATCCACGGCGCCGACTTCGTCCGCGCGATCGACCATGTCGTGCGCGACGATGCGCTGAGCGGCGCGGTCAACCTCGCAGCGCCGAACCCGTTGCCGAACGCCGAGTTCATGCGTGACCTTCGGCAGGCGTGGGGGATCCCGTTCGGACTGCCGGCGCCGGGCCCGATGCTCGAGCTGGGGGCGCGCGTGCTCGGCACCGAGAGCGAGCTGGTGCTCAAGAGCCGCTACGTCGTCCCCGGCAAGCTCGCGGCGAGCGGCTTCGCGTTCGATTTCCCGCTCTGGGACGCCGCGGCTCGCGATCTGTGCGAACGCTGGCGGCGGGCCCGGCGAGGTACGGCCGCCTAGCTGCGATGGAATCGCCCGGTCGGTGCGGAACGGGTCGCGCATGAACAGCTTCGTTCGCCGCTGCGTTCACGTTGGCGTGATCGCCGCACTCGCCTTCGGCGCCGCCGCTGCGGCACCGGTCTCCGCGTCGCCGGTGATGGCGCTGCCGGATTGTCAAGGAAAGCCGCAGGTCCGCCCAGCGATGGTGCTCTTTGCGTGCGCCGACGGGAATTTCTCGGCGGAGAAGCTGCGCTGGACGACGTGGGGCGGTCGCACCGCGGTGGCGACCGGCGTCGCGCAGTCGAACGACTGCACGCCGAACTGCGCGGCGGGACATTTTCACAGCTACCGCATTCGCGTGATCGTCAGCGGGCACCAGACGTGTCCCGGCGGCCGTCCCGCGTATTCGTCGGTTACGTTCGCGTGGATCGGGGCCTCGCCCGGCGGCTCGCCGTACGCGATGCCGTTTCCGTGTAAGTCACGCTGACCCGGCCGCCGGCGAGGATCTCCAGCGCGCGGTCGAGTTGCGGGTCGCTGCCGGGTTCGCCCGGATGTGCGCCGGGCGGCAGCGCGACCACCACGTCGGGGGTGATCCCGACCCCGTCGATGTCGCGGCCGGCCGGCGTGACGTAGCGCGCCGTCGTGAGCTTGATCGCGCCGCCGTCGGGGAGCGCGAACGTCTCCTGCACGAGGCCCTTACCGAAGGTGCGCGTGCCGACGAGGGTTCCGGCCTTGTCGTCCTGGATCGCGCCGGCGACGATCTCCGCCGCCGACGCGGTGTCGCCGTCGACCAGCACGGCGAGCGGCGCGTCGAGCACGGCGATCCCCGCCTTCGCGCCGAAGGTCTGCGGTTTGCCGACCCGCTCCTGCGTCGTCACGATCGTTCCGCGCACGAAGTGCGAGGCGATCGCGATCGCCGCGTCGCGGTAACCGCCGCCGTTCGCGCGCAGATCGATCGCGTACGTGCGCGCGCCGGCGGCGCGCAGCCGCGCCAGCACGGCGGCGAGCTGCTGCGCCGACTGCGCGCCGAACGAGCGGATGCGGACGTAGCCGACCGCGTTGGGCAGCATGCGTCCGGTCACGTCGAGCGGCGTCACGATCTTCCGCACCAGCGCGACGGGCTCGTGCGCGATCTCGCCGCGCGTGAAGCCGATCCGCACGGTGGTTCCCGGGGCGCCGCGCAGGGCGGCGGCGACGGCGGCGCTCGTCGTCACCGGCGGCGGAGCGCCGTCGATGCTGGTGATCCGGTCGCCGGGCTGTAGGCCGCCGCTCTCGGCCGGGCTCTCCGGGAAGACGTCGACCACCCGCACGGTGCGCGTCTGCGGCTCGACGTCGAGCTCGGCGCCGATCCCGGCCGCCGGGCGGCCGTCGAGAAACCCGACGAACCGTTTGAATTCAGGCGCGGGGAAGAGCAGCGAGTACGGATCGTGCAGGACGGCGAGCTCGCCGGCGATCGTCTTCGCGACGAGATCGGCGGTCTTCACGCGGGCGGGATAGCGCGCGACCGCGAGCGCCACGTCGCGGTCGATCTCGCTCTCGGCGCGGTACCGGTCGGCGTGCGGCGAGAAGGCCGGAACGCTCGGGTTCGCGATCCCGCGCGAGCGGAGATACGCGACGATCGCGCCGCGCGCGCCGGCGAGCAGCTCGGCCGGCTCGACGGGCTTGTAGTAGCGCGCCAGCACCGTCGTGTAGCAGATTTCGAGCGCGATGACGTCGAGCGCGCCGAGCGACGCCGGGGCGGCCGTGCGCACCGGCGCGAGACGCGGCGTCGCGGCGGCTCCCGCGCACGGCAGCACGGCGCACAGGGCGAGCACGAGTCCGGCGAGGCGGCGCACGTTGGTCTCGTTCCCGCGCCGGCAGGCGGGTCCCGCGCTCGAACAGCCCGTCGGCGGGAAGCGACCGGAACTCTGCCGTATTCGGGTCAGGTGCCCGTTCCCCGTAAGTACGCCACCGTCATTGCGGACTGGCTGAGCGAGCTCGGGTATACGCACTGCTTTTTTGTCGCCGGCGGCAACATCATGCATCTGCTGGATGCCGTGCGGACTCGCTTCACCTGTGTCGCGGTGGTGCACGAGGTCGCGGCGGGCATCGCGGTCGAGTATTTCAATGAGGTCGGCGCGGCGGAAGGTCATCGCGCGTTCGCCTTGGTCACGGCCGGTCCGGGCGTGACGAACATCGTCACGGCGCTCGCCGGAGCGTACTTGGAGAGCCGGGAGCTGCTCGTGCTTGGTGGGCAAGTGAAGTCGACCGATCTTGCCGGCCCCCACTTGCGCCAGCGCGGGATCCAAGAGATCGACGGCGTGGCGCTCGCGAAACCGCTCGCAGTCGTCGCCGAGCGCATCGAGGTGCCGATCGACCGCGCGACGTTCACCGGGCTGATCGGCCGCGGTGCGCAAGCGCGAAAGGGTCCGGTCTTTCTCGAGATATGCCTCGACGCGCAAGGTGCTTGGGTCGAACCATCAGACCCCGATCACGCTTGCGCTCGCCCGCCTGCGGCCAGCGCGAAACACGTCGCCGCCGCGCGTGACCGGGCTCCGCACGTCGCCCGTCTGGTCCACGACGCCGCTCGGCCGGTGCTCTTGCTCGGCGGCGGCGTCTCACGGGCGACGGCTTCGCGGCTGCGCGATTCCCTCCGCGCGGTTCACGTTCCGGTGATGACGACGTGGAACGGTATGGACCGCGTCGACGCGCGCGACCCGAACTATGCCGGCCGGCCGAACACCTGGGGCCAGCGTTCGGCGAACGTCTTGATTCAGCAAGCCGATCTCATCGTCGCGGTCGGCACGCGGCTCGGATTGCAGCAGACGGGATTCAATCACCAGGCGTTCGCACCGCTCGCACAGGTCGTGCAGGTCGACATCGACGAGTTCGAGTTGACGAAGGGGCACCCGAAAGTCGACGTCGCGATCGCCGGCGATGCCGACGCCTTCTTGGAGACCCTCCTCGATCAGGATTTGGGGATGCACGTCGACTGGCTCGCGTTTTGCCGCTCCGTTCGCGAACGGCTGCCCGCGATCGACGCGAACAACGTCCACGAGCCGGGTTATCTCGATCCCTTCGAGTTCATGCAAGTCCTCTCGCGGCTCTGCAACGAGCGCGACATCGTGGTGCCGGCCTCGAGCGGCGGGGCATTCACCACGGCGATGCAAGCGTTCGATCAGCGCTTCGGGCAAACCGTCGTCACGGATAAGGGGCTCGCAGCGATGGGTTACGGCCTGTCGGGAGCGATCGGTGCCGCATTCGCAGGCGGCGGGCGCCGCACGATCCTGTGTGAGGGCGACGGCGGTTTCAGTCAAAATCTGCAAGAGCTTGCGACGGTGTCGGTCAATGCGCTGCCGATCAAGATCTTTCTCGTCAGCAACGACGGCTACGCCTCGATTCGCATGACGCAGCGGAACTATTTCGACGGCGAGTATCTCGGGTGCGACGTGAAGAGCGGTCTCGGGTTCCCGAATTGGGAGCTGCTCTTCCGCGCGTACGGAATCCCGCTCGCCGTCTTGAGCGAGCAATGGGATCGCGATGATGCGATTCTCGACGCGCTGCGCTCGCCGGGCCCGACCGCCTTCCTGGTCCCCGTCGACCCGGAGCAGACGTATTTTCCGAAAATCACGAGCCGGGTCACGGCGACCGGCTCGATGGAGTCCGCACCCCTTCATCTCATGACACCGCCGCTGCCGCCCGACGTCGCGGCCGACGTGCTGCGCTACGCCGAGATGGAACAGAGCACGATACAGGCGTGAACAAGACCGAACGCCAGATGCTGCACATCCTCGAGCGGGGCGCCGACGAATTCGGATATGTCGCGGTCAAGGCCGAGTTCGAAGCGGAAGGCACCCGTCCCGACGAGCTGTTGCGGCTCGTTGAGATCGCGTCCCGTGCGGGCCTCCCGCTGACGGTCAAGATCGGCGGTTGTGAGGCGATGCGCGATCTGCTCGAGTCGAAGCAGATCGGCGTGCGATACATCGTCGCGCCGATGGTCGAAACGCCGTACGCGCTCTCGAAATACATCGCGGCCAAGGAAACCGTGTTCAACAGCGACGAGGCGGAAGACGTCGAGTTCTTGTTCAATTTGGAGACGATAACCGGCTACGAGCACCGCGCTGAACTGGTGAGGCTCGCCGCCTCCCGGCCGGGCGTCGACGGGATCGTTTTCGGGCGCGTCGACTTCCTGGGCTCGATCGGTCGCGACCGGATGACGGTGAACGACGACGACATCACGCAGTTCGTGATCGAAACGGCGAAAGCGTGCCGCGCGGCGGACCTCGACCTCGTCGTCGGAGGCGGCATCTCGCAGGATGCGGTGCCGGCGCTGCGGGCGGTCAGACGCGAGCATTTGACGCGCTTCGAGACGCGCAAGGTCGTCTTCGCCGCGGCAGCGTTGGATGCACCGTCGATCGGACGAGGCCTCTTGAACGCCGTGCACTTCGAGCTGCTCTGGTTGATCAACAAGCGCGCATATTACGGCGCCATCCACCGCGAAGACGAGCGGCGTATCGACATGTTGGAGAGCCGATGGCAGGTCCTGAACCAACCGACGTAACGATCGCGAGCGGCTCGGTGTTCATTACCGGGGCTGCGCGCGGGCTCGGCGCCGCGATCGCCCGGAGGTTTCGTGCGTCCGGGAGAACGGTGATCGCGCCGGGCCGCGGCGAGCTCGACCTTTCGGATCCGGAGTCGGTGCGGCGTTATCTCGATCGACCAGGTCTGGAGACGGTTGACGTGCTGATCAACAACGCCGGCGAAAACATCCTCGGCACGATCGATGCGCTTCCCGAGGCGGACCTCCGGCGCATGTTCGAAACGAACGTCATGTCCGTCTGGTCCTTGACCCGGACGCTCGGGGGGATGATGCGGCAGCGCCGGCGCGGGCGGATCGTCAACCTTGCCTCGGTCTTCGGCATCAAGAGCCGCGCCTCCCGAGCCGCATACACCTCGACCAAAGCCGCGCTGATCGGCTTCACCAAAGCCGCGGCGATCGAGTTCGGGCCGGACAATGTCCTGGTGAACGCCGTTGCGCCCGGATTCATCGATACCGACCTCACCCGCAAGAACAACTCCCCGGAGCAGCTCGAAAAGCTGTGCGGCATGATTCCGCTGGGCCGGCTCGGCGAACCCGACGAGATCGCAAGTCTCGTGTACTGGCTCGCTTCGGACGAGAATACGTACATGACCGGACAGACCTTGGTGATCGACGGCGGATTCTTGATCCAGTGACGACCGCGGACGCGTTCACGGTCGCCTCGGGCCAAGGCCGATATCGCGTCGAGCCGTTCGGACGCATCGATGACCTCTTCGCGGAGATCGCGCGAATCGATCATCCGGCTCTCGTCGCCGACGAGCGGGTCGTGGAGCTTTTCGCCGAACCGTTCCAGACCCTCGGAGCCGCTCTGATCCACCGGATCGCTGCGACGGAGCGCGAGAAGACGCTGGCCGGCGTGGAGCGGACGCTCCTCGCGATGCAGGCAGCGGGGGCGAACAGGAAAACGGTGGTCGTCGGCGTCGGCGGCGGGATCGTTCAAGACGTGACTGCGCTGGCCGCGCATCTCTGGTACCGCGGCGTGGAGTTCGTCTTCGTTCCGACGACGCTGTTGGCCATGGCCGACAGTTGTATTGGAGCGAAGAGCGCCGTGAATCTCGGCGCGTTCAAGAATCAGCTCGGTACGTTCCACGCTCCGTCCCGGGTGCTGGTGTGCCCGCAATTCGTGGACACGCTTTCCGACGACGACGTGCGATCCGGTTATGGTGAGATCGTCAAGCTCGCGATCATCGACTCCGCGCAGCGCTTTTTCACGTTACGCGCCGACATCGATGCCGCCGGCTTCCGCGGGCCGCATCTCGGACGCAACATCCGAGCCAGCTTGGAGACGAAGCGCCGGATCATCGAGATCGACGAGTACGAGCGGGACCTGCGCCGGATTCTGAACTACGGACATACCTTTGGGCATGCGCTGGAATCGGTCACCGGCAACGGCGTACCGCACGGCCTCGCGGTCGCGTGGGGCGTCGACGTCGCCAACTTCGTCGCGATGCGAAGGAACATCTTCGATGCGGCGACGTACGCCGAGGTCCACCGCTTTCTGAAGGCGGCCTTCGCGCTGAAGTTTCCGGCATCGTACGACGGACCTCGATTGATCGCCGCGATGCGGCGCGACAAGAAAGCGTACGATGGTACCATCAATTTGATCCTGCCGCACGGGCTCGGCGACGTCCGGGTCGTTGCGGCCGCGATCGACGCGGAGCTCGAGTCACAGATCGGTGAATACCTGCGCTCCGACGACATCTTCGGCCGCTGACATGACGGACCAGGCAGCGCCCCGGGGACGAAAGCTCATCTCCATCGTTACGCCGCTGTACAACGAGAGCGCGAACGTCGAGGAGCTGGCGCGGCGGCTCGCTGCGGTATTCGACTCGTACGAGGATCGCTACGATTTCGAAGTCATCGCGGTCGAAAACGGATCGGTGGACGACACCTACAAAAAGCTCCTCGCCGTGCGAGCCCGCGACGCCCGGTGGAAGGTGATTCAGCTTTCCCGCAACTTCCTGATGGAAGGCGGGATGACCGCCGGGCTGTCCGCTGCCCAGGGCGACGCCGCGGTCATCATGGCGTCCGACCTGCAAGACCCGCCGGAGCTCATCCCGCGCTTCATCGAGAAGTGGGAAGAAGGCTATGAAAACATCTTTCAGGTGATCAACCGTCGCCCCGACGAGAGCCGCTTCCGGCGTTTTTGCGCGGCCGCGTTCTACCGCATCATCAACACGGTCAGCGATACGCCGGTGCCTCGGAACGCCAGCGACTTTCGGCTCGTGGACCGGCTCGTGTATCAGGCGTTCAACGGGCTCGGCGAGCGGAACCGCATGGTCCGCGCAATGTGGGGGTTCCTCGGCTTTCGCTCGTGCGGCATCGAAGCTGAGCGTGCACCGCGGCACGGCGGCCGGTCCAGCTACAATTTTCTGTTGTTCGCTGCGTTCGCGCTCAAAGGGATTCTGTCGTCCTCGAACGTCCCGCTCAAGGCGATCCCCTTGTTCGGCGCGGCCTGTGCGGTGTTTTCCTTCGTGATCCTCGCCGGGGTCGTCGTCCGTGCGTACCTCCACGGCGTGCCGTTCGACGGCTTCGGCACCATCACGGGGCTCATGCTCATGCTGTTCGGATTTCTGTTCCTGCTGCTCGGCCTCGTCAGCGAGTACGTCGGGATGATCTATAACGAGACGCGCCGCCGCCCGTCATTCATCGTCCGTGCAACCCATGGCTTCGAGAAGAGCGACTGACGAGCTGCCGCGCTCTGCGGTGTCATGCAGACTGTCCGCTGCGGTACCAGTCCAGCGTTCGGCGCAGCGCCTCATCGAGCGGGGTGCGCTCCCGCAAGCCCAGCTCTTCGCGCGCCCGCGCCGTCGAGGGAACGTAGCGGTCCACGGGCCGTACCGTATCGGCGCGACCGCGCACCTCGATGCGCGCAGCCCGGCCGGACGCCTGGGAAACGGCTTCGGCGAGCGCCGCGATGGAGACCGCATATTCGGAACCCACGTTATACGCGCGACCCGGCGAACCGCGCGCCAAGATACCCCAAAGCCACGTCGTCATGTCGGCCGCGTAGAGATACGAGCGAATCGCCGTTCCATCTCCGGTGACGACGATCGGTCCGCCGGCGAGGGCGTCGCGTAACAGGTTGCCGACGGCGAAGTGCGTTCCGATCGGAAGGTAGGGGCCGACGAACGCGAAGAGCCGTGCGACCTTGACACTCGGCCCGCCGGCGGCGGCGGCGATCGCGCCGAGCAGCTCCGCGAGGCGCTTCCCTTCATGATACGCCGACCGCGGCTGAAGCGGATCGGGACCGCCTCCGTAGCCCTCCGGAATATGCGTGACGTCCGCCGGCTGCGGCCCGTAGACTGCTCCCGAACTCGTAAAGAGGAACGGTATGGTTCCGCTGCGCGCCGCAACGGCGAGCGTCGCTTGCTGCCCCGCGACGATCGTGTCGATCATCTCCGCGGGGTTGTGTTCGTTCAGCGCGGCACTGGCCGGCGTTGCGGCGTTGACGACCGCGTCATACGATCCGCCGGGGGCAGCGCTCCGCACGTCTCCGCGAATCAGCGTGATGCCGGCAGCATGCGCGATCCAGGGAGACCGGCGCGCAAAGCCGTCGGGATCGCGGGTCAGGAGGTCGACACGTATGGACGTCCCGAGTCGCGCGTTCGCGTGAACGATCGAGGCCAGAAACCACGTACCGATGAATCCCGTGCCGCCCGTGACGTACAGCCGGGCGTCACGGAAGCGCGCAATGTCGGCTTCGGCGTCCCCGATGACATCGTTCAAGTCGGAGACCAGGGAAATCACCGGCTGGGTTCGTGCGCTACTGCCGCTTCGACGATCGCTCGAGCGATGAAATCGAGCTCGGCATCCCCGAGTCCCGGAAAGGTTCCGACCCAGAAGACGTCATTCATGATCGTGTCCGCATTCGGAAGCTCGCCGACGACGCGGTACGCGACGTTCGCGTACGCGGGTTGACGGATGATATTGCCCGCGAACACCAAGCGCGTTCCGATCTTGCGGTCCGTGAGACGTTGAACGAGCGAATTGCGATCGACCGGCGCGCCCGGCAGGACGCGAATCGGAAAACCGAACCACGAGCACGATCCGCCGGGCGCTTCACCGGGAAGCCCCAGCCACGGAACGTCCGACAGCAGCGCGAGGAGCCGCTGCGCGTTGCGCTTGCGAGCAGCGATGAACTGATCGGCCTTTGCGAGCTGGGCGACGCCGATCGCGGCTTGCATGTCGGTGAGCTTGAGGTTGTAGCCGATGTGGGTGTAGGTGTACTTGTGGTCGTATCCGTGCGGCAGGTCGCCGAGCTTCCAATCGAACCGCTTGCCGCAGGTGTTCTCCTTGCCCGTCGCACACCAGCAGTCGCGGCCCCAGTCGCGAAACGACTCCACGATCTTGCGGAGCTTCGGCGAGCGCATCAACACGGCGCCTCCTTCCCCCATCGTGAGGTGGTGCGCGGGGTAGAAGCTCACCGTGGCGATATCGCCGAACGTGCCGACCTGTTGTCCGTTCCAGGTCGCGCCGACGGCGTCGCACGTATCCTCGATCATCCAAAGACCGTGCTCGCGGCAGAAGTCGCGGACCGCCTCAGGATCGTACGGGTTTCCCAGCGTGTGCGCGATCATCACCGCCTTCGTTTTCGGCGACAGCGCCCGGCTGAACTGGCTCAGGTCGGCGTTGTACGTCGTCAATTCACTATCGACGAACACCGGAATGCACCCAGCTTGCACGATCGGATTGACCGTCGTCGGAAACCCCGCCGCCGCGGTGATCACTTCATCACCGGGCCGTAAGCGGCGCTCGCCGAGCTCGGGCGACGTGAGGGCCATGACCGCGCAGAGATTCGCCGACGATCCCGAGTTTACGAGCACGCATTCACGCACGCCGAACCAGCGCGCGAACTCTTTTTCGAAGCGCTCCGCGTAGCGGCCCGTCGTGAGCCAAAAATCGAGCGAAGCGTCAACCAGCGCCACGAGCTCGGACTCGTCGAAGGTGCGTCCGCTGACGGGCACGACGTCCTCGTCGGGTGTAAACGTCCGCTCGTCATAGGCCGCGCGAAAGTACCTGCGTGTGCGGTGGAGGATATCGTCACGGAGGGCTTGCGCCTCCGCGCTGCCGCTCTTGTCCCGGAGCATCAGTCGATCTTCTCCGGCGAAGCCGTGATGGCTTTTTTCGCCGCGCGCGGCCGGACCCACGGGGCCGCGCCGGACTCCCAAAGCTCCTCGAGATTGCGTCGATCACGCAGCGTGTCCATCGGGCGCCAAAAGCCGTCGTGAAGAAAGCAGGAGAGCTGTCGTCGGGCGGCAAGCGCCACCAGCGGTTCATGCTCGAGCATCGTATCATCGCCTTCGATCATGTCGAAGATCGCCGGCTCGAAGACGAAGAAGCCGCCGTTGATCCATCCTTCGCTCATCAGCGGCTTCTCTTCGAACGACGTGACCATGGTGCCGGAAATCTCGAGCGCACCGAAGCGCGCAGGTGGACGGACGGCCGTAAGCGTCGCCAGACGGCCTTCGCGGCGATGAAACGCGAGAACGTCTTCGATGTCGAGCGACGCAAGCCCGTCCCCGTACGTGCACATGAACGTCTCGTCGCCGATGATCTCCCGCAGCCGCTTGATGCGTCCGCCGGTGCCGGTCGCGAGCCCGGTATCGATGAGATGAATCTTCCAGCGCTCCGCGAGCCGCGTGCGAGCGACTTCGACTTTACCGCTGGAAAGGTCGATCATGACGTCGTTGTTGTGCGCCCAGAACGCGTGAAAGTATTCTCTGATGACTTCCTGCTTGTAACCGAGTGCGAGCACGAAGTCGTCGAAGCCGGCGGCGGAGTACATGTTGAGGAGATGCCACAAGATCGGCTTGCCGCCGACTTCCACCATTGGTTTGGGGCGGCTGGTCGTTTCTTCCGACAGCCGTGTGCCGAGGCCGCCCGCCAGGATGATCGTTTTCACAAGTCGCTGGTCGGCTAATCGTCTCTTCGGTTCCTCTTGCCGGCGGCCTCACCGTGCCGTCGCGGGGAGCGGACGGAGGTCGGCAAACGCCGCCGGCGCAAACTGGCGGCGGTGAAGATGCAGACCGACCGGCGTGTCGTCGCCTTGCTTTTTCTCATCGCGCTCGCTGTTTGCGCCCTGGTCACGAAGCCGCGCGTCGTCTCCTGGAACGACGGTTCGCGGATCGCGACGGTCGACGCGCTGACCGCGGACGGCACCTTTCGCATCGACGGATCACCGTTCGCCGTGGGTCTGGGCGACAAGATTCGCTTTCACGGCGCCACCTATTCGGATAAGCCGCCCCTGCTCGCCCTGTGCGCCGCCGCGGTGGCGTTGGCCGTCGCACCCGCCGGCGTTTCGCTCCGCCATACGCCCGGGACCGCGATCTATCTCGTGACGCTCTTCACCGTCGGCGTCTGGTTCGCCGTCGGGTGCTGCTGCGCGTACGCGTTCGCGCGCTACCTGGGGCTCGCGCGAAACGTCGCCGTCGCGGTCGCCGCGCTCACCGGCGTCGGGACGCTGGCGTTGCCGTATGCGACCGTGTTGACCAACCATGTGCCGTGCGGCGCGTGCGCGCTCGCCGGGTGCTTCTCTGCCGTCCGCGCACGCGACGGCGCCCGCTGGGCGGCGCCCTTGGCGGGCCTGTTCTTCGCGCTGGCGTACGCATTCGATGCCGCCGGGATCCTGCTCGCGCTCGCCGGTGCGATCGTGCTCTGGGGAGCGCCGCTGCGCACGTGGCTGGCGGCCCTCGCCGCCGGACTCCCCGTCGTCGGGCTCGAGTTCGCGTACAACCTGCGCGTCTCCGGGAGCGTCATGCCCACCGCGTTCACCGCCGCCGTGTGGCACGATCCGTCGCTGCCGTTCTACTCGGCCTCGCAACAAGCGTTCCCGGTCTTCTCGCCGGCTGATTACCTGCGCTTCGTCGTATCGCTCCTGGTCGGCACGAAGGGGCTGTTCTCGTTCACGCCGCTGATGCTCGTGGCCGGCTACGGTCTCGTCGTCATGGTGCGTACGCCTGGGCTTCCACGCCGGCTGGCGACGGCGATCGCCGCGACGACGATCGTCTTCTTCGCTGCGATCGTCGTCTTGCAGAACGACACCGGCGCTCGGAACTTCGGCGAGCGGCGCTACGTCGATCTCTTCTTTCTCCTCTGCGTCGCGGTTGGGCCCGCGCTGGCGTCGGTCCGCGGGCCTCTCGCCCGGCTCGCGGTGCAGATCGCGAGCGCGCTGTCGGTCGCAATCGCGGCGCTCGGGACGGTAGCGCCGTTCGGGGGCGCGCCGGGCGAATCGGGCTACGCGTTCGGACTGGCGGAGTTCGCGGCGCTGTACCGGCGCGCGCCGCTGGCGGCTGCGCTCGACGTCGTCATGCTGGTCGTCCTGCTCGTCTTCGTGCTGCGAATCGTCGACCGAGCGTTCCGCGCGCCCCGCACTAGCACCGTGGCGCCGCGGCGCGCGTGAGACGATCGCGCACGGCCGCATTCTGCTCGGTGTCCGCCGGAAGCGTCGCAACGACGGCGTCGTAGCCGTCGGAGTCGAGTGCGCGGAGCGTCGCATACAGCGAGCGCGCTGCCGTTGCGGGGTCGTCCGAGAGCGTCAAGAGCGCGACCCGCCCGCCGCTCGCGGCGAGGCGGCGCGCTTCGTCCTCGCGCCCGGCGTCGTCGACCAAGACGACGCGCGCGCGCGGCGCATAGTGCGAACGGAGCATCCCCGGTGCGCGAACGGCACCCCCGACCCGGGTCACGACGGGCGTGCCGAGTGCCTCGCCGAGCTGCGAGGGCGTGATCGTGCCGGCGCGGACCACCGCCGCGACCGCCGCGGTGAGGTCGACGATCGTCGACTCGACGCCGACGCGCGCGGCACCGCCGTCGACGATCAGCTCGACCTCGTCGCCGAGATCGGCGCGCACGTGCGCGGCGCTGGTCGGCGAGATCCGGCCGAAACGGTTCGCCGACGGCGCGGCGAGCGCGCCGCCGAACGCGTGCAGGATCGCGCGCGCCAGCGGGTGCTCGGGGACGCGCACCGCGACGGTCTCTTGACCGCCGGTCACCGCGTGCGGCGTGCGCGGACCGCGCCCGACGATCACCGTGAGCGGGCCGGGCCAGAAGCGCGCCGCGAGCGCGCGCAGCTCGGGCGTGACGGCGGCGACGTACCCGTCCAGCGCGTCGAGGTCGTGCACGTGCACGATCAGCGGATGATCGGCCGGCCGGCCTTTGATCGCGTAGACCCGCGCGATCGCGGTCGCGTTCGCGACGTCGGCGGCGAGACCGTAGACGGTCTCGGTCGGAATCGCCACGACGCCGCCCGCGCGCAGCAGCGCGACGGCCTGCGCGACGACGTCGCCGCTCATGCGCTCAGCGGACGCTGCCGTCGGGCTCGATCGCGGCGAACCCGGCGAACGGGCGCAGCACCTCCGGGATCGTCACGCCGCCGTCCGCGCGCTGGTAGTTCTCGATCAGCGCGACCAGCGTGCGTCCGATCGCGCCGCCCGAGCCGTTCAGCGTGTGGACCGGTTCGGGCTTCGCGCCGGCTTCGCGGCGGAAACGGATCGCGGTGCGCCGGGCCTGGAAATCGGTGCAGTTCGAGCACGAGCTGACCTCGCGATAGGTCTGCGCGCCCGGCATCCAGGCCTCCACGTCGTACGTCTTCGCGGCGTTGAAGCCGGTGTCGCCGGCGCACAGCAGCATCACGCGGTAGGCGACCCCCAGCTCTTCGTACAGGCCCGTCGCGTTGCGCACGAGCGACTCGAGATCGTCGAACGAGCGCTCCGGCGTCGTCAGCCAGACGAGTTCGACCTTTTCGAACTGATGCTGGCGGATGAGCCCGCGCGTGTCCTTGCCGGCGGCCCCGGCCTCCTTGCGGAAGCACGGCGTGTGCGCGGCGTACCGCTGTGGGAGCGCATCGCCGGCGAGGATCTCGTTGCTGTGCATCGCGGTCAGCGGCACCTCCGCGGTCGGGATCAGGTACAGCGCGTCGCCGGGGCCGTCACCTTCGAACGCGTACATCTGATCGGAGAACTTCGAGAGCTGTCCCGTCGACCACATCGTCGCGCGCGAGACCAACAGCGGCGGGGCGATCTCGACGTAGGCGTTCCGCGCGGCGCGGTCGAGGAAGAACTGCGCCAGCGCGCGCGAGAGGCGCGCGCCGGCGCCGCGCAGGACGGCGAAGCGTGAGCCCGAGAGCTTCGCGGCGCGCTCGAAATCAAAGATCCCGAGCCGTTCACCGATCTCCCAGTGCGGTTTCGGCGCGAACTCGAACTGCGGCGGTTCACCCCAGCTGCGCACGAGCACGTTGCCGTGCTCGTCGTCCCCGTCGGGGACCGAACCGTCGAGCAGGTTCGGAATCTCCGAGAGCTCGGCTTCGATGTGCTGGTCGAACGAGGGGACCTGCGCGCCGGCCTCCGCGATCCGCGCGTCGAGCTCGGTGATGCGCGGCCGAAGCTCGGCCGCCGCGGTCTTCTTGTCGGCGGCCTTCGCGATCTCGCCGGTCAGCGCGTTCTTTTCGGCCTTCAACGCTTCGACGCCGGTAATCGCAGCGCGCCGGTCGCGATCGAGCGCGAGGACGCGATCGACGAACTCGGCGCCTCCCCCACGTCGCCGCGCCGCGACGCGGACGTGATCGGGTTCGCGCCGCAGCAGCTCGAGATTCAGCACAGGGCCTGCGCGTTCGCGATGGCACGGGTACCCTCCGTGTCGAAGCGGGGTGGGATGCGAGCGCTGCGCCCGGGTGCGACCTTCGAGACCGAACGGCTGCCCTCGCCCGCCGAGGCGCTGGCGGCGTACCTCGGCGCGGTCCGGGTGCGGCCGCGCGGAACCGAGCGGGTCGGGCTCGACACCGCGTTCGGCCGGATCCTGGCCCGCGACGCGATCGCCGACACCTCCTATCCGGCCGACGACCGCTCGACGATGGACGGCTTCGCGGTTCGTTCGGCCGACGGCGAGGCGCCGCGGCGGATCGTGGCGACGATTCGCATGGGCCACGCCCCGCCGGGGCCGCTGGCACCGGGCGATGCGATGCGGATCCCGACCGGCGGGGTGCTCCCGCCCGGCGCCGACGCGGTGCTCCCGGTCGAGGACGCAGCGGAGGACGGCGACCGGCTGATCCCGGCGGCCGCCCCGCAGGCCGGCGACTGCTTCACCCCGCGCGGCGACGACATGGCACCGGGCGACCTCGTCCTGCCCGCCGGGCGGCGGATCGCCGCGGCGGAACTCTCGGTGCTGGCGACGCTCGGCCTGGTCGACGTCGAGGTCTATCTGCGCCCGCGCGTCGCGATCGTCTCGACCGGCGACGAGCTGGTCCCGCCCGGCGAACGCCCGGGTGCGGGCCAGGTGCGCGACTCCAACCGCTGGGCGATCGCCGGCGGCCTGCGCGCGCTCGGCTGCGAGCCGATCCACCTGCCGCGGGCGGTCGACGAGGTCGATGCGATCCGCGAGGCGATCGCCGCAGGGCTCGCGATCGCCGATGCGGTCGTCCTGACCGGCGGCTCCTCGGTCGGGGCGCGCGACCACGTTCCGGCCGCGATCGACGCCCTCGGGCCGCCCGGGGTGATCGTCCACGGGCTGCGGGTGAAGCCGGGCAAGCCGACGGTCTTCGGCGCCGCCGGCACGCAGCCGATCGTCGGGCTGCCCGGGAACCCGACCAGCGCGCTGACGATCCTCGACGCGATCGCCTCCGAGGTGTTCCGCGCGCTGAGCGGCGAGAGCGGCGCCCGCCGGGCGACCCTCGCGGGGCTCGCCGCCGAACCGTTCGTCGGCCGCGCCGGCTGGACGTGGTACGTCCCCGCCGCGCTCGACGCGGCCGGCGCGGTCCGGCCGCTGACGCTGCGCTCCTCACATACCAGCCTGCTGGCGCGCGCCGACGGCTACGTCGTGGTCGGGCCGCAGCACGCGCGCATCGAGGCCGGTGAGCCGGTCGTCCTCGTCCGTTACGGCGGCGCAGGATGAGAACCGCGCTCGCGCTGGCGGCGCTCGTCCTCGCCGGCTGCACCGCGACCTCGCAGTCGAAGGCGCCGGACGCGCTCGACACGCGCGCCGTGACCGCGACGCTGAAAGACGCCCTGATCCAGACGGCGGTAAAAACCGCGCTCGTCTCGCACGAGCCCGACGCGGCGGTCGCCGTCGACGTCGCGGTGCGCGACGGCGTCGTCACGCTGACCGGCGTCGTGAAGAGCGGCACGATCCGCCGCGAGCTGGTCGAGCTGAGCCGGGAGACGCCCGAGGTCCGGCGCGTCGTCGACGGGATGCGGGTCGATAGCCGCCGCCGGCGGATCGAAGATCAGGCCGGCGACGTCGCGCTTGCGACGCGCGTCGAAGCGGCGCTCGAAGCCGAGCTCGGCCCGCAGCCGGTCACCGTGCGCGTCGAGTCCGGCGTCGCGACGCTCGACGGCACGGTCCGCGACGCGAAGACGAAGGCGGCGATCGTGCGCACGGCGCGCGACACCACCGGGATCCGCAACGTCGTCGACCGCATCCGGGTCGCAGGTCCGTGAGCTTGCCGCGCGGGTTTCCGCAGCCCACCGCCGATGTCGCCGCGATCCCCGCAATGACGCCGTTCGTCGCACCCGAGGAGCTGGCGCGCCGCGTCGGGCGGAACGAGCTGCTGCGGCTGGGCGCGAACGAGAGTGCGTTCGGGCCTTCACCGCGCGCGATCGCCGCGATGCGCGACGCGGTCGCACTGACCTCCTGGTACGGCGATCCCGAGTCGCTGCAGCTGCGCGCCGCGCTCGCCGCCCGCCACGCATGCGGCGTCGACGAGATCGTCGTCGCCAGCGGGATCGACGATCTGATGGGGCTGATCGTGCGCGGTTTCTGCGCGCCCGGCGCCGCCTGCGTCGCGACCCGCGGCACGTATCCCACCCTGTTCTATCATCTGAACGCGTACGGCGGGCGCGCCGAGTTCGCCGATCCGAACGAGCGCGGCGGCATCGTCCCCGAGAACATCGTCGCCGCCGTGCAGCGTTCCGGCGCGAAGCTGGTCTACGTCGCGAATCCCGACAACCCGTCCGGTTCGTTCGCGGACCGCGTGACGATCGCCGCGCTGCGCGACGCGCTGCCGGACGACGTGCTGCTGTTCCTCGACGAAGCCTACGCCGACTTCGTCACGCCGGAGGAACTGCCGCCCGACGCGATCGATCCGCGCACGATTCGCACCCGCACGTTCTCGAAGGCGTACGGGATGGCCGGGGCGCGCATCGGCTACGCGCTGGCGTCCGCCGAGGTGATCGCGGTCTTTCAGAAGCTGCGGCTGCACTTCGGCGTCAACCGCACCGCCCAGATCGGCGCGCTCGCGGCGCTCGACGACGCCGCCTTCATGCGCGGCGTGATCGCCGAGGTCGAGCGCGGGCGCGAGGAGTACCACGCCCTCGCCGCCGCGCACGCGCTTCCCTCGCTTCCCTCGCGCACCAACTTCGTCTGCATCGGGATCGGGAGCAAGGCCGAGGCCGAAGCGATGGTCGGCGCCTTGCTCGAGCTCGGCGTCTTCGTCCGCAAGCCGTGGGCGCCGCCGATCGACGGCTACGTTCGCGTGACCGTCGGCACGCTCGCCGAGCGAGCCGCGTTCGCCGACCGCTTCGCCGAGGCGCTGGACCGAGTTCGGGAGAAGGCCACCCGGTGAGGTACGCGGTCGTCACCGACGTCCACTCGAACATCGAAGCGCTGGACGCCGTGTTCGGCGCGCTTCGCGATGACGATGCACTGCTGTGCCTGGGCGACATCGTCGGATACGGCCCCAACCCGAACGAGTGCGTGGAGCAGATTCGCGCCCGCGCGACGGCGACCGTGCTCGGCAACCACGACGTCGCCGCGATCGACAACTTCGGGCTCGCGTACTTCAACCCGGCGGCGCGCGCCGCGATGAAGTGGACGCAGAGCGTCCTGACCGCCGAGAACCTGGCCTGGCTCGACGGGCTCGGCTACGAGTTCCGGATGCCGGAGTTTCTGCTCGTGCACGGCGCCCCGGTCAACTATTTCGAGTACATCCTCGACAAGGCCGCTGCCGCGCGCGCGTTCGCGGCGACCGACGCGCCGCTGATCTTCATCGGCCATACGCACATCGCGGAGGTCTACTCGCTCGGCGCCGACGGCACGATCGAACACGCCCACCTGCAGCAGGGAGGCGAGATCCCGCTGCGTGAGGGCGTGCGCTATCTGATCAACGTCGGGAGCGTCGGCCAGCCGCGCGATCTGAATCCGCGCGCGTCGTTCGGCATCTACGATCCGGCCGCGCGCACGGTGACGATCGAGCGCATCGAGTATCCGATCGCGCGGGTGCAGGAGAAGATCGTCTCGGCGAACCTGCCCGACGCGCTCGCCCGGCGGCTGCTCGTCGGCCGCTAGCTCCCCTCCTTTATCATCCTGAGCTTCGAGGGAAGCGGAAGTCGACGCCGTCGGCGGGAACTCGAACGCGCTGTGCTGCGCCGTTCTCTCGCCGCCGTCGTCCTTGCGTCCGTCTGCGCCGTCCTGCTGCTCGGGGCTTCGCCGGCGCCGGTCCCCAAGCCGACGCCCGCGCCGCCCGCTGCGCCGGGGCGCAACGACTACGCAAACACCGCCTTCACGACGCCGCTCGGAGAGGGCTTGCGCAAGTTCTACTCGCGCGACTTCGCCGGCGCGCGCAAGGCGTTCGAGGACGCGCTGGCCGTCGTCCCGGACAATACGCTGGCGATGTCGTTCCTGAACGCGACCGCGGCGCAGACGCCCGGGAATCTCGACGCGCTGATCGACGCCGAGGAAGAGGTCCTCGCGAAGAATCCCAAGAGCCCGAGCGCGCACGTGCGGCTGGCGTTCTCCTATCTGTTCGCCTCGCTCACCGGCCGCGACCGCAACATCGATGCGCGCGAAGAGCTCAACGCCGCCGTCCAGCTCGATCCCGCCTCGCAGTCGGCCCACACGGGGCTGGGCATCATGCGCGAAGCCGACCGCAGCGCGAACCGCGCCAAGACGGAGTTCCTAGCCGCGCTCAACAGCGACCCGCAGAACGTGCTGGCGCGCGAGTACCTCTCGCGGATCTATCAGATCGATCTCAAGGACCCGCAGCGTGCGCTGACCACGATCATCGACGTGCCGAACAACGTGCCGGATTACGCCGACATCTACTTCCACCTCGCCTCGCTGATGCACGACCTCGGTCAGTACGACGCCGCGGTCTCGTACGCGACGCGCGGCCTCCAAGCCGACGTCGGCCGCGTCGGCGAATCCGGCCAGCACGGCTACACGCTGCTGGCGCGGATCTACCTCGACGAGAAGAAGCCCGACGACGCGCGGCGCGTCCTGAAGGCCTCGATCACCGCCGGGACCGATACCGCGTACGCGAACACGCTGCTCAAGAAGATCGACGACGGCAACTACGGAAAGCTCGCGACGCCCTCGCCGAGCCCCGCGCCGTCCGGCTCGCCGAGCCCCGCACCGAAGAAGAAGAAGTGAACGAGTCGCTTCCCGTCGACGACGGCCGCTGCTTTGCGTGCGGGCCGTACAACGCCGACGGGATGCACGTGCGGTTCGAACGCGCCGGCGAGCGTGAAGTGCGCGCGCATATCACGCTGCCGCCGCGCTTTCAAGGCTGGCGCGGTACCGCGCACGGCGGCGTCGTCATGATGCTGCTCGATGAAGCGATGGCGCACGCGTGCGGCGCGATCGGGGAGCGTGCGATGACCGCCGCGATGGACTTGCGCTTTCGCGCGCCGGTCCCGCTCGGCGAACCGCTGGTCGTTACCGGGATCGTGAAGTGGCAGCGCCGCCACGTGATCGGGCTCGACGCGACCGTCGCCGACGCCGCCGGCGCGGTGCTCGCGAGCGCCGAGGGTTCGTTCGTCTCGCGAGGCCCGCTTGGAAAGGACGGCTTCGGCGCACCCGACACCCCGCGCGGTTGAGCGATGGCGAAGATGAAACAAGCGCGTGTCGCCGCCAAGGCGGAACGCGTGGGGAAAGCGCCCGAGCCTTCGTTCGACAACCGACGCGCGCGCTTCGAGTACGAGAAGCTGGAGTCGCTCGAAGTGGGGCTCGCGCTCACCGGCACCGAGATCAAATCGATCCGGCGCGGCAACCTCTCGATCAACGAGGCGTTCGCGCGGCTGCGCGATCGCGAGCTGTGGCTGCTCAACTTCACGATCCCGGCGTACAAGGAGGCGTCGTACTTCAATCACGAGCCGAACCGGCCGCGCAAGCTGCTGCTGCACCGCGAGCAGATCCAGCGGCTCGCCGGGCGCGCCGCCGAGAAGGGGCTCACGCTCGTGCCGTGGCGCCTCTACTTCAAGAACGGCCGCGTCAAAGTCGAGCTCGCGCTGGTGAAGGGCAAGAAGCTTTGGGACCGCCGCCGCGACATCCAAGAACGCGACGTGAAGCGCGAGATGGCGCGCTCGACCGGCTAATCATGCGGGGGGCACGGCCGGAACGGGCGCTCGATGCAGTGGTTCGCGGGGTGCTGCGTTTCGAGCGCGGGGTGCCGATCTGCATCGCGTGTTCGGGCGGTCCGGATTCGGTCGCGCTCGTCGCGATCGCCGACCGGCTCGCGCGCCCGGCCGGGGCCGAGGTCGTGCTCGCGCACGTCAACCACGGCGTGCGCGCGAGCGCTGCGCAAGACGAGTGCGTGACGCTCTCGGTCGGCGCGCGGCTCGGGCGGCGCGTGCTGATCGCGCGGCCGCAGCTCGATCGTGACGACGAGGCGACGCTGCGTGACGCGCGCTACACCGCGCTGGTCGCGCTCGCGCGAGCCGCCGGCGCGGCGGTCGTCGCGACCGCGCATACCGCCGAGGATCAGACCGAGACGGTGCTGCTGGCGCTGTTCCGCGGCACGGGCCTCGGCGGGCTGGCCGGGATCCCGCAGCGCCGCGCGCTCGCCGCGCAGGTCGAGCTCGTTCGCCCCGTGCTGCGGGTGACGCACGCCGAGCTTGCGACCGAGCTGCGCCGCAGCGGGCTGCCGTACGCGCTCGACCCGACCAACGCCGAGCAGCGTTACCGCCGCAACGCGCTGCGCGAACCCCTGGACCGCTTGCGGGCGGAGTTTCCGCACCTCGACCGCGCGGTCGCGCGCTGCGCCGGAATCGTGGCGGAGCAGCTACGGGCGGCGGAACGCCGCGACAAGATCGTGCGCGGTGAGATCGAACGCGGAAAGGATGCGCCGTAGGCCGAAGCCGCCAGGATGACGGCGACGACATTGCCTCCGGGGATCGAACGGATCCTCATCAGCGCCGAAGAGATCGCGGCGGCGAACCGCCGCATGGCCGCCGAGATCGCGCGCGACTATGCGGGACGCAAGCTCGTGCTGATCGGGGTGCTGAAGGGGGCGCTCTTCGCCACCGCCGATCTTGCCCGGGCGCTGGCCGAGACGCCGGGGGGACCGACGGACGTGCAGCTCGACTTTCTCGCCGTCTCGTCGTACGGCAACGCGCACCGCTCCAGCGGCGAGGTCCGGCTGATCCAGGATACGACCCACGCGATCGAAGGGCGCGACGTCCTGATCGTCGAGGACATCGTCGATAACGGGCACACCCTCCACTACCTGCGCGCGATGCTCGGCAACCGCCAGCCGGCCTCGCTGCGAGCGGCCGTTCTGCTCGACAAGCCGTACCACCGAGCGGTGGACGTGCCGGTCGATTACGTGGGATTGACGTGCCCGGACGAGTTCGTCGTAGGGTACGGTCTGGACTACCAGGAACGCTACCGGACTCTCCCCTATCTCGCGAAGCTCCGGCCCGAGGTCTTGCCCGTATGAGGGCGGCCACCATTTCGGCGCGAGACGTGTCCATTCGAGAAACGTTCTAAGGGAAGAACGGTAAAAGGGTCTCGCAACCTATGGGTAAGCACCTCAAGAGCATTCTGGTCGTCCTCAGCATCTTCGTTCTGGTGATGTTCATCATGACGAAGCTGATTTGGAGTCCGCCGGCGACCACGCCGCTGACCTACACGCAGTTCTACACCAAGGTGCAGGCGCGCCAGGTCAAGCAGGTCTCGATGAACGGCCACGAGATCTCGGGTCAGTTGAACGACCAGGCACAGACGAAGTTCACCACGACGGCGCCCGATGACCCGAGCCTGCTCCCCGCGCTGCACGCCAACGGGGTCGAAATCTCGGCGGTCAACACCCAATCGACGCCGCTGCTCGGCTATCTCTTCAACTTCGTGCCGTTCATCATCATGGCGCTGCTGCTGATCTTCATCTTGCGGCAGGCGCAGAGCGGCGGCAGCCAGGCGCTCTCGTTCGGCCGTTCGCGCGCGAAGCTCTTGAACGAGAACCGGCCCAAGGTGACGTTCGCCGACGTGGCCGGGATCGACGAGGCGAAAGAAGAGCTGGGCGAGGTCGTCGAGTTCCTCAAGTACCCGAAGAAGTTCCAGGCGCTCGGCGCGCGGATCCCCAAGGGCGTCCTGCTGCTGGGCCCGCCGGGCTCCGGCAAGACGCTGCTGGCGCGCGCGATCGCCGGCGAGGCCGGCGTACCGTTCTTCTCGATCTCGGGCTCGGACTTCGTCGAGATGTTCGTCGGCGTCGGCGCCTCGCGCGTCCGCGATCTGTTCGAGCAGGCGAAGAAGTCCGCGCCGTGCATCGTCTTCATCGACGAGATCGATGCGGTCGGCCGCCAGCGCGGCGCCGGCCTGGGCGGCGGGCACGACGAGCGCGAGCAGACGCTGAACCAGCTGCTGGTCGAGATGGACGGGTTCGATCAGAACACCGGCGTCATCCTGATCGCCGCGACGAACCGGCCCGACGTGCTCGACCCGGCGCTCCTGCGCCCGGGCCGCTTCGACCGCCAGGTGGTCGTCGACCGCGCCGACGTGCGCGGCCGTCAGGCGATCCTCGGCGTCCACTCCAAGAACAAGCCGCTCGCAAAAGACGTCTCGCTCGAGACGCTGGCGCGACGTACCCCCGGCTTCTCGGGCGCCGATCTCGAAAATCTCCTCAACGAAGCGGCGCTGCTCGCGGCGCGCCGCAACAAGTCGGTGATCGAGATGAACGACTGCGACGAAGCGATCGACCGCGTGATGGTCGGCCCGGAGCGCAAATCCGTCGTGATGTCGCAGCGTGAGAAGGAGACGACGGCGTTCCACGAGTCCGGCCACGCGATCGTCGGCGGGCTCACGCCGAACTCGGATCCCGTCCACAAGGTGACGATCATCCCGCGCGGGATGGCGCTCGGTTTGACCTGGTCGCTCCCCGACGAAGACCGCCACTCGCGGACCAAGAACGAGTTGCTCGCCTCGATCAAGATGGCGATCGCGGGCCGGATCGCCGAAGAGATCAAGTTCGGCGACGTCACGACCGGCGCGTCGAACGACTTCGAGAGAGCGACCGAACTCGCGCGGCGGATGGTGACCCAGTACGGGATGTCCGACTCGCTCGGACCGATCCAGTACGGCCGCGGAAACCACCAGGTCTTCCTCGGTCGTGATTTCGGCGAAGACCGCAACTACTCGGAAGAGATCGCGGGCAAGATCGACGCCGAGGTGCGCAAGATCATCGACAACTGCTACAACGACGCCCGCAAGATCCTCGAGGTCAACTGGGACAAGGTCGAGCGGATGGCGAGCTCGCTGCTCGAGCACGAGACGGTCGAGACCGCCGAAGTCATGGCGATCCTCGGCGACAAGCCGTGGCCGCCGAGCACGCCGATCGCCGAGAAGCCGGTCGAGGAGCCCCACGTCGCGCCGGCGCCGCCGGAGCTGCGGCCGGAGCGTCCGAAACGGCTCCCGCCGACGATCTCGCCAGAGCCCGCGTGAGCGGACTGCGCACGAGCCTCTGGGCCGCGGTTTCCGCGGCCCTTCTCGTCTGCGCCGGAACGCCCGGCGGTGCGCAAACGCCCGTGCCCGAGCCGCCGGCGACGGGCGTGCTGCCGGGGGGTGTCGCCTACGCGCTTCGACCGGACCGCGCGCAGCCGGTCGCGGTCGTCGCGCTGTGGTTTCGTGCGCCGGCCGCCGGCTTCGAAGGCCCGCCGGTCGCGGGACTCTCGCGCCTCGCGGCGGCGACGGTGACCGCGTCGACGCCCGTCACGGGGACGGCGCTGGCGCAGCTCGTCGAACGCTGGGGCGGCCGGCTCGCCATCGCGGCCTACCCCGACAGTGCCGCGGTGACCCTCACCGTGCCGGCCGATCACGCGCTGCTCGCCGTCCGCACGTTGACCGCCGACTTCTTCGCGCCGGTCACCGACCAGGGCGGCCTGAAGCTCGCGCAGCGCGACGCGGCCGAGGCCGCGCTCTTGCGCTCCTTCGGCCCCGATGCGATCGAAGACGCGCTCGGCGCCGCGCTCTTCGCGGACGGTCCGCTCCACGACGGCACGCTCGCGTCGCCGCAGGCGCTCGCGTCCGTCACGCTGGCGCGCGTCCGCGCGTACGCCGAGCGCGCGTTTCGGCCGGCGAACGCGATATTGGTACTCACCGGCGACGTCGGCGCCGGCGCGCTGGGCAGCGTCGCGACCCGCGACGGCGCCGCCGCCGGTGCCGAGACCCCGGCGCCGCAGACCGCGCGCATCGCGACCGAACCGCTGCGCGCGAGCGGGAACTTCCCCGGGATCGGACTCGGCTGGGCCGGCCCGCCGATCACCGCGGAGCCCGAGGCGACCGCGCTCGACTTCGTCGCCGACGCGCTGTTCGCACCGCGGACGGGGCGCGTCACGCGTGCCCTCGGCACGCTCAAAGCGACGGTGACCGGCAAGTTCGTCACGTACCGCAACCCCGGCATCTTTCTGGTGACGATCTCCGGCGCCGACGCGGAGGCCGCGCGACCGCTCGTCGAGCGCGTCGTCGCCGACGCCGCGCAGCCGATCGGCGCCGCCGAGTTCGAGACCGAGCGCGCGCGCTTCGTCTACCGCACGCTCGCTGATTTGACCGCGCCCTCGGACGCCGCCGATACGTACGGCTGGTACGCGGTCGAGGGCGATCCCGCGTACGCACCGGCCGAAGGCGGCGCGCAGGGCAAGTACTTCACGCTCGCGGCGCACCTGACGCCCGCCTCGGTCGCGGCCGCGGTCGCGACTTATCTCGCCCGGCCGCCGGCGGTGGTGACGATGACGAAGCGGTCGGGGAAGGCCGAATGATCCGCGCCGCCGGCGCGTTCGTGCTCGCCGTCGCGCTCGCCGCGCCGGTCGCCGCAGCGCCGGCGCACGTCACGGTGGTCGACGCCGGCGGGGCGCTTGCGTTCGCGCAGTCCGATCCGTCCGTGCCGATCGCCGGCCTGCTGCTGCTCGTGCGCGCCGGGCTCGACCGCGAGTCGGCGAAGCAGAACGGCCTCGCGGCGCTGACCGCCGAGGCGCTGCTGCGCACGCCGATCGCGAGCGCGGCGCAACCCGATTCGGTCGCGCTCGCCGACGCGGTCGACGCCGCGGGCGCGTCGATCGGCTACGCGGTCGGCGCGCAGAGCGTGCGTTTTTATCTCGAAGGCACCCCGGACGGCGTCGCGCGCGCCGCGCCGCTCGTCGCGTCGGTGCTCGCGAAGGGGCCCGCCGCCGATGCCGCGTCGCTGGCCGCCGCGCGCGCCGCGCTCGCCGAGCGCATCGCCGGCGAAGAAGACGACCCGCGGCTCGTCGGCCGCGCGATGGTGCGTTCCGCATATTACCGCGGCGGCGCCGCGCTGCCGCCGTTCGGCAATCCGGCGGCGCTCACGGCGCTCGGCCCTGCCGACGTGTCGGCGTTCTACGCGAGCTGGTATCTACGCGGCGACGCGATCGCCAGCGCGGTCGGGAACACGGGCCCGGCGACCGACGCCGCGAGCCGCGAGCTGCTCGGCGCATTGCGCGCGGGAAACGCGCAGGCGACCGTGCTCGTGACGCGGCCCGCGGCAGCCGCCGGCAAGCGCATCGTCACGCACCGCGAGGTCGGCGCGCCCTACGTCGTCCTCGGCTTTGCGGCGCCCGCGCTCGGCGAGCGCGACTTCCCCGCGGCGCTCGTGCTCCGCGCGCTGCTGTCCAACCTGTTCGAGCGCACGGGCGCGAGCTCGGCCGCGATGCCGTTCCGCTCGACCGGCGCGCTCTACGGATACGACGCAGCGCCGGCGCAGCTCGTGCTGTGGATCAACGGTGGGCGGGTCGATCCCGAGCAAGGGCTGGCGGGGATCGATGCGATCGCGAAGGCGGCGTCGGCGAAACCGCTCGGCGCGGCGGTGCTCGCGCGCTTCAAGGAGACCGCGCGCGGCCAGTGGGCGCTCGAGACCGTCGCGCTCGACGCGCGCGCGTCGGCGATCGGCGGCGCCGTGGCGCACGGCTTCCCACCCGACACCGCCGACGGCGTCGGCGCCGCGATCGCGCGCGTCACCGCTGCCGACGTGCTGCGCGTCGCAAAGCGGTACCTGCGAACGTACGATGTCGCCCTCGTGCTGCCGCGCGGGAACGGGAACTGAAAACCGCACTCGTCCACGACTACCTGAACCAGCGCGGCGGAGCGGAACGCGTCTTCGCGCACTTCGTTCGCGCCTGGCCGGAGGCTCCGGTCTACACCGCGCTCTACGACGAGCGCGCGGTCGGCGATCTCGTCCCGGCCGATCGCGTGCGGACCTCGTTCCTGCAGCGTTTTCCGCTGCGCCGGCGCGCGTTTCGCGCGTTCGCACCGCTGTACCCCCGCGCGTTCGAGGCGTTCGACCTCTCGGCGTACGATCTGGTCGTCTCGTCGACGACCGCCTGGGCGAAGGGTGTGATCGTGCGGCCCGGCGCGGTCCACGTCTGCTACATCAACACCGTCTCGCGCTTCGTGTTCGACGAAGCGCGCTACGTCGGCGGCTTCGGCTCGGCTGCGCTCGCGCGGCCGTTCATCCGGCGGCTGGCGGCATGGGACGTGCGCGCCGCGCAGCGACCGACGCGGTTCGTCGCGAACTCGCGCAATGTCGCCGAGCGCGTGCGGCGCTGGTACGGCCGCGACGCCGACGTGCTGCCGTGCCCGGTCGACGTCGAACGGTTCACGCCCGGCACCGGCGCGGGCGGGTACTACGCCGTCGTCTCGCGGCTGCTGCCGTACAAGCGGATCGATCTCGCGATCGCGGCCTGCGCCATCGCGGGCGTCCCCCTCCACGTGATCGGCGACGGACCCGACGAGCGCCGGCTGCGCGCGCTCGCGCTGGGTACTGCGACGACGTTCCACGGCGCGGTCGACGATGCGGCGCGCAACGCGCTGCTCGGCGCCGCGCGCGCCGCGATCCTGCCGGGCGCAGAAGACTTCGGGCTCGTCCCGCTCGAGGCCGCGGCCGCGGGACGTCCGACGATCGCGTTCGCCGCCGGCGGCGCGCTCGAGACGATCGTCGAGGGCGAGACCGGGACGTTCTTTCATGCGCCGCACCCGGATGCGCTGGCGGCGACGATCCGTGCGTTCGATCCTGCGCGCTACGAACCGCACCGCCTGCGCGCACACGCTGAAACGTTCCGGCCGGAGCGCTTCGTCGCGCGGCTGCGGGCGATCGTCGCCGAGACCGTACCGTGAAGCCCACGCGCGCCGTGGTGATCGCTGCCGCGGTCTTCGCGCTCGTCTACGTCGCGCTCGACTTGAACAAACTCTACGCGCTGCGCTACGGCGCCGACACCGGAACGTTCGTGCAGTGGCTGACCGGTGAAGCGCACGGGCGAGGTTCGTGGAACGGCGCCGAGTACCGGCCGCACCTGCAGGTGCACGACTCGTGGGTGCTGCTCGCGCTCGTCCCGCTGATGGCGCTGCTGCCGTTCGCGCAGACGCTGCTGGTCGTGCAGGTGCTGGCGATCGCCGGAGCCGCGCTGGCGATCTGCGCGTTCGCGCGCGCGTGCGGCGCGAACGCGCGCGGGGCGAGCGCGGTCGGGATCGCGTACCTCCTCTCGCCTTCGGCGCAGGGGATCGCGTACGGGAACTTCCTGGAGAACGTCTTCGTCCCGCTGCTCGCCGCGCTCGGCGCGCTGGCGGTCCGCCGCCGCGCGTTGTTCGCCGCGCTGATCGTCGCGCAACTGCTGCTCGGCCTCAAAGAAGACGAAGCGCTGTTCATCGTCTGGTTCGGGGCGGCGTGCGCGCTGTGGTGGGACCGCCGCATCGGCATCGCGCTCGCCGCGCTCGCCGCGGTGAACGGGATCGCGTTCGTGGTCGCCGAGCATCTGACCGGCGCGCACCCCTCGCTCCCGGGCTACGCACTGCACGTCGACGAGCCGCTGCAGAAGCTGGCCTTCTTCGCCGCGCTGCTGGCGCCGTTCGCCTTCGCGCCGCTGCTGCTGCGCTACCGTCTGCTGCTCGCCGCGCCGCTGGTCGCGGAGCTCGCGTTCAACCGGCCCTGGGCGTACCCGATCGCGCGGATCGGGACGCATTGGACCGCGCCGCTGCTCGCCGCGACCGCGCTCGCCTCGGCGTATGCGGTCGCCAAGTACCCGCGGCTCGCGACGCCGATGCTCGCCTGCGCAGCGGTCTGCGCGCTGTTCTTCAATGACACCGCGCTGAAGATCGGGCGCTGGCCGTACGTCGTCGACCGTGCCGCGTACGCCGCCGCGGCGGCGTTGCGCGAGCGGCGCGACGACGTCGTCGTGCGGCGCCCGCAGGAAGGTGCGTACGTCGTCGCGGCGGCGAACCCGCACGTGCTGCTCGCCAAGTACGATCCGCTCGAGCCAGGCTACTGTCCGGCGTACGACAAGGATGCGCGCGCGTTCTTCGCCTCGCTCGGATTCGGTGCGTGGCCGCCGGGGCTCGTGCTGTGCGGCGGCGTGCCGGTAGGCGGGCTCAGCCCTGATGGAGCCCGAGCACGACCACGACCGTGAACGCGTTGAACGTCGCGTGCGCGAGGATCGACGCGGTGAGCGATCGCGACCGGTAGTAGACGACGGCGAGGACCATCCCGGCGGCGGCCAGGGGCGCGATCGAGCCGGCGCCGGTCTGCGCGTGCGCCAACCCGAAGAGGAGACCGGAGAGCGCCACCGCGAGCCAGGCGGGCGAATACCGCAGGATCGCGTTGAAGACGAAGCCGCGAAACGTCAGCTCTTCGACGACCGGCGCGCCGATGCAGGCGAGCACGACGAGCCCCGCCACCAGATCGACCCGTGCGTCACGCAGCCAGTGCACGGTGACCTGGTCCGCCTTCACGTGAAATGCCGCTTCCTGGAGCGCGCCGATCACCGTCGCGACGATGAACATTCCCGCCGCGCCGCCGAACGCCCAGGGGACGTCCGAGACGCGCGGCGCGTGCAGTCCGAGCTCGCCCAGCGAACGCTTGGCGAGCGCCGGCAGTCCGGGGATCAGAACCGCGAGCGGTCCCCCGATGCTCGCGAACTGCAGGATGATGATCGGCCAGGAGAGACCGCGGAAGTCCTTGGTCGTCGCGAGGTTGAGCGAGACGAGAACGCCGACGACCCCGGCGAGCGCGACGATCGTCGCGACGAAAAGCGCGCCCGCGAGCGCGAGCGAGCCCCACCAGGGGAACGCATCATCCGGCGAGCGTGTCGGCGAGAGCGGCGAACGAAGGGAGGTCGAGGTCTTCACCACGGACGTCGGGTTTCAAGGCGAGGGTGCCGATCGCCGCGGCGATGCGCTCGCGCGGCAAATCGAGAGCGAGCGAGAGAGAGTTCGCCAGCGTCTTCCGCCGGTACGCGAACGCGCCGCGCACGACCTGTTCGAACCAGGCGCGATCGCGCACCGCGGCCGCCGGTTCGTCGCGGCGCCGCAGCACGACGACGGTGGAGACGACGCCCGGTCGCGGATAGAACGCGCTCGGCGGCACAGTCAGCGCGCGCTGCACCTGCATGGTGAGGCCGATCGCGATGGTCAGGCTGCCGTACTGCGCGGTTCCGGGCTTTGCCAGCAGCCGGTCGGCGACGTCCTTCTGGATCATCGCGACGATCCGCTCGGGCGGCCGCTCGAGCGTCGCGAGCTTGACCAGCAACGGCGTGCCGACGTTGTATGGAAGGTTGCCGGCGGCACGCCACTCGCCGGCGCCGGCCCAGCCCGCGTAATCGAACGCGAGCGCGTCGGCCTGGCGCAGGTCGGCGGCGTGCAGGTCGTCGCGGCCGCGCAGGATCTCGACCATCTCCGGGTCGAGATCGAACGCCGTCACGGCCCCCCCGGCGGCGAGCAGCGCCGCGGTCAGGGCGCCGGTCCCCGCGCCGATCTCCAGCACCCGCTGGCCGGGGGCGTCGACCGCCAGCCGGGCGATGCGCCGCGCCGTCCCGCCGTCCATCAGGAAGTGCTGGCCGAGGCGCTTTTTCGGGCGAATGCCGCGCGCGCCGAGCAGCGCGCGCGGATGCTGGGCGTCTATTTGATCAGGTAGACGGTGACCGGCCGGCGTCCGAACCGGAACGCCTGGGAGGTCGAGTTGAAGCCGAGATCGATGCGGTTGCCGCGGATCGCGCCGCCGGTGTCGCCGGCCACGGCGTGGCCGTAGCCGGGGATGTACATCCGGGTCCCGAGCGGGATCACGCGCGGATCGACCGCGACGATCCCGTGCCCGGCGGGGCGTCCGCTGGCGGTCGTCCCGCTGCAGCCGTAACAATCGGCGGTGTAGGCGGTCGCCATCATCGACAGCGCGGAGCTCGCGAGCCGGAGTGTACCGCGCACGCCTTGCTCGGCGAGCCCGGAGAGAGCGTACTCCGCGATCCCTTCGGCGACGATCCGCGCCCGCGGCGCGCGCAGAACGCGCGACACGAGCGCCGTCCGGTGCAGCGCCTTGCGGTCCGCGCTGCGGCTGACGGCATAGGAGACCTCGGCGACCCCGGGCGCTCCGGGGTCGATCACCTGGGTCGCGCCGACCGGAAGCGTATACGCCCAGCGTTTGACGACCTGGGCGGCGACCTTCTTGCGCACGGTCTCGGTCCACGAATCGACGTGGGCGACCGAGACCACGGCGTCGTTTTCGAGCGCGGTGGCCGGTGCGGGTGCGACGCGGTCGTGGCGATCGAAAGCGACGGCCTGCTGGTTCAGCAGGTCGGCGACGTTGGCGGCAGCCGTGCGCAGGATGCGCGGGATACCGTCGATGATGACGGTGACCGGGACGGCGGCCCGGTACACGACGATCTCGCCGTCGTACAGGGGGCTGGCGGGGTCGACGCTGAGCGCGTCTTCGGGGGCGCGGATCAGTCCGTGTTCGGTGAGGAGGTCCTCGGCCGAGCCGGCGCGGGTTTCGATGGTCTCTGAGAGTCCGTCGTGGACGAGCGTGACGTGCTTGGCGGGGCCCGGTGCCACGATTGCGGCGACCGTTTTGGCGAGCCGGTCGGGCGCCGCGCCGGCGCCGAACGGGATCAGTAAACCCAGGGAAAGCACGCCGCTCGCCGCGAGCGGTGATGGAAGATCGTTTCGGATCGTCCGACTCCTTTCTCGTGCGAGGGTGCGCCCCACCAAGCCCGGATCATAGATCCGAAGCGGTCGTGGTTCGCACTCGACGTCGTAGCGGTGGTCGGCGAGCCCTTAAGCTGAACCGGCAACGATTCAGGGGCTCGGTCGAATGCCTCCAGGACCCGACGGGTCCCGGCGAACTGCGGTCAAGGTAGCACGATTGTCCGGACCCGTCAAATCCCAGGGTCGCAATCGTGAGGCCGGGACGTGCCGCGACGCGAGCGCAAGCTTGCCGTGCGCCGCGAGTGGAACAACGGAGCAAGTGGAGAATACCACCGATCCCATGCGCGTGGGATTCTACACCGAGTGTTACCGCCCGATCGTGAACGGCGTCGTCGCCAGTATCGACGCTCTGCGCGCCGGGTTGTGTGCGCACGGTGTCGAGGTCGTCACGATCGCGCCGCATTTTCCGCGCTTCATCGACGACGACGCGCGCGACGTCGTGCGCGTTCCGTCGCTGCCGCTTCCGACGCAGACGGCGTACCGTTTATGCGTGCCGTATCTGAACGCCGGCGATCGCCGCCGCGTGCGCGGCATCGATCTCGTTCACGCGCACTCGCCGTTCGTGACCGGCTGGATGGGTGCGTCGTACGCGCGCCGCCGCAACATCCCGCTGGTCTTCACGTATCACACGCGGCTCGATGCGTACGCGCACTATGCGCCGTTCGACCGGGCGACGACGGAACGCGCGATGGTCGAGCTGACGCGCCGCTACGCGAACGCCGCCGACGCGGTCGTCGTGCCGACGAACGCGATGGAGAACTTGCTGCGCGAGTTCGGCGTGCACGCGCCGATCGCGGTGGTGCCGAGCGCGATCGAGGTCGAACGCTTCGCCGCCGGACGGCGCAGCGCGCTGGTGCGCGCGCGGCTCGGCGCGGCCGGCGACGCGCCGCTCGCGCTGGTCGTCTCGCGGCTCGGCCTCGAGAAGAACGTCGAGCTGGCGATCGACGCGCTGGCGCGGATCGCGGAGCTGCGGCTGGCGATCGTCGGCGAGGGCCCGCACCGGCCGGTGCTCGAGGAGCGCGCCCAGCGGCTCGGCGTCGCCGGCCGCGTGCGCTTCGTCGGCAACGTCGCGCGCGAGCGGCTGCCCGACGTCTATGCGTCGGCCGACGCGTTCATCTTCCCCTCGACGACCGACACCCAGGGGCTGGTGCTGGCCGAGGCGCTGGCCGCCGGGCTCCCCGTCGTGGCCGCCGAGAGCGACGCCTCGCGCGACGTGCTGGCCGGGGCCGGCCGCGTCGTCCCGCCCGATGCCGACGCGATCGCGGCGGCATTGGCCGACGCATTGGCGACCGGCCACGATCACAGTGCCGTCCATCTGGCACTCTCGAGGTTTACGGTCGAGGTGCAGACGCGGCGAATCCTCGAAATCTACCGGGAGGTGCTGGCCGCGCGCGCAGCTTGACTTGACTCGAACACATGTTCGATATAGGATGATCGCACGAGCCATGCCGCAGACCACCACCCGCCACCGTTCCGCCGACGCCGCCGTCGGCTACGCCGCCGACCGCACCGGCAACGGGGTCGCCTACGCCGCGATCGCGACCGGCTCCGGGCGCGCCGTCGTGAAAGTCCCGTTCGGCACGCCGCCGCTGGCCGCGCTCGACGGGCGCGAGTTCGGCTATGCGGCGGTCGCGGCGGTCGGGGCCTACCTGCGAAGCCGGGGCTTCACGCGGGTCAGGATCCGGCTCGCCGACGAGGTCGTTGCCGACGATCTGAACGCGCGCGGCAAGGTGCCGCCGGCCCTCGGGATGGCGTACGTCAAGACCCGCTGCGTGCTGCACGGCTTCGCGGTCGCCCGCGTCGAACGCGGCGAACCGATTGAAACCCACGACCTCGAATCCCGGGCACGCGCCGACGTCGCCCTCCGGGCCTCAGCCGCAGCCTGATCTGCCGTTCGGCACCGTCGCGCTCGCGCGTGCGCTGATCGGAAAGCTGCTCGTCCGCCGCTTCGAGGACGAGCTGCTGGTCGGCCGCATCGTCGAGACCGAGGCGTATCTGCCGGCCGATCCCGCCTCGCACGCGTATCGGGGACCGACGGCGCGCAACCGAGCGATGTTCGGCCCGCCGCTGCGTGCGTACGTGTACTTCATCTACGGGGCGAACTGGTGCCTGAACGTGACCGCAGAGGCGGAGGGCGTCGGGGCTGCCGCGCTCGTGCGGGCCTGCGAGCCGGTCCGCGGAAGCGCGACGATGCGGTCGCTGCGCGGGCGCCCGGATCTGAAGGACCGCGAGCTGGCTCGCGGACCCGGCAACCTTTGCCGCGCGTTCGCGATCGGCCCCGAGTTCGACGGCGCCGACCTGACCGCAGGGCCGCTGCTGTGGCTCGCCGGCGACGGGTTCACGGCGCCGGTCGGGGTCAGCGCGCGGGTCGGGATCACCAAGGCCGCGAGCGAGCCGCTGCGCTTCTACGCCGTCGGCAACCCGAGCGTGAGCGGACCGCGCGCCTTGTCGCCGTGACGCCGCTGTGGTAGACTGCGCTACGTCGCGCGGTCCTACCGTTGCGATCTTCTCGTTCCTCGGCGCTTCGCGCCGACGAGCGGCCCCGGCAGCCTCGCCGGTGGGCCCCGTCGCGCGGGACGCCCGTCTCCCCGAGGGAGCAGTCCGCTGCAGTTCGACAATCGGCCCAACAACAACGGTCGCCCGGAGGGCGGAGGCCGCCGCCGCCGCTCGCGGCGCAACCGCCAACGCTTCAACGAAGGCGCGCCGGCGCAGCCAAACGATGTCTTCACCCAGCCCGAGTTTCCCCAGCCCGTCGGGCCGCCGCTGCTCTCCGCCGACCAGCTCGCCGAGATGAGCAAAGCCGAGCTCAACGAGCTCGCGAAGACGTTCGAGATCGAGAACCCGACCAAGATCAAGAAGGACGATCTGGTCGCGCAGCTGGTCGAGATCCAAGCGCAGCGCAGCGGGCTGGAAAAGGCGAACGGCGTCCTCGACGTCTTGCCCGAAGGCTACGGCTTTCTGCGCCGCGACGGGTATCTCGTCGGCGGCGACGACATCTACATCTCGCAGTCGCAGATCAGGCGGTTCGAGCTGCGGCGCGGCGATCTCGTGGCCGGCCAAGTGCGGCGGCCGAAAGAGAACGAGAAGTACTACGGGATCGTCAAGGTCGAGACGATCAACGGCTACGCCCCCGAGGCGATCGCGAACCGCCGCGTGTTCGAAGAGCTCGGTGCGGAGCCGCCGACGCAGCGCTTCGCGCTCGAGACGCGCGGCGATCTCGCGACGCGCGCAATCGATCTGTTCGCGCCGCTCGGCAAGGGCCAGCGCGCCCTGCTGCTCGCCCCCTCGCGCGCCGACGACGCCGCGCTGCTGGTCCGCATCGCGCGCGCGATCGAAAAGAACGATCCCGAGGCGCACGTGATCGTGCTGCTCGTCGACGAGCGGCCCGAAGCCGTGACGCACCTGCAGCGCGAGCTGGACGTCGAAGTCGTGGCGACGACGTTCGAGGAACATCCCGACAACCACGTGACGACCGCCGAGCTCGTGTTCGAGCGCGCGAAGCGGCTGGCCGAGCTCGGCCAAGACGCGGTCGTCCTCGTCTCCTCGCTGACCCGGCTCGTCCGCGCGTACGCCGCGATCTCGCATCACAAAGGAAGCGCGGCGCAGATCGACGCGGCGACGCTGCAGCGCCCGAAGCGCTTGTTCGGCGCCGCGCGCGCCGTCGAGGGCGGCGGTTCGCTGACGGTGCTCGCAACGCTCAGCGCCGGCGCCTCCGCGTTCGATGCGCTCCTGCTTGACGAGTTCTCGCCGGTGGCGAACGCCGAGCTCATCCTGGCGCGCGAGCTCGCCGAGGTGCGGGCTTACCCGCCGGTCGACCTGATGCGCAGCGGAAACTGGTACGAGGAGCAGCTGCTCAGCGAGATCGCGCTCCACAAGGTGACCGACCTGCGGCGCGCGCTCTCCGGCGTCGCGAGCGTCGAGGCCTCGGAGCGGATCTACGCCGCGCTGGCGCGGACCAAATCCAACGACGAGTTCGTGACCGCGCTCGACCTCAAGAAGGTCTAGGATCCCGGCGCTGCGGCTGCAGAAGTATCTCGCGGCGGCCGGCGTGTCGTCGCGGCGCCGCGCCGAAGAGCTGATCGTCGCAGGGCGCGTTCGCGTCGGCGGACGGATCGTGCGCGAGCTCGGCACGAGCGTCGATGACGCCGCGCGGGTCGAAGTCGACGGTCGCATCGTGCGGCCGGCGGAGACGCGCACCTACGTCGTCCTGCACAAGCCGGCCGGCGTGATGACGACGATGCGCGATCCCGAGGGCCGGCGCACGGTCAGCGAGCTGGTGCGGAGCGCCGGCGTCGCGGCGCGCGTCGTCCCGGTCGGGCGGCTCGACTACGACACGAGCGGCGTGCTGCTGCTGACCGACGACGGCGAGGCGGCAAACGTCCTGACGCACCCGCGGTTCGGAGTCGAGAAGACCTACCGTGCCACCGTCCGCGGCCGTCTCGAGCCCACCGCGGTCGAACGGATCCTGCGCGGCGTGAAGCTCGAGGAAGGACGCGCCGCGCCGGCGCTGCTGCGCATTGTCGCCGTTCGCCGCGACGTCTCGCTGGTCGACATCACGATCCACGAAGGCCGCAACCGTCAGGTGCGCCGCATGTTCGAGGTGGTCGAGCACCCCGTCGTGGCACTGGTCCGGCTCCGTTTCGGTCCGATCTCGCTCGGCGAGCTCGCGCCGGGCGCGGTGCGCCCCGCGACGCCGCGCGAGATCGCCGCGCTGCACCGCATCGTCAACGAATCCCGCGAGCCGGCGGCCCCGTGATCGTGCGGGGGATTCGTGGGGCGACGACGGTGGCGCGCGACGAGCCGGGGCTGATCTTGGATGCGACCGAGCAGTTGTTGCGCGAGATCGTCCAGCGCAACGATTTCGTCCCGGACCAGATCGCTTCGGCGCTCTTCACGGTCACGCCGGACCTGGTCTCGGAGTTCCCGGCGGCGGCCGCGCGGCGCATGGGGTGGACGCTCGTCCCGCTGTTGAACTTCACCGAAATCGGGGTACCCGGGAGGTTGGAACGCTGCATCCGGGTCCTGGTCCACATCAATTGCGATCTCGCGCAGGACCGGATACAGCACGTGTATTTGGAAGGCGCCACGGTGCTGCGGCCCGATCTGACCGGTCGCTGAAGACGGCAGTCGGCCGGCAGTCTGCGGTGCAGGTGTTGAGCCGAGCATAGCCAAGCGCGCTCGGTCGCATGTGCCGTGCAAGGCCGTCCGGGGGCCCTGCAGCATCCCGGCGCCTGGAACGGACGGACCTCGTTCCGCGTTAGTCCCCCTACCCCGGAACGTTTCCGGGACTTCCCTCTCCCGAGGTACCATGGTCGAGAGAACTCTTCGTCCGCTTGCCGCGCTCGCACTCGGCGCGATCGCCGTCGCAGTGGTCCCCCTCGGGGTCTCCGCGCAGACCGGGGTGTACTTCGTGAACGCGAAGGTGATCAAGCGGGCGGATCCGAGCGTGCCGGTCGCCGGGAAGGGCGCGGTCACCGTGCAGGTGCTCGTGCAGAAAGACGGCTCGATCGGCACGCTGAAGATCATGAAGTCGACCAACCACGGCGACGACGCCGCCGCGCTCGACATCGCGAAACACTCGACCTACAAACCGGCGATGCGCGACGCCAAGCCGGTCCTCTCGTACTACACGATGGACCTGAGGTTCTCTGACTCGGCGGTCATCAACGATACCGGCAGCAGCGTGAACCAGGTCGTTCAAGCGAACGCGCTGATCCGCGCGAACAAGTTCCCCGAAGCGAAGACGGAGCTGCAGTCGTACCTGTCGGCGCATCCCGGCGACAAGGACGCGCAAGCCCTGCTCGGCGTCGCCGACGAGTACCTCAACCCGCCCGACTCGCAGGGCGCGGCCGCCGCGTTCGACGCCGCCGGAACGATCCCCGACCGCTTCAAGGTGGTCGCCGCCAAGGCGTACGCGGACGCCGCCGTCGACGCGCTGAAGGCAAAGAACAACGACCTCGCGGTCGCGCTCGCCGACAAGGCGCTCGCGCTTCAGTCCAGCGTCAACACGCTGTTCATCCGAGGCACCGCCTACGGGAACGCGCAGAAATATCCGCAGGCGATCGCCGACCTCGAGCGGGCGAAAGCTCAAGCCACCGCCGGTCGCGCCGACAACGCGACGCTAAACGCGATCGACGCCTCGCTCGCCACGTCGTACATCTTCGGCGGTCAAGTCGACAAGGGGGTCGCGCTCGCGAAGGAGCTGAAGGCGCGCGACCCATCGAACACGCGCGTCGACGATACCTTGGCGGCGTACTACAACCAGCAGGCCGTCGCCGCGATGCAGGCCGGCCGGCGGACCGAAGCGGTCGCCGATCTGGAAGGGGCCGCCAGGGCCCTTCCCTCGCGCGCCGTCGTGCTGTACGTACAGGCAGCGAACGTGCTCGCGGGGGACGTCAAGCCCGACTGGAAGGCCGTAAAGGCCGAAGCCGACAAGGCCCTCGCCATCGATCCCAACGACCCGCGCGCGAACCTCGTCGCGGGGATCTCGCTCGCGAACAGCATCGACCCCAAGTCGACGTCCCCCGACACGAAGCCCGCGATGGCGTACCTGCAGAAGGCCAAAGCGAACGCCGGTTCGTCTGACGCGTCGCTCAACGCCGAGATCGACAAAGCGATCGCGGCGCTCACCAAGATCGCACCCAAGCAGTAGGAATGAACGACAGGACGGCCAACACCTAGGCCCGCGCCGGCGGTCCCCCGCCGTCTTTCATAATGCCCGGCTCGTGCCGAATCCCCATCCCCCCTCGAAGACCCGGAGGCGAAGCCAGAGCTCGTGGATTTCAGCGGATTTTTCACCATGATCCAGCAAGGCGGTCCCGCCATGTGGATCCTGCTCGTGATGTCGATCGTTGCGGTCGCTATCGTGATCGAACGGCTGCTCTTCTTCGCTAGTCAGCACTCCGATTCCAAGGGCCTGCTGAAGGCGATCGGTGCGAAGATCGCCGCCGACGACCTCGAGGGCGCAGTCAAGATCTGTCGCCAGAACAAGGGTATGCTCCCCAAGGTCCTGGAGTTCGGTCTCCAGCGGGGCGAGAAGAACCGCGCCGACATCACCGACGCGCTGTCGATCGCGCTGATGGAGAACCTGAACACGCTCGAGCGCAACCTCGGCGTCATCGGTACCATCGCGGTCATCGCGCCGTTCGTCGGCCTGTTCGGAACGGTCCTCGGCGTCATGCGCACGTTCCAAGATATTGCCCTCAAGGGCAACTCGACCCCGGCGGTCGTCTCGGCGGGTGTCGCTGAAGCGCTGATCACTACGGCCGCCGGCCTGTTCGTGGCCGTGACCGCGGTTATCTTCTTCAACTACTTCAAGACGCGGATCAAGGCGTACAACCAGGAGATGATCGTGTCTGCCAACCAGCTGGCCGAGATGCTCCACTTCCACAATACCGGCGCCGCGATCCCGACCGACCTGTACAAGCCGGCCACGGAAGTGAAATAGCCTGAACCTCTCGATCGAGGGCCTCGACTCATGAGCATGGTCTCCGCCCAGCAGGACGACGCGGTGATGTCCGAGATCAACATCACGCCCTTCACGGACGTGCTGCTGGTCCTCCTCATCATCTTCATGATCCTGGCAGCGCTGGTCGCGCCGCCGGGCTTCGAGAAGCAGTTGCCGGACAAGAACGACAAGACCCCGATCCAGCAGCAGAAGAAGACCGACAACATCGAAGTCCTCGTCAATGAAACCGGAACGATCTACGTCGACGGCAAGCGCACGGACACGACTCATATCTACGGAGATATGGCCGACGCGCGCCGGCGCAAGGGTGACAAACACGTCTCGCTCACCGCGGACGTCAAGGCGCCCTACGGCACGATCATCCGCATTCTGGACGCCGCGCGTATCGCGGGTCTGGAAGACGTCGGTTTCGTCACCTCCGCATAAGAGAAGGAACGCCGCTTCGTGGCCGTCACCACCGGACAAGGCGAAGAAGAAGTGATGTCGACGATCAACATCACGCCCTTCACGGACGTGTTGCTGGTCCTCCTGATCATCTTCATCATCCTCGCCTCGGTCGTCAAAGAGCCTCGGCTCCCCGACGCCAAGAACAAACAGAAGGTCCACCCCTCGCAGATCGTCGTGCTGGTCGACGAGCACAACGACGTACAGATCGGGTCGCGCGTCGTCAACGAGATGCAGGCGAAGATTCAATTCCTGGAGCTCGTCAAGAACACGGGTAGCGGGTTGAAGACCGTGATCATCAAGGCGAACCCGAAGGCGAGCTTCGGAACGATCTTGCGCGTCATGGATGCGGCGAAAGCGGCGAACCTGACGACCTTCGGCTTGGCGAACCACGTCGAAGGTGCGCCGGAAGGGTCATCCGGGAGTTAGATGGCGAGCAACAACGCTCCGAAGGCCCCGGTCCCGCCGGCCGAGCGGGCCAAGAACTTCCTTGTCTACGGGTTCGTACTCTCGATCGCGCTGCACCTGATCGGTGGGCCGTTCTTGAAAAGCGCGAAGACCGTCACCGAGGAAGATCAGCCGCAAAAGGTGACGGTCGTGAAGGTTCCCACGCCGCCGCCGACCCCGCCGCCGACGCCGACCCCGCACCCGACGCCGCCGCCGACGCCGCCGCCGAAGGAGACGCCGCCGCCGCAGCAGACGCCTGCGCCGCAGCAGCCCAAGATCAAGATCAACACGCAGAAGACGGAGTCGAAGTCGAACAGCGGTCCGACCGAGACGACGAACCAGTACACCACCGGCAACACCCAGGGCATCCCGCAGGGTCAGGGGACGGCCGCGCCGTCGACCGCGCCGCCGGCGACCCCCGCTCCGGCGCCGCCGACACCAAGGCCGACCCCGACCCCGCAGACGTGCCCGCGCCCGAACGTCGCCGCGACCACGATCCGCGCGATCGAGCCGGATACGCCGGCGATGGCGCAGCAGCAGGGGATCTCCGGGACGGTTCAGGTCATCGTCGCGCTGGACGAGAGCAGCCATATCACGGGGACGAGCATCCAGAGCTCGCCGAGCATGATTCTGAACGGAGCAGCGCTCAGCGCAGCCAAGAACTCGACCTTCCAGACCGAGATCCGCGACTGCAAGCCGATCGCCGCCCGGTACATCTTCAGCGTCGAGTTCAGCTCCCAATAGGATTCAGCGCTCTTGACGAGCGCTGAACCCTTGCGGACGCAAAAAGCCCACGGCCCTTCGGGCGTGGGCTTTCCCGCGTCCTGATGATCTCGGCCGCCGAGATGAGGGGCTTTAGAGCACGCCGAGATCGCGGAGTTTGTACATCATGTCGATGTAGCCGAGGAGCTGGGTTTCTTGTTCCGGGGTGCGGTCGGTGAACTCGACGCCGGTACGGTACTTGGCGAGCGCTGCGTCGTAGCGAGACCAGCGCACCTCGCCGGTCAGCTGCAGCGGCGGCCGCGGGTCGCCGCGCAACTCCAGCTCCAGCCGCAGCGGCTGCCCCGCCGGCAGCTCGGCTTCCGCCAGCATCGCCAGCCCGCCGAGCCCGACGTCGTACGCCTCCGTGCGCGCGTCCGCAAACTCGTCGCCGATCGTATACGCGACGAGCATCGGCGCGACGGCGAGCCGGCGATGCGAGCGTGCTTCACTCACGCGGCGGCCTTCCCCGCCAGCGGGAAAGCCTCCCCCGCGTGCGAACCCGACCGGCGTTGTGACGTTCGTGCAAGCGATGCTGCTCGCGGTACTGCAGGGCGTCAGCGAACTGTTCCCCGTCAGCAGCCTCGGCCACACGGTGCTCCTGCCCGCGCTGCTGCGCTGGGGGATCGACGAAAGCTCGGATTCGTTTCTCGCGTTCGTCGTCGTGCTCCACCTCGGGACCGCGCTGGCGCTGATCGTGTTCTACCGCGACGACTGGATCGCGCTGACGCGCGCATTCATCGCGACGATCGTGCGCGGACGGATCGGCGATGACGCGAACGAACGGACCGCGTGGCTGCTGGTCGCGGGGACGGTCCCGGTCGGGGTGCTCGGCGTCCTGCTCGAGTCGAGCGTGAAGAAGCTGTTCGCCTCGCCGATCCCGGTCTCGCTGTTCCTGTTCGCGAACGGGTTCATCATGCTGTTCGGCGAGCAATTGCGCCGGCGCCAGCACGCTGCGTCTCGGACGCTGCCGCAGCTCCAGGGCACCGACGGCGTCCTGGTCGGGTTCGCGCAATCGCTGGCGCTGCTGCCCGGGATCTCGCGCTCGGGTTCGGCGATCGTCGCCGGGCTGCTGCGCGATCTGCGGCACGAGGATGCCGCGCGCTATTCGTTCCTGCTCGCGACACCGGTGATCCTCGCCGCGAGCGTGCTCGAGTTCCCGAAGCTCTTTGCCCCTGGCGCGCACGTCGTGCTCCAACAGGCGGTGATCGGCGGGCTGCTGGCGGGTGTCACGGCGTATGCGTCGGTCGCGTTCCTGACCCGCTATTTTCGGCACCACGATCTCTCGCCGTTCGCGTGGTACTGCCTCGCGGCCGGCGCCGTCTCGTTCGTTCTCTTCGCTACGAAAGTGATCGCATGAAAACTCTCGCGCTGATCCTCGCTCTCGTCTTTCTCATCGTCGCCGTGCTGTACTGGACCGGGCACGCGTATCCGCCGGGCGTCCACGCCAAGCATGGCATCGTCAGCGTCGTTCTCGCGCTGCTCTGCCTCGTCTGGTACCGCTTTCAGAGCGCCGCACCCGCGCGTTAGCGCTTGCCGATGATGTAGGTCTCGTCGGCGTTCGGCGCGACGACTTCGACGTGCGGGTGGCCGGTACGAACGAGGCGCTCGAAACGTGCGGCTTCCGCCGCGCTCGACTGCACGATGACGTAGGGTGCCGTGCTCGCGGCCAGGACCTCCGCGATCGCGCGGTCGTAGCTCGCGTCGTCGTTGATGCGGCCGCCGAAGACGGTGTCGCGATAGAGCCGCTCGACGTTGAGATAGGGGTCGCCTTGCCACCAGGCTTCCCACATCCAGACGCGTGCGTCGATCCGTTTCGCACCGCTGCGCCCGGGCGGTGCGAGGTAGACCGCGCCGGCTTTCACGGCGCCGAGCGTCGTCGCGAAGTCGGCGCGCCGGACGGTGTTGCGCCGGCCGTTGCTGACGACCCACCGTTCGGTCTCGCGAATGTAGTGCCAGGCGAGCTCGCTCGGCGGAACGTCGAGCATCTCGTCGGGATGACGTGCTTTGAGCAGCCAGTGACAGAGAACGTGCCACAGGCCGACCAGCGCGAGCCCGGTCTGTCCGTCGCTGCGCAGCGCGTGCACGTTCGCGTGCCACACGCCGAGGTAGCGGCACTGGTCCTCACTGAAGAAAACGCCTTCCCACGCGCGGAACAGATCGGCCGGATAGATGCGGCCGGGGAGCATCTCGACGACCTCGGCGACCTCGGATTCGCGCAGGATCGTGAAGTCGTTCGCCACCAGCCCTTCGCCGGCGCGGACGAACCACTCGAGCAGATCGCCGCCGTGGACCGCGATGCCGTGGCGCTTGAGCACGCTCAGGTGCATCGGCAGCCCCATGAACGGGTCGACGAGGCTGTCGATCCCGCGCTCGCGGCAGAGCTCGAGCAGGCGGGTCCCGGAGATGCGCCGCGTCCGGGCCGGGAGGTCGATCACCGCGGCGTTCCCAGCCCGGCCAGGTAGGCGCGCGTCACCTCGGGATCGAGCTGCGTCCCGGCGGCCGCGGTGAGCCGGCGCAGCGCGTCGGGCGGCGGGAGGGCGTCGGCGGCGACCGCCAGCGCCAGGACCGCCGCCGGGCGGTCTTGCGCGCCGTCTTCGAACCATGCCGCCGAGGCCGCGAGCGACGCTGCGTCGGGCGCGTAACGCGGGACCGAGGCGGCGATCGCGGCGGCGCGCCGCGCGACGCCTGCGCGGCGCTCGCGTGCGATCCGCGAGAGCGGGTCGAAATCGTCGTGCGGCGCGTTCTCGGCGGCGCCGCCGAGCGCCAGGAGCCGCGCCAGCCGGGCGCTCTCGCCGGGCTCCATCCCGAGGCGCTCGGCGAGCCCCGCGGCGATCGCGGCGAGCCGCTCGCTGCGGCCGCCGGTCGCCGGGTCGCGGGCGTCGAGCCGCGCAACGAGCTCGACGAGTGCCGCGTCCTCGTCGATCGCCGGCAGCTCGGGTACGAGCGGCGCGTCCCAGTCGGGCGTCGCGCCGCCGGCGAACAGGCGGAACGTGCGGACGAGCTCGACGCGAAACCGCCGGCCGCTCTCGGCCGCCAGGGCGAAGAGCGCTTCGAGCGGTTCGCGCGGCTCGGCCGGGTCTTCGATCGCCTCGAGAAAGCCGTGGACGATCCCCAGCGCAGCGGCGTCGGCCGGGATCCCGTCCCAGCGCAGCCGGTCTGGGATCCCGGTGCCGTCGTCGTGCTCCCGGTGCCAGCGGACGATGTCGGCAGCCTGGCCGGAAAGCCCCGGAAACGCGCCGATCATGCGCGCGCCGTGGAGCGGCGCGTCCGCGAAGGCGTGGAGCCGGGCAGGCGGCGGCGCGTCCGCGGCGACCACGACTTCGATCAGACCGATCTCGGCCAGGGCGCCGGCGACCCAGCTCGCGGTGACGCCCGCGTCGTCGCTGCCGCGATGGCGTGCGAACCGCGCCGCAAGCGCGGCGCGCCGCCGCCCGAACCCGAGCCTGCGCCCGGCGAATGCGTCGCCGACGGCACTGTACAACCCGAGCACGCCGTCCGCCCCAACAGGAACCGTCATCCTCGCCGGACGACGTTCACCGCACCGTGGCGAATCCCTCACCGACCACTTTCTCGACGTCCGCGGCCGACGGATTCGTCGGCGCGATCGGCGACACGCCGCTGATCGTTCTGCCGAAGCTCTCGGCGGCGGTCGGCCGGCGGATCCTCGGCAAGGCCGAGTATCTCAACCCCGGCGGCTCGGTGAAAGATCGCGCCGCGCGCGGCATCGTCGAGGACTTCGAAGCGCGCGGCCTGCTGCGGGCCGGCGGCGTCGTCGTCGAAGGGACCGCCGGCAACACCGGGATCGGGCTCGCGCTGGTCGGCAACGCGCGCGGTTACCGCACGATCATCGTGATGCCCGACGACCAGGCGCCGGAGAAGTACGGTCTGCTGCGCACGTACGGCGCGGAGCTGCACGTCGTCCCGGCCGCGCCGTACACGAATCAGGCGAACTACTATCACGAAGCGCGCCGCATCGCCGAGGCGACGCCGGGCGCCGTGTGGGCGAACCAGTTCGAGAACACCGCCAACCGCGACGCGCACGAGCGCACGACCGGTCCCGAGATCATCGCGCAGACCGGCGGGACGCTGACGGCGTTCGTCGCCGCCGCGGGGACGGGCGGGACGATCGCCGGCGTCGGCCGCGCGCTCAAGGCGCACGATGCCGTGATTCGCGTCGTCCTCGCCGATCCGTACGGCTCGGCGCTGTTCAGCTACGTGAAGACCGGCGAGCTCGCCGTCGAGGGCGACTCGAACGCCGAAGGGATCGGGATCAAGCGGCTCGTCGCGAACTTTGCCGGCGCGCCGGTCGACGACGCGCTGCGGGTCGACGATCGTACGCTGACCGAGATGGCCCACTGGCTGCTGCGCGAGGAAGGGCTGTTCGTCGGCGGCTCGGCGGCGCTCAACGTTGCCGCCGCCGCGCGCTACGCGCGCACGCTCCCCGCCGGCAGTACCGTGGTGACGATCCTGTGCGACGGCGGCGACCGCTATCGCTCGCGCCTCTACGATGCCGCGTGGCTGCGCGAGAACGACGTCGTCCCGCAAGCGAAGGGTCTGGAATTCTTGTGAGCGACACGAACCCAAAGCTCTCGCACGTGCGGGACGACGGTTCGCTGAGGATGGTCGACGTCGGTGCGAAGGCCGCGACGGCGCGCACGGCGCGCGCCGAAGCGCGCGTGCGGCTGAGCCTCGACGCCGCGACCGCGTTGCGCGGCGCGACGCTGGCCAAGGGTGACGCGTTCGCGGCGGCGCAGCTGGCGGGGATCATGGCGGCGAAGCGCACGGGCGAGCTGATCCCGCTCGCGCATCCGATCCCGCTCGGCGCGGTCGACGTCGCGTTCGCCTGGGACGACGAGCAGGTGCTGCGCATCACCAGCCGCGCGACCACGGTCGGCCAGACCGGCGTCGAGATGGAGGCGCTGGTCGCGGCGAGCATCGCCGCGCTGACGATCTACGACATGTGCAAGGCGGTCGACAAGGGGATCGTCGTCGAGCAGGTGCGCCTGATCGAGAAGACCGGCGGCAAGTCCGGCGACTGGAAGCTCCCCGCATGAGCCAGCACGTGGGCCATGTCTATCCCGTCACCGTGATCGTGCTCTCGGACCGCGCGCACTCCGGCGAGCGCCCTGACGCCTGCATCCCGGTGATGAAGGACGCGCTGCTCGGCAACCCGCTCGCCGTCGACGACGAACGCATCTTGCCCGACGATCCGGCCGCGCTGCAGGCAGCGCTGATCGAGTTGTGCGAGGGACCCACGCGGCTCGTTCTCACCTCCGGGGGAACCGGGCTCGGCGCGCGCGACCGCACGCCGCAAGCGACCGCCGCCGTGCTCGACTACGAGGTCCCGGGGATCGCCGAAGCGATGCGGGCTGCCGGACTGCGCGCGACGCGCACGGCGATGCTCTCGCGCGCCGTCGCCGGCGTGCGCAACCGGTCGCTGATCGTGAACCTGCCAGGCAGTCCGAAAGCCGTGCGCGAGACGCTCGACGCAATCGCCGCGGCGCTGCCGCACGCGCTCGATCTGCTTGCCGGCAGCGCAACAGATGCGCACCCGACGGGGTATCACGAAGCGTGACGTTCCAGTCGGCCGAGTCCTATCTGCTGGGGTTGATCAACGAGAACGCGTCGCGGCGAATGCCGAACCGGCTCGACCGCATCGCCGCGTTCTTGGGCGCGCTCGGCAGCCCGCACCTGGCGTATCCGACGATCCACGTTGCCGGAACCAGCGGCAAGGGCTCGACCTCGACGATGATCGCCGCCGCGCTGCAGGCCTCAGGAAAGCGTACCGGTCTGCACACGAAGCCGCACCTCACCGCGGTGACCGAACGTGCGCGCATCGACGGGATCGCGATCAGCGAGGACGCGTTCGGCGAGCTGATCGGCGAGATGCAGGCGGCCGTCGACCGCGTCTCGTTCGAGCACGGGCGGCCGACGTACTACGAGACGCTGCTGGCGCTCGCGTTCCTATGGTTCGCGCGCAACGAGGTCGACGTCGCGGTGATCGAAGCCGGCGTCGGCGGGATGCTCGACGGCACGAACGTGCTGCGCCCGCGCGTCTCCGTGATCACCAACGTCGCGCTCGACCACACCGACATCCTCGGCGAAACGGTCGAAGAGATCGCCCGCGACAAAGCCGGGATCGCCAAAGCGGGGATCCCGCTGGTCAGCGACGTGCGCGAGCCGAGCGCGCGGCGCGCGATCGAGCGCGCCTGCGCCGACGCCGGTGCACCGTTCGTCTCGGTCGCCGATTCCGTCGCGATCGAGCAGCGCCGCGGCGAGCGCTACGGCCAGTCGTTCGCGGCGGTGACGCCCGAAGACCGCTATGAGATCTCGCTGCCGGTGCTCGGCTCCTTCCAGCAAGAGAACGCCGCGACCGCGATCCGTGCGCTCGAGCAGCTCGGCCTCGATCTGCGCCCCTCGCGCGAGCAGATCGAAGCCGGCTTCGCGCGCACCGTGATCCCCGGCCGGATGGAGTTCTTCCCCTCGCATCCCGGCGTCATCTTCGACATCGCGCACAACCCCGACAAAGCGGCCCACCTGGCGGCCGCACTGGTGGAGACGTTCCCCGGTCGCCGTTTCAGCTTCGTGATGGCGATCGCCGAATCCAAGGACGCGGCGCAAGTGATCCGGCCGTTCCTGCCGCTCGGCGGGTCGTTCGTGTTCACGACGTTCTCGATCGCCGGCCGAACCGCGTCGCGCCCGCAGCGCCTGGCCTCGATCGCGGACGAGCTCGGCGCATGGGGCCGCGCGATCTCCGATCCTGTCGACGCGTTCTCGATCGCACGCCGTAACGCCGACGCCGACACGATCATCGTCGTGACCGGATCGACCTTCGTCGTCGCCGAGCTGCGCGCATGGTGGATGGCGAACGTGCAGTCGAGCTCCAACGTCTAGTGGCTTCACGTTCCGTGAAGCCTCGCACTCGGTCTGCGACCGAGATGCGGCGAGGGGCGCTGCGCGTCCGCAACCACGTGCTGGCGTGGGGCGCACGCACGTACGTGATGGGGATCGTGAACGTTTCGCCGGACTCGTTCTCCGGCGACGGCGATCCGCACGCCGAGGTCGCGGCGGCGCGCGCGCTGCAGCAGCTCGCCGACGGCGCCGACATGATCGACGTCGGCGCGGAGTCGACGCGCCCGGGTCATCGCCCGATCTCAGGCGACCTCGAACGCGCCCGCCTGCTCCCCGCGCTGGCCGCGATCCGAGCCGGAGCCCCCGACGCGATCGTCTCGGTCGACACCTTCAAAGCCGGCGTCTTTCGCGCCGCGCACGCAGCCGGCGGCGACATCCTCAACTCGATCTGGGGCGCGCGCGACGACGTGATCGAGGCCTGCGTCGACACCGGCGCACCGCTCGTCGTCATGCACAACAAACCGGTGCCCGTCTACGAGCGCGACGTCGTCGACGAAGTGCTCGCGTACCTCGACGACGCCGCCTCGCGCTGCGTACGTGCCGGGATCCCGCCCGAACACGTCATCCTCGATCCCGGCATCGGCTTCGGCAAGTTGCCGGAACACAATCTGGTAGTGCTCGGCGCGCTCGGCCGCCTCGTCGCGCTCGGATTCCCCACCCTGATCGGAACCTCGCGGAAGTCCACGATCGGCAAACTGACCGGGCGCGGCGTCGAGGCGCGCGAGTTCGGCACCGCTGCGACGGTCGCGCTCGCGATCGCCGCCGGGATCGATCTGGTGCGCGTCCACGACGTCCCCGAGCAGCGCGACGCCGTCCGCGTCACCGACGCGATCGTCCGCGGCTGGCGTCCCGCCGGCTGGACCGAACGCCTGCCGTGAGCGGCCTCGACCGCATCGAGCTCCGCGGCATTCGCGCGTGGGGCCGTCACGGCGCGAATCCCGGCGAGCAAGACGTCGCCCAGCCGTTCGCCATCGACCTGACGCTCGAGCTCGACCTCGCAGCCGCACGCTCCAGCGACGCGCTCGCCGACACCGTGAACTACGCCGAGGTGCACGCGAGCATCGTCCGCATCGTCGCGCACGAACGGTTCGCGCTCCTCGAACGCCTCGGCGAAGCGATCCTCGACGAGGTCGCCGCCGATCCGCGCATCGCCCGCGCCGTCGTCTCGATCGCGAAGCCCGGACTGCTCGCCGGGGCGACCCCGGTCGTCACGCTCGTCCGCGAGCGCTGATGCCGCGCGCCGCGATCGGGATCGGCTCGAACGCCGGCGACGCCGAAGCGCACGTTCGCGACGCCCTCACGCGGCTCACCGAGCTCGGCAAGATCGTCGCCCGCTCGGCGCTCTACCGTACCGAGCCCTGGGGCGTCACCGACCAGCCTCCCTTCGTGAACGCCGTCGCCTCGCTGGACACGCCCCTCGCCCCCCACCCGCTGCTCTCCGAACTGCAGCGCATCGAGCGCGAAGCCGGCCGCACCCCCACCTACCGCTGGGGCCCGCGCGTCCTCGATCTCGACATCCTCACCTACGGCGAGCTGCGCCTCTCCGATCCGGATCTCGTCATCCCCCACGCTCGCCTGCACGAGCGAGCGTTCGCGCTGATCCCGCTCGCCGAGATCGATCCGCACTACGTCGCGCTGCGCGACGCGCTGCCGCCCGGAGAGCGGGCCACCGTCGTCGAAGTGGCCTCGCAATGATTCGCCAGGCCGCCGCTGCGGCGTTCGCCGCCGCGCTCGCCGCCCTGCCTGCCGCCGCGCGCGCCGATCTCTTCTCGTCGGTCTCGTACGGCGTGCAAGCGAGCACGATCGGCCACGGGATCACGCTCGAGAAACCGCTGCTCTACGACTTCAGCGTGCGGATCCAAACCGGCGCGTTGAGCTCCTCGCAGCAGTTCAACTACGACGGCACCCCCTTCACCAGCACGACGCACTACAACCATGTCGCCGTGATCGCCGACTACCGTCCGTACGCGGGCCGCTACCGCATCAGCGGCGGCCTGATCATGGGCAGCGACGGCGTCGACAACGTCTCGCATCCCGACAGCTCCACGATCCGTGTCGGCAATGGCCTCTACCCAACCTCGGGCACGGGAATCGTCAGCACGCACCTCCGCTACGGCAAACCCTCGGTCTACGCCGGCGTCGGCACCGGCACCGGCCTGATCCGCGGCCTCGCGCTCACCTTCGACGTCGGCGCGATCGTGCGCAACGGATCGGTCACCGTCGCCACAACCGGTCCCCTCGCCGCGCAAAGCGCCGCCTTCCGCGCCGACCTCAACCGCCTCGCCGCCGAACAGCGCACCCACGTCGTCGTCCCCGTCCTCAGCATCGGCCTCGTCTACCGCCCGTAACCGCTTTTCGATTGTGGCGGGAGGTGGGGCGGCGACGTCGCTGTGACCGCGGACGCTCCCTACGGCGCATCCTGCGCCTCCAGTCGCTCGCATTCGTCGTCGCTCCCGCCCTCCGGGCTCCGCTCCTCCTCAACGCCGCCGTACAGCGACGTCGCCGCCCCACCTCTCGGCATGAATTTCATCTCGCCGGAAGGGCAGCACTGCATGCCGGCCCGCCTGCGCCACGATCGAGCGAACGTAGCTACGAGACGAGGACGCTCTTTTCGATCACCGGTGCGTAGACGCGTTTGGCGATGAAGAGGTCGAGAAGGTCGCGATCGACTTTGCCGCGGTCGGCGAACTCGCGGACGAGGATGTCCAGTGCGCGCTCGACGGACATGGCGGGTTTGTACGGGCGGTCGTTGGCGGTGAGGGCGTCGAAGATGTCGCTGATCGTCAGCATGCGGACTTGCGGCACGATCTGGACGCCTTTGAGGCCGCGCGGGTAGCCGGTGCCGTCGAGGTGCTCGTGGTGCCCGTACGCCATCTCGGGGACGTGGCGCCAGGGCGTCTTCGACCACGGGATCTCGCGCAGGAAGTAGAACGACTGCGTCACGTGCTGCTCCATCGTGCGCCGCTCTTCGCTCGAGAGCGAGCCGCGCGGGATGTGCAGAAAGTCGAGCTCTTCGGCGCCGAGCAGCGGACGCTCGCCGTCGACGTCGCGATAGGTCATGCGCGCGAGCGCATCGAGGACGCCGCCGACTTCGGCCGAGACGACACGCGGCTCGTTCGCGTTCTCGACGGCGCCGAGGAGCTCGCGCAATTCTGCGCGGAGGCGTTGATCCGCGGTCTGCTCCATCGCGAGCAGGAAGCGCAGGCGAATCGCGTCGATGCGGCCTTCTGGGAGTTTCTTGGCTTTTCCGAAGATGTACTCGGGGACGGCGACTTTGCCGAAGTCGTGCAGCAGCGAGGCGTAACGCATCTCGCGCAGCTGGTCTTGGTCGAAGTTCAGGTCCGCGAACGCTCCGGTCTGGACCGCGTTGACCGCTTCGGCTTGGCGAACGGTGAGCTCGGCGACGCGTGAAGAGTGGCCTTGGGTGGACGCGTCGCGAACTTCAATCGCTTTGACCGACGCGCGCACGAACTGTTCGAACAGGTCTTGGATCGAGTCCAGCAGGTCTTTGTTCTCGAGCGCGACGCCGGCTTGAGAGGCGAGCGAGCGGAGGACGTACTCATCGCGCGGCTGGAATGGCTGCACAACTTCTTCGGTGTGCGCGCGCGAGGTGAGGACGAGCCCGAATTCAGGTTTGCGGTTGATCAGCATCAGCACGCCGACGATCGCGTCTTCGTGATCGCGCATCGGGACGGCGAGGACCGACATCGTGCGGTAGCCGTTGGCGTCGTCGAAGCTGCGGTTCACTCGGTACTCGGCACCCGGGGGAACGCGGTAGGCGTCGTCGATGCGGACGGTCTCGCCGGTGAGGGCGACGTAGCCGGAGATCGAGGTGCGCGAGAGCGGGAGGACGGCGCCGAGGTACGTTCCCGCATCGTCGGGTCCGGTCTGGGCGACCGCGAAACGCAGGACGCGCTCGCCGTTGGCGTCGGAGTCGAGCAGGTAGAGGGAGCCCGAGTCGGCGCGGGTGAGCTCGCGAGCGCTGCGCACGATCGTCTGCTGGAGGCGGGTGACGTCGCGCTCGGTGGTGAGGGCCAGGCCGATCTGGATCAGCCGTTCGCTCTCGCCCCGCGCGGCGCGGAGCTCATCGCGCGCGCCGAGGGTGGCGGCCGCCGAGCGCAGCGTCGCGATCAAAGCGGTCCCGTCGAGCGGGGGGACGAGCCAGCCGCCCAGGTTGCGGTTGGCGGCGAGCCAGGTATTGCGCGAGCCGCGCTCGCCGATCACGATGGTCGTCGCCGGCTGCGCCGTGGCGATCAGCTCGAGCGCGCTCTCGACGGTCGTTCGGGGCCCGAGGGTGAGCAGGCGCGCCTCGTCGATCAGGTAGACGACGTTGACCCCGGGGTCGTCGCCGGCATACGGAAAGCGAGCCTCGCGATGAGCGATCCCGGCCGCCTCGAGGGCGCCGAGCGCGGCGGGGCCGAGCTCTAGACCGTGCGGGTAGACGAGGACGAACGCCGCGTCCGTGGCGAGCGTGCCGGCGATCACACAGACAACCTCCTCCTGAGGTATCGTCATCCTACCAAGGTCGGAACAGGCTCTAACGGTGTTCCCGGGGGCGCTCCGGGCGTGCGTCGAACCCGACGCCGGATGACCGAAGACGTGATCGCGGCCCGTGCCCGCGCGCTCGCCGGGGCGCTGAAGGAGGCCGGGTTCGCCGGCCTACGGGTCCGGGACGGCGATGTCGAGTTCGAGCTGCGGCGTGCGCCGCGGCCGGGCGCGCCGATCCCGGCCGCCGTGCCGGCGGCGGAGCCCGCCGACACGCCCACGAGCCGGCGCGACGACCTGGTGACCAGTGATGTGGTCGGGGTCGTTCGGCTGACCCGTCCGGTCGTCGTCGAAGGCGCCGATCTGGACGGCGACCGCGAGCTCGCCTACGTCGAGACGCTCGGCATCCGGAACCCCGTCCGTTCGCGCGGGTCCGGCCGGATCAGCGCGGTCTTCGTCACCGAGGGTCAGCCCGTCGAGTACGGCCAGCCCCTCTTCGCCATCGAGCGCTGAGCAATATGGTGATGGACCGAGCGCAGAAGAATCGTGCCTTATCGATCACGGCGTTGCGAGGCCGGATCGGGGGCCCCGCGCAACGCGCGGGGGGCGCAGGGTTCCGACGCTGTCGGAACCCACGAGCGAAGCTCGTCAGCGCTGCGCGCTGGGGTGCTTCGCACCCGCCTGGGGCGGAGCGCCGTTAAATTGTTCAAGAAAGTCTTGATCGCCAATCGCGGAGAGATCGCGCTGCGGATCAACCGGGCTTGTCACGAGCTTGGGGTGGCGACCGTTGCGATCTTCTCGGATGCGGACCGGCTCTCGCTGCACGTTCGGCATGCCGACGAGGCGTTCTGCGTCGGGCCCGGACCGGTGATGCGCTCGTATCTGAACATCCCGAACATCATCTCGGCGGCGCTGATCAGCGGCTGCGATGCGATCCATCCCGGCTACGGGTTCCTGGCGGAGAACGCGCGCTTCGCGGAGATCGCCGCCGATCACGGGCTCACGTTCATCGGGCCGACGCCGGCGGTGATCAACGCGATGGGCGACAAGGCGACCGCGAAGCGGCTGATGCGCGAAGCCGGCGTGCCGACGACGCCGGGGAGCGACATCGTCCCGTCGGTTGACGAAGCGCGGATCGTCTGCGAAAAGATCGGCTACCCGGTGCTGCTCAAGGCGACCGCCGGCGGCGGCGGCAAAGGGATGCGCGCGGTGAGCGCGCCGAACGAGCTCGGCACCGCGTTCGCGACCGCCCAAGCCGAAGCCGAAGCGTCGTTCAAAGACGGCCGCATGTACGTCGAGAAGCTGATTCTGAACCCGCGCCACATCGAGGTGCAGGTGCTCGCCGACGAGCACGGCGGCGTCGTGCATCTCGGTGAACGCGACTGTTCGGTGCAGAAGCCCTCGCATCAGAAGCTCATCGAAGAGGCACCGGCGCCGGAGCTCGACCCCACCATCCGCAAGCGGCTGCACGATATTGCGACGACCGCGACGCGGGCGGTCGGCTACACCAACGCCGGCACGCTCGAGTTCCTCGTCGCCGGCAGCGACGTGTTCTTCATGGAGATGAACACGCGCATTCAGGTCGAGCATCCGGTCACCGAGCTGATCTACGGTGTCGACCTGGTGAAGGAGCAGATTCGCATCGCCGCCGGCGAGGCGCTGGGCTTCGCGCAGGACGACCTCCAGCCCCACGGCCATGCGATCGAAGTGCGCGTCAACGCGGAGGATCCGGAGAACAACTTCGCCCCCGCGGCCGGAACGCTCACGACGGTCGTCTTTCCCGGCGGACCGGGGATCCGCGTCGACACGCACGTCTACGGAGGGGCGGTCGTGCCGCCGTTCTACGACTCGATGCTGGCGAAGATCATCGCGGTCGGCCGGACCCGCGAGTCGGCGATCCTGCGCATGGAACGGGCGCTCAGCGAAACGCGTATCGAAGGGGTGAAGACGACGGTTGATTTCTGTCGTGAGCTCATGAACGAACCGGAGTTTCGCGCGGGCGGGATCGGGGTCGGCTGGCTGCCGGCGATCCTCACCCGACGAGCAGCGGCCGTCTAGCTCCATGCCTTCTTCGTCGCGGCGTCATGGGCGCGAGGTCGCGCTGCAGGCGCTCTACGGGACCGAGGTCGGAAAGCGTGCGCCCGACGAGATGCTCACCGAGCTCCTCGCGCGCGAATCCTCGTCCGAAGGGCGCTCGTTCGTGCGTGACCTCGTTTTCGGAACGCTGGAGAACGGCGCCGAATCCGACGCGCTGATCGCGCCGCTGCTCGAAGGCTGGACGCTCGACCGCCTGCCGACGATCGACCGGATCATCCTTCGCATGAGCGCGTTCGAGCTGAACCACCGCCGCGAAGTCGATCCGGCCGTCGTGATCAACGAGGCGGTCGAGCTGGCCAAGAAGTTCTCGACCGAGGATTCGGGCCGCTACGTCAACGGGGTGCTCGGGCGCATCGCCGGCGCGGGTACGCGCCGGTGAGCCGGGCGATCGCGCGCCCGCGCACCGGTGCTCGCCGCCGGCCGGCCAAGCGCGGCGGCGGCGCCGGGCGGATCATCGGGCGCATCGTCAAGACGCTCGCGGTGCTGGTGCTGTTCGCGATCCTGCTGTTCGTCGGCGTGGTGGCGGGGATCGTCGCCTCGTACTCGCACAACCTGCCCGACATCAACCGGATGGCGGACTACCAGCCCTCGCGTTCGACGCGCGTGCTGGCGCGCAACGGGGTGCAGCTGGCGAACCTCTACCGCGAGAACCGCACCTGGCTGCCGATCGACAAGATCCCGAACCGCGTGCGCGAGGCGTTCATCGCGACCGAAGATGCGCACTACTACCAGCATCACGGCGTCGACTTCGGCGGGATCGCGCGCGCCGCGCTCGCCGACTACCGCCACCAGCAGTTCCAGGGTGCCTCGACGATCACACAGCAGCTCGCGCGCAAGCTGTTCCTCACCAACGAGGTGAGCGTCGCGCGCAAGATCCAGGAAGCGCTGCTGGCGATCGAGATCGAGCGCTACTACACCAAGGACGAGATCCTCGAACGCTACCTGAACATCATGTACTTCGGTTCGGGGGCGTACGGGATCGAAGCGGCGGCGCATACGTACTTCGGCACCGACGTCGGCCGGCTCACGCTCGGGCAGTCGGCGATGCTCGCCGGCCTGCTCGCCGCGCCCTCCGACTACTCGCCGTACGTGAACGTGGGGCACGCGAAGGAGCGGCAGCACCACGTGCTGGGGCGGATGGTCGACGCGCACTTCGTCTCCGCCGCGCAGGCCGACGCCGCCGAGCGGGCGCCGCTGCGGCTGATCGGCGAGCGGCCGCAGGGGCTGCAGTCGTATCGCTACCCGTACTTCACGACGTACGTGACCCATCTGCTGGAGGAGCAGTTCGGGACGCGGGCGACGTTCGAGGGCGGGCTGCAGGTCTACACGACGCTCGATCCGGCGCTGCAGGATGCGGCGCAAGAGGCCGTCACGTGGGGGATCGACCGTGCGCGGGCGGAGGGGATCGGCGCGCATCAGAGCGCGCTCGTCGCGATCAAACCGTCGACCGGTGAGATCCTCGCGATGGTCGGCGGCGCGTCGGCGTTCTCGCTCACCAACCAGTTCAACCGCGCGTGGCAGTCGCATCGCCAGCCGGGCTCCTCGTTCAAGGCGTACGTGTACACCGCGGAGGTCGACGCCGGCCACCCGCCGACAACGATCGTCCAGGACACGCCGGTGAGCTACCCGATGGGCGACGGGACGCGCTGGGCGCCGATGGACGACGACAACCGCTATCTCGGCGCGATCACGCTGCGCTATGCGCTCGCGCAGTCGCGCAACGTCGTCGCGGTCAAGCTGGCACAGGATCTCGGGATCGACAAGATCGTCGAGTACGCGCACCGCATGGGCGTGACCGCGCCGCTCGACCCGACGCTCTCGCTCGCGCTCGGATCGTCCGGTGTCTCGCCGCTCGATCAGGCTGCCGGGTTTGCGACGCTCGCCAACCAGGGGGTCCACATCCCGCCCTCGCCGATCAAGATCGTGCGCGACTCGCTCGGGACACCGGTTCTCGACAATACGTATCCGCAGCAGACCGAAGTGATCAGCGCCGGCGTCGCGTACGTCGTCACCTCGATGCTGCAGTCGGTCATCACCGAAGGCACGGGGACGAACGCGAACATCGGCCGCCCGGCGGCGGGGAAGACGGGGACGACCTCGAGCTTCCGCGACGCGTGGTTCGTCGGCTACACGCCGGAGCTCTCGGTCGCCGTCTGGATCGGCAACGACAACTACACGCGGATGAACGAGTCGTACGGCGGCAACATCCCGGCGCGGATCTGGGCCCGCTTCATGAAGAAAGCGCTGGCGAAGGTCAAACCGCACGACTTCGCGCTCCCCGTCGGTGAAGTGCAGAAGGTCCGGCTGTGCGGTACCGGACGCGACGAGGTTTTCCTGACCGGGACGGAACCGCTGCGCACCTGCGGCACGCCCGACGACGGGACCGTACCGTCGATTCGCGCGCGCAAGCGTGCGTACGCGGCGCCGCTCGCGCCGCTCGCGAAGATCGCCGCGCCGCGCACGCCGCCGTCGATCTCACCGCTGACGCCGGCGCCCGACGTCGTCTCGGACGGTGAGCGGTCCGTGCGGCTCGACGGCGAGGCGACCGCCGCGCCCGTACCGCCGAAGACGCCGTGATCGAGCGCGACTGGTCGCGCGTTCCGGTCGTCGGCGTCGTCCGGTTGGCGAACTACATCCGGCGCAAGCTCGAAGGTGACGCGAAGCTCGCGATGCTCGGCGTCGAGGGCGAGATCACGAACCTGCGCGTCCAGTCGAGCGGGAGCTGGAACTTCGACGTCAAGGACCGGGACGCGGTCCTGACGTGCTTCGCGTACCCGAGCGACGCGGCGACGTTTCCGGCGGCGAAGAACGGCGACGCCGTCATCGTCTACGGCAAGGTCTCGATCTTCGAGAAGAACAGCAAGTACCAGCTCGTCGTGCGGCACGCCGCGCTCGCGGGCGTCGGCGCGCTCCACGCACGGTACGAGGAACTGCGGAAGACGCTGGAGGCCGAAGGGCTCTTTCGCGAGGACCGCAAGCGCCGGATCCCGCCGTACCCGTTCCGCGTCGCGCTCGTCGGGTCGCCGACCGGCGACGGGACGCGCGACTTCCGCACGCAGGCGACGGCGCGCGCGCCGCACGTCGCCGTGCGCTTGTTCGAGACGCCGGTGCAGGGCGACGTCGCCCCGCAGATCGTCGCCGCGCTGCAACGCGCCTACGCATCGGCCCCCGATTTGGTCGTGCTCGCGCGCGGCGGCGGCTCGTTCGAGGACTTGTTCGTGTTCAACGACGCGCGGGTCGTGCGCGCCGTCGCGAACGCGCCGGTCCCGGTCGTCACCGCGATCGGTCACGAGTCGAACACTTCGCTCGCTGATTTTGCCGCGAGCCGCAGCGCGCCGACGCCCTCGACGGCGGCGCAGACGCTGCTGCCGCCGCGCGCCGAGCTGATAGCGACCGTCCGCCGCGATGCCGACCGGCTCGCCCGCGCGCTCGACGGACGGCTCCACCGGTGGCGCGCGGCGCTCGACCGCATCGAACGCCGCTCGCCGCTCGCCGATCCCGCGCTGCTGCTCGCCGGCCGGCGACAACGCCTCGACGCGCTCGCCGACGGGCTCGAGCGGGCCGTCGCGACGCGGCTGACCCGACTGCGCGCCCGCGTCGTCGCGGCGGAACGGACGCTGGAGCGCCGTTCGCCCGCGGCGACGGTAGCCAAGGATCGCGAACGCTTCGACTCGCTGCGCGGGCGGCTCGACCTGCGCTTCCTCGCCGAGAAGCGCGGGCGCCGCGACGACCTCGCCGAACGGCTGGAACCGACGTTCGCGCGCGCGGTCCAGCGCGCGCGCCACCGCTTCGAGGTGCTGCGGGCGCAGCTCGGGACCGTCGACCCGCGCGCGCCGCTGCGCCGCGGCTTCGCCATCGTTCGGGGTCCGGGCGGGGCGCCGCTCGTCGATCCCGCCGAGGCTCCGCCGGGGACGCGGCTGCGGATCGAGGTCGCTCGCGGAGAGCTCGCCGCGCGCGTCGAAGCGGAAGGGACCGATGGCGGAAAACAAATCGGCCTCTTTTGAGACCTCGCTCGCGCGGCTCTCCGAGATCGTCACCGAACTCGAACGCGAGGGCGTCGAGCTCGAACGCGCCGTGAAGCTCTACGGTGAAGGCCGCGAGCTCGTCGCGCGCTGCGAAGCACTCCTCAAGGGCGCCGAAGAGACGCTCCGCGCCGCCGCGGCCGGCATCCCCGCCGCCGCCGCGCCGCCGGCAGCCGAAGACGACGAGATTCCATTCTGACATTCTGATCTGCTAGCGTGCGCTATGCCTTCTGGCCGGTCACGTGGGACGACTTCGCTTTTCTCGAGCGCTGGCTGCACGCGCCGGAGGTCGTACGCTGGTGGGGCGATCCCGCCCAGCAGCTCGCGCTCCTGCGCGAAGACATGGACGAACCTGCGATGACCATGCTGATCGTGAGCGGCGATGATCGGCCGTTCGCATACGCGCAGCACTATGAGGTACACGCGTGGCCCCAGTCGCATCTGGCGGCGCTGCCGCGCGGCGCGCGCGCGATCGACGCGTTCATTGGTGAACCCGAGATGCTCGGCCGCGGTCATGGGTCGGTGTTCTTGCGGCTCTTGGCGGAAGCGCTTGTGCGCGACGGCGCGCCGGTCGTCGCGATCGATCCCGACGTCGAGAACGAACGCGCGCGCCGCGCCTACGCGAATGCCGGGTTTCGCGGTGACACGATCGTTGAAACGCAGGAAGGACCGGCAGTCCTCATGACGTTCGAGAAACGAAGCCTGCCGGCCGAAGAGGAGATTCCGCAGTGATATAACCGTGACCGGCGTCATCGGAGCGTAATGATCGGGCCGTAGTCGAGACGCCCTATGCCGCGGCGGCAGGCTTTTTGGGACGACCACCCTTGCGTCCGTTTTCGCGTGATGCGGCAGCCTTCTTCGGAGTCGTCCTGCCGCGCGTGCGGCGACCCATCGCGCGTGAAAAAAGTGGTCCCAGTTCGTCTGCGAGGAGCCCGGGCACCGAGATATCGACGTCGAGCTTGCGAAATGACAGACCGTCGCCGCCCGGCTGAATCTCTACCTTGGACAGGTCCTTCGGTTGGGCGCCGGCGAGCTCTCGAATCTGCAATCGGGGGATACGGATTGCGATGCCGCCTCGCAGTGTGAGATCGAGCACGTCATGCGCGCGATCGTAGCGCGCCTGAATGACATCGAACGATCTGAGGTCCTTCGCGGACCGCTTGCCGCTCTCGTACATCGCGTCCGTGAGCGGCGGAACGAGGATTCGTGCCGGCGTCTTAGGCATTGTACTCCTCCCAAAGATCCGCGAAGAAGCCGAAGTTGTCGCCGACGAACTCACGCGCCCTCCGCACATCGCGCTTCGGCATTCGGACGATGTCGTATGGTGTCAGCGAACTGTCGAGGATGATTTGCACTTCGTTCTGCCTTTGATCACGTGCACGTGCGGTTTGTGGCCACGTTCGTCGCGCGTGTTCACGACGATGCGAAACCCCTCAAGCTCCATACCCGGCACCTTTCCATGATAACCTACGCGGTGTAGGTTTGTCAAAAAGGCTAGCGGCGCGTGCTGCTGAGGTGTCGGCGAACGGAATCCGTGGTGCCGGGCGCGCAGGTCTCCAGGAGCCAAGGCTCTGAAGTCTGTGGCGCCGTGACAGCGCCCCACCTGGACGTACCCCTAGCCGTAGCTCGCCGCGCGCGTGAACGGTGTGCGTGAACGTTCTGGTGATGCTCGGCGGCTCGACGCGATGGTTGCGGCGACGACGGGGCTGACGCGCTCCGCGGCGCGGGGGCTGATTCTGGCTGGGAAGGTCCGCATCGACGACTCGCCCGCGACGAAGCCGGGTGCGACCGTTCGCGAGGGCGCGGCGGTCACGGTCGAGGAGAGTCCGCGCTACGTCAGCCGCGGCGGCGAGAAGCTCGAAGGCGCGCTGCGCGTGTTCGGGATCGACGTCACCGGACTCGAGGTGCTCGACGTCGGCGCATCGACCGGCGGCTTCACCGACGCGCTGCTGCAGCACGGCGCGCGCCACGTCACCGCGCTCGACGTCGGCTACGGCCAGCTCGCGTGGCGGGTGCGCCAGGATCCGCGGGTGACGGTCGTCGAGCGGACCAACTTTCGCACCCTTCCGGAGGCCGCGTTCCCCGGTGGCTTCGATCTGATCGTCATCGACGCGTCGTTCATCTCGCTGCGCACGATCGTCGCGCGCGCCGTCGCCTACGTGCGCGAGAGCGGCGCGATCGTCGCTCTGGTGAAGCCACAGTTCGAGGCCGGCCGCGAACGGATCGGCGGCGGCGGTGTCGTGCGTGATCCCGCTGTCCACGCCGCGGTGCTGCGCGAGGTGCGTGACGCGATTCGGCCGAGCGGCGTGCGGGCCGTGCGCGCGGCGCTCTCGCCGCTGAAAGGCCCGGCCGGCAACGTCGAGTTCTTCTACGAACTCCGCCGCACCGGCGAAGAGATCGACGACGCGCTCGTCGACAGCCTGGTGACGCAGGCTCACCAGCCGTGAAGCGCATTGCACTGTACGTCAACGCGGCGCGGCCGACGGCACGCGAGACGGCGCGGCGCGTGGAGTTGGCGGCGCGGGCCCGTGGCATCAGCGTGACGCTGTGCGAAGGGACCGACGTCGAGCTGGGATTCCACACGCCGGTCTGCGACTTCGAGAATGCCGAGCTGCTCGTCACCGTCGGCGGTGACGGGACGCTGCTGCGCGGGACGCGGCTGGTCCACGAGCTCGAGATCCCGATCTTCGGGATCAACACCGGCCGGCTCGGCTTTCTCACCGAGGTAGAGGCGGACAATGAGGGATTCGCCGCGCTCGAGCGCGTCTTCGACGGCGACTTCGAGTACGACGAGCGGATCGCGCTCCACGCGTTCGCCACCGGGTCGGATGAAGAGTATTTCGCGCTCAACGAAGTCGTCGTGCGCCGCGTGACGCAGGCGCGGCTGGCCCCCTTCGGCCTTGCGCTGGACGGTGAGCTCATCGTGAATATGCCCTCGGACGGGATCATCGTCGCAACGCCCACCGGGTCGACCGCATACTTCCTCAGCGCCGGCGGCCCCATCATCCAGCCGGGCGTCGACGCGCTCGGCGTCGCCGGGCTGATGCCGCACACGCTGTTCGCCCGGCCGCTCATCGTCTCGAGCGAAGCATCGATCGAGATCACCTGCAGCGGCGAGCTCACGCGCGCGAACCTCGAGACCGACGGTTTCGTCGCGCGCGATCTGCGGGCGGGCGATCGCGTGACGGTCCGCCGCGCCGAGAAGCGCGTCCGGTTCGCGCGCATCCGCCACGGCGCGTTCTTCACCCGGTTGGAAGAGAAGCTGCAATGGGGCGTTCCGATCAAGTCGATGTGACGGCGCGCCGCACGGTTCCGGTGACGCTGCTGCGGCTGACGGTCGAGAACGTCGGGCTGATCGTGCGCGCCGAGCTCGACTTCGCGGAGCGGCTGACCGTCGTCACCGGCGAGACAGGCTCCGGCAAGACGATGCTGCTCGGGGGGCTGGCGCTCGCGCTCGGCGGGCGGGTCGAGAGCGACACGATCCGGACCGGTGCCGAACGCGCGCGGGCAACGCTCGAGATCGCGCCCGACCCGCCGTTGCGCGCGCGGCTCGCCGCCGCCGGCTTTGCGCTCGAGCCCGACGACGATCTGATCGTTCAGCGTGAAGTGCTCGCCTCGGGGCGCTCGAGCGGGCGGATCAACGGGATCCCCGCGAGTGCCGGTCAGCTGCGCGATCTGGTCGGCGCGCTGGTCGACGTGGTCTCGCAGCACGAGGCGCAGCGCCTGCTCGCGCCCGCCTTCGCGCTCGATCTCGTCGACCGCGTCGGCGGCGCGGAGACGCTCGCGCTGCGCGAAGAGGTCCGCCGGCTGCACGAGGACCTGCGCGCCGCTCGCGAACGCGCCGCCGCGCTGCGCGACGCGGACGGACGCAAACTCGCGCGCGCCGAGTTCGCGCGCTTCGCGCTCGGCGAGATCGACGTGGCCGCGCTCGAGGACGACGACGAGGACGAACGGCTGCGCGAACGGCGCGATCTGCTGATCAACGCGGAGCGCGTCCTCGCCTCGCTTGCGACCGCGCGTGCCGCGCTCGAAGACGACGGTGCCGCGGTCGACGCGCTCGGCTCCGCGGAGACGGCGCTGCTCGGCCTCGCGCGCTACAGCGTGCGGTTCGGCGAGCTCGCGAGTAGCGCCGCCGCGCTGCAGTCGGATGCGAACGAGCTCGCGGCGCGGATCGCGCGCGAGCGGGACGCGGTCGAGCTCGATCCCGCTGAGCTCGACGCGATCGGCGCGCGTCTCGACGCGCTGGACTCGCTGAAAAAGAAGTACGGCGGTTCGCTGGCGGCCGTGCGCGCGCAGCGCGATGCGTTTGCCGCCGAGATCGCCGACGTCGACGACCGCGACGCGCGCGTCGCCGCCGCCCAGCGCGAGGTCGAAGCGCTCGAGGCGGCGCTCCGCGATCGGGCCGTCGCGCTCGGCGCGCGCCGCGCCGCGGCCGCGGCGGCGATCGAGGCCGCCGCGGGCGGCGAGCTGGCCGCATTGGCGATGCCCGCAGCCCGGCTGCGCATCGCACTGGAGCCGCTCGAGGCGGTCGGTGCCGGCGGTGCCGAACGCGCCGAACTCCGCTTCGCGGCGAATCCCGGCGAGCCGGAACGGCCGCTCGCGCGGATCGCGTCGGGCGGGGAGCTCTCGCGCGTTCTGCTGGCGCTGGTCGTCGTGCTCGCGGACCGCCGCGAGCGCACCGCGCTGGTCTTCGACGAGATCGACGCGGGGATCGGCGGGGCGACCGCAGCCGCGGTCGGCGCCCGGCTGGCCCGGCTGGCCGAGGATGCTCAGGTCGTCTGCGTCACCCACCTGGCCCAGATCGCCTCGTACGGTGACACGCACGTCGCGCTTCGCAAGCACGTGCGCGGAGCGGTGACGGCGATCGAAGCCGTCGCGCTCAGCGGAGAGCCGCGCCGGATCGAGGTCGCTCGCATGCTCTCCGGCGACGAACTGGGGGTTGCGCTGGAACACGCCGCCGAGCTCTTGGCCGCCCGCGAACGCTGACCGCGGCGCCTGGCCGGCGCTCGCCGACACGCTTCTTCCTGCGTGAGCGCGGACACAGTGTCGCCTAAGGTGAGCGTGACACCCTTAGACCATGGTGAGGAACCGCTCCGCTGAAACGGACGGGAGGCCGAAACGGGGAACATGACCCCAATGCGGGCGACGCTGACGGCCTGGTGTGCCGCGCTTCTCGTTCTCGCTCCGAATGCGGCGTTCGCTCAGGAACCGCCGACGGTGAACGGCGTCCTCGCCACGCTCGCCGCCGCACCCGAACAGCCCGAAGAATACAAGGCGTCGGTGGCGCTCCACGTGCGCCTGCGGGTCTTCCCGTTCATCCGCATGACGCTGCACGGTGACTCGTGGTACAAGCGGCCCGGACTCTACCGGTTCGTCTTCCGAGGCGTCCCGGTCATCGCCCGCGCGTTCTCGGACATGAAGTACGATCTCGGCGATCCCGCCCACTGGCCGGAGCGCTATGAGATCGCGTACGCGCCGGAATCGACCGCCGCCGCTCCGATCTTGCGCCTCACGCCGAAGACTCCGGTCATGGTGAAGTCGCTCGACGTCACGCTCGATCCCGCTCGTGGCCGGATCCTCAAGGCGGTCTGGTCGCGCTCGGACGGCGGGGTCATCACCCTGGTGCAGATCTATGCGCCGGTCGCCGGCCATACCTTCGTGGCAAAGCAGACCGCGACGATCAACCTCCCGCGCATGAAGGCCGAGCTCGTGGCCGACTACGCCGATTTCAACACCACGGAAGCATCGGTAGGCACCGCGCCGTAGTAGTCGGGTGATGCCCGACCGCCATTTCGCCAGCGACAACAACGCCGGCGTCCACCCTGCGATCCTGGCCGCGCTCGCCGCGGCGAACGACGGCCACGCCCCCGGCTACGGTGACGACGAGTGCACGAGCCGGGCGGAGGCCGCGTTCCGTGCGCTGCTCGGCGAGGACGCGCGCGTCTTCTTCGCCTTCAACGGGACCGGTGCCAACGTCGTCGCGCTCGCGTCGGCGCTGCGGCCGTACCAATCCGTCATCTGCCCGGCCGGCGCGCACTTGGCGGTCGACGAATGCGCCGCGTTCGAGCGCTTCAACGGCGGCAAGCTGATCGACGTCCCGGTCGAGAACGGCAAGCTCACCCCCGACGACGTCGAGCGCCAGATGTGGGGGATCGGCGACCAGCACCACGTCCAACCCGGTGCGATCTCGATCTCGCAGTCGACCGAGGTCGGCACCGTCTACACGCTCGCGGAACTGTGCGCGCTCGGCGAGGTCGCGCGCAAACGTGGGCTGCTGTTCCACCTCGACGGCGCGCGGATCGCGAACGCCGTCGCCGCGCTCGGCGTCGACCTGCGCACGATGCTGGTCGAGCCCGGCGTCGACGCGTGCACCTTCGGCGGCACGAAGAACGGGCTGATGTTCGGCGAGGCGATCGTCTTCCCGCGCGGCCACGCCGCCGCCGCCGCGCTGCCGTTCACCCGCAAGCAGGGGATGCAGCTGGCCTCGAAGATGCGCTTCGTCGCCGCGCAGTTCGAAGCGCTCCTGTGCGACGATCTGTGGCTGAAGAACGCCGCGCACGCCAACGCGATGGCCCGGCTGCTCGCCGCGCGGATGCGCGACCTCGACGACGTCGTGCAGTTCGCCTACCCGGTCGAAGCGAACGCCGTCTTCCCGATCCTCCCGCCGGAATCGATCGAGCCGCTGCAGCGCGAACGGCGTTTCTACATGTGGGACCACGCGCGCAGCGTCGCGCGCTGGATGTGCTCGTGGGATACCACACCCGACGACGTCCACGCCTTCGCCGACGCCGTCTGGCGCATCGCCCCGAAACAAAAATCGGCGCGCTGAGACCAATGCTTGTCATCCTGAGCTTGTCGAAGGGCGGAACCCGTGGCCCTCGATGACTTTCGTTACCGGATGGAGATCCGGGTCGTGTTTCGCGACATCGACTACTACCGCCACGTGAACAACGCGGTGTACATCACCTGGATGGAGACCGCGCGGATCGACTACTGCCGCGAGGCGTTCGACCGGCCGCTGGGCGGGACGGTCAACGTGATCATGGCCTCGCAGCGGTTCGACTACGAGCGCCAGGCGCAGTACGACGAACGACTGGTGCTCGGCTGCCGCACCTCGCGGCTCGGCACCAAGTCGATGGACCTGACCTACGAGCTGTGGCGCCCCGGCGAGCGCATCGGCCACGGCGTCTCGACGCTCGTCGGCTACGACTACGAAGCGGACCGCTCGATCGTGATCCCCGACGCGTGGCGCACACGCATCGCCGGCTACGAGTTGCTCGCGCCGGCGGGGCTCAGCTTGCCGGGAGCCGGTGGATCTTGAGGACGTTCGTGCCGCCGGCGCCGACCGGCATCCCGCTGGTGATCGCGATCGTCTCGCCGGGCGACGCGTGGCCCTCGGCGACGACCCGCGCTTCGGCGATCTCGATCAGCGTCTCGATGTAGCGATAGGTCTGCACGACCGACGACTCGACGCCCCAGACGACCGCCATTCGCCGTGCGACGTCTTCGAGCGGGGTGAGCGCGACGATCTTCGCGCGCGGGCGGAACGAGCTGATGTGGCGCGCGGTGTTGCCGGTCGTCGTCCCCGAGACGACCAACCGTAGGCCGAGCGCGTCGGCCGAGCGGACCGCGGCCTCGGCGATCGAGGCGCCGATGTCCTCGTCGGTCTCGATGCTGCCGCCGCCGGCACTGCGGCGCTTGCGGATCTCCGCGAACGGATAGTTCGCTTCGACCTGCAGCGCGACGGTCGCCATGACGCGCACGGCTTCGAGCGGGTACGCGCCGCGCGCCGTTTCGCCGGAGAGCATCACCGCGTCGGTCCCGTCGAGGATCGCGTTCGCGACGTCGGTGACCTCAGCGCGCGTCGGACGCGGCGAGCCGATCATCGACTCCAGCATCTGGGTCGCGGTCACGACCGGCTTCGAAGCCTTGTTCGCGCGCCGGATCAAATCTTTTTGCGCGAGCGGGATCTCTTCGAGCGGGATCTCGATCCCGAGATCGCCGCGCGCGACCATGATCCCGTCGGAAACCAGCAGGATGTCGTCGATGTGGTCGAGCGCCTCGTGCTTCTCGATCTTCGCCATCACCGGGATCGACTTGCCGGCGTCGCTGATGTGCGACTTCACCCGCCACACGTCTTGCGCGGTGCGCACGAACGAGACGGCGACCCAGTCGACGTTCTGCGCGATCCCGAAGTCCAGGTGCTCGAGATCGCGGTCGGTCACGGCGTCGAGCTCGAGCGTGCCGTCCGGGTAGTTGATCCCTTGGCGCTCGCGCAGCTCGCCGCCGGTCTCGACGACGGTGGTGATGCGCGGCCCGTCGATCGCTTGTACCCGTAGCGCGATCGCGCCGTCGGCGAGGTAGATGCGCTTGCCGGGCTCGACGTCGCGCGCGAGCCCCGGGTAGGAGACGCTGACGTGCTCGGCATCGCCGGGTTCCGGTTCGGTGGTGAGCACGAACGGTGCGCCGGCCTCGAGCCGCACCGATGCGACGCCGTCGGCGAACGGGCCGGTGCGCACTTTCGGCCCCGGCAGATCCTGAAGGATCGCCACGTGAAGGTTCAGCTCGCGCGCGATGCGGCGCACGTCGGCGATGATGGTGGCCGCTTCGTCGTGCGTGCCGTGCGAGAAGTTGAGCCGCACCACGTTGACGCCGGCCAAGAAGAGCGACCGCAGCATCGCGGGATCGCGCGACGCGGGGCCCACGGTCGCGACGATCTTCGTGCGTTTCGGCGGCGGCTGCATCGGCGCGCGGCGTTCCCCGGCGCTACTCGCGGTCCTGCGGCTGGACGAAAGCTCCGACGGCATCACTTCTTCGAGAAAGCGCTTTGCCCAAAGGATGGAGCGAGGCTCCCGCGCAGGAAAGAACCGCTCGCATGCACGACGCGGGCCGTCCGATTCAGGAGGCACATATCGAACGGCCGTCGCCGCGCCGCGACACGCTCGCGCTCGGCATCTCGTTCGTGATCCACGCGCTCACGGTGCTGCTGGTGGTCCTCTTCTGGAACGGAACCGTCGGCGGCGCGCCGGCCGAAACGACGGCGACCGCCGACGTGATCCTCGAAGAGACGGCCCGCCCGCCCTCACCGCAACCCTCGCCGCTCCCGACGCACACCGCGGTCCCGACGCCCCCGCCACGCGTCGTCGTGCGGCCGATCCCGCGGCGCCGCATCATCCGTCCGACGCCGCCGCCGGTCCACCGCGAGCTCGCCCGCATCGTCCCGTCGGCGCCGCCGCAGCCGAGTGCGCCGCCCACGCTCCCGCCGACCTTGCCGCCGACCGTGCCGCCGACGCGGGTGCCGACGGCCGCGCCGACCGCGATCGTCGCGGTGGTCACTGAGGCGCCGACCGTCGAACCGACCCTCCGCCCGACGATCCCGCCGACGCTGCCGCCCACGCCGCGCCCCCAACCGACGCTCCCGCCGACCGCGCCGCCCACGGTGACGCCGCGAACCCTGCCGCCGACCGCCGCGCCGACCGCCGCGCCGGGGA